>Ga0075152_10001618_pt1 | contig 16288 bp, 12 predicted proteins | sample JI61114C2DNA_FD_70964 | JGI IMG/M metagenome (GOLD analysis project Ga0075152, IMG submission 70964) | Wastewater effluent complex algal communities from Wisconsin, to seasonally profile nutrient transformation and Carbon sequestration -... | ecosystem: Engineered > WWTP > Effluent > Algae...
GGTGTGTTCACGGCGCTGTGGTTCGTCGGCGAGAAGGCCGGCTTCGCCACCGGCGCGTGGCTCGTGAGCGGGATCCTGGCGATGACGGGGTTCCTCGAGCGGCGGGCCGGCGAGCTGGTGGCTCAGCCGGAGGCGGCGCTGCTGGGGGTGCACCTGGCCACCGCGCTGGCGCCGGCGCTGCTGGTCGCGCTGAGCCTGCCGCTGTTGTTTCAGCACCATGAATCCGATCGCAAGACCCACCGAGCCACAGGAGCCCAACTCGCATGAGCACCCAAGGAGACGAGCACAGCATGACATTGCCAGACACCAGATGGTCCGCGACCAGATCCGCGCCACCCTCACCGATATGAAGTCCCGCGACCTGGCCACGGAGGGCGGGGCCGCGTTCGCGTACGTATACGACTCGGGCGAGCGCGAGGCGGCCGCCCTGGCGACGCAGGCCTACGCGATGTTCCTCGGGGCCAACGGGCTCGACCCGCGGGGCGCGCTGGGAGGCGGGCGGGGGGGGTACGGCGACCCGGCCGGGCGCGTAAGCGTGGGCGCGCAGCCAGGACAGGGGGTAGCGGCCGTACGTCCTGTGCCTGCAATGCCAGGCTCAACCCGGCCTGGCGGTTCTGTCCCGGGGCGGCGCCCCGCGAGAGCTCGGGCGGGATCTGGTCCGGGATGATGCGGTAGCGACGCCGCCGCCCCCAGAAGGAGCCGTCTCACACGCAACCGGGCGAGGCGGCGCAGCCACAGCCGCGGCCTCGAGTAATCTCCGCCCCCGTGATCCACGTCGACGCCATCTCGAAGCAGCACGGCAAGCAGATCCTGTTCGTGGAGACCTCGGCGACGGTGTTTCGCGGCGAGAAGGTCGGGCTGGTCGGACCCAATGGTTCGGGCAAGACCACGATCTTTCGCATGATCATGCAGACCGAGACCCCTGACGAGGGTTCGGTGCGCGTCGACAAGAACATCACGCTCGGCTACTTCAGCCAGGACGTCGGCGAGATGACCGGGCGCAGCGTCGTCGCCGAGACGATGGACGGCGCCGGGCCGGTCGCGCAGGTCGCCGCGGAGATGGCCGAGCTCGAGCTCGCGCTGGCCGACCCGGCGCGTATGGACGAGATGGACCGCCTGGTGAACCGCTTCGGCGAGGTGCAGGCGCGCTTCGACGAGCTCGGCGGCTACGCCCTCGACGCCCGGGCCCGGGAGATCCTCGCCGGCCTCGGCTTCGCGCAGGAGCTGATGGACGGCGACGTCGGCAAGCTGAGCGGCGGCTGGAAGATGCGGGTCGCGCTGGCGCGGATCCTGCTGATGCGCCCCGATGTCCTGCTGCTCGACGAGCCCACCAACCATCTCGACCTCGAGTCGATCCTGTGGCTCGAGAAGTACCTGAAGGACTTCACGGGCGCGGTCATCATGACCAGCCACGACCGCGAGTTCCTCAACCGCCTGGTCACCAAGATCGTCGAGATCGACGGCGGCGAGCTGGTCACCTACGTCGGCGACTACGACTTCTACGAGCAGCAGCGCGCGCTCGGCGAGGCCCAGGCCCAGGCCCAGTACGAGCGCCAGCAGGCGATGCTCGCCAAGGAGATCCGCTTCATCGAGCGCTTCAAGGCCCAGGCCGGGCGCGCCGCGCAGGTGCAGTCGCGGGTCAAGAAGCTCGACAAGATCGAGAAGGTCGAGCCGCCACGGCGCCGCAGGGTCCTGAGCTTCGACTTTCGCCCGGCCCCGCGCTCCGGCAACGACGTCATCAAGCTCGCCGGCGTCAACAAGGCCTACGGCAAGAAGATCATCTACGACAACTTCGACCTGATGGTCCGTCGCCGCGAGCGCTGGTGCGTCATGGGCGAGAACGGCGCGGGCAAGTCGACCCTGCTCAAGCTGATCGCCGGCCAGGCCCAGCCCGACAGCGGCGCGGTCACCATCGGCGCCGCCGTCAAGCTCGGCTACTTCGCCCAGCACGCGATGGACCTCCTCGGCGACAGCGGCACCGTCATCGAGACCTTCATGGCCGCCTTCCCCCTCGCCTCGATCGGCACGCTGCGCGCCCTCGCCGGCGCCTTCGGCTTCTCCGGCGACGAGATCGACAAGCCGGTCCGCATCCTCTCCGGCGGCGAGAAGGCCCGCGTCGTCCTCGCGCTCATGCTCTACGACCCGCCCAACCTGCTGGTCCTCGACGAGCCGACCAACCATCTCGACATGGCCACCAAGGACATGCTCGTCGCCGCGCTCTCGAACTTCGAGGGCACCATGATCTTCGTCTCGCACGACCGCCGCTTCCTCGCCGCCCTGTCCAACCGCGTGCTCGAGGTCAGCGGCGGCCAGCCCCGCGTCTACGGCGGCGGCTACACCGAGTACGTCGCCCAGAGCGGCCACGAGGCGCCCGGCATGCGCTCGTCCTGAGCCGAGCCGCGGCGCTCACACGAGCAGCGCCCGGAACGCCAGGAACATCGCGCCGGCGAGGACCATCGTCACCGGCAGGGTCAGCAGCCAGGCCGACGCGATCCTGGTGATGGTTTGCCGCTGCAGGCCGGAGCCCTGCGCGACCATCGTGCCGGCGACGCCGGAGGAGAGCACATGGGTGGTGCTGACCGGCAGGCCGAGGCCGGCCGAGATCCCGATGGTGCTCATCGCCACCAGCTCGGCCGCGGCGCCCTGCGCGTAGGTCAGGTGGTCCTTGCCGATCTTCTCGCCGACCGTCACGACGATGCGGCGCCAGCCGACCATCGTGCCGATGCCCAGCGCCAGCGCCACGCACGACAGCACCCAGCTCGGCGCGTAGTCGGTCAGGCGGCGCAGCTCGCCGCGGGCCTGCGTCATCGCCGACGCGGCCGGCCGGTCGAGCTCGGCCTCGAGCTCCTTCACCGTCGAGTCGATCAGCAGCACGTCGCGGCGGATCCTCCAGCGCTCGCTCGTGGGCACGTCGCGCAGGCTGCTGACGCCCGCGAGCACCGCGTCGAGCTCCCCGAGCTCGGTGTGCAGCATCGCCATCGTCTGCTCGTCGGCGACCGTGGGCGTGGCGGCCAGGGTCTGCTCGATGGCATCGACCGCGCGGACGGCCCGCTGCAGCTCGGGCTGGCCGAGCTCGAGGTTGAGGGCGAAGCCCGCCGGGACGATGCCCATGAGGATCAGCATCACCAGGCCGACGCCCTTCTGGCCGTCGTTGGAGCCGTGCGCGAAGCTGACCCCGGTGCAGGTGCCGATCAGCGCCGTCCGGATCCACAGCGGCGGCGGCCGGGTGCCGACCGGCGGGCGGTACAGCTGCGGGTCGCGGATCAGCCTGCGAGCGGCGAGCAGCAGCAGGGCCGCGAGCGTGAAGCCGACCAGCGGCGAGATCAGCAGCGCCAGCCCGACGTCGCCGGCCTTGGCCCAGTTGACCCCGACCCCGAACTCGTGGCCGGGCAGCGTCGAGTTGGCGAGGCCGACGCCCACGATCGCGCCGATCAGGGTGTGCGAGCTCGACGACGGCAGCCCGAAGTACCAGGTCCCGAGGTTCCAGGCGATCGCCGCGAGCAGCAGCGCCAGCAGCATCGCCAGGCCGGCCCCTGTGCCGTCCGCCACCAGCAGTTCGACCGGCAGCAGGTTGATGATGCTCAGCGCGACCGCGATCCCGCCGATGAAGACCCCGAGGAAGTTGCAGATCCCCGACAGGATCACCGCGGTCCACGGCCGCAGCGAGCGGGTATAAATGACCGTCGCCACGGCGTTGGCCGTGTCGTGGAAGCCGTTCACGAACTCGAAGCCGAACGCGATCACCAGCGAGAGCACGAGCAGCAGCAGGCTGCCCGTTCCGAGACTTCCGTCGAATAGTGCGTCCATCGTGCGGGCACTCCTGGGCGATCGTGGCCTCAACCGTAGCCCGGGCGCGCGCGGATTGTCGCGTCACATTGCATCGCCAATCCCGATCGGCATGTCACGTCGATGTGACAGCTTGACGTCAGGCCGGCGATGCATCACGCGGCGTGCCAGGTGGTATCTGCCGACCACCACAGCGAAATTTTCGCGGCGTTGCGCCAGCGCCACATCCGCGGAGCTTTGCTACCCTGAAACCTGCGCGACACCCTGGTGCCCCGCGCTCCTTCATTAACCCCTGACCCCCCTTAAACCATCATGCGCACACCACCGCTGCTGCTCCTCCTGATGCTGCCCGCGTGCACGGACAGCTACGACCACGACGACTCGCCGAAGTACGGCGAGCTCGGGGTCGGCGCCTTCCTCTACCGCTGCCCCGCCGACGGCGACCCCACCTGCCCCGCCGGCGCCAACACGGCGCCGAGCTTCCCCTCCGCCCTCGCGCTGGGCAGCCAGATCGACCTCCAGTACACCTGGCAGGACGACGAGGACCACTTCGGCGACCCGCTGCCGCAGCTGCAGTCGGCCACGAGCGCCCGCCTGCGCGACGACGGCAGCCGGTTCACCGCGCTCGAGCCGGGTTTTGTCGCCGTCCTCGCGCTCACCGGCAACAGCGAGGTCGTAGACTTCGTGCACCTCGAGATCTCCGCGATCGACGAGCTCCGCGTCGTCTCCGGCGACGACCCCATCCCCCTGCTGAAGCTCGACCTCCTCACGGGCGAGGAGCAGGACCTGCAAGGCCTCGTCGTCGACCTCCGCGACACCCGCCTCGGCGGCATCCTCCCCTACAGCTGGGTCAGCGAGGACCCCGCGGTCCTCGAGCTCGTCAGCGGCAGCAACAGCGGCCGCGCCCGCGTCCGCGCCGTCAACCCCGGCACCACCAACCTCACCGTCACCCAGGGCGAGCACAGCCTGACCCTCCCCGTCGCCGTCGAGCTCGGCAGCAGCAGCGCCAGCGACAGCGACAGCAGCGCCAGCGACAGCACGGGCTCCACGGACTCCACCGCGGGCACCACCGCCGACACCGACGCCACCGGCGGGACCTCCAGCGGGACCACGGCCGACACCGACGCCACCAGCGGCTCGAGCGGCACGACGGGAGGTGTGCTGTGAACCGCCTGCTCCCGCTGCTCGCCCTCCTCGCCGCCGTCGGCTGTCAGCCGCGCTTCGACGGCCTCGAGGTGACCCTGTACTCCAACCCGCCGGTGCCGGTGCGCGTCAGCGACCAGGAGATCGAGATGTCCGTCGGCCTCGCCGTCGCCATCGACGTCGAGCCGCAGTCCTCGACCCGCTTCGGGTACTACACCGACGACCCGATGACCCTGCGCTCGCAAGACCGCGCGGTCCTCCGCGTCGAGCCGACCGAGAACCCGCGCCGCTTCGTCCTGGTCGCCGTCAGCCCCGGCGACACCTGCGTCGAGATCGAGGTCCTGAACGACGACCACGGCTGCATCCCCGCGACCGTGCTCGCCGCGCCGAACTGAGCGGGCCGGCGCGCACTCATGCACCCGCGGGCTGGAGCGCTGGAGCCCGGCGCTCGAGCCCCGCGGCGATGGCCGCGACCGCCAATGTCGAAGCCCCGCGGCGACGGCCGCGAACGCCAATGTCGAAGCCCCGCGGCGACGGCCGCGACCGCCAATGTCGAAGCCCCGCGGCGACGGCCGCGACTACGCGCGCGGGCATCGCGGCGAGCCCAGCTGTTCGCCCGCCTCGCGCAGCCTCGCACCACAGGCGCGGGCTCTCCCGTGGACGGGCTGGCATCCCGGGGGTAGCTTGGATTGTGATGGGAGACGAAGGCGACCTGCGGTTCCAGTGGGCCATGAGGCGGACGAACTGGACGCCGGCGCAGGCCTCACACCTCGTCACGGTGCTGGCAGACGCGGTGGAGGACGCGTGCGCGGCCCACTTCCCGGCGTCGGAGGGCTACGAGACCCGGGCGACGCAGCTGCACGGCATGGTCGAGGGCGTGCGGGTGTGCGTGTCCAAGGGCGAGTTCTCGGCCGTGGTGAGCACGCAGTGTTACCTCGAGGCGGTCGGCGGGGCCCGGCCGGCGCGGGAGGTCGCGGTGCGGCTGGTGGCGGCGGTCCGCCGCGGCGAGCACCCGGACCTGGGGATGATGCGGGTGCTCGAGATCGTCAAGCCCGTGGTGCTGCTCGTGCTCGGCAGCGCCGTCGTGTTCGCCGTGATCTCGACGCTGTGGGTCTCGGGGATCGGCGCCTACTTCCGCCTGGCGCTGTGGATGAGCTTCATGATCATGATGGCGCCGGCGGTCGCCTGGATGCTCGGCGCCCGCACCAGCGTGCAGCTCGAGGCGATCGAGGCGAACCGCTCGGCGTTCCTGAACCGGGCCCGCAGCTTCGAGGATCACGAGTCGCGCTGGCGCCGGCTGCTCGGCGCCATGCACGATCAGCAGGCCCTGGTGCTGCAGCACCGGGCCCTGCCGTTCCGCCGCTAGACCTCGTCGTCGTCCTCGGGCATCAGCTCCAGCGGCTCGCGCCGCGGGCCCCCGCGCACCGGCGGCGGCGGGACCCGGCTTCGCGGCGCCAGCGGACGCGGGCTCACGCTCACGCTCGTGGTCTCGGCCTTCTCGGCGGGCACCACCTGGGCGTGCGGCAGCGTGTCGCCCGGACCCGGAGGGCGCGGCCCCGCCAGCGGCGGCTCGCCGACCAGGGAGTTGCCGCTGTTGGCGAAGATCGCCTCCGAGACCGACGAGGTGTGGGCCATCCCGGTCTGCGGCTGGATCCCCGAGGTCTGCACCGACGAGGCGTGGGTCACCGCGGGCGAGGCCGGCAGCGGCCCCGAGCCCGAGCCCGAGCGGGTCGGTCGCGGGGGCAGCGGCGCCAGCGGCCGCGGCCGCGGGGTGATCAGATGGCGCCACAGGCCGCCCGCGCTGAAGCTGCCCCACGCCCACGGCAGCCACCGGACCAGCGACCCGGCGAGCCACAGCGCCCAGGCCAGCATCAGCCCGCGGTACCACCACATCGACACCGACAGCACCCAGGGCCGCGGCAGCAGGCCGCCCTGACCGTCGACGTTGTCGATGCGGTCCTGGTACCACACGAGGTGGCTCGCGTACGAGCCGTTGCCCTCGATCTGCATGTCGGGTTGGCCGAGCAGGCCCATGCGGATCGCCTCGGTGAGGGTGACGCAGGCGGCGATCGTCCAGCCGACGAGGATCAGCTGGCGCAGGTCGAACCAGCCCGCGGACACGCCGGGGTGGTCGCGGCGCCACGCGAGGGCGAGGAACCAGCCGACCACGATCATCGCCATCGGCACCGGGATCGCCGACAGGCCGATGCCGAGCAGGAACCACTGGTGGCCGCGCAGCGGCGTCCAGCGCAGGCGGCTCAGCGCCGCGGAGACGATCAACAGCATCAGCACGAAGGACCAGAACAGCACCGCCGGTCCGAGGCGCGGCCCGCCGAGCAGCAAGATCCAGCGGCTCTGCGGGAAGTCGACGGTGACGCTGGCGTTGACCGCCGGCCCGCCGAGGTCGACCACCGGCGCCGCGTAGCGCTGCCATAGATCGTGCGGCTCACGCCAGCTGAGGTCGATCGTCTGGCTGCCCGGCTCGACCGGGAGGCGGACCGTGCGGCCCTCCTGGCCGATCGTCTGGCGCACGCCGTTGATCGTCACCTCTTGCAGCAGCGCGTCGACGGGGATCTGAACGACGTGGTGGCCGCCCCGGCTGCTGCGCAGCGCGAGCGCCAGGTGGGCGTCGACCGCCCGCACGCCCGGCTGGAGCCGCAGCGCCGCGCTGTCGATCGTCAAGGTCTGACCGGGCACGCCTTGCGGCCGCGTCACCGTCAGCAGCACCTGCTCGCCGGGCCAGGGCCGCCACTCGCGCAGGCCCGCCTCGCCCTGACGCACCGTCGGCAGCCCGGTGTGCTCGACGTGCCACACCGGCCCGACCTCCACCCGCCACTGCTCGGTCCACGGCTCGCTCTGGGCCGCGCTCAGCAGCACCTGCTCGGTGATCGGCAGCACGCTGGTCCACGTGTGCTCCGCCTGCTCCGGCGCCATGTTGACCAGCACCTTGCCGCCCTCGACCCGCTGCTCGGCGCTCGTCACCGACTCGCCGGGCAGCAGCGGCACACCGAGCACCACCGCCGCGCCGCGCGGGCTCAGGCGGACCACGCGGGTCGTCAATTCCCACTGCAAGCCGAGCTGCAGCGAGCGCTCGAGCCGCACGAAGGGCGGCAGCGTCCCGACCTCGAGCTCCGAGGGCGCAGCGCTGGCGTCTTGCGGGCTCAGGCGGGTCAGCTGCAGGTTGTCGTCGGCCAGGCCGTCCTCGTGGATGCCGTCGACGGTCCAGCCGCTCGCCTGCGCCTCGACCCGGTGCGGCTTGAGCGGCAGCGCCAGCTGCACGGTCTCGCGCGCCGGCAGCGGGCCCTCGAGCACCAGCTCGTGCCGACCCGGCGCGAGCTCGATCGCCAGCGTGCCGTCGCTCGCGCGCACCAGCCCGCCGACCGGCGGCAGGCCGTCGACCAGCACGCTGCTCGGCAACCACTGCTCCGCGGTGCCCGGCAGCGGCACCCCGACCGGCGCCGAGACGTGCAGCTCCTGCACCAGGCGCAGGCCCTTCTCCGTCGCCTCGATGCGCATGCGCGAGCTGGTCACGCAGCTCGGCAGGCACCTCGGCGGCTCCGTCAGGCGCGCGCGCAGCTGGTCGAGCAGCTCGCTGCCGGGCAGCTCCGCCGCGCTCGCGGTCGCCGGGGCCGCCAGGCTCGCGCCGAGCGCGAGCAGCAGCGCCCCCGCGGCGCCGACTCTGGCCGCGCCGACCGGCGGGTTGCGACGGCGGCGTCCGAGCACGCCGAACACCGCGAGCACCAGGGTCATCAGGAACAGCACGCGGATGAACGCCAGCGCGAGGTTCAGCTGCGGCGGCAGCAGGTACAGCTGGACCTGCTGGTCGCGGGTGACGGGGCCGTTCCAGCGCAGCGCGACCGAGCGCCAGCCCCAGCTGGGCACGCCCGAGCCGGTCTGGACGACGGTGTTGGCGTCGTACTCGCGCAGCTTTTGTTGCTTGCGCATCATGGTCTGGCGCGACGAGGAGGACGACGACTTGCCCATGCCGCCGATCTCCTGCTGCTGCTGCTGCGGCTCGGCGCGGCCCCAGTCCTCGTCGCTCTTGGGCCCCTTCATGGCGTAGAGGCCGTTCTCGCTCTTGTCGTCGGTCGCCAGCCCGTCCTCGGCCTGCGCGTAGCCCATCGGGGCTTCTTCCTCCGGGTAGTTATCTTGCTCGAGGCCCCGGTAGTCGGTCGGCGGGGCCATCTCGACCATCGCCGGCGCGGCGCGGTCGCCCATCCGCTCGAGCGCGCCGAAGCCGAAGTGGTCGTTGTCGCTGCGGACCTCGAGCGCCGGGTAGAGGCCGCCGCGGATCTGCTGCACGGTGAAGGCGACCACCACGCCGGCCAGCACGATCAGCGCGCTGGCGCGATAGACCTTGACCAGGCTGCGGGCGCGGCCCTCCGGCAGCACCCGCAGCAGCCCCTCGCCGACCAGCACGAACAGCCACGCGCTGCGCGGCGCCATCCACTCCGGGAACACCAGCGCCAGCGTCACCACCGCCAGCGTCCCCCAGGCCCAGCCGAACAGGCGGCCGATCGCCACCGCGATCACCATCACCAAAAAGATGTCGAGCAGCGTCCAGCGCTGCAGCCAGGTGTCGGCGACGTCGTCCACGCCCGAGGCGTGCAGCAGCCGCCAGCCCGGCGGTAGGTGCAGCTGACCGCTCACCTGCGCGAAGTCCTGGTCCCAGTCCACCGCCGACAGCGTCATCTTCAGGCCGCCCGCCGGCACCCGCATGTCCGTGCGCAGGTCGAGGGTGCTGCTGCGCAGCTCGACGCCCGGCTGCCCCTCCGGCGTCAGCGCCGTGATGAACTGCGGGCTGCCCTGCGCCGCCGCGAAGCCGAGCTGCGCCGGCTCGTGGACCTCGATGCGGCGGGTGTTATAGACGTCGCCGCGCAGCCAGTCGCGGACCGAGAAGCCGCGGCCGTCGAAGTCGAGCCACCAGGTGCGCTCGAGCGTCAGCTGGTCCGGTCCGCGCTCGATCTGCCCGCGATGGGTCTCGGACAGCAGCATCGCCTCGCCGGGGCGCACGCGGTAGGCGGGGAGCCGCTTCCAGTCCTCGGGCAGCAGGGTCTGCTGGGGGTCGACCGCGGTCACGCCGGTGAGCTCGACGCGGCGCAGCGCCGGCTCGGCCGCGAACGCCCAGATCTCCTCGCTGGCCCACGGCCCCTCGCTGGTCTCGAGCTTGAGCTGCGGCACCGGTCCGGGGTGGCGCGCGTCGATCTCGATCACCCAGCGGCCCGGCCGGATCTGCACGCGCAGCCGCCCGTCGGGCTCGAGCCGCGCCGGCAGATCGCTGCGCACCGCCATCGGCACGAAGCTGGCGAGCAGCGCCTTGCCGAGCAGCACCTCGCGGTTCTTGCCGGCGGCCTGGACCTCGACCTTGGTCGTGATCATCAGCGGGATCGTATCGGCGATGCGGCGGTGCACCACGACGTCGAGCAGGTTCTCCTCGGCGCCCTCCTCCGCCCGCTTCTGCAGCCACAGCACCCCCGCGTTGTCGCGCTGCGGGAACACCACCGCCTCGCCGCGGATCTTCAGCGCCAGCAGCCCGGTCTCCGCCGGCACCTGCAGCTTCTCCGGCAGGCTGTCCCACAGGAACGCGCCGCTGACCCGATACGTGCCCGGGCTCAGCTCCAGGCCCGGCCGACCGTCCTTGATCTGCACCACCGCCGGCAGCTCGCCGACCTTCACCTCCTGCGGCCAGCGCTTGTCGTCGCCCGGCAGCGGCACCCAGGCGGCCTCGTGGACCAGCCAGTCCTGCACGAACTCGCCGCGCGTGTCGCCCAGCGCGAGCTCCAGGCGCGACGGCCAGCTACAGCGCCGCTCCTGGGTGCTCGCGTGCACATAGGGGCAGGCCGCGCCCGGCACGTCGCGCAGCACCCAGGGCACCCATGGTTTGAGCGGCTCGGGGACCTCGCCCGGGGTCAGCGGAGCGGCGCTCGCCGCGCTCGGCACGAGCCCGAGGAACAACGCGGCGAGGATGAACCGGGGGGTCGTACGATCGAGGCGTGCCATGCGGAGCAGGCCATAGAGTACAGCGCCGGTTCCTCGGTGGGCAGCGGGGTGGAGCCGCCGGACCACGATCACAAGCGCGCGGGACGCCGGAGCGTCGTCGCTGACGCTCCCCGAGAATCATCGTTTCGCGGGGTCATCGCGCGGACGAACGCGGTCGCGCTTGATCTCCAGCGCTGGTTTCTGGAGACTGCCAGGCGTGCAATCGCCCACTGAATCGGATCTGCGCGAGCTCTTCGCCGAGACCCGCACGATCGCCGTGCTCGGCGCCCACACCGATCCGGGCAAGCCGGCCTGCTATGTCCCCGACTATCTCGCGGCCCACAACTTCGAGGTCCACGCCGTCAACCCGCTGTTCGTCGGGCGAACGTTGTGGGGTCGCCCCTGCGTCGCGTCGCTGAACGACATCCACGAGCCGATCGACATGGTCGACGTGTTTCGCCGCCCCGAGCACTTGATGGCCCACATGCCGGAGCTGCTCGGCATGCGCCCGCTGCCGCGCGTGGTGTGGTTGCAGCTCGGCATCCTGCACGCCGAGTTCGCCCGCCAGCTGCGCGCCACCGGCATCCGCGTGATCCAGGACCGCTGCACGCTGGCGGAGCACCGGCACCTGCACCGCGACCGTCACGGACACTGACACTGACACTGACACAAGGGCCGCGGCCCGCGGGCGTCAGCCGAGCCGCTGCTTGAACGAGCCGTCGGCGAGCGCCGCCCTGGTCTCCTCGGCGCCGCCGATCAGCGCGCCGCGCACGAACACCTGCGGGAAGGTCGGCCAGCCGCTCCACATCTTGATCGCCAGCCGCTCCTTCCACTGCTTGAAGTAGCTGCCGAATTCGAGGTACGTGAACGTCACGCCGGCCTCGGTGAGCGCCTGGCGGGCCTTCTTGACGAAGGGGTTCTGGGCCATGCCGACGAGCACCACCGGCTCGCTCGCCACCGCGTCTTGCACCTTCTGCACGACCTCGGCGTGGAAGCCAGCGACCTTGTCGGCGACGTGAGAGGTGCGGGCGGAGTCGGAGAGGACCGGGCGGGGCGTCATGGCGGCGGAGTATAGGGCTCGTGATCGCTCTGGCAAGCCGCCGCGCCGAACTTTCTCGCGCCCGCTCGCGCCGCGACGCCGACGCGCTCGCGGGTTTTCGCGCGCGCCTCGCCGAGGTCGCGCGCTCGCCCCGGGAACACGCGCGCGGCCGTCCGCGTTGCCGAGCATTCGCCGGTGACCCGCGACGCCCGGGCCTGCGGCACAATCGGACGGCTCGCCATGTCGTTGATACGAGCGACTCCCCTCGCGCGGCCCGGCCGCATCACGCCACTCGCTCCATTCCTGGCGGCCGCGGGCCTGTTCGCCTGCTCGCGGGCCGCCGGCGAGCCGGTCGCGGCGACCCGAGGGCCGGCGCCGCTCGTCGTCGCCGGGATGACTGGCTCCGAAGTACATGTCCCCGACGACATGTCCCCAAAGCCACCCACGAGCATTGTCGCCGGGCCGCTGGACCCGGCGCGGCGGGCCGCCTTCCTCGCCCCCCGCGCGGACGAGCCGGCGGCCGAGCTCGGCGGCGTGACCGAGGCGCGCAAGGGCCAGCACTACGTCACCGGCAACGAGCGCGCGCTCGAGGCGTTCTATCCGCGGATCCGCGAGCTCGGCGGCGCCTACGTCGGGGTCGGCTCAGACCAGGCCTACCTGCTGCTCGGCTGGGCCCGCGCCGAGCTGGCCTGGCTCATCGACTACGACCCCGTGGTCGTCGACCTGCACGCCGTCTATCACGCCTTCTTCGCCGCCGCCGCCACCCCGGAGCTGTTCGTGGCGCTGTGGCAGCAGGACAGCAAGGCCCGGGCGATCGCCGTGCTGCACGCCGCCTACCCGGGCGACGCCGGCCGCCGCCACGAGCTGCTCTACCGCCTCTACCGCTACCGGGTCGCCAGGCGCCTCGGCCAGCTGCAGCTGACGATGAGCGCCGCCGCCGTGCCGACCTTCCTGACCGACCCCGACCAGTACACCCACGTGCGCGACCTGGTCCAGGCCGGCCGCGTGCGGGCGCTGCTCGCCGACCTCAGCCGCGAGGGCGCGGTGCAGCAGATCGGCGCCGCCGCGCGCAGCCTGGGCACCCCCGTGCGCGTCGTCTACCTGTCCAACGCCGAGGAGTACTGGGAGACCCTGCCCCAGGCCTTCCGCGACAACCTCGCGGCGCTGCACGTCGACGACCGCTCGGTGGTGCTGCGCACGCTGCTGACCTGGGAGGCCAACAAGGACTACCGCTACAACGCCCAGCCGGCGCAGAACTATCAGCGCTGGCTCGCCAACCCGCAGGTCCGGTCCATCTACGACGTCGTCCACCGCAAGGCGGCGATCGCCCCCGGCATCAACTTCTTCGAGACCACCGAGCTGCCCGACGACGAGCTCGTGCGCAGGCGACAGGAGCGGCGCGCCCGGGCGATCGCCCGCCGCGCCGAGGCCACCGGGACCACCGAGTCGTCCGCGTCGACGCCCTGACTACTTGCCCGCGAGGCCCTTGCGCTCGAGCCACTGGTTGGTGAAGTCCGCGGCCTTCTGGTAGCTCTCGCGCATGGTCTTCTCGAGGAACTTCTCGAAGACGCCGCCGAGCCCGAAGATCTTGACGTTGACCTCGAAGCTGGCGACCCGGTCCGAGCGCCCCGGACCGGTGCGCTCGAGCCAGAACTCATTGGTGATGCTGACCTTGTCCGCCAGCTTCGAGGGGATCACCTTCGTGATCCACATCGGCCGCGACGGGTCGAGCCGACCGTCCTCGACGTAGTCGACCGAGTCCCCGAGCATCGCCTTGATCGGGCCCGGCATGTCGAGCTTCGGCTTGACCGCCAGCTTGCGCGTGCGCCGGCCGTCCGCCGGGCTCGTCTCGTCCAGCACCTTGAAGGCCTCGAAGTGCAGGCCCTCGCGGTAGAGCGCCTCGTTGTAGGCCGGATCGAAGAACACGTCGCGCCAGAACGCCTCGGGCTCGATCAGATAGGGGTGTCGCAGGCTGAACTTCATCGGCCCGCTTATTTCGCCGCTCGGACCGCTTGTCAACCCACGGGGCTCGAAGCGCCCGCAGCCGCGCCCCGCAGCGCCGCGGCCTGCTCCGGGCTGGCCGCGCAGCGGAAGCCGAAGTGATGAAAGGGCTGGTTCTCCGGGTAGTGCGCCCGCCGGTAGATCGCGGTCGCATGGGCCGCGTCCCAGTACCACGAGCCCCCGCGCACGATCTTGCGCCGATACCCGGCGCACTGCTCCGCGCCCCCGCAGGGCCCGCGCGGCTCGACCCCGGCGCACTCGGCCCCGCAGGTCGCGTAGTCCTTCGCGTACCAGTCCGCCACCCACTCCCACGAGTTGCCGGACATGTCGTGGAGGCCGTAACGATACGCCGGCCGCGAGCCGACCTCGAAGGGCCGCCCCGTCTCCGGCTTGCTGTACAGCTTCTTGACCCCGCAGCTGCGCCCGCTGCTGTCCTTGATGATCGCCCGCTCGCAGGTCGCCGGCTCGTCGCCCCAGGGGTGCAGCGCACCGTCCGGACCGCGCGCCGCCTTCTCCCACTGCGCCTCCGTCGGCAGCTGCTTGCCCTGCGCCCGGCAATACTTGTCGGCGTCGAACCACCGAATCCCGTTGATCGGCTGGCGCGGGCGGTCGAAGTCCGTATATCCAGGGCCCGAGGGGTCGCACTTGCGGGCCTTCACGCAGGCCTTGTACTCCGCGTAGGTGACCTCGTTCAGGTCCATGTAATAGGTCTGCAGCCACACCCGCGCGGCCGGACGCGCGTGCTCGGGACCCTCGTCCGAGCCGCGCAGGAACGGCCCCGCCGGCACGCAGGCCATCCCCGCCGGCGCAGTATCACAGGCCAGCGGCGCCGGCGCGCCCGGGAACTCGGCCCCACCCGCGACGACGGCCAGGCTGTCCCCGGGGGCCGCCGCCTTCGCCGGGTCCGTCGACCTGTCCCCCGGGACAGTCGCCTCCGCGCCGGCCGACCTGTCCCCCGGGACAGCCGCCTCCGCGCCGGCCGACCTGTCCCCCGGGACAGCCGCCTCCGCGCCGGCCGACCTGTCCCCCGGGACAGCCGCCTCCGCGCCGACCGACCTGTCCCCCGGGACAGCCGCCTCCGCGCCGACCGACCTGTCCCCCGGGACAGCCGCCACACCCCGCGAGGCCGGCCCGGCCGGCGGCTCCCGCGAGATCTCCGAGCCACACGCCAGCAGCAGGGCGATGCCTGCGAGGCCCGGCGCCCCGGCGCCCCGAAGCCGCCGCCCTGACATCAGCCGGCCTTCTTGGTGTCCGTCGCCTGCGCGTCGCCGGCCTTCGCGTCGCCTGCCTTCGCGTCGCCTGCCTTCGCCTCGCCTGCCTTCGCGTCGCCTGCCTTCGCCTCGCCGGCCTTCGCCTCGCCGGCCTTCGCGTCCGTCGCCTTCGCCTCGCCGGCCTTCGGATCGCCCGCCTTCGGATCGCCGGGGCTCACGTGGGCCGCCTTCTCGTCGCACGGGTCGCACGGCTTGCCATCGCTGCCCGTGAGCCCGCCGGGGACGGCGGGCGGAGCAACGACCGGAGCGGGCGCCGGCTTCACGGCCATCAGCTCGACGGTGAAGGTGAGCTCCGCGTTGGCGGGGATCTTCCCGCGGGCGCGCTCGCCATAGGCCAGCTCGGCGGGGATGATCAGCTTGCGCAGGCCGCCGACCTTCATGCCGGCGATGCCGGTGTCCCAGCCCTTGATCACGCGACCCTGGCCGAGCGGGAACACCAGCGGGCGCGGGCGCGCCAGCGAGGAGTCGAACTCGGTGCCGTCCTTGAGGGTGCCACGGTAGTGCATCGAGACGGTGTCACCGGCCTTCGCCTCGGGGCCGTCGCCGAGCTTGAAGTCGGCGACGACGAGGCCCTTGTCGAGCTTCCTGGTGGCGACCGGCTTGCCCTCGAAGGCGGTCAGCGGCTGCGGGGGCGGCAGCGGCGGGGTGAAGCTCAGCAACTCGATGGTGAAGATCAGCGTCGAGTTGGGCGGGATCTTGCCGGCCCGACGCTCGCCGTAGCCGAGCTTGGCGGGGATGACGAGCTTGCGCTTGCCGCCGACCTTCATGCCGGCGACGCCCTCGTCCCAGCCCTGGATCACCCGACCCGCGCCGAGCTCGAAGGTGAAGGGCCGCTTGCGCGGCACCGAGGTGTCGAACACCGTGCCGTCGGTCAGGTAGCCGGTGTAGTGGACCTCGACCTCGCCGCCCTTGACCGCGGTCACCCCCTCGCCGACGACAAAGTCGGAGACGGAGATCCCTCCCGCGGTCTGGCTGGTCGCCACCGCGGTCCCGTCGAAGGGCGCGTCGAACTTGATGTCCGGGCTCGGCTCGAGCGGCAGCGGCGGCGCGGGCGGCGGTGTCGGCGGGG
>Ga0075152_10001619_pt1 | contig 16288 bp, 26 predicted proteins | sample JI61114C2DNA_FD_70964 | JGI IMG/M metagenome (GOLD analysis project Ga0075152, IMG submission 70964) | Wastewater effluent complex algal communities from Wisconsin, to seasonally profile nutrient transformation and Carbon sequestration -... | ecosystem: Engineered > WWTP > Effluent > Algae...
ATGATTGCTAGTAACAGTCACTTTTTCCGATTGACGGCCATGAGGAGCTTGGCACGTAATGTTTAGTTCTATGAGTCGAGCTACTTTATCCTGGATTCGTATTCGAACTTCAGCTTTTCCTCTGCTTAGTCGTAACCCTCGAGCATTGCTATTGCCTTCTACCGGGTCGTCTTTTCTCGCTTTAAGGCCTCTGAAAGCTTCTGTTCAAGCTCAGCGACTCGACTGGACTGATCGCTCTGGTAGCTGGCAACCTTCAGGTCGTATTGCTTTTTCAATCTATCTATCTCGTCCAGCAGTGAATCGCGTTACTTTGCCAGAATTGACAGCTTTGATTTCATGCTGCTCTTTTCGTTGGAGAGATCGCGAACGAGTGACCGTTCCTTTTCGAGCTGCCTCGCCGTCTCTCGGTTCTGGCTTTCGAGCCTCCTGATTGTTTCTAACTTGTCTTCAGTATCATCTTTCATAGTCCTTTCCTGTTGCTCCAGGATTCGCTTTAGCGATTAGTTGCGCTGCTCATAGTCTTTGAGTCGGTTAGCAAGCTCGTCGGATTGACTGTTCTTCAGACTGCTCATAAATTTAGAGTTTTCGTCACGAAGGACTGTGATTTCTCTCCGAAGCTTTTCAGTTTGACTCTTAAAACTTGCTTGATCCTGGTTGTGATTGGACTACTCTTACTCCAGAGCTTCCTCAAGACTACTAATCTTCTCGTGCAAGCCCCTCACTATCTTTTCGTATGATTAACTTATGCTCTTTATCTCATCTTTGTGCTTTGAACCTTGGTTATCAATCAGTTTGCTGAGTTGTTGTTCCTTGAGCACTGCCCGATCCCGTTCCAGCAAGGCATTCTCTATTTTTTCCCTGTTATCCTTCGCAATCCTCTCAATGGTTTCTTCCTTTTTTACGTAGTTGCTTATCTTCAGCTCATACGTCTCCAACATCTTCAGAGTCTGCTCAAAGTCCTTTTTGCATTCTTCTAAATCACGTCTGGACTTTCGGAGAGCTTATCGATTTACTTCCAATTCTTTCTCAAGGGACAAAGACTTGTTGAAGACTTCTTTCTCCCTCTTTTGACATGACTCCAGTTCTTGCGTCAGCCTCTCCACCTGCTACTCCAACTTAAATCCAATGTCTTTTTCAGATCGCTTTGCCTGAAGTAGCTGGCTCCGAGCAAGCTTCAAATCGTTGTCAAGTCTCACTAATTTGGTCTCAGTCTCGTACTTTCTTGCTTCTAGATTGTTGTTCTAGTCGGTCACCTCATCAAACTTCTTCTTGAGTACATCGTTGATTTTGCTGAGATCCTCCACCCTCATCAGTGCCTCTTGCAGCAACTCGGTCTGCTTCTTGTAGTTCTCAAAATGGGCTGTTGCTTGCCGTTCGTGAACATTGGATGAGTCTTGCAGTTGGACGACCCTTTGCTCTAGCTATTTGAAATTCTTCACAAGGTACTCATTTTCCTATCGGAAGTAAATATTCTTTGCCTACAGATCTTCCTTCTGCAGCTTGTGGTATATCCCTGCAAGGTTTTCTTCGGGGAAGCCATTTGAATAGATTTCCAAGACTGTCCGGCACTTTCCCTCGAGTTCGTCCATCAAGAATGCGTTATCCTTGACCATAGCCTCCGCTCTGCTCTACATTTCAGTCAGCTGGCTATACAATCGTCCAATCATCTTCTTTTGGGTTAAATTGTTGTCGTCGTAGGCCGTCAGTAAGGCATCCAAATACTCCAACTGCCCCACTTCGAAGTGAAATGCTGGGGAGATGTCTCCGATGTTCTACAACTCAGATATCACCGACTCGGGTGTAACTCCTAGTTTCTCCTGCAGCTTTAAGAGCTCCTGCCCCAATCGCGTATTGACTTCGTTGAGAATGGCTATTTCTCGTGACATCCTTTCGAGCTAGGCCACGAGTTCCTTCTCTTTTGGACGAGCCTCGATCTGCTCCGGAAGCCTCTGATGGAAGAACTCGCCCAGCACGTTTTCTTTCTGGTTTCGGTTGGGTCCTGCAATCATATTCCAACTTATAACGATTGGAGCAGCGTAATTCAAATCGCCATGGCTGGGTTCTGTTAGGATGGTAGAAGAGAAATTGACTAAAAAAGCTAGTCAAAGGTCGAAGCGAGTGCGGAGTTGTTCACGGATGCGCATGAACCATCTCAGTCGATGGGCCAGCTCAAGAAGCTTCATGTCGCTCCAGCAATCTTCTACCTTTATAAACTTGCTCTCGTATTCGTAGTGGAGCTGGTAGTTACCTCGTTGTTCCACCTTGTCGCATTCCCTTAAGAACTCTTTGATCGAAAGCATCGCAGGTTCAATAGGCGATGTTGACTGTCGCTCATCCACCCGTTGCTTCATATCCTCTCTGATTCTCGTTATCTTTCGGTCCAGCAACTCTGCTATCTCCCTCCCACTCTTGTTATATAGCTCATCAAAGCGTGGACATACCTTCTCGTGATGAGCAATATTGTACTCCAGTATACTGTTCTCACAGACGAAGCAGTACCGAAAAACGGGTGCAATCTCCTCAGGCGATTCAGCATTGTAGTGAATTTCGATTCTGCTCTCCTTCAAAGCATCCTTCCAGAATTTCTCAGCAGTTGGCGGGGTGGCTTGCATGCCAGGAATCGACTCAAGTTTCATTCGCTATCCTGGGTCCGATACAACTCTTGTCTTTACTGGTTCCAATTCCATCTCTTCTCGAAGCTTGTCCTTTAGTTCGCGAGCACTTGCTGATGAGTTACTTTTTCGTGAATTTGACAGTTCTTTCATTTGCTTGATTGCTGTAGGAGTTTGCATAACAGGCTCAGGAGGTGGTTGGGGGACGATGGTAATTGGAACTGGGCTAACTTACTGGTCTTTAGCGAGCAACCTTGATGGCTATTTGTAAGAATTCACATGATGCAGAACTTGAATAGGGGCCATGTCACTTCCTTGGCTGGAGAGAGTGTGCAACACTTTACCCAGATTCTTCGAAGCGCCGCCAAGACTGAAATTACTATCGATCGTACGCAGGCTCGAGATCGTGTGAGAGCATTTGGCTATGATACTTGGGATCACCAGGTCTTCTTAGTGGCATGCCGGTTGCGTTCGGCTCCTCATCGAATTCGACATGGCGAGTAACTGACTTACCAATGGGTGTACCTCTGTAGTTGGTGCGTGGCTCCATCAGTGAACGCGACTTATAAAATTTATTTCAACCAGCAACGAAAGAATAGAATCCCCAAGACAATATGTACATCTAGTTGGTGCGGAAGGGTCACCAATTTCTTTTTCGGAACTAGCGTATGACTCTCTCGAAGACAAGGAAGTTGACAGCGTTCACGGGAATGGACCTGACTATCGCAACGGTTATTCCTCGGAACAGCAGCTTGTTCTGCCACAGGAATCTTGCCGATTCCACATAGGTTTTGCACATACTGCTTTGAATTTGAGTCTTAATTGCGTCCACTGGGTAGATTAACAGCCAATAGCTGATGCCAGCCAATGACCCAGCCATCAGGATATCTTGAGTTCTGGAAACGCTATGAGATATCTCACCTTTCTTTAGCTTTGACCGGATATAGTTTTCATATACAGTGAAGTACAGTAGGGCTCCGAGTCCCTCCCTCACAAGCGTTGACATTCCGCCTCGAAAGATGTGGTGGATCTTTCCTTCCTTCAGCTTACTCCAGAAAATGTCTGTTGCGCCAGTATAGTGGGTGTACCCAGGTGTCTTCATCTGGATCTGAATTTTGCAAAACTCCGTCGAGGTGTAGATAAACGAGGATATTGTTCCGACCATTCCTCCTGAGATAGCTATCTGATGGATTGGGATGAGCTACACCCCGTCCTTATTGACGTACTTCGCAAACATATGATGGAAAGTTTCGTTGAGGCCGAATTCGTATCCGACGGTCAAGCCAGACCCGATGAACATTGTGCTTGCTCCTTTGTAGTATTTGAATATGTTGAATCCGTTCTATCTTAAAATCTGCTTGAAGACTCCGCCTATGTTCACATCTTTGCCACCCATCTGAATGCAAGTCTTCACGAGATCCAGTGGCTGCCCAACCAATATCTGTGAAACGCCAGCACAGAAGCCTGCTATGAAATCCCTGAGCGTGATCACCGATTTGTGAGCATTCTCTTCTGTCATTAAGTCGAGTTTCGATTCAATTATTAATTAAGTAAGTAGCCAGCCCAACTGGGAGAAACAACGAGAGTCAAAGGAGTTGCAATATACACATCACCAGCCGTTTTTCTCAAGAGATTCCCTGACATTTTCGAAGACGTAGAAGATAACTGCGTTGGCTGGTACGGTTCTAATAATCGCAGAAGTAAGCCCTCTCCATAAAAGCTTGTTCTATCTGCAGAAGGCAATCGACTCACTGTAGGAACTACAGAAGCCACTTTGCACTTGTGTCTTAACTACGTCAACTGGGTACACTGGCACAATAAAAAATCCTGCTGCTGCTCCGGCGATAATGATGTCTGTGTCTGAAGAATCCGAGTGGGATATCTGTCCTGGTTTCATCAAAGCCCGTAATGTTCCTTCGTATGCTAAAAAATATATTGTGCCACCGAGACCCTCTCTTAGATTGCAGGCCAAGCCTCCTCGAAACAGTCTCCTCCACTGTCCTTCGATGGTCATTCGATAAAGAATATGTAATCCCGACCGGTACTTCTGGAACTCATAAGTCTTCATCTGCATTTGGATTTTACAGAATTCCATAGGGGTATAGATAAGCGAGCAGAAGTAGCCGGCCATCGTGCCACACAGTCCGACTTGATACATGGGAAGCAGTTCAACATCGTTTTTGTTCACATAATTTCTGAAGAACCGATGAAATGATTCGTTGAGTCCCAGTTCCTGGGAGACTAGTAAGCCGTTTCCCAGGAACATGGTACTGGAGCCCCGGTAGTACGTAAATATGTTGAAGCCTGCCTCCTTCCAGATCAGTTTCGCAGTCTCACTCAAAGTCAGTTTCCTTCCTGCCATCTGTATTTGGGTTTTGATGTAGTCCATCGGCTGACCGACAATTGTTTGAGAGAATCCAGCCATCAGTCCTGAGAAGAAATCCTTGAGGTTGAAGATGTTGTGGGGCGCCTCCCTATGCTTAACATCTTCTATCATCAAGCCAAATAAAATATACAAGGATGGACATCAATATTGCTGATTGTTGAGAAACCGAAGCTAGGTTTGTTGCTTGTCCATAGAAAACACGCCTCTTCGGGCAACCTAAACCAGCAGTCCAGTGCCCAGCAGATAGGCGATGAGCCACAGACTGATGTATTGCGAAAATGCCATTTTAAGGGTCTACAGAAAGCCTGTGTAGTAGGTGAGGATGGCTGTCGGCTTGCTGACCAACTGCAAGTTGAGTCGCAGCGGAGCAGTCGTACCCCTGATTACATCGGTGTTCATAATAGTGGTTTGTAGCATATAATTACTGGAATAGGCATTATCCTTGATGGTGGAGAAGTTCGATTGGTATGAGAAGTCTTTGAAGTAGGGCGCAAAATTGAAGTCTTGTTCGTTAATTGATCTACCTTAGGCCAGAGTTACATTGCCGATAGGGTTTACTTGTTGGAGTAGTCCAGGAGTCCAGTGAGCGTAGTTGTTTGTACACCAGACGTCCATGGGACATTGACAACGGAAGTTACCATGTATTTGGCATTCAGAATCGGAATGGTCAATTGAAAGAACAGCAATAATTCGATTTGAGCCAGTGTCGAGGAGGTTGGCGCTACAGTGATGGTAGCGCTGATGGAGTGAGTAGTTGGCGTTACAGTAAGGCCCTTGAAGTAACCACATGGCTTACGCTTAGGCTGAATACCGGAGCTGTTGCAGACATGTTCGATAGTTGGACGGACGGTATGTTGGAAGTTGCAAACGTTGTCTAGCCGCCTCCGTTATAATACTTGATGTTCGCCACGTACCTCCCAGTGAAGAGGTAGGACACCGGCACAAATTCCGCGGCTGGAGTCGTCCAGAAATCTAGGATAACTGTATGCGTACAACTGGTCGAGAAGGACAGGTAGAAGGGTATTGCTAGGATAAGGTACCATACTATCAAGCAGAAGATGCCTGCTTAGGACAGCAGCTTAGCCTAGTAGTACTGACTGAGAGACCGGCTGAACGAACCCATATAGTAATTTAAATATCACGAAAGGCAATAAATTCAGGACAATCAAACGCTTGCTTGCTTTGCCATTCGTTCTTTAAGACGCTCGTCTGTCTGCAGGTCATCGTGCTCCATATTATCCTTGTGATCGCCCGACAGCGATAGATTTCGTTCACCTCCTTCATTAAGCTGAACAGTCCGAGGCTGGGCATGAGCAATGATGACCGGTTCCGACGCAATTATGTTATTGTTGGCTGCTCGATTTTGTTGAGCCCGCTTAATTCTGTGCTGCTTAACACACTCGTAAACGAGCCATGCGAAGACTACAATGACGAGGATGCAGAGTAAAGTGAAAAAGATCCAGCCACTTCCAGCGTCCTTTCTGTATATTACAACAGGTCTCTGTTCAGGAGGGGGAGGGTTGAATGTTGGCGGATTGTGTTGTCTTGGTCGCTCTGCGATAGGCTGGTTGTTGATAGGTTGTTGCTGGAACACACTTTCTGATGGAGGAGACCTACTGAACACTGGAGGGGGCGAAGATTGATCTGTTCGAGTTGTATGAACGCTAGAGCTTTCGTCGGTTTCCCTGTGCGTTCCCCTGTTTGAGCTTTGTGGTGCAGAAGGCGGTGAGTTAAGAATTGTGGAAATTGTGATGGGGGTGATAACTGGTTCACTGTTGGTGAATCCGATGTTATCACTATTCGCGAAACTATCGCTTGTGGGGTTGGATGTGGGAATAGCGTTGTTAAACTCTGCCTTCGTCCCGTCCTTAAAAACAGATGTATTGAATGAAACATTCTTTGATGATGGAGTTGAGTCGTTGTCATCACTGAGATTGATTGCTTCATCCTTTTTCAATACTGGAGGAGGGGTTGGGGAAAATTTAATGGGACCGTTCGACTTATCCGTGATATTTCCCTTCACTCGAGTAATATTCACCAACACCTTCTTCTCCTCCTCCGAAAATGTGTGCTTCTTAGTGGTATTATTATTAGTCTTTGCATTTGCAGCAGTCTTGTTAAGAGTATCGCTGCTGTTACCTGTAGTGCTAGAATTCGTGGTGTTCAGTGTGGTATCGGCAGTCTTGTTTGTAGCAGCGGGTCGGCGAGTGAGATCATCGTCGGAGACAGTCTCACCAACCGCACCTAATAGGATAGCAATTCTTGCTCCATTAATATCACCTGCTTGTATTCTTTAAGAGGAGACTTTCATTCCAAGAGCTCTAGCCTCTTCATACTCCAATTTGACACAGCTCAAAATGGTCTGGAAAGCATTGTACTGAACCACAGTGTTGGTAGTGGCATGCACTGTCAGCGTTGTTGAATTGTAAGAGAAATTACCCGTTTAAGATTCCACTGTCGCAAGGCCAACAAAAGAGAACTGGTCTGGTTTGATTTGGTCGAGGACTTTGGTGTAATCTGACTGTGCAGAGATGTTAATGGTTGGGAAGACTGTGCCCGCCCCTTTGCACTTGTCAAAGTATGTCGCGACTACAGTTATTTCCACCCAATCTACTTTATCGAATTTATCCACATCGTTGGTGTACACCCGCAGCGGGTTGTCAATAGTCTTCGGCTGGAAGCTAATGGTGCGGGTTAGCAGATTGTTACTGAACCCCTTAATAAAGTAGGTGTATTCCACGCCTTTGTCGTTTGTCTATTTCGTAGTCCAGTCTCGCTTGGGGTGTTACTTGTTGATAACCAACACTACGACGAGGAAATTCAAGGGCTGTTGCATCACCAGATAATCTACTCGCAGACTTACTATTGGATCTACGCTTGTGCAGTTTTTAATTGTTGCGTTCAGCCAAAAGTCAGCCTCTTGGGTACCGTTGTCCAAGGCTTTCTTTCTCTTATAGGACTCATTCAGCTTGAGATAAAAGGGAGCGCCGTATTCGATTTGGCTGATGCGCAGCAGCATAACTGGTTAAATAACAGCCATCATGGTCTGGTTCTGTTCGAGTTTGTCCCGAGTAAAGTAGAAGGACCCAGTGGTGTATGCTTTTGCAGGAGCAATCTAAGTTTCGCTACTCGGGATTGGATCTGCAGCCAGTAGGAGAATGGACAGCGCCAACAACAGTACGATAGTTCGCATTGTTCAATTATTAACAAGCAGCGGGAGAGTGATCAATATAATTGCTAGGAGAGGAAAGGATAGCGGGGACGGTCACTGTCCAATCTAACCGCTCGGTATCGGCCATATTCGTAGTTTAAACCTATAATCATTAAACAGATGAGGAACCGAGAGTACGACCACTTATTCAAACTCGTCATCGTGGGTAACTCAGCAGTAGGCAAGTCATGCCTGTTGTTACGATTCGCCGACGACCAGTTCAGCGAGAACTACATGACCACCATCGGGGTGGACTTCCGGTTTAAGACGTTGAACATCGACCAAAAGAGCGTGAAGCTGCAGATTTGGGATACAGCTGGGCAGGAGCGGTTCCGCACCATAACGAACACCTACTACAAAAGTAACCTCATTGCCAATGCAGATGCCAATGCAGTATTACTAGTTTACGACATCACCAATATGGAGAGCTTCCAGGATATCGAGAAGTACTGGCTCAACGAGGTGGAGAGCTACGCAGACCCTGGCACTCAGTTAGTGCTAATTGGTACCGAATTTCTCTTACGTGTAGGCAACAAGTGTGATCTCGAAGACAAACGAGCCGTACCAGTGGAAACTGCTCGACTGTTTGCACAGTCAAAGAACATGGAGTTCTATGAAGCATCAGCCAAGACCGCCAAGGAGGTCAGCGAAGCCTTTACGGAGATAACCAGGAAACTGTATCAGAAAGTCGATAAGAACAAAGCAGGACGGCCACAGCTACCTGTACAGCAGAACCAGCATTTGGAAAGGGGGAACGCTCCAAAAACTCAAGGTGGCTACTGCTGCTGATATTGAATGATCAACGGCCAGCTCTAAGTTTGAACTGTCTCGGCCTATAGTAATATCTTCATCGGTATGATTAAGCTGCTCTGCGTACTGCTACTTGCCGTGATCAGCGTCCTGGCCGCTGAGGTTGTGTTCCAACCGGAAAGAATGGCGTTGGTGGATCGCCGCAAGAATAACTATCTTCTTCGTGGAAACATTCCTCTAGTCAACGGAGAGTTTCGCATGGACCTGCTCAAGCAGAGGATCGAGGAGATCACCAAGCTGAAACCTGATAGCTACCAGCTCAAAGTTATCAGTTTGATGAACCACTACACCGATAAGGAAAGTAAAAATCTTGGGCTTGAGGAGGAGTACTTTGACCTCCATCCCAGATCTGGAGAGTTCATGTCCTATCCAGTTCTGGGCTTCGTCGCCAATCCATAGACCATGCCAGAGATCTTTGTTGATATTGCAGCTTACTTCTACGAACGGTTTAGCTTTGACAAGCTCGACCATTTCTCCGAAACACTTCACCAGTGGCTCAGCACTGACAAAGCAACCCCTATGGTCTATTATTTCCACTGTAGCCATGGTATTGATCGAACTGGGCTTGTTTCAGGAGTCTACCGAATGAAATACCTAAAAAAATCGTTGAAGGAAGTTATCGACGAGAATACCCAGGTCGGCAAAAGAGACATGCTATGGACAACCTACTCTGGGCTGTTATGGTACTGTGAGCATCTACAACGCGACAGGGAAGGACTCGACTGCGGGGAAAGGGGAGGAGAGTATTACACCAGTAAGAGGGCTGGATCCAAGAAAGTGGCTTTGGACGATGAGTTGTGATTGTTTGTATAGGAAATATTACGTCAGGAAATGGAGAAAACCCAAAAGATTTCGGTGGGAAGCCTAGTCGAGCTGCAGGGAGATGAAATGGCGGGGGTTTTGTGGAAGTTAGTCCGAGCACAGCTCATTGACCCGTATCTCCAGATCGACCTCAAGTCTTTCGACTTAAGCCTTGAGAATAGGGATAAGACAAGCAACAAAGTCACAGATGAGGCCATCGAAGCGATTAACAAGATTAAGTTGGTCGTGAAGTGTCCCACGATTACACCCACCAAGGAGCACAAACTAAAGGAGGTGTGGGAGTGTGCTAGCAACAAAATCATGAACCACATTGGTGGAACATCTTTTACTGAGTGCTTAGAGTTAAAAAAGGTTCCCAAGTTGGTCCCAGGGTGGCAGAAACAGATCGTACTGGCAAGACACTGCTTTGGCGATCAGTATAAGGCTGTTGAGTTCCAGCCAACCGGAGGAAAGTTCGAGATAGTCTTCGAAGGTCAAAGTGGGAAGGTGACTCGCCTAAACGTGTTCGACTTCAAGAAGGGAGGAGGAGTCGCAATGGCGTTCTACAATACTGACGAATAAATAACTGCGTTCGTGCACAGCTGCATGAAGTATGCACTGTACAAGCAGCTTCCACTGTACTTCACCACCAAGAATACCATCCTCAAGCGTTACGATGGTCGGTTCAAAGATACTTTCCAAACCATTTACGAGAAGGAGTACAAAAAGCTCTTTGACTCCAAAAAGATTTGGTATGAGCATCGACTAATTGACGACATGGTAGCCTACATGATGAAGTCGGACGGTGGGTATGTGTGGGCATGCAAGAACTACGACGGAGATGTTGAATCCGATAGTGTCGCACAAGCATATGGATCAACTGCAATCGCTGTCAGTGTTCAGATGGGCACCCAAGGCGTTGTCTTAGCCGAACCGTTGCACGGGACAGCCTCACGGCATTATCTTCGGTACCTCAAGGGTGAGGAGACATCAACAAACCCTACTGGTATCATTCTCTCATGGGCCAAGAGTACTATCCCTCCTTATTTTAGTCCTCTCATACAGGGCCAAACTTGACAACAACGCAAAGTTGGCCAACTTCTCGAAGGCGCTGGAAAAGTCTGTAAGCGAGACCATCGAACTGGGCTACATGACTCAGGACTTGGCAAGCTGCGTGTACAGCACTCGTACCCCACCGAAGGACAAGTTTTGCGGAACAACCGCTTTCATAGGGAAGGTTGCTGAGGTGCTGAAGAGCAACCTAAACAGTTCGAAGATGTGACTGCCTGTCGAAAGATGGATATAAAGAAATCATATGGAAGTTTACGAGAAGGGCATATTTCTTGTAGCTTAGTCAAGTATAAAGCAAAGGCACAAACAGGCGGTACCATTTACAGCTACTCAGATGGCATATTGCGAAATGCTTGCAGAGAATTCAGCCGATACCGACGAGTTGGCAGTATGTCAGGCATACAGCATTCGACATGTGCAGGGAATAGACGCAGCAATTAACGATCTGTAAGCGAGGAATAAGCGACAACCATAACCGTCGTTGCTGAGCATGATCAGCATGGCTGTTCTGTACACCCAGAAAAACGATTTCGAGAATGCACTGATTTGGTACAACCAACTGCTGTAGCTATTTGAGGTCGCAGATTAGCACACCTTGTTCAACATCGGCTGCTGCTACCATAAACTGGGCAGCCTAGATAGCGCCAAAGAATTTTACGAGAGGTGCCTCAGTATCAATCAAAGTTCACTCCCAGCAATAACAAACATGCGAGCACTGGAGATGACGAGATCCTTCCCGCCTCAGATGCAATTACCAGCCAGCAGTAGATTGGCAAAGTCGAATTCACAGGAGAAAGAGCCAAGGATGCCCACAGAAAGAAATGTTTAATCGTTCTGTTTGGAAATTGCATCACAAAATGGGAGCAAAAGCTATTCAGGTTACAAACAGCTCGAGAAAGTCGATCGGCTGAATCAATCAACACAGCTGTACAACGAAGGCAAACATGAGCAATCACTGTTACTGCTCAAATCCATTCTCTAAGAGGAAACCAAACCTGCTAAGTTCATGGCGATAGTCCATACCAATATGGGCATCATTCACTCCAGCCTGGGCCACGCCAAACACTCTCTCGAACATTACAAACAGGCACTCGAACTAACAGTAAGTTTAAGTCATCAAAGACTTCTGCGTGGAGAGATCAACCGAATTCGGTAGGAATCACTGGCTCACTCGAGCCTCCATCGCCGAAAAAGTAAAGCCTATCGGCAACCCACCGCTAACACTTCGAGTTGATAATTTTCGTTTGTCAATTATCCAATTCATGTCACTCGCAAAAAGACCCTTCTACTACCTCACCGACCGCGAGACACTATATACCAAACTGGTGACACCCAAGGGCAACTTCATCTGCTATCCGGACAGCTACGAACCGCTGACACAGAGGCAGGTGCGCAGGAAGAAAGCAAAACTCATTGCCAAGATGTTGTTTTGGTCGGTGCTGCATCCTCAGAGTATGACGGGCTCCGACTACAGAATTTGCTTAAGTAGGGTTATTGATATCACGAGTGCGCTGGTTCTGGGGCTCATCGGTACTGATAGGGAAACGCAGCAACCCGTGTCATCAAACGATTTCTGAGCAGGTTGGAAACACCGTTCGTGGAGAACATTCTAGCTGATAGACTCGTCAATTTAGATACTGTGAAGAGCTTCGCAACCAATTCAGGGTTCCTTGCCTTTACTTACTGGAGCACTCGTAGCGTATTCAAGGAGCCTTATCTTTACGACCTAGCTTTGGAATACAAAAGTAACTTTGACTCCAGCGGTGAGTACACTTCCAGCAACTGTTCGGAGGTCCTGGCAGACCTCGAGAAGCAGCGTTTCAACCCTCCCCCCGCATGATCGCTGTCGTGTACATTCAACCTATATAATTTATTAACAAACCGTTCAGCAAGCTATGAATCGGAAGAGCAGAGCCAGCCTCAAAAAGCATCAGAAGCCCTATCGATTGCCTGAGGAAAACAAGAAGTAAACGAGTGCTTTCCGAGAGAGGATAGTTGGAAATCGAATAAAGACAGAAGGCAATGAGCCCGACCTGCGAGCTTCGATTGAGCTGGCCAACTCAACAATCGAGACTTCTGCAGACAACTACCAGAGCCTGAAAAAACTCGATTTGCCAATACACAGCAAGTTTCCGCGATTAAACAATGTAAAGCACAGCACTGCACTACCAATCGACGATAAAAATCCCCCAGTGGATGATTATGAACATTAACGAAAGAAGAGCTTAGAAGTCAATCAAGTCTCTGAAGTCGTGTCAAGGCAACTAAATCGAAGCAATTAACCCCGTCAACGCAAATACAACCTACTAAACATCCTTCAAGAGCGAAAGGTCGCAAGCTACATCACCGGAGAGTATAAAACCGACATCTACGACCAGTACATTCAGTCAGACGAGCCTGAAAACATCCCAGTCGTCCTGAGCAGAGCCTTTTTTCCACTGAACATGCCAAGGAGATACCGGGGGTTGGTGAGTCTCCCTACTATTAGCCGGAGAGTCTCAACGCATATGAACTGATGTGCATTCTTTTGGCGAGTTATTAGATATCAACATTCAGATGCGCGAGAAGATTGCCCGCATAACTGCGTACCTGTACGACCTGGTGATCAGTCGGTTCCTGACTGTAGTGTCGCATGTGCTGATGATGGACCAACTGCAGTTCAAACCAACTGACAAGCTCATGATGGATGTTGGCATAGGTACCGGCAGCCCACTTAAGGCCATATCAAGCAGATTTCCCGAAAACCTCAAGGTCGTGGGCGTTGATATCAACCATGGCTACGTCGAGGCATGTAAGGACAAGTTCCGTGAAGATCCACGCGTTGAAATCTACTAAATGAGCTTCTACGATGTCGAAACCCTCAAGAAGGGTCTCTACGATATAGTCTTCTTCAGTTTTTCATTCATGCTCATGCCTGACCGCAAACAAGCTTTGGAACTCGCTAAACGCATCACTAAGGACGACGGAAGGATCATCTTTATGCTCACTCTTAACCGCAGCCGTAATGCACTCTTTGAGAGATTAAAGCCGCTCATCAAGCGGATCACGACTATCGACTTTGGCCAAGTGGTTTACGAGAATGACTTCACTGAACTGTTGGAGGCCTCGGGTTTAACGGTCCGCACGAAGCAAAGATTGTACAGCCGATTCAATCCACTGTTTTGGATATTTCCAATCCATTACGTCGAAGTCAGCAAAACCCAGACGCGCAACTGATTGTGTCATTGTAATAAGCTTTATACGCATGCACGAACAGACAAAAAGAAAGTTTAGGTAAAGGAGGTTGTTACGCAACACACACACCGAGGCGGAAGACATTGTTCGTAAACGAAATGAAGAGGTTAAACGATTGCTACTAAATCCCACTGCTCTGTTAAGGTTCAAGCACAATTAAGGTTACATGCCAACCAAACAATCTGTACACCTTCGGCACAGCACCATCTTCCACGATGTTAGTGTCAGCAAATACCTCAACTATGAGCAGGGACGTCTTGCTCCTGGATTAGAGGCCAGCTGCCGCAGACATAAGTTAAGGGAGGAGCACACTCCATCAAGATCGCCTACCTTCAAACAGATGACTATCTCCACAGTGAATCGCAGCGTAACCCTGGTACCTCTGGACAAGAAGGAAAAGACTATGCCTTTGGCTGCATTGCTAATACAGAGGTTGATCGCCAAAAACTACAGCAAGTACTCCAGTAGGGAGTCCAAATCTCTTCGAGAATCAGGCTTCAAGCGTTACCCTAGAGTAACTACAAAGGAAACCATTCAAAGTTTGTTAGACTGATACTTTTTCAAATAGGATCCCCTCCAAGATTTGCCAGCATAAATGAATTCACGATCAGGATTTCACTGCTCACTGGCCAATCGCCTTCCTCTCCTGGCCAGGAGCAAGCAGGTACTTGTTCGTTTTTGTTTCGCCACCTTCGACCACGGTCTCAGTCACCTCTTTGCTTCCATCAGGCTTCAAAACTTCCTCGGTTTTGATGGTCTTCTTCTTACCATCCTTCAAAGAGCTCTTCTCTGTGATGGTCTTGCCGGATATACCCTGTGGTCCTCGCTCCTGAACAGTCGAGCTCTTGTAGGTCTCAGCATACTCTGCCTTTCCGTTTCCAAGGCTTTCGATATCCATCCAGTCTCGATCAAACTCCCGTTGGATCTGAGATGGAGTCTTGAAGAGGATGGGCCTGAACAGTTTGTCATCTTCGTCCAACAGGAAGGGCTTGGTGTTGAAGAAATCATTGAAGATAGAGTGGCTGGTGAATGGCACTAATTCTCCAAACTTCAAGTCATCGTAACTCCTGCGCCTGGCGGCATCGGAAAGATGGGTGTAGGCTTCGTTGATCTGAGTAAACTTCTCCTCAGCAGTTGGGTCAGAATTATTCTTGGGATGGTACTTCAAAGCGAGTTCCCTATAAGCCTTTTGAATTTCGTGAAGGCTGGCATTCTTGGAGACTCCAAGAATCTAGTAATAGGTGCGCTTGCGGTTGGGGTACTCCTTGTCGAAGAATTCTCTCTCGCGTTCGTGAACGAAACCATTGTCATTGAAGAATTTCTCGAATGTTCGATGGGCATCCTTGGAACTGTACTTACAAGCAAGACGATCGTAGTTATCTCTGCGTGCTGGGTCAGACAACACGAAAAACGCCTAGCTGATCTCGTTGAACTTGCGTTGGGCGTGAATTCGATTGCCAGGATGTTTTTCAGGATGCCATTCAGCAGCTAGCCTTTGATAGGCGTTATTTATCTCTGCCTGTGTGGCCTTATTGGTGAGGGCCAGAACAGCGTAGTGATCCTTGTCCTTGTGAATTGACATTGGAGTGTTTGTTTGTCAGTTGATCCAATTATAAAAGTTCAGGATTTAAAGGCCAATGAAATTCTAGAAATTTCTTCTTTTGGTGGACTTGTTTGATGCTTATAGCGTTCTAGAAGCAAATATGGGTTGGTCGATACTGAACCAAAGTACGGCCTTGAAGAGGGTAGGCTTATAGCTTGCTACGAGAGCATCAAATCGGTGAACTGATACCCATTGGTGTTCGAATGAATTCTTCAAGCGTTATGAGGTGCTGGTTGTGGGCTTCACTACAACAGAGCGCCTATTCAATTGAAATTCGCAAATGCAGACCAAACAGACTGGATAATTCATATTCCTATGAGGAAACAAAAAACAGTTAGTTGCACTATTCTCGCCCGACTAATCATGTGCCTATCTATGTCCGAAAATCACTTTAGTTGAGCGATCGAAGAATGGTATTCACTCAAGCAGTTCTATTTGAGATTTCTTCTCATTGAAACAGACAGTACACCAATCACGTGTCAGTGCTCGACCTTTGCAATCAAGTGAAGGATGGCCTGCTCGAAGACTTTGTCAAGATCCGAGCGCAGGACTACTTGCCC
>Ga0075152_10001621_pt1 | contig 16282 bp, 9 predicted proteins | sample JI61114C2DNA_FD_70964 | JGI IMG/M metagenome (GOLD analysis project Ga0075152, IMG submission 70964) | Wastewater effluent complex algal communities from Wisconsin, to seasonally profile nutrient transformation and Carbon sequestration -... | ecosystem: Engineered > WWTP > Effluent > Algae...
CTCGCCTTCTCCGGCGTCACCGACCTCGAGCCCAGAGTCCTGCCCCTCCCGATCGAGCCGACCCTCGAGCACCTGCGCGGCGTCGTCGGCAGCACATCAAAGAACCCCGGCGAGCCCGAGCGCTGGCTGTTCGGCATCCAGCTGCTCAACTCGCTCGTCATCTCCCTCGCCACCGCGCTGGTCGGCATCCTCATCGCCGTGCCCACCGCATACGCGCTCGCGCGCTTCGAGTTCGTCGGCAAGGACGCCGGCCTGCGCACCCTGCTCGCCACCCAGATGTTCCCCGCGGTCGCCAGCGCGATCCCCCTCTACCTGATCCTCGACGCCCTCGGCCTGCTCGGCAGCCGCTCCGGCCTCGTGCTCTGCTACGCGACCACCTCGGTCCCCTTCGCGATCTTCCAGCTCCGTGGCGCCTTCGAGACCATCCCCAAGGACCTCGAGGAGGCCGCGATGGTCGACGGCGCCACCCGCTTCGAGGCCTTCATCCGCGTGGTCCTCCCCGCGGCCCGCCCCGCGATCGCCGTCACCGCCCTCTTCGCGTTCATGAGCGCCTACAACGAGTTCGTCCTCGCCCACACCATGCTCGGCCGCGAGGACCTGTACACCCTCCCGGTCGTGCTCCAGCGCTACATCTCGCAGTTCAGCGCCGACTGGCCCAAGTTCGCCGCCGGCTCGCTGCTGGTCTCCCTGCCCGTCATGCTGCTGTTCTACGTCGCCCAGCGCCACCTCGTCGCCGGCCTCACCTCGGGCGGCGTCAAGGGCTGAGCCCGCCCGCGGCCGCCCCGCGCCGCACCAGCTCCGCCCCGCGCACCTGCATCCGCCCCGCAGCCCGCGGCCCCGCCCGATCCGCGATACAATCCGGTCCGGATGCCGCCGTCCGATTCCGCCCCACCGGCGGGCCTCGGCCCCGAGTTCATCGCCCCGGCCCGTTATCAACTGCTGCGTCGCCTCGGCGCTGGCGGCTACGGCGTCGTCTATGCCGCGCTCGACCGCCAGACCGGCCAGCAGGTCGCGCTCAAGACCCTGCGAGACCTCGGCCCCGAGGCCCTCTACCGGTTCAAGCGGGAGTTTCGCGCCCTCGCCGACGTGCGCCACGACAACCTCGTCCGCCTCCACGACCTCGTGGCCGAGGGCGACCAGTGGTGCTTCACCATGGAGATCGTCGAGGGCGTCGACTTTCGCACCGGCGTCAGCGCCCGCGCCGACCTCGCGAGGCCCGGCCTCTCCGCGAGCCCCGGCCCCGACAGCGTCGACTTCCACGGCCGCACCATGGCGATCACGCCGGAGACCCTCGCCGCGCTCGCCCGCCCCACCAGCGACCGACCCATCGCCGACCTCGCCCGCCTGCGCCCCGCCCTCCGCCAGCTCGCCGCCGGCGTCGTCGCCCTCCACCGCCGCGGCATGCAGCACCGCGACCTCAAGCCCTCCAATGTCCTCGTCACCCCCGCGGGCCGCGTCGTCATCCTCGACTTCGGCCTGGTCGCCGAGCAGCACGCCCGCCGCAGCGACGCCGCCCGCGTCGTCGGCACCGTCGAGTACATGGCCCCCGAACAGGCCGCCGGACTGCCCACCAGCCTCGCCTCCGACTGGTACAGCGTCGGCGTCATGCTCTTCGAGGCCCTCACCGGCCAGCTGCCCTTCACCGGCAACCTGCTCGAGATGCTCAGCCAGCGCATCGTCTCCGACGCCCCCCCGATCCGCAGCCTGAACCCCGACGCACCGCTCGACCTCGCCACCCTGTGCATGGCCCTGCTCGCGCGCGAGCCCGAGGACCGCCCGCGCGACGACGAGGTCCTCGCGCTCCTCGCGGTCGAGCGCGCCCCCAGCGAGATCCTCACGCTCGCCCCCACCACCGTCGCGGTGCCCGCCCAGCTCGTCGGTCGCGCCGACGAGCTCGCCGCCCTCGACCGCGCCCTCGCCCACAGCCGCACCGGCGCGGCCGCGCTGGTGTTCCTCCACGGCGCCTCCGGCCTCGGCCGCAGCGCCCTGCTCGACCACTTCGGCGCCGCGCTCGCGGGCGGCCCCGCGATCGTCCTCGCCGGCCGCTGCCACGAGCGCGAGAGCGTCCCCTACAAGGGCGTCGACAGCCTGATCGACGCCCTCGCCCGCGACCTGCGCGAGCGCCCCGACCCCGAGATCGAGGCCCTGTGCTCGCCGCAGCTGCACAGCCTCGCGCGCCTGTTCCCGGTGCTGCGCCGCGTCCCCGCGATCGACCGCCTGCGCCCCGGCCCGCTCGACGCCGGCCTCGCCCCGCACGAGCAGCGCCAGCAGGCCTTCGAGGCCCTGCGCGCGCTGCTCGGCCGCCTCGCCGCCGCCGGCCCGCTCGTGCTCGTGCTCGACGACCTGCACTGGGGCGACGTCGACAGCGCCGCGCTGCTGCGCGAGCTGCTGCGACCGCCCGACCCGCCGCCGCTGCTGCTGATCGTCAGCTATCGCGGCGACGCGGCCGCCAGCCGCTGCATCGCGGCCCTGCGCGGTGACCTCGCGCGGCACGCCGGCCTGCTGCGCGCCGATCTCGAGCTGCGCCCGCTGAGCCCGGACAGCGCCCTCGAGCTCGCGCGCTCGCTGCTCGCCGACACCTCGCGCACCGGCGAGGCCGCGGCGATCGCCCGCGAGTCCGGCGGCAACCCGCTGCTCATCGCCGAGCTCTGTCACTTCAGCGGCGACGCCGACTCGCGCGCCTTCGCCGGGGCCCCGACCTTCGAGGCGGTGCTGCGCCGTCGCATCGTCCGCCTCGATCCCCCCGCGCGCGCCCTGCTCGAGGTCGTCGCCGTCGCCGCCGAGCCGATCGACCCCGAGCTCGCCGCCCGCGTCGCCGATCTCCCCGCCGATCCCCTCGCCGCCCTCGCCCTCCTGCGCCGCGACCACCTGCTGCGCAGCCACCGAGCCGACGGCCAGACCACCGTCGAGGCCTATCACGAGCGCGTCCGCGCGGCCCTGATCGAGGACATCGACCCGCCGCGTCAGCGCGCGATCCACCGCGCCCTCGCCGAGGCCTTCGAGCGCCTCCCAGACCCCGACCCCGAGCGCCTGCGTCGCCACTTCGAGGCCGCCGGCGAGCCCGCACGCGCCGCCCGGCACGCCCTCGCGGCCGCCGCCCGGGCCAGCGCCGCCCTCGCCTTCGACCGCGCCGCCGCCCTCTATCGCGCCGCCCTCGCCCACCTCGACCACGAGCACGACCCGCACGACCCGCACGACCACGAGCACGACCCGCACGACCACGAGCACGACCCGCACGACCCGAAGCCCCGACCTGCGCGTCGCTCCGGTCAGCCCGCCGACCACGCCACGCGCGCGCAGCTGGGGCGCCTCCTCGGCGACGCCCTCGCCAACGACGGCCGCGGCGTCGAGGCGGCCGAGGCCTACCTGCGCGCCGCCGAGCACCTCGACGGCGAGGCCGCGCTCGACCTGCTGCGCCGGGCCGGCTTCGAGCGCCTGCGCAGCGGCCAGATCGACGAGGGCACCGCCGTGCTGCAGCGGGTGCTCGCCAGCGTCGGCATGCGCCTCTCCTCGACCCGCGGTCGCGCCCTGCTCTCGCTGCTGCGTCACCGCGTCGCCCTCGCGCTGCGCGGGCTTCGCTTCACCGAGCGCCCCGAGGCCGCGATCCCACCCGCCCTGCTGCGCCGCGCCGACGTCGCCTGGTCGATCGGCGCCTCCGGCCTCGGCATGGTCGACGACCTCGCCGCGGGCGAGTTCCAGAGCCTCGCGCTGCGCCTGGCCCTCGAGGCAGGTGACCCCCTACGGATCTGCCGCGCGCTCGCCGGTGAGGTCGCGTTCTCGGCCGTCGGCGGCACCGGCAGCCAGCGCCGCACCGCCCGCCTCCTGCACACCGCCCGCACCCTCGCCGAGCGCCTCGACCAGCCGCAGGCCCGCGGCACCCTGGCGATGACCGCCGGGATCGCCGCCTACCTCGAGGGCCGCTTCGCCGCCGCCGCGAGCGCCTGCGCCGTCGCCGAGCCGATCCTTCGCGGCTGCCCTGGCGGCGCCTGGGACCTGATCAACGCCCAGCTCTTCGGCCTCCAGGCCCGCGTCTACCTCGGCGAGCTCGTGGCCGTCGGCGAGCGCCTCGCCCCGCTGCTGCGCGAGGCCGAGCGCCGCGGCAACCTCTACCTGCTCGCCAGCCTGCGCAACGGCCCGACCCACCTGCACTGGCTCGCCCGCGGCGCCATCGACGAGGCCCAGGCCGGCATCGACGAGGCCGCCCGCCTGTGGTCCACCCGGGGCATGCAGGTCCAGCACTACTGGCAGCTGCTCGCCCGCTGCAACCTCGACCTCTACCGCGGCGACCCCCAGGCCGCCCGCGAGCGCCTGCGGTCGCGCTGGCCGGACCTCGGCAACCTCCTGCGGATCCAGTACGTGCGCATCGAGGCCCTGCACCTGCGCGGCCGCTGTGCCCTCGCCGCGACCGGCGACCCGTCCTGGCGCGCGCGCGTGCTCGCCGACGCCCGCGCCATCACGGCCGAGCGGACCCCCTGGGGCGACGCCCTCGCCCAGCTCCTGCTCGCCGGCGCGGCCGCCCGCCTCGGCGACCGCCCGGCCGCCCGCATCCACCTCGCGGAGGCCGTCGCCGGCTGCGAGCCCGCGGGCATGGCCCTCTACGCCGCCGCCGCTCGCCGTCGTCGCGGCGAGCTCGGCCCCGAGCCCGAGGCTGCGATCTGGCGCGACCGCGCCGACACCTGGCTCTCGGGACAGGGCGTCGCCGACATCCCGCGCCTGCTCGCCACGCTGGTCCCCGGCTTCGCCGACGCGCCTGTCGCGGCCGCCCCCCCTTCGCCGCTGTCGCCCGCGGACTAGATCGGTGATCCTTCCGCGTAGATCCGCCATGGCCCGCTCGAAGCACGACACCCTGATCTACGCGACGATCCTGCTCGCCCCCCTCGCCACCGCGATCGGCTACATCGCCCTCAGCCCCGAGCCCGAGCCCGTCATCATCACCGTGCCGGCCATGGCGCAGGTCCAGCCGTGCGCACAGCCCGAGCCCGTCGCGTTACCCGAGCCCATCGCTATACCCGAGCCCATCGCGATACCCGAGCCCATCGCGATACCCGAGCCCGCCACGCCCGAGCCCGCCACGCCCGAGCCCGCCACGCCCGAGCCCGGCAACGCGGTCCTCGTCCACGAGCGCCAGCTCGTGCTCTCCACCGCCGGTGACCAGGCCTGGACCCGCGGCAAGCTGCGCGGCCACAAGCTCGAGGGGGGCGTCGCCGCCAGCAAGGCCGTCGACCCCGCCCTTCTGCCCGCCGACCTCCAGCCGCTCGTCGACGCCCGCTTCGTGCTCCACGCCGCCAACGGCAGCACCTGCACCGCGCAGTCCGGCGCCCTCTCCCTTTACGCCCGCGAGGACGGCGAGCCCGGCCTCATCGGCGACGTCGAGCTCGACTTCACCGAGGACGGCGAGCCGATCGCGCCGAAGCCCGCCCAGCTGCTCGCCATGCGCCTGGCCGTGTTCGAGGAGGCCCACCTGCTGCTCGCCCGCCTCACCGGGAACCCCCGCTGCGACGGCCTGTGGGCCCGCCGCGCCGACCTCCCCTCGCCGACCGTCTTCGCCGCCGTCGAGCTCGACGAGCCCGCCCAGGCCGCGCTGACGGAGCGAGTGCTCGCCGTCATCGAGGCCCAGCCCGCCGTCGTCGGTCTGCGCGCCGCCTTCGACGCCTACCTCGCCGAGTACGCGCGCAACTACGACGAGCCCGCCGAACTCGACTGGTCCGACTTCCTGCGCAGCGGCCTCACGGTGACCCGCTGGGACGAGCTCGGCGGCTCGCGTCGACTGATCAACGTCGAGCTCGGCGCCGGCGACCAGGGCTGCGGCGACTACTTCACCGACGAGGTCGCCGTGCTCTTCACCCTCGACATCACCCCCGAGGGCGAGCAGCTCCGGCCCCACCCCGACGCCGGCTTCCTCGATCCCCAGGCCGTGATGGACCTCGAGCGCGACGGCCACCTCGAGGCCGTCACCACCTACGGCCAGGCGATCGAGACCCGCGGCCCCGCCACCGCCACCCAGTCGTTTAACTTCCCCTACAACGGCTGCAGGTGCTAGCCCCCAGCGGCCCCAAACCCCCACGCAATCGTTTCGGTCCCCCGACACCGCGTGCGCCCTGCCAGGCCGCGACAGGGGGCTTCCCCTCGGGCGGCCCGCGCGGCATGCTGCGACCATGGCTTGTCCCCGCGTCTCGACCTGCGCCGCCGTCCTGCCCTTCCTCGTCCTCCTCGCCTGCGGCGACTCCGGCTCCGATTCGGCCTCCGCCTCCGCCTCCGCGACGGTGACCGCCACCGATCCCACCGGCCTGCCGACCAGCAACCCGACCAGCGAGTCCGGCAGCTCGAGCGCCGCGCCGACCACCAGCGGCGCCACTGACAGCGCCGCGACCAGCTCCACCGGCGGCGAGCCCACCGGCAGCAGCGCCGCCGAGAGCGGCGGCCTCAAGTTCGACGTCCCGATCCCCGACGGCGGCAACGAGACCGAGGGCCTGTGCGGCTGCGGCTCCGATCTCGAGTTCAGCTACATCTGGATCGCCAACGCCAACAACAGCACGCTGACCAAGCTCAACACCCAGACGATGGCCGAGGAGGGCCGCTACCTGACGCGCCAGGACGCGGCCGGCAGCCCCTCGCGCACCAGCGTCTCGATCTCCGGTCGCAGCGTCGCGGTCGCCAACCGCAACGGCGGCGTGACCAAGGTGTACGCGCGCCACGAGGACTGCGACCCGAACAAGAACGGCCAGCCCGGCCTCCAGACCTCGAGCGGCAAGGACGACGTGCTCGCCTGGGGACAGGACGACTGCGTCGCCTGGCACACATCCTTCCCCTACACCACCCAGCGCCCGGTCGCGTGGATGGCCGGCACCATCAACCAGGCCACCTGCCTGTACGAGAACGAGAAGGTGTGGACCGGCGGCTGCCAGGAGGGCGCCGACCAGTGGGTGTGGGTCAACCGCCTCAACGGCGACACCGGCGTCGTCGAGGACAGCATCCAGATCGTCGGCTTCGAGTGCTCCTCGCTCTCGCCCTACGGCGGCGCCGTCGACTCGAAGGGCAACTACTGGATGACGAACCTCGTGCCCGGCCAGGACCGCCTCGCCCGCGTCGACGCCGTGACCCTCGAGGTCCAGGTCCTGACCCCGCCGATCACCCCCTACGGCATGACCGTCGACACCAAGGACCGGCCCTGGCTGGCCTCCTGGGTCGGCAGCGGCAGCGCGAGCGCGGCCCGCTACGACCCCGTCGCCGCCACCTGGGCGATCGCCAACAACCATGTCGCCTACGTGATGTCCGGCATCCAGGAGGACGCCAAGGGCCGCATGTGGATGAACTACTGGAACTACGACAACGGCCTCACCGGCGGCGTCGTCTACATCGACCGCGAGACGATGGAGGTCAGCGAGCCCTTCGAGATCGACCCCTGCGAGCGCCGCGGCATGAGCATCGACCTCGACGGCAACGTCTGGTCGACCTCGCAGGGCTGCAACCAGGCCTATCGCTACAACCCGGACACCAAGGTGATCACCACCTACGACCAGCTCGACGGGCCCTACACCTACAGCGACATGACCGGCTGGGCCCTGCAGAACAACACCTGCAACAACCCCAACGGCTAGCAGCTGGCATGACCACGGACACCGTCTTCGTCACCGGCGCCGCCGGCTTCATCGGCCATCACGTCGTCCGCCTGCTGCGCGACGCCGGCCGCCCGGTGCGCGCCCTGATCCGGCCCGGCGAGGACACCAGCAACCTCGATCCCCTGCGCGGCCCCGGCCTCGAGCTGGTCGAGGGCGACATCCTCGATCGAGCGGCCCTGCACGCCCACATGAGCGGCTGCAGCGTCGTCTATCACCTCGCCGCGATCTATCGGACCTGGGTCCCCGACAGCAAGATCATCTACGACGTCAACGTCACCGGCACCGCCAACGTGCTCGCCACCGCGGCCGCGCTCGGGGTCCGGCGCCTGGTCTACACCAGCTCGATCGCCGCGATCGGCGTCGACCCGTCCGGCGCCCCGGCCGACGAGTCGACCGCCTACAACCTGTGGCCCTTCGCCTTCGACTACGTGCGCTCGAAGTACCTCGCGCATCAGGTCGCGCTGGCCTTCACGCCGCTGCTCGACCTCGTGCTCGTCAACCCGGGGATGCCGCTCGGCCCCGGCGACATCGCCCCGACGCCGACCGGCCGCACCCTGATCGACACCCTCAACGGCAAGATCCGCGTCAGCTTCGAGGGCGGCCTGACCCTCGTCGACGTCGAGGACGTCGCGCGCGGCCACCTGCTCGCCGAGGCCCACGGTCGGCGCGGCGAGGCCTACCTGCTGACCGGCCACAACCTCTCGATCTTCGCCATGGTCGAGCAGCTGCGCCAGGTGCTCGGGATGCGGCACGGCATGCTCCGGATCCCCGTCGGCCTCGCCACCGCTGTCGGCCACGTGCTCGAGGGCTGGGCCGAGCGGGTGTCGCGGCGCGAGCCGATGATCACCCCGGGGACGGTCGCCTACGCCCGCCAGCGGCTGTTCTACGACAACCGCAAGGCCCGCGAGGAGCTCGGCTTCACGGTCCGCCCGCTCGACGAGACCCTGCGCCGCGCCGTCGAGTGGTTCGTCGCCCACGGCCACGTGAAGCCCGGCAAGGTCCCACCCGGCCTGCGCGCGGGCGCCTGACCTTCGCCCGGAACTCGAACTGGGTCTCGCTCGGCGCATCCTCGAAGCCGTCCCCTGCGCTCCGGACCCCTCGTCGCCCTCCCCGGCCCCGGGTCCCGGCCGGCACGAGGGCGCCGCAAGAGCAGCACAGGGCCGCCCACAGCGCGAGGCGAGCGACGGACAGCACGAGGCGAGCGGGCACGACAGTCCCCACTACCGCGGGCGCCGCTCGGACGCCGTCGGGCCCATCCGGGAGCCACCGCACTGCGTGTTCGCCCGCGCGCGGGGCGGCCCCCGTGCTAAAAACGCGGCCCATGTCCAACCCCCGCGTCTTCTTCGACATCAACATCGGCGGCGCCCCGGCCGGCCGCATCGTGTTCGAGCTCTTCGCCGACGTGACCCCGCGTACGGCCGAGAACTTCCGGGCGCTGTGCACCGGCGAGAAGGGCGTCGGCGAGTCCGGCAAGGCCCTGCACTTCAAGGGCTCCAGCTTCCACCGCATCATTCAGCAGTTCATGTGCCAGGGCGGCGACTTCACCCGCGGCAACGGCACCGGCGGCGAGTCGATCTACGGCGAGAAGTTCAAGGATGAGAACTTCATCCTCAAGCACGACAAGGCGAACCTGCTGTCGATGGCGAACGCCGGCCCGAACACCAACGGCTCGCAGTTCTTCATCACCACCGTCGCGACCCCGCACCTCGACGGCAAGCACGTCGTCTTCGGCCAGGTCGTCGAGGGCGCCGCCGTCGTGAAGAAGATGGAGGCCGCCGGCTCGCGCAGCGGCACCACCAGCCAGCCCGTCGTGATCGCCGACTGCGGCGCGGCCTGAGCCCGAGCGGCTCGCCCCTTCGGCGCCGCGGCCCTCCGGGTCGCGGCGCTTTGTGCGTGGCGCGCCCGAGAGCCCGACGCAAAAACGGCGACCACCGCGTGGGTGGTCGCCGCTCAGCAGGCGCAGGGCGCCCGGGGCCTCAGCCGCCGGTGCTGCCGCCAGAGCCGCCGTCCGTGTCCGTGTCCGTGTCCGTCTCCCCCGCGTCTTCGCAGGTCGGGATGCCCTTGTCCGCGTCGTAGACGCCGCGGCAGACATTGCCGTAATTCGGCCACACCTTGTTGTTCTCGTCCTTGTAGTACGAGTTCTCCGGGTCGAACGCGTACGGGCAGAGGTCGCAGGCGTCGCCGATGCCGTCGAAGTCCTGGTCGAGCTGCGGCATGAGGCACATGAACGTGTACAGCTTGTCCTCGTCCCCCTTGATCTCCGGGCTCTCGAGCGTCAGGGCGACGCCGGCCTCGTCGCAGCCCGCCGGGAGCGTGACCACACCCGGGCGGGACAGGATCACCTTGGGCAGCTTCCGGCACGTGACATTGTCCTGATCGTCCGGGCAGTCGGCCGACAGCGGGACCACCGGGTCGATGACCGTGCAGGTCCCGGTCACCTCGTCGATCTCGACGTAACCCGGGTCCGTGAGCCCGGCCTCCGGCGAGAAGGTCGTCACGCAGCACTGGCCGTTGCTGGACTTGGTGTAGAAGGCGATCTGGCGGGCGTCGGCGCGCTCGTAGCAGCTCGGGTTGGTCTCGCACGCGTTGCCGACGAAGTCCCCGTCCGGGTCGTCCATCTGCATGCCGCCGTCCTGCACCTGATTCGAATTGGGGTTGTACGGGCAGGTGTCGCAGCGGTCGCCGACGCCGTCGTTGTCGCTGTCGACGTGGTTGCAGATGCCGTCGGTGCACTTGGCGCCGGTCGGGCACTCCTCGGGACCGCCGCAAGCGACCCGCTCGACGCGCAAGCGCGGGCAGATGTCCTCGAGGTTCGCCAGGCCGTCCTGGTCGAAGTCATCGGTGTTGCCGTGACCGACCGGACCCGCGGCGTCGGCGAGCTCGAGCGGCACGCCCTCGATGACGCAGGCATCGCCGACGAAGGGCACCATGTCGTTGTCGGTCTGGCAGACGTTGTCCTTGTCGAAGGGCACCGTGCTGCTGATGCCGGCCGGCTGGAGGCCATCGGCCTTGGGCCCGAAGTCGCCGCAGTTGGCCTTGACGATGCAGTTGTCGCAGACATCGCCGATGCCGTCCTGGTCGAAGTCGTCCTGGACCGGGATGTTACGGACCATCATCCGCACCGGCGCGCCCGCGGCCGCGCCGTTCTTGTTGTAGGACGAGAGCCCACGGGTGCAGAAGTCGCAGGCGTTGCCGATGCCGTCCTTGTCGGTGTCGCCGGTGTTGTTGTCGGTCGCCAGGGTCGGGCACAGATCGACCGTGTCGCCGAAGCCGTCCGCGTCCATGTCATCCTGGTTGGGATTGAAGTTGTTCGGCGCGTTGTCGCAGGAGAACTGGACGTTGTCGTTGTCCTTGTCCTCCTTGGGCTTCGGCTCGTCGATGCCGAAGTCGTAGAGGTAGTCGGCCGGGCGCGCCTCGCCGCCCTTGCTCGCCTTGCCCTCGTCGTCGAGCAGCGGCATCGAGGTGACCAGCGGCATGCCGCAGGCGTCCCAGAACGCCGCGGCGTAGGCGGCGGGGTCACCGGCGATCAGGTCATGGACCGTCTGGCCGGGCGCCAGGGTCAGGCCCGGGACCTTCAAACGGTAGCGCTGCTTGGCCACCAGGACATCCGCGCCGAAGGTCTGGGTGTCGATCGACACCCGGATGGAGCCGATCTCCTGGTCGCGGATATTGGTCGTCAGGCAGGGGACCCCGACATCCTTCACGGTCGAGCATCCGACGCCACCGGCGACCACCTCCAACTCCGTGGCGCCGTCCTCCGAGATGCGAACGATCTGCAGCTTCTTGAGGTTCGCGTCGCTGAGGTCGTACTTGTTCGAGAAGCGGATCTCGAAGTCGTCGCAGGCGCCGATGCGCAGGTTGTCGGTCGGGAAGCCGCTACCCGGCACCACGTGGAAGTCCGGCGTGTGCAGCACGTACGTCGACTTGCCCTTGAGGGTGTTGCCGACCTTGTCGCGGATGTACTCGAGGGCGGTCTTTCCGCCCTCCGGCGGCGTCTCGAACACGACCTTGTACTCGGAGCTCGAGCACATCGCGCGGTCGAAGTTCTCGAAGGTCTCGGAGCCGGCGTCGTTGGCGCGCCAGCCGTCCTTGATGTTCAGGGCGCCAGCACCCTTCTGCCGGGCGGCCGAGCAGGCCTCGACGAAGCTCCGGGGGACGTTGCCGAGGTCGGCGGGCAGGAACTGCACGCCCTTGACCGCCGGATCGTAGATCACGCCGCCGTTGCGCCGCACGAACTTGACCGCGTACTGCCCCTTCTTCTCCTTGATGATCGGCTTGCTCGGGTCACCGTCGACGCGGCACAGCTGGTCGACGAACTCCTGGCAACCCGCGGCCGGCTCATCCTCACAGACGCAGTTGCGCGTCACCGCCGGCAAGGTCTCCTTGCGGTCATAACGCGGGATCGGAGCGATGGCTGGCTGAAAGAAGGGATCGCAGGCGCCCTTATCGGTGCCCCCGAGGGTGGTCCGGCAGCCCTCGATCGCCGTGAGCTGGCCGTCGGCGTTGGTGTCGGCCAGCGAGATGCGCGAGTTGCCCTGCTGGAGGCGACCCTTGTCGGCGAAATTCTCGTCGCCGCAGGTGTCCGAGTTGGCGCAGACGTAGAACGGCTCGCTGGCCATGAAGCAGCCGGCCACGCCCTGCCCGTTCCAACGCTTGTCGACGCAGAAGCCCTCGGCCCCGGTCGTCAGGGCGTCGGCCCGGCAGTCGCCGAACCACTCCGCCACACAGCGCTTGTTCTCGCAGTCGTCGCCCTTGCTGCAGGCCTGGCCGCCGGCGTCCGTGCCCACGCACTCGGTGCCCGGCAGTCGACCCTTGGTCTCGGCGGTGCAGTCCTCGTTGGTCGAGCACGGGACCGTCGCCTGCTCGAGGCCGTCGGGGCGCGCGTTCGGATGGGTCTCGCGCAGCTTGTCCTGCAGCGGGACGTGATAGGCCTCGCGGGCGCCGTCGCCGTTCCAGTCGTACTCGAAGGTGCGGACCTCGTGCGCGCGATAGACGTGCGGCAGGAACGCGGCGCAGTCCTTGAACTTGTCGCCCATCGGGTCGCAGCTGATCGCCGACTGGTCGGTGCGACGCTGGTCCTTCGGCCAGGTCATCTCGTCCAGCGCCTGGGTGACGCCGTACTTGCTGACATTGACCGAGACCTCGTAGTCACAGGCGTCACAGCAGCTGTCGGTGCCGTTCTGCGGCGGGGTGCAGGACTGGGCGCCCGATCGGGTCTCCAGCTCGCTGTCGAAGGTGTCGACGGTCGTCGGCTGCAGCTTGCCGTTCACGTCCTTGCGCTGAACCTCGGCCTTCAGCGGCCAGACCTTGCCGTCCTCCGCCTTGTAGGTGCCGTCGCAGACGGCCGGGTTCGCCTCGACGACGGTGTGGTCGTAGGGCTGGCCGAGCTTGGCGAGGTTGTCGATGCACGCGAGGTTGACCGCGCGACCGACCACGTCAGGCTTGGTCTGGGTGGCCCCGGGTCGGTAGTCGCCGTTGAAGCGGGTGACCGGCCCCTCGAGGTGGACGATGTGGGTCTTCCAGTCGAAGACCTCGAGCAACTGGGGATTGACCGGCTGCTTGCGCACGAGCTCGACCGAGGTCGGGTCGAGCAAGTTGTTGAAGATGAACTGGACCCCGGAGTCGACCATCAACGGCGAGATCTTGCACCACTCGTCCGAGCCGCGAGCGGCCTCGATCGCGGCGTCGGTCTCGATGCACGGGATGACCTTCTCGACGAAATACTTGCCCGATGTGATCTCCCCGGGACACTCCGCGCCCTCGCACTCCGGCCCGAGCAGCTTGACGACCTTACCGGCGTAGTTGACGCCGGCGATGCTCTCGATGATGAGGTTGTCGGGGTCGCAGACGCCGCAGTCCGGGTCGCTGACGCAGCCCGACAGCGTCGTCGCGGCGGCCGTGATGCCGAACACACCCAGCAGGCCGGCGAGGCGCCAGCGGCCCAGCACACCCCGGCTCGCCGGGGTGGATGCGGACGTGGAGGCGCCCCCGCTGGGCGGAGTGACGCGCTGCGTTCCGAGATCAAGGCGACGGATGGAGTGGAGCGTACGCATGGCGATGGTCCTGACGACGGATACTATGACGGCTGAGCGAAGAATGCTCGGGGCATCGGCCCCGAAGTCTGATCGGCGATGGATCGGCTAGTCGGCTGGATCGAACGCGGATCGGACGAGAATGGAATCGGACGAAAACACGACGGCGAAAACACGACGGCGAGACCCCAACGCTACACACCGGGGCGCAGGCTCGTGGGGGTCGGCTTATCCTTGTCCTTCATGATGCCGAGGACTTCGGCGCCGGAGCGCTTGGCGACATCCAGGATCTCGACCGCGGTGCCGTACTTGGCGTCGGCATCGAAGTTGATGAAGATCACCTTCTTGTCGCGGAACTTGAGCTGGTTCTCGATCGTCTCGGGCAGCTTGGCGCGGTCGAGCGGGCTGCGGTTCAACGTGATCGCCCCGTCCTTGGTCAGGCCGAGCACGAGGTTCTCGTTGACCTGCTGCGGCTTCTGCCGCGTCTTGCTCTCGGGCGGCACCTTCACCGTGATCTCGGGGACATTCTTCGGCAGCATGACCATGAAGATGATCAGCAGCACGAGGCAGATGTCGACGAGCGGGGTGACGTTGATGTCGGCTTGGGCTCCGCCTTTGGAGCCGCCTGTTGACATGCCCATGGTGGACGTTCCTCTTTGGTAACCTACGGCAGTTTCGCGCGAAGGTATAGGAAAAACACAAGGGCGCGGGCGGCCCGCGCCAGGGGTGAACGACCGGATGGAGGCCGCCAGCGGCCGGTTTAGGGCCTGATTGCGGCCGGGCCCGCTCGAAGGTCCGATCAGGGTCGGGTGGTGATCTGCCTGGGCCCTGAAGCCAAGGCATCACGCCACTAGAGGGCCTCGGGCAGCTCGACGACGAGGGCGATGTCCTGCATCTGCACGTTGGTGGACGTGATCCACTCCATCACCGTCTTGACCTTGCCCCAGTCGGCCTCACGGTCGCCCTTGAGGAACAGCAGCGGGGTCTTGGCGGCGGTGTCGTTGGCCATCGCCTTGCCCGCGGCGACCTTCAGGTCCTCCTCGATGCGGGCCAGGAACATGTCCTTCTCGGTGTAGAGGTCGGTCTCCACCCAGGCGCCCTCGTCGTTGACCGACACGAACACCTGGTCGCCCTCCTTGTGCTGCATCGCCTGTGTGAGCTGCGGGAGCTTGACATCGACGCCGCGCCCGAGCATCGGCGTGATGACCATGAAGATGATCAGGAGCACCAGGCAGACATCCACCAGCGGGGTCACGTTGATCTCGCTGTTGGTCGGCGCCGGCTTGACGCCGTGATCCGACTTGTACGCGACGTGTCGGCGCCGGCCGTGCTTGCTGCCCGCTCGGCGCTGCGTGGCGCCCGACATCCTAGTAGCGTCCTTCCTTCAGCACGAAGTCGATGAGCTCGGAGGCCACATCGTTCATGTCGATCTGGAACGCCTCGACCCGACCGTTGAACAGGTTGAACGCGACGACCGAGGGGATGGCGACCATCAGGCCGACCGCGGTGGCGACCAGCGCCTCCGAGATGCCGCCGGCGACCGAGGAGAGGCCGCCGCCGCCGTCCGCGGAGATGCCCTGGAACGCGGTGATGATGCCGACGACCGTGCCGAACAGACCGACGAACACCGAGGTCGAACCGACCGTCGCCAGCACGGTCAGGCCGCGCTTGAGGTTGGCGGTCTCGCGCTCCTTGGAGCGCTCGAGCTGACGGTTGACGGCGTCGACGAGGTCGAAGTCCCCGACGTCCTCCGGACCCTCCTCCTGCAGCGCCTCCATGCCCTTGAGATACTCGCCCATGCCGGCCCCGACGACCTTGGCCAGCGGGCTGTCGGCGTGCTGACCGGCGGCGGTGACCGCCTCCTGCAGCTTGCGCTCCTGAAGGAAGTTGCGCAGCAGCATGATGTACGAGATCGACTGCCGCTTGGCCCGCGAATAGGCCCGCGAGCGCTCGATCATGAGGGCCAAGCTGAGCAAGAACATCAGAAGCAGCAACACCATCACGAACTTGGCGATGATGCCCATCTGCTCCCACATGCCTTGCAGGGAGAAGTCCGCGCCTGCGTTGGCAAGCAGTGTCGAGAAATCCATGAACTCCATGATCGGATGTCTTCTTTCGGGTCAGTCGGGTCAGTTGAACTTGAGGTTGAACTCGGCGAAGCTGCAGGTCTTGACCGGCTTCCCGCCGACGATGAAGGGCTTGAAGCGCCACTTCTTGATGAAGTCCCGGCAGATCTCGTCGACCTTGGGGTCATTCGGGAACTTCCGCTTGGTCTTCACATCGACCGTCTTGCCGTCGACGTCGACGCAAAACGAGGTCTCGTTGGTGCCCGGCCGCTTGTCGAACATGGCGGCCTTGGTGCCCTGAAAGTCCTTGCTGGTCGGTTCCGGGCGGTAGATGGCGTTGCCGATGACCACCGCGTAGGGCTTGGGGGCGACCGCCTGGCTCGGATCTCGCTTGGTCGCCACGCCGGGCGTCCCTCCGAGCGTCCCGCCGAGCACACCGCCGAGCACGCCGCCGGGCACGCCGCCGGGCACGCCGCCGGGCACGCCGCCGGGGATACTGGGGCCCTTCGCCCCGCCGGATTTCTTGACGTCGGGGACCTTGTCGGGGGTCTCCTTGGGCTGGACG
>Ga0075152_10001622_pt1 | contig 16277 bp, 18 predicted proteins | sample JI61114C2DNA_FD_70964 | JGI IMG/M metagenome (GOLD analysis project Ga0075152, IMG submission 70964) | Wastewater effluent complex algal communities from Wisconsin, to seasonally profile nutrient transformation and Carbon sequestration -... | ecosystem: Engineered > WWTP > Effluent > Algae...
CTGCTCCACGGGCTCCCATGGCGACGTGGAGTTGCAGCGGCAGCTGAGTTTTGCCTCCTGCGAGGAGGGCCGTTCGTGGGGTGTGGAGCGCGACGGGATCTGGGTGGACAACGGCTGCAATGGCCGTTTTCGCGTGGAAGACGATGGCCACGGCAAGCACGGTGGCAACAAGACCGCCATCGTTGCCGGTGCCGTCGGCCTGGCCGTGCTCGGCGCGATACTGCTCAACAGCAAGAAGAGCGAGGGGGATTCCGGTGCATCGGGTGCATCAGGTGGTGCGGACGGCGACGGCTGGTCCTCCGGAAGCACCAGCAGTGTGCCGACCTGGGCCGTCGGCAACTATCACGGCTACAACCCGCGGCGGCGCGCCGAGGTGGTGCTGGCGCTGGGGTCGGGGGGCCGTGTGAAGGCCGATATGCAGGGACGGACCCACTACGGTTCGGTGGCCGGCGACACCGTGACCCTGGACAGCGGCCAGCGCTTCCGGCTCTCCCGCACCGACACCGGGCTGCGTCTGTCCGACCTGGATGAGCAGGGCAACATCATCGATTTCTACCGGGACCGCTGATCCCCCCGTTCCCCGAGGAGTGACCATGTTTGATCAATACCTGAAGAAGTCCCTGCTGGCTGTGCTGGGGGGCGGTATTGCCATGCTCGTAATGCTGGCGGTGCCGGCTGCCGCCCAGGCGCCCGAGCCCGCCGCTGTCACCGCCCAGGCCAGGCCTGGAAAGGTGAAACTGCCCCCGGCCCGCAGCCTGCTCGATCAGGTGCGGCGCGCCGGTGTCTTGCGGGTCGGCGTGGTGGAGCAGATTCCCTGGACCTTCACGGACCGTAGCGGCCAGCTGGCCGGGTTCGAGGTGGACGTGGCCCGGGCGCTGGCGTCCGATCTGGGGGTCCGGCTGGAACTCGTGCGTGCTTCAGCGACGGGCATCGCCGACGATGTGGCCGCCGGCCACGCGGACATCGGGGCGGCCGGGTTGTGGTTCTCGCCCCAGCGTGCGCTGGTGGTCAACTACACCCAGCCCTACTCCGAGGCCACGATGCGCCTGTTCGCGAGTAGGGCGCGGGCGGCCGGGCGGACGGATGTGGCTGCCTACCGGCAGGCCGACGTGACCCTGGGGGTGCTCAAGGGCAGCCCGGGTGAGGCCTTCGCACCCAAGGCCTTTCCGCTGGCGCGGATCCGCACCTTCGAGCGCTATGCCGACTTGGCTGACGCGGTTGAAACCGGCGGTATCGAGGCCGGCATCAGCATGTCGCCCCGGCCCGAGTTCCTGGTGCATGTGGCCGGTGACCGGATCTTCCTGCCGGTGGGCAGTGCCATCGCCACCCGCAGCGAGTCTTTTGTCACGCCGCGAGGCGATGCCGACATCCTCGCCTACCTGGAGAGCTGGATCCGCTACCGTAATGAAACCGGCTGGTTGAAGTCCCGTCGCGACTACTGGTTTGGCAGTTTTGCCTGGGCCGACCAGATTGACCGAAAGTGAGCGCAGGGGCTGCGGCCGACTGCGCCTGTTTGAGATTCCCAAGGAGTGATTGATGGAAATGAAGAGATTTGCATGTGTGGGCCTTGCCGGTGCTGTTGCGCTCTCCAGCCTTAGCCTGTCCGGGTGTGCCAACCTGGCTGACAGCAAGGCGGGCAGCACGGCCGCCGGTGCCGGTGCCGGCGCAGCCCTGGGGGCCGTGATTTCCGGTGCCACCGGCGGCAGTCACCGGGGGCGCGACGCCGCCATCGGCGCCGCGATCGGGGCGCTGGGGGGCTACATGTGGTCGTCCCACATGCAGAAGCAGAAGGCCGAGATGGAGGCCGCGACGGCGGGTACCGGCATCGCCGTGACCCAGACCGCGGACAACCAGCTGAAGATCGAAGTGCCCAGCGATGTGTCCTTCGACAGCGGACATGCCGAGATCAAAAGCAATCTCGCCCCCATCCTGACCCGCTTCGCCGAGACGCTGAAGGCCAATCCCGCCACCACGGTGCGGGTTGTCGGGCACACCGACAGCACCGGGTCGGATGCCATCAACAATCCCTTGTCGGTTAACCGCGCGGCCAGCGTGCGCACCTACCTGAGCCATCACGGCGTCGAATCGTCCCGCATTTCCATTGACGGGCGTGGTTCCCAGGAGCCGATTGCCGACAACGCCACCGACAGCGGTCGTGCCCGCAATCGGCGGGTCGAGATTTTCGTGGCGGAGAGCGCAGCGCCCGCCGCGCCGGCAGGGGGGGCGCCTGCCCGTCCGGCTGATCGCCTCTGATCCCGCCACTTGCGGCCCGCCCCCGTCGGTGGTGGGCCGCTTTTCCCTGCCGCCAGCCCGCCCGGGCCCGTGCGCCCCGGCGGCGTCTTCAGGCCTGTAGCAGGCGGAATGCCCTGGGGGCCAGCCCGGTCCAGCGCCTGAATGCCCGGGAGAAGGCGCTCTGCTCCGAGAAGCCGAGCAGGAAGGCGATCTCGGTGAGGCTCTTGCTGCGGTCGCCCATGTAGCGTCGGGCCAGTTCAGCCCGCGTGTCATCCACCACCCGCTTGTAAGACCACCCCTGTTCGTTCAGGCGTCGCTGCATGCTGCGGCGGCTCAAGCCCATGGCGTCGGCCATTTCGGCTTCCGAGGGCTCGCCGGAGGTCAGGTGATGCAGTAGCCAGGCGCGGCAGCGGGTCACCAGATCATCGGCCACGAGCTCGTTCAACTGCCCGGCAAGAATGCCATCGAAGGTGGCAGCGAGGGCGGTGTTGGCGGTGGGCAGCGGCGTGTCCACCGTGGCCATGTCGATGAGAAAGCTGTCCTCGGCCTGCCCGAAACACACCTCGCCACCGAAGAAGGCTGTGTAGGGGCCCGTGTCGGCCGGCTCGGGGCGGCGCAGACTCACCCGCAGCGGGGCAAGGCGTGCCCCGAAGTTGGTGCGGCACATATCCACCAGGATAGACAGGGCAAAGTCGGCGATGGGCCAGCCCACCGGGTCCTTGCCGCGGCCATGGTCGTAGATGAAGCGCAGTCCGTTCGGCTGGCTCACACAGGTGTAGGTGAAGCGGTTGCCGAGTATCCGGGCATAGCGCTCCATGCGCAGCAGACCCCGGCGCAGGGTCGCGCATGACAACCAGGCGAAGCCGAGGGTGCCGAGGTTGGAGGGGTGCCAGTACTCGGCGGAGCGCAGGCCGAAGGCCGGGTCGGGGATGACCTCCATGGCTTTCGCGAAGACAACGTCGGTCAGCCGGCTGGGCAGGCGGGCATTGGGCTGGCGCAGCACGCCTTCGGATACGCCTACCTCGCGCAACACGCGGGTCACGTCCACACCCTGAGCTTCCATCATCCGCAACATCATCAGCCAGACGGTTGCCAGGGAGGTCTCCCGCGCCATGTCATGTCCTTGAATTTCACCCTTTGGCGGAGATGGTCATGCGAATGGCGGGGGGCGTCAAGCTCTTCGGGGTGGGGTTTCCTATCCTGATGCCTGCCCCCTCGCACCCTCCGACCAGAGTGAGAGGGGGCAGGCCCTGTGTTTCATTCCGGGATACCCTGACCATGCCCGACAAGCACGCTGTTATCGACCCTATCACCGGCTTCCTTGATCGTCGCAGTTGCCTGCATGCCGCACACCGGATGCTCGCCGCTGCCGAGAGCAAGGCGCTGCCCCTCGCCGCCCTGTGGATCGATCTCGATCGATTCCGCCAGATCAATGCGTCCTTCGGTCACGCCGCCGGTGACGAGGTGATTGCCCGGGTGGCCGGGCGCATGCGCATGGTGCTGCCTGCGGGCGGACATGTTCTGGCTCGTATGGGCAGCGATGAATTCGTCGTCATGCTGAGCGGCGAAGACCGCCCCGTCGCCGAAGCCTTTGGGCGCCTGCTGCTCGTCACCATCGAGCAATCCCTGTGCGTCGATGAACTGCTGATCCACCCGTCGGCCAGCATCGGGGTTGCCATGCTGCAGCCCGGTGACGACGGCCTGTCCTTGCTGGAGCGCGCCGATCGGGCCATGGGTGAGGCCAAGCGCCAGGGGGGCGGCCGGCTGGCCATGGCCGCCGGTGAAGTGCTGCCCGGCCATCACGGTACCTCCCTGGCCCGCGAGGAGCTGGCCATGGAGGCGGACCTCCATGCCGCCCTCGATAGCGGTGGCCTGCTGCTTGAATATCAGCCCATCCTGTCCCGGGATGGACGCATCGAGGCCGTTGAGGCCCTGATGCGCTGTACGGTCTTCGGGCGGCGCCTGATGCCCGACCGCTTCATCTCTGTCGCGGAAAAAACCGGACTGATCATCCGCCTGGGGGAATGGAGCCTGCTGCAGGGGGCGCGTTTTGCCGCGCGCTTGCGCGACGAAGGCTTGCCGACGAAGGTGGCCATCAATGTCTCCCGGGCCCAGCTGACCTCGCCGGCCTTTCTGCCTGCCCTGCACGGCGCGCTGCTGTGCGCAAACATCAGCCCCGAGCTGCTCGAACTGGAGCTCACCGAATCGTTGGCGATGGAGCTCGACGATGTCGTCCAGGACAACCTGCGGCGCGCCCGCGAGACTGGGGTCGGGCTGGCCATTGATGATTTCGGCACGGGCTTCTCCAGCCTGTCGAGCCTGAAGGACCTGCCGGCCACCAAGCTCAAGCTCGACAAGTCCTTCATTCAGGTGCTGCCCGCCGACCAGCGCGCCCTGGCCGTCGTGAAGGCCGCCACCCAGATGGGGCGCGAGCTGGGCATGGTGGTGGTGGCCGAGGGGGTTGAGACCGAGGGCCAGTGGAAGGCCCTGGAGCAGGCGGGCGTTGACGCCCTGCAGGGCTTCGCCATTGCCCGCCCCATGCCCGAAGACGCATTGCTGACCTGGCTCAAACTGAGGAAGAACACATGACCCGTCAAGACGACCCACGGACGCCAACGGTGGATGGCGTGCTCCAGCAGAGCATCCACGACATCGACATCCCGCCGCGGCCGACGGTGATCGACCGTATCCATGCCGAGATGAACAGCGATGCCCCCAATCTCCGCGGGATCGCCGGGCTCATCAGCCGCGACGTGAGTCTGGCCGCCGGGCTCATCAAGACAGCCAATTCGCCTTGCTTCGGCTTCGGCCGGCGCGCGCGTTCGGTCCACGAGGCCCTCACCATGCTGGGCCTCGACGTGAGCTGCCGGGCCATTGCCGCCATCAGCCTGCGCCGCGCCTTTCCCGATAGCGCCCGCTATGAGCGCTTCTGGCACGCCTCGGCGAGCGTCGCCACCCTGTCCGGCTGGCTCGCCCAGCAGCTGCGGGTGCCCGGCGTACGGGCCGACGACGCCTACACCTTCGGACTGTTCCGGGACTGCGGCATCGTCATCCTGCTACGGCGCTTTCCTGACTACCAGACCGTTCTGGCCCGGGCCAACAGCGATCGCGAGGCACCGTTCACCGCCATCGAGCAGGCCGCACTGCCCACCGACCATACGGTCATTGGCAGCCTGCTGGCCCAGAACTGGTGGCTGCCGGGCGAGATCTGCATGGCCATCCGTCACCACCACAGCCTCCCCGCCCTGGAGGCTGAGGTGTCACCGCTGCGGTGTCCGGGCCGGCACCTGGTGGCCATCGCCCAGACGGCGGAATACCTCGTCCAGGCGCTCACGGGCGGCAGCCGCAGCGAGGAATGGACCAAGCTCGGCCCGGCGTGCAGGGCGCTTCTCAAGCTCGACGATGGGACTCTTGAGGCATATCGCTGCGCCGCCGCGCCGCTCCTTCAGGCCGTGGAGTGAGACCGGATCGGGCTGTGGGCGTCCGGCTTGACGCGACAGGCGGCTGAATCCCGTGGCGGCTTGAGCCTGTCCGTGGACTCGGTTGTTCCGGGGTCAGCCCATGCGCAGCGCCAGATCCTTCTCGAAGGCGGCGATCACGGCGGCGTCGCGGCTCTTGTAGCGCTCACCGGGGTGGGCTGCGAAGTTCTGGTCGGTGGGCGCTTCGGCAAATTCGTCGTCGCAGAGGGCGTACAGGAACTCCCCCGCCGGCGTCTCGTAGACCTTGAACACGGTGTTGGCATACACCACCGGCAAGGGCTGGCTGAGGCTGCCCACTTCCACATCGTAGAGTTCGCAGGCGGCGTTCAGCGCGTCCTCGTAGGTGGCCTCAAAGGGGCAGTCTTCATAGCTGTGTTCATCCACCACGATGCCGGCGGCTTCATACACGTAGCCATTGGCCTGGGGGACGTGCCAGATGGCGAAGTCGTCGTGCTCGAAAACCCGGGTGATCTGCTCGGTCAAGTCCGTTCTCCTGATTGCTTATGACACGGTGAAGCGCAGGGTGCTGCCTTCCAGCTGCATGCTGCGCACCTTGATCAGCTTGCCGGGCTGCTTCTGGCGGAAGAGGGCGAGGCTTTCGCTGACGCCGGACCAGAGGTCTGAGATGACCGACTGTTCGGTGACTTCCACGCCGCGCTGGGTGTCGCCGGTGGCCGGCATGCGGAAGCACATGCGGGCTTCGGCGCCATGCACCTCGAACCAGCCCTTGAGGTCCTCCGTCTTGCTGATCTGCCAATCGAAGCCCAGCGTGTGCAAGGCCTCTGCGAAGGGCGCGTAGCCCTTGTCCATGTCCTTGAAGTTGATGGTGTCGGTGGGGAGTGTCTGCAGGTCGGGATTCATGGCTGAGGTAGGGAGGGGAGGTTCAGGTCTGGACTGTAGCGGGTTCGGGGGCGGTCTGCTCAGCCCCTGGCGCGCTTGCCGCTTCGCGCGAAGCGCGTCAGGCGCACATCCACCGTCAGGCTCAGGCTTTCCAGGGCGGCGGCCCGGGCACGGCCTTCGGCGCTGGCGCGGTAGAGGTGCGGGGTCATCACCAGCAGGTCGGCGATCCGGGCCGGGCTGGACAGGGTCAGGGTGTAGCGGATGGGCTCGCCGGGCGGCAGGGCCGTGAAGCCGGCAGGCGCCGTCGGGTCGGCGGGGCGCTCGGGTTTGAGGCTGGGGTAGATGATCTCGCGCAGCTCGCGCAGGTGGTCGGGCCCGGCGTCCACCTGGAGCAGCTGGCCGCCGGGTTTCAGCACCCGCGCAAATTCCGGGTACACCGGGAAGCCGAACATGCACAGGACCCGGTCGAGGGTGCCGGGCAGCACCGGCAGGTTGGCGTTGCTGCCGACGACCCACTGGGTGTGCCTGTCCTGCTTGGCCGCGGCGAGCACGGCCCATTTGGAGATGTCGAGGCCGAGCAGGGCCAGGGCCTGATTGCGCTGCGTGGCGGCGGCGATGAGCTGGCCCAGGTAATAGCCCTCGCCGCAGCCGGCATCGAGACAGCTGGCGGTGGTGCCGGGGGTCAGGTCGGCCAGGGTGGCTTCGGCCACGGCGTCGGCGATGGGTTGATAGACGCCGGTTTCCAGGAAGCGCCGGCGTGCGGCGATCATCTCCTTGCTGTCACCCGGATCGCGGGAGCGCTTGTTCTGCACCGGCAGCAGGTGGGTGTAACCCTGGCTGGCAATGTCGAAACTGTGGCCGGCCGCACAGCGCCAGCTCGTGCCGTGGCGCTGCAGGGCGCCACCGTCCAGCGGGCAGGCGAGTGCCGGGAAGGGGGTGATCGGAGGGCTGGTCATGAACGGGCTGCGCGCGGAGGGTGTGCTCTGGGGCATGGCGGAGCGGATGGTAGCGCGATTGCCGCCCGTGCGCAGCGGCCCGGCAAAGGGCCGTCATCCGGCGGGGCATTCTCCCGCCCGCGGACGCGCCTGGTGTCTGCCGGTGGGCCGCGCGCCGGAGCTGAATGAACTCGACCCCACAACAGCGCACCCTCTCGGCCAATCTGGGTTCCCTCGGTCGGATCGCCCGATGGTCTGGAAGGTACTGACGGTGGCTGGAGGGACGGTAGGGGCGACTTCAGTCGCCCGCGGACTTCGATCAAGGGCTTGTCTGTGAGCAATGCGCGGATGGGCGACTGAAGTCGCCCCTACAAGTCGCCCTTATAGGTTGCCCGTGCACGTCGCCCCCACAGGTCGTCCCGTAGGACGTGCCTGCAGGAGAGGCCGCATCGGGCGTGGATTGTCAGCCCCGCGTGCCGCGCAGCAGGCGGGTGATGTCCCGGCCGCTGATGGCCTCGTTGGTGTAGCTGAAGCTGCCGTGCTCCTGTACTTCCCGCGCGGCCCGCAGGAAGGCGCCGTAGGCGGCCCGGGCGAAGGAGCCGCCGACGCTGATCCGCTTGACCCCCATGGCCTCCAGGTCGGCCACGGTGAGCGTCACGCCATCCAGGCCCATCAGCACGTTCACGGGCCGGTCTACCGCGCTCAGCACGGCGGCGATGTCCTCGCGGGTGCGCAGGCCGGGGGCGAAGAGCACGTCGGCCCCGGCCTCCTGGTAGGCCTGCAGGCGCTGGATGGTGTCGGCGAGGTCGGGTTGGCCGACGAAGTAGTTCTCGGCCCGGGCGGTCAGCGTGAAGGGGAAGGGCAGGGCGCGGGCGGCTTCCACGGCGGCGCGGATACGGTCGGTGGCGAGGGCCAGCGGGAGGATGGGAGCATGGCGGTCGCCGCTGCCGTCCTCGATGGACGCTCCGACGATGCCTGTCGTGGCGGCCAGCCGGATGGTGTTGGCCACGGTCTCGGGCTCCGGGCCGAAGCCATTCTCCAGGTCGGCGCTGAGGGGCAGGTCGGTGGCGTCAGCCATCTGCCGCAGGTGCGCCAGCATGCGTTCGCGGCCAACGGCGCCATCGCACAGCCCGCAGGAGAAGGCGTGACCGGCCCCCGTCGAGGCCAGGGCCTTGAAGCCCATCTGGGCCAGCAGCCGGGCCGAGCCGACATCCCAGGGGTTGGGGATGACGAAGCATCCCGGGTCGGTGTGGAGTTGCCTGAAGGCGAGGGCCCGGGCGGAGAGGGTGTCGTTCATGGTCGTGGTGGTCCTGGTTGGGGGGAAGGAGACGAAGAGGGCGGGGGGTGTTCAGCTTATCGCGGGCACGGGCATGGGCCCGGGGCGCAGGATCTCCCTGTCGTTGATCGGGTAGTGCAGGGCGGCAGCCATCACCCCCAGGGCAATGCCGACCCCCCAGATCAGGTCATAGGATCGTGTCACATCAAACACGTAGCCACCCAGCCACACCCCGAAGAAGGCGCCGAGCTGGTGGCCGAAGAAAACGAAGCCGAACAGGGTGGTCAGATAACGCAGCCCGAAGACCTGCGCCACCAATCCGTTGGTCAGGGGCACCGTGCCCAGCCAGACCAGACCCATGACGGCGCAGAACAGGTACAGGCTTCCGCTGCTCAGGGGCAGCAGGACGAACAGGGCCATGGCCGCCGAGCGCAGCAGGTAGATGCCGCACAGCAGATATTTGCGCCGGAACCGCCCGCCCAGCAGGCCGCAGAGGTAGGTCCCGACCACATTGCTCAGGGCAATCACCGCCAGCCCGGCCACTGCGGTGCTGGCTGGCAGGCCTTTGTCCTGAAGGTAGGCGGGCAGGTGGGCGGCGATGAAGGCCAGTTGGAATCCGCAGGCCAGAAAGCCCAGGTTGAGCAGCCAGAAGCCCCGGTGGCGGAAGGCCTCGGACAGGGCGGCGCGGAGGCTCTGCTCGTGCATCCCGGCGTGGCCGGGTTGGTCGTCGAGGGGCCAGGCACAGGGCAGCAGCAGCGCACATAGGAGCGCCAGGGCCAGCAGCGCGCCGGCCCAGCCCAGGCTGTCGATCAGCCCCTGGGCCGTCGGCACCAGAAAGAACTGGCCCAGCCCGCCCACGGCCCCGGCCAGGCCCAGGGCCCAGTTGCGCCGGGCCGGTGGCATCAGGCGGCTGAGGGCCCCGTACACCACTCCGAAGGAGGTCGCCGAGAGGGCAATGCCGATGCACACCCCGGCCGACAGGGTGAAGGCCATGGGCGAGGCCGCATTGGCCATGGCGAACAGGCCGACCCCGTAAAGGGCCAGCCCCGCGGCAATGACCCGCCGGGCGCCGAAGCGGTCGGCGATCATGCCGGTGAATGGCTGGGCCAGCCCCCACATCAGGTTCTGCACGGCAATCGCAAAGCCGAACGTTTCCCGCGACCAGCCCTGTTCCAGCGTGACCGGAACCAGGAAGATCCCCTGGGCATGGCGCACGCCCAGGGCCAGCCCCATCACCAGGCCGCCTGCCACCACCATGGTCACCGGGTGGAAGCACCACGACGTTTGTGCACGGTCTTGTTTCATCGTGTTCTCGCATTCCGCTTGTTCATTTGATCTGATCTTCTTGTGTGGCCTTTTATGGAGGGATTAGACTGACTTTAAGCAGGGCTTTCAAATCACTTTTCAGATCTGTCTGCATGAGGTTTAAGAATGTCAATCGCGCTTGTCCGGCTTCCGTCCCTTGATCTGGTTCGCGGCTTCGTGGCGGTGGGCCGCCGCATGAGCATCACCCTGGCTGCCCATGACCTGTGCCTGACCCAGTCTGCGGTGAGCCGCCAGGTCCATGCCCTGGAAGACATGCTCGGGGTGCGCTTGCTGGTGCGCGGGCATCGCTCCATTGCCTTTACACCGGAAGGCGAGCGTCTGTTCCGCAGCGCCGACGGCGTGATCCAGCAGTTGCAGGACGTGATCGGTGCAATCCGGGTGACGGCCGCCGTCCGGCCCGTCACCGTGACCTCCAGCATCGGCGTGGCGGGCCTGTGGCTGCTGCCCCGGTTGGGTGAGTTTCTGCGCGCTCATCCGGGGATCGACGTGCGCCTGTCTGCCAGCAACACCCTCGCCGACCTGCGCTTCGACGGTGTGGACCTGGCCATCCGCTATTGCGCCCCGGAGGCCGCCCCGGAAGGGGCGGTCCGCCTTTTTGGCGAGACGGTGGCGCCGGTGGCCCACCCCTCCCTGGGGCTGGGGGCACTGAGCGCACCGGACCTGCTGGCGAACCAGGTGCTGCTGGAGTTCGACGGGGAGTACCGCCCCTGGCTGCAATGGAGCGAGTGGCTGGCCAGCCAGGGCTGGGGCACGCTCAAACCACGCGGTGTGCTGCGTTTCAACCAGTACGACCAGATGATCCAGGCGGCGATTGCCGGTCAGGGCGTGGCGCTTGGGCGCCTGGAGCTGATCGGCCTGGCGCTGGCTGACGGGCGGCTGGCCCGCTGCGATCTGCCCCGCCCGGGGCCGGCGTCGGCCAATGCCTACTGGCTGCTGCGCAGCGAGGCGGCGCCACGGGCCGAGGTGGAGGAGGTGGTGCGCTGGATCCTCGCCGAGGCGTTCAGCGGCACAGGGCGAGAAGGTTGAGCCAGGCCAGGATGTTGTCGGGGTGCAGGTAGGCCTGGAAGCCTCGCACGATGCCCGCCAGCAGCAGGGCGCTGGCGAGCAGGCGGGCCAGGGTGGAGAGGCGTGGGCGTGTCATGGGGGCGTCCTCGCGCGGCCTGGGGAGGGCCGCTGCAGGGGGTATTGAATGCGCCAACGGCTTCCGTCTCAAGCGCCGAATGGGTATGCCCCGCATGCGCCCCCGGAATGGCAGGAGGTTCCCGGTGTGGCGCTTATTCACATTCCCATGGCGAATGAGAGGCGGGGTGATTTGTCGTTTGAGATGAACCCGGAATCGTCTTCAAATAGGGGCTCCAACCCGCTAGGGAATGGTGGGGTGGTTCATCCATCCATGCTGATGGCGAATCCGATACCCCGTCGCCCCGGCCCACACAAGGAGCTCCCATGCGATTCCAGGCACCCCATAGTCCGACGTCCCGACATCGGGCCCCCCAGCCCGCCCCTCAGCCCGTCCCGTTTGCCCCGGCCATGCCGCGCCTGCCCGGGGTACCCGCCAGCTTCGGCTACCTCGGGGCGACGCCCGAGCGGCCTTTCAACTACATGTACCAGCCACCGGCGGGCACACCCTGGCAGAACTGCGAGTACGCCCTGCAGCGCATGCACGTGGTGGATGCCCGCGCCACCGCCGCCCGTCCGTCCATTGATCGGGAGGGCTACGAGCTGTGGGATGCCCCCAGCGCGGTGGACGACTTTGCCGACGAGGCGGCGATCCGCCGCTACTACTACGCCGAGGCCGCCGAACTGGCGCGCTGGGTCACCGGGGCCCGCCAGGCCTGGGTCTTCGACCACCTGGTGCGCCGCCGCGAGGCCGGGCGCCCGGCCCTGGGCTTCGGCCGCCAGGGCGACGGCAGCAACCCGGCGGCGGTGGGCCGCGTGCATAACGACTACAGCGAAGCCTCCGGGCGCCGGCGCCTGGACCTGGTGCTCACCGATCCGGTCGCGCTGGCCCGGGTCGAGCGCTTTGCCATCGTCAACATCTGGCGCTCCATCCGCGGGCCGGTGGTGGATACGCCCCTGGCCGTCTGCGATGCTCGCTCCGTGTCGTCCCGCGACCTGGTGGCCGCCGAGATCCGCTACCCGGAGCGCACCGGCGAGATCTACCTGGTGCGCCACGCCGCCCGCCATCAATGGGCCTACTTCCCCGGCATGGATCGTCACGAGGCCCTGGTCTTCAAGCAGTACGACTCGCAGATCAACGGCACGGCACGCTTCACGCCTCATTCGGCCTTTGATCTGCCCGACGTCCCCGCCGACGCCCCCCTCCGGGAGAGCATCGAAGTGCGCTGCCTGGTCGTTTTCGAGTGAAGGAGCCCCCCATGAGCCAATCCCCCTGCGCCACCGCGCCCGCCCCCGTTGTCGAGTTCTGGTTCGAGTTCGGCAGCAACTACAGCTACCCCAGCGTGATGCGCATCGAAGCCGCCGCCGCCCGGCACGGCGTAAAGGTCGCCTGGAAGCCCTTCATGCTCGGCCCGATCTTCCACGAGCTGGGCATGGATAACTCGCCCTTCGTGCTGCAGAAGGAGAAGGGCGCCTACATGTGGCAGGACATTGCCCGGGAATGCCGCAAGTACGGCCTGCCGTGGACCCGCCCGAGCAGCTTTCCGCGCCTCGGCGTGCTGCCCCTGCGGGTGGCCATCCAGGGCGCCGACACGCCGTGGATGGAGGCCTTCTGCCAACAGGTGATGCAGCTTAACTTCGTGCACGATCAGGACATCAACAGCCCCGAGCCCCTCGCCGCCATTCTCACCGGATTGGGCCTGCCCGCTGCCGAGCTGCTTGCCCGGGCCGGCTCGGATGAGATCAAGGCCCGCTTGCGCGACCAGACCGCCGAGGCCCGCACCAGGGGTGTCTTTGGCGCCCCGACTTTTTTCGTCGGCGACGAGATGTTCTGGGGCAACGACCGCCTCGACGACGCTCTCGCCTGCGCCGCGGCGCTGGGGGCGGGCGGATGAGCCCCAGTGCGCGGGAGTCGGCCTGGCTGGACCAGGGCTATCGCCCCTGGCCGGCCGCGGGTGGCTTCCTGCCCGCCATTGCCCGGCTCTTCCACCGGGAGGACGGCGCCCACCTGCGTTTCCGCGTGGAACTGGGCCCGGCCCACTGCAATGGCCACGGGCGGGGGCATGGTGGCTTCATCGCCACCCTGGCGGATGTCTGGCTGGCCGGCAACCTGGCCCGGCGCCTGCCGCCCGAAGCCTGCTTCGTCACCGCCAGCCTGCAGGTGGACTACCTGGGCGCCGTGGCCGCCGGTGACTGGCTGGAGAGCGAGATGGACTGGGTCCGCGTGGGCGGGCAGCTGAGCCACGCCGCCGGGCGCATCCGCGCCGGCGACGGCAGGCTGATCACCGCCATGCGGGGGAGTTTTGTGCGCCTGGATGCTTAGGCGCGCAGGCGCGTCACCTTGTCGGCGAGGGCCTGCATCTGGTCCTTCACCAGCTTGGTCAGGCGCTCGTCGGTGAGATTGCCGTCCCCATCGAAGGTGTTGGCAAAGGCATTGGCGAAGACCTCGGGCTTGTTGAGGGGCTGCAGGTCGAGGCACACGCAGACCTGGCGCAGGTGGTACTGGGCGCGGGAGCTGCCCATGCCGCCGGCGGCCCCCATGATGGCCACGGCCTTGCCGGCCAGCAGGGCGTTGTCCGGCTCCCGGGAGGCCCAGTCGATGATGTTCTTGAGGGCCGGGGCCAGGGAGTAGTTGTACTCGTTGCAGGCCAGCACCAGGGCGTCGGCCGCGGCGATCTGGGCCAGCACGCGCTTGACGGCCGCGGGCTTGTCGGTGATGTCGGCGTTGTAGAAGGGAATGTCGCCGAGCTCGGCGATCTCCATGCTCACGCCCTCGGGCAGGCTGGCCTGGGCGGCCCGCAGCAGGCCCTTGTTGGTGGATTTCTGGCGCAGGCTGCCGGCAATACCCAGTAGTTTGATGGACATGCTGATTCCCTTCTCTGGTGGGGTGGAGGTTCGCGTGGGCGCTACGAGGAGCCCGGCGGAGTGGTGCAGGGCCCATGCTAGGGCGAGGGCCGACGGGGGGCAAGGCCGCGCTTCAGGTGCCCTTGATCAGGCGTCCGCATTCGCTCAGCAGGCGGCGGATCCAGCGGTGGGCCGGAGTCAGGTGATTGCGCTCGTGCCACAGCAGGTAGAAGCGCATCGCCGGGAAGGGGATGGGCGACGGGATGATGGTCAGGGGCAGCAGATCGGCATAGAAACGGGCGAAGTGACGGGTGGTGGTGAACACCAGGTCGCTGTTGATCAGCAGGTAAGGGGCCGAGGTGAAGGACTGCACCACCACCCGCTCGTCTCGGTTGATGCGGTGGGTGGCGAGCATGGTGTCCACCACCCCGCGCTGGCTGATGGAGTAGGGCATGGGCACGATGTGCACGGCCCGCTGGTAGTCCTCGGCCGTCAGGCCCTTGCGGGCCAGGGGGTGGGCCGACGACACCAGGCACACCACCTCGTCCTCCAGCAGCATGGACAGGTGCATGCGGTGGGGCGGCTCGGGCCAGTTGCCGATCACCACGTCCAGGTCGCCCTCGGCCAGGGAGCGCTCGAAGTCGAAGCTCGGCCCCAGGGACTGCAGGCTCAGGCGCACATGGGGCGCTTCCCGGCGGATACGCTCAACCACGCTGGCCATGAAGATCGGCGCCAGGTAGTCGGGCGCGCCGATGCGGAACTCGTAGCGGCTGGTGAGGGGCTCGAAGGACTCCGGCGAGAAGGTCATCCGGTCGATCTCGGCCAGCGCCCCCTTGGCATGGGAGAGCAGGGTCAGGGCCCGCTCGGTGGGCACCATGCCGCTCTTCTCGCGCACCAGCAGGGGGTCGCCGAGCACCTGGCGCAGGCGCTTCAGGGCCAGGCTCACCGCCGGTTGCGACTGGTTCAGCTTGAGGGCCGTGCGCGACACGCTGCGCTCGGTGATCAGCAGGCAGAACATGCGCAGCAGGTAGGTGTCGAGTTGGTCTTCGCTTCGGCGGCCGGTCATGGTGGCATCAGGACAATATCGAAATCTATATATAGCTTATAACGCTATATCTGTTTTCTTAAAGGTCACTCGTCCTAAACTCGTCTCCATCCCACAACGTGAAGAACAAGGAGACAGAAACATGGGACGACTCACCACCCACGTGCTCGACACCGCCCACGGCCGGCCCGGCCAGGGCATCGCCGTCACGCTGTTCCGCCTCGACGGTGGCCGGCGCGAGCTGCTGCGTACCGTCACCAACGATGACGGCCGCTGCGACCGCCCCCTGCTCGAGGGCGAGGCCTTCGAGGCGGGCACCTACGAGCTGGTGTTTGCCGCCGGCGACTACTTCCGCGCCCTCGTCACCACCCTGCCCGAGCCGCCTTTCGTGGACGAGGTGGCGCTGCGCTTCGGCGTGGCCGACCCGGCCCAGCACTACCATGTGCCCCTGCTGGTGTCCCCGTGGAGCTACTCCACCTACCGGGGCAGTTGAGCCGGGCCCGCCCCTCCCTCACAGACTGACGCGCCATGGAAACCTATCTCCTCGACTGGGCCAACCTGCTCCTGCGCTGGCTCCACCTGATCACCGGCATCGCCTGGATCGGGGCCTCCTTCTACTTCGTGATGCTCGATAACTCCCTCAAGCCGCCCAAAAAGTCCGCCGACACGGGCCGCGGTGTGTTCGGGGAGCTGTGGGCGGTGCATGGCGGCGGCTTCTACTGCAGCCAGAAATTCCCCACCGGCCCCAAGGGCGAACCCCTCAGCGACGACCTGCACTGGTCCAAGTGGGAGGCCTACTCCACCTGGCTGTCGGGCATGAGCCTGCTGGCGGTGGTGTACTGGATCGGCGCGTCGAGCTACCTCATCGACCCCAAGGTGATGGCCCTGACGCCCGCCGCGGCGGTAGGCATCTCGGTGGCCTTCCTGGCCGCCGGCTGGGTGGTGTATGACCTGCTGTGCCGCAAACTGATGGGCCGCGAAGGGCTCATGTCGGCCCTGCTGTTCGCCTTTGTCGTGCTCTGTGACTGGGCCCTGCACCAGCTCTTCTCGGCCCGCGGCGCCTACATCCACGTGGGTGCCATGCTTGGCACCATGATGGCGGCCAATGTGTTCTTCCACATCATCCCGGGGCAGAAGCGCATGGTCGAGCAGATCCGCAACGGCCTGCCGGTGGATACCCG
>Ga0075152_10001623_pt1 | contig 16272 bp, 16 predicted proteins | sample JI61114C2DNA_FD_70964 | JGI IMG/M metagenome (GOLD analysis project Ga0075152, IMG submission 70964) | Wastewater effluent complex algal communities from Wisconsin, to seasonally profile nutrient transformation and Carbon sequestration -... | ecosystem: Engineered > WWTP > Effluent > Algae...
TTGTCCGGTCCAATCCAGCCAAAGCGGCTACCGTCATAGTAAAAAAGTTCAACATGATCGGCCCAACAGGGTTGCCCGTGATTTATATAATAGCCGATTGGAATGCCAAAGCCGCCAGATGGTATCGGCATTTTTACCGGTGGTGTGTCTGCTAGACTTGGCGCATGTGAACGAACCGCGGCCCTAATTCTAGCGGGAAGTTGTGAAAAACTACAAAGACGGTGCGGCTTTGAGAATTGAGCGCTGACATATTGCGCCATGCTGCCTTTCCCAGTTTTTTTGATCGAGATACGTTCCTTTCCAGAATCAACAAATACGATTGATACGTAGCCGTCGGCTTTCTTGGAAAGGCCAGCTACACCAGAAATCGACGACCGTGATGGCTCATCAGAAGAATTGCCGTTGTACCAAATGGATCCGAAACGACGACCGTCATAAACAAAGATGCTCTCGGCGCTGTCGCATGGCCGTTGTGACCAGATTCCTTTTTCTATTGGTAATGTGGTCGTGGAGTTTGCGGGTTGGGTAGCAACAAGTGTTAGCAAAGCAAAAGCAGAAAGGCGCATTCGAGTTCCTTTTTTACTTTGTTAAGTCCAGGTAGTTTCACAACTGTTAACCCCGAACACCCGCTGCCTGTAATTGCGACGCCAAAGCTAGATGTTGCATTGCTATGAACGAACGGCTGATTAGTGCGATTTCATCCTAAAACCAGACTGTCAGGACTGTCCAACTTAGCAGACTTTCTGACAAGATTCCGTACCACTTTAAGCAGCAACCGAGTCTCGATGTGCACGTTGCCTGTCGCAACTCTGCACACCGAGAACGGTAGAGGCCGGATCGGCTAAGTTTTTTCAATCACAGGGCACTGCGCAATGCCCTGCGTGTGTGTTACTGATCCTTTGTAGGCGCAAGAAAGCCGGGAACAGGCCTCAACCCTGAAATATCAATCCAAGCAAGCTCCGCGGCCCGAATGGCAGTTGCGTTCGCAAACCAGCGCGGATGCTGCCGGCCAGGATTCCTGTCGGTGCGCCAGCTGCGGGCGGTGACCAGAAGGTGTGCGTGCGGTGCGATTTCATCCGGCTTGTAATGGATCGCCCAGTCGGCGATCATACCTTGATTGGTGATCTCTTTGCTACCGAATGTCTCGATAAGATCCACCCATTCACCTGCGTCTTCGCTTGGGGGAAGGCTGAGGACAATGTGAAACGCAGCAGCTTCGGTCAGGTGATACGGCGTAACCGAGGCGTCGGCATCTTTCCAGATTTTCGGACCGGACCGCGCCCAGGCTAGTGTCTGTGCAGGATGAATGCGACCTGTCGCAAAAAGGTCGCCGCGCGTTGCCCATTCCTGCGGCATGGGTCCGTACCTGTCGGTATCAGGCTCACGCCGAATGTAGCAGTAGGACGCATAGGCTGTGCGATGTGTTGCCCGAAGTGTGCTTTCGGCAACGACTGGACGGAAATTGGACGGACGGAAATATGTGTTGTTGGTCATGGGAGTATTCCTTGTTGGATATAGGAAGGCCCACTCGTGGCGGGCCTTTAGGGTGTGCTGGTGATGTTGGCTTCGACTGCGTCATGACGCCAATCGGGTGCGATGGCGCTCACGTGCCGTCTGCTCGATCAGATTCGGGTGAATAACACCAATCAGCGCAAGCTGTTCGCGCTCGGCATCAACTGCATCGGCCAATATTGTCTTGTGCCAAACCTTGTTTGGCGCATCCCAAGTGTAACTCCATCGTTTGAGCCACTCCTTGTCCTCGATACGCGAGCCAGTGGCTTCAATCCGGAACGTCGAAAGGGCGGAGGCTGCAAAGAGTTCCTGCAACGCGGTCCTTCCATCCATGTCCGGCTGGGTAAGTAGCGTAAACAACGCCCAGACATCGGCTGCTGCGCGGTGTGCATCTGTGAACAGGCCCGATTGGATCAACAGCCAGCCCAGAGCGCGGCCCTCATAGCCCCGCTCGGCCCAGTCGACCTCATGGCAACTGCACGCCCATGCGCTGCCCTTGATCTCAGGCAGCAGCTTCTCTACGAACGCCAAGTCAAAGGCAGCATTATGCGCAACGAGAAGATTAGCGCTCGACAGCATCGCCAGCGCGGCCTCGCGGTCGATACGCTGACCTTCCAACATCTCATCGGTAATCCCAGTGATCTGCGTGATTGCAGGATCGAGATCGAACATCGGTTGCTCGAGCCAGGAGACTGGTTCTTCATAGCCGACAACATTGCCGCTCGCATCGACGATAACGATCATCACGGCGAGTTCGATGATGCTATCGGCTGCAGGGTTCAGACCCGTCGTTTCGCAATCGACGATCGCAAGGCGAATGCCTCCGGGCGGCACTTGGCATGACCCTGCGGCGTGCGGATCAGCAACGCGTCGCAGCACACGATAGTCAGGATGCTGATGCACCTGCCTGGCCATGCGATCCGCTTCGGCATCCCTCAGCGTCCCGCGACGCGCGGGGGCAATAGTTTCGTAGTTCATGGTAATTCCCTTCGTTCAGGTTGGTGAGGCCGAAGGCCGAGCGGATTCTTTTTTCCACTCTCAACTTCTTCCTCAACTCTCCTGACTTCAGGCAGTTTACAGGTCGCGCCGCTGCGTGACCCGACTTGCGGCGCAGCCACTAGTCAGGCTCTATCCCCAAACCCCGATCGATCTGAATGATCTGGCCCCGAAGCGGTCCGACATGCTGGGTTTTCACATGCCGGTTCGGTGCGTCGTCTAAAATGGCATTATAGATCAAGGGGTGTAGCGCCGCTGCCTCGCTTTCGGCTTGGTCATCGTTGCGGATACGTTGGGCTGCAGAAAGACGTTGCGCCGAATCGCCTCGGAAATGAGCTCTAACCCAAGCCTTGATGCTTGGGCTTTTCGATTTCAGAGCATCGTCATACGGCTTCATAAGATCGTCAGCTTTAGGCGCGGGTTCAGTTTGCGCGGTGGTTGAGCCGGTCTCAGACACTTTTAGACTTTGTTGCCCTTCGTTATCTTTCAAGGAAATTTGTTGCGCTGCTCTGCGTAACAGCAGCTCGACGAGCGGTGCTTGGCTGCGAATCCAAGCGATTAAAGCTTCATCTGTGTTGAGTTGTGCAGTCAACTTCCGGTACTGCTTCTCCTCTTCGGCACTTCGCTGTTTGCGACGCAGCAGGCGCCATTGCATGACAGTTTGATTAGAGGCCAACCTATCAAACTGACTTTTGATGAGGCCTACTAAAACATGCTTGTCGGTTTTGTGCCAAGCATCCATGTTTGCGATAGCAGTTTGCAACGTGTCACCCGTCAATCGCTCAGGTGAGCGCAGTGCTTCCATTACAGCGTCCTTGAATTCATTGTTCGAAGGACCGACGTTGGATGGCCCGGTTGCGATCACTTTTTCTGGTGTAACGGTTTGGGCAGTTGGTGGTAGTGCCGGAATTCCATCTCCTGTGTGTGCCATTGATGGTTTGACCAAAGGTGCTGGCATAGGAGCAAGAGGCGCGTTGGCTGGCGCTTGAAGTGGTCCTCGGGCGTCACCAGGGACATTCTTAGACATGTCTGATATATGCTCGCTATCAGGACTTCCCCGGCTGATTTTGGATCGGTCGCGCTCCGATATCTCTCTCATCATCATTGCCCATGGATCCAGTGGCAGATTAGCGCCTGATGCACGTTGGTTTGCCGGGGTTTGTCGCAAAGCTTCACGACGCAGCATGTCCGCAAAGACACCATCTTTGGATTGCGCAGACCTTACTGGTGCAGTTTCCACAATGGGTTTAGAGGCCAATGCACCGTTATCGAGACCGGCGAGCAGGCCTGCGAGTTCGGCTACGAGATCATTTTGGCGAACCTCCGTGTCGGAAAATGTCGATGCTTGTTGCTTCAAAACGAAAGGTTCAAATAGCATTGGCAAGGAAACTTTCACCGCGACTGGTACCTTAATAAATGGCGCGACTACGGGAACGCTAGTCGCGTATTTAATGGTGGTTGGCGTACTCTTTACGAACGCATTTGGAAAGTTGACCGGCTCGATACCGCGATGTCGCAGTATGGGTTTTTCTCGAAGCTCGATAGTAGGCTGTGAAGCTATGTTTGGCGTTCGGTGAGGCTCAAACATCTTTGGAGAGAGCATATTGCCAACGTTCAATCGCTCTACGATTTGAATAAACTGTAGCTGATGATCGCGCACGTTTATCTGTGAGACTGTAATATGGATCTTTGCAGGCGGAGAATTCTTAGGCGGCATCTGAGCCTTCAAAGACAAACCTTTACCGGCTTGCTTCGGATGTTGGATATTGATGGGTAGCTTCACCGCACGTGCATATTCGAGGTCTGAATGCACGACTTTATGCCCTACCTCAACGATGGCATGCCCATCAATCTGCGGCGCAAACGGTCCCTCTATCCTCGCCGCACTGTTTACATGATCAATCACCGGTTCCAGTTTAATCATCAAAGGAGCAGTTAGTTTAATCACCGGCGGCGCAACAATGGACGGGACCGATATAGTGCTCAAAGCCGGAATAATGATAGGACGAACCGCGAGCGCTTTTCGCTCCGCAATCTCGTCAGCGAGAACTTCATTGTCCTTGATCAGTTGCCGGTTTGCTTCATTGATTGCGTCAAATTCACCCCGCCGGACTTTCTCTGTGCGGCGTTTCCCAAGCTTTTGTTGCGCGGTATGCGATAAGCCACGCGCTGGATTCGACAGGTGCGTGTAGCGAACGTTATGGCCCTGCGCATAGCAAGTTTCGGTAGCGATATCCGCACACTCGCGGCGCAAGGTATACATTGCCTCTGAACCATCGAGATCCGTACGAAGTTGTTCGCCCACCGACCAGTCGCGAACACCTACTTGCTCGATCGACCGCAATGTGAACCAGATATGCAGGTGATGGTTGCGCTGATCACCGTCCGGGTCGGGTCGGTGGAGCGTCATGCAGTATGCTATTCCCAGTGATTCAAAATGACGCGCGACGCGGTTCAGAAAAGCCACGCGCCCCGCAAGGTCGAGCTCGGACGGGCATTGCAATATGGCGTTGATGCCCACCTTGGCATTCTTGCGCGCGGCACGATTTACCATCTCAAGCATGTCCGCGCAGGCAAGAACTTCGTTCTCGTCGTCTCCCATATTTGAACAAAATAGCGGCATGCCAAGCATCGTTTCGGCATGATCGAGCAGGAACTGATATTCTATTCTGCGACGAGCAACACCCTTGCGCTCCTTCTGCGCGCCGTCATATTCAAGGTCTAGAAAGATGCCCTTGCGGCCCTTGCGATCAATGATTGGGCCACGGTTGCTTGGCAGCGGTATCGGTTTGTTACTGGCGCGCGAAATCTGAACTTTGGGCGTTCGTCGCCGCGGCGCGACGGGAGGTTTAGGCATGCAAATGCGGATTTGCCGTCCGCCGATACGATCCCATCCGCGCATTTCCCTACGCAGACGGCGCATCGCATTGCGGGTTTCCCGCTTGTCTTCAAGCTCGGCAATGCGCTCTGAAGCAGCGCGCAAACGGCGAGCGACTTTGGTTGACTGACGCTTGAAAATGTCTTTAAGTTGGGCCGAGCTAGCTGGTTGCAAACAACTTCCTGCCAGAACAAAAAGCTCGGGCTCCGCCCGCCCTGACATGGGGGGTGTCTGGACCTCCTGGGCCCTTCGCGAACGCGAAACATTTCTCTCGCCTGACACCCCCCAATTATTAAACGCTTCCCGCTTCTTTAGATTGGTGGAGCAAAGATAAATATCGACCGTCGGTGCCTTCAGTATCTGCTGGCCATGGATTTTCCGTCACGTGGAACAGTTGATCGGCAAACACGGACGGCATTGCTGTAATGCATTCATTTACGCCCTGGGCATATTGCCATAGAGAGCGCCCTAAAAGGCGGATACCGCTAACATAGCGGTTGTTCGCTGCGCAAGATTTGGCCTTTCAAAGCAGTCGTTGGTTCATTCTGGTTGTACAGCCATTAAACAATGCTTTTTAAGAACTGCCCATCGCCATTGTGAGCTTGTGTAGCGGCAGAATAACGTTGCGAGCGGCTCCGCCTCATTTGGCTCCAATAAGCGGCAGCATTAGCGGCATGAGATCATCGAAAAGGCGTGAGGGATCTACACCCGTGCCCGGCTTCACTTTCATGTCGGCTGAAATGTAGTGTCCCCCGCAAACTGCGTAGCCTGAAACCATCAGCAGTTCTGGCGAAGCAGTGATCACAGCTTTGCGGCCAGAACCAGGCCCGCAAATGTTGACCGGACTGATCTTGGCGAGACCGTACTTCGCCATACCGTTTGCATAGCCATCTTCGACATTGCGATAAGCACTGACCTGCTCTGCGGTTGCGTTGCGATGGGCAGTAAGCGTGATCGCTTCGCTGCTGTCCAGCGCTTTACCGTCCACATATCGCCAAGTGCAACCGATGCCGCGCCAGGCGGTGATATTACCGCTGCCACGTGGGAAAAGGCTGCAAACGCGCGCTCCGAATGCGTTGCTATCGTCAGGCCGCGCCGACGAAGCGGCGTTGAAACCGACCAACAGGACCACTACTGTACAACAAGAAAAGAACAGTCTCATGCCTTCCCTCTATTGCACATCCGACGATTGAGCAAACCATGTCGGCACAAGCCTTCACCTTCTTTCATGCGGTCAGCGCCGATATCCACCGGAATTGCGGCGCAGTGCTGCCGGTGGCTTCCGCTAACTTTCCCGAAGTACAGGTTCTCCCATTGATGACTCAGAAGCTGCCATTCATTCACACTGATGCAAGAGGAAATATCTTAGCAGATGGCTGGCTATTTGCTTTGATGCCCCGCGGCTTTTGCGCGGACGGTCAGATGACCATCGGGTTGGAAAATTCCGCGAACCCCATTTAAGACTTTGGGAGTAAGGAACTTTGTCACCCGGAGTTGATTCGTGCACCTCATTTACTACGATGAAGTGAAATACTCTCCACCAGAGCAGCCATCCTACTGGCTAGGGGGCGTGTGCGTCTCGCATGAACTGGTACCTGAGATCGAGGCTCAAATCAGCGCAATCGCGGAGCGTGCGTTCGGCTCTGCAGTGTTGAGCAAGGAGACCGAGATCCATGGAATCGAGCTTTGCCGGGGGAACGGCAATTTCAAAGGTCGAAATTTTGGGGAACGGCTTGAGTTGCTCAAGGAGCTGCTCGCGATAATCGCACGAGAGGAGGTTATGCTCATCCGAGTGAAGATAAACCCTGCGAACATTACCCATTCAAGCGACTCTCCCGCAGACATCGCGTTCATGTTTTTTGTCGAGCAATCGGACGAGTTACTTCGCACAAAATCCACCCTCGGTATGCTGTTCGGAGACTACGACGAACCCGCAATCGGTACTTCAGTGGCGAACCTATCGGAGTTTCGGCGAGGCAGTACTCGTTGGGCGAGGGGCAAAGGCATTGGCAATCTCATAGATACCGTCCACTTCGCGAAGTCACATCATAGTAGAATGATCCAGCTTGCAGATGTCCATCTTTACGTAAGCCAATTCCTGTGGGGCGACAACAGCTCCGGATGGCGGAAAGCGGTAGCTGAAGTGATTAGAGCGAGTGGATCACTTAGTCCCACAAAGTACAAAGACTGGCCGCAAGAGGCGCACTGGTATAGATAGACGCGACCGGCGCCCGAGGGATCTGGCACGGCTACGCCGCTGCGCTGCCGGTCGCCTAAACAATATGATGCGGTTGCGCGTTTTGTCAACGGCGTCCGCGGCCGCTAACATTACTGCCCCTCGGATTTTCAAATTGGCCGATCAGAAGCGGACATTCGTTCACAACGTTCGGATGGCCTTCATCGACCGTGATAACCGCTTCGATGTATTGAGACCGACGAAGTGACGCTGTCAAAAGAGCTACCGCGCGATCAGCGAATTCGTGGGGCATGTTAAGAACTGACATGGCAAATTAGACAGAGGGCGGTAGGGTCAAATGTTCTTCAGCGTCATTGACGGTTGCCCCAAGCCTATTTCGTCGGCTATCGATCCAACATGGCTTCAAGACCGCTTCGGGACAGTGATATAAGGCAAGCCGCCTATCGGCAGTTGCTCACGCACGCCCAAGCCTGTCCCGAGACTTTGGTCATCGACGAACTTGGCCTTGATCACGGCAGCTGCCGGATCGATATCGCAGTTATCAACGGCCATATTCGTGGCGTCGAAATCAAGGCAGAAGCTGACACTCTCGACCGCTTGCCGCGGCAAGTGGCCGCCTATGGCGAGGTGGTCGACAAGGCCCTGCTGATCGTTGACCCCAAACATCTCGCAGCAGCCATGACGATTATCCCTGACTGGTGGGGCGTTATGGTCGCTGGGCGCGGTGCGACTCAAGGCGTGCGGTTCCGTCGCGTTCGACCGGAACGAGCTAATAAGGGCATTGATCCGCTTGTGCTGGCGCGCTTGCTGTGGCGCCCCGAGGTTCAGGCTCTCCTAAGAGACCTTGGCGTTCCGGAACGTGATTTGCGTGCGCCTCGAGAAGAACTCTATCAGCGGACCGTGTCGCTGATGCCGTTACGGAAGTTGTCTAGCGCCGTTCGCGCCGCGCTCAAGTCCCGGACAGCCTGGCGAGATCAGCAACCACTTTTGTGATGTGGTGATTGGTCGCGACCCATTTCCAAGTCGTGGGATTGCCCATCTTCTCAGTGCCGAGCCGGCAACCTTCGATGTATTTCGAACCTTCCGAAAATGCGGATCCAGCGAAGCCGCCCGAAGCGATAATTGCACCACATAGTCCAGGATAGGCGTGATTATTGTTCGATTTCTGGCGTTTCGCTTTGGCGACGAGCCAAGCATCTTCGATAGCGTATCGGACGTTAGGTGAGCCACGCATAAAGCGCATATCGCCCTTCGGAAATTCAACCGCCGCCACCACATAGTCACCAAAGCCTGGACGTCGGACGGAATCGGATAGTGCCGCCATGAGTGCCTTGTATAACAGCCACTCTCGTCGCGGCAGAGTATCCAGCCCATGTTGCAAGCTCATCAGGCTATCGGGGAATGACGCCGCAAGGATAGTAACTGATCGTGCAGAGGCAAAGACTCCACCGCTCGACAAGACCGTAGCGATAATCGCGATCAGCGGTTCCTGAGGATCAAATTTCGGATTCCCGAGGTCGAGGAGGATGTCGACGCCGTTTTCGGGACAGCCGAGCTGAGCGATCAGGGTACGGACATTCGCTTCGAAATCGGGGTCAAGCGCTTCATCCAGCCCGCACCGCAACCCAATGCCCCGCCCACTTGCGGCGACAATCCCCTGGACGCTCAGCTGATATGCGGCATCGCGGTCAAGGGCGGTGACCGGCACAAGGTTGAGGCCCTTTGCGCGCGCCTCATCAAAGATAAAAGTGAGCGGATGACGACCGTCCCCCATGCGGGTTGTCGGATCGATTTGGACCGCATCGATCAGGGCGGGGCGGTGGAGCCAATGGTCTTCGACCTGCTTTGCGAACGGCTTCAATTGCTCGTCGATGTGCTTCTTGGGTTGACGCAGAGCAAAGTCGTAATCTGGCGGGAGTACCTCGATCAATGGCACGGTTCGCTGGCGACAGGTATCACTCAGGCGCTTCAGCGCCCGGTATTCTCCCGCCCGCCAACGGAGAAGAGGAACGTAGTAGTTGGGAATATCCATTTTAGCCCCTTACAGCCCGAATTGCCGCCGCACTTCGCCTGAACCAACGATTGTCCGAAGCAAAGTGTAGTCGCCCGCATCCCGCCGAACGCGCCCTGCGATCACCGCTGGTGCCACGCCGAAGCGCTTGGCATCAGTGAAAACCGCCTTCTCTGTTTGCATAAAGCGCGACACCGCAAGGTTCCAGTTATCCCCCGGGATCAAGGCTTCCTGAGCAAAATAGTCGGCATCCTGCTCAACCTTATCAGAAGCCGGGGAATCGGTGTCGTCAAAGATCGCCGCGTATTCACCCGACCGGATGTGCAGCTTCAAATGACCGATCTCATGGAGGAGCGTGAACCAGAAGTTGTCGAGCCGGTCGTGACGCAGGGTCATAGCGACAATTGCATGATGATCGGCTGACGCTAGCGCTGCACCGTCAAGCAATGTGCCGGGCAGGTGGCGTTCGATCACCAGCGATATTCCTGCATCGCGCAGATAGTCGGCCGCAAGGCGCGGTCCATTGTCTTCCAGACTGAGCACGACAAGTCCGCGCACCCAGTCCGCAGTCAGACGGTCCCGATCAAAGGTCCGGTCGGGCGGATTGCGATCGGCTAGTGTCCGAACCCGTGCTTCCCACGCGGCAATAGCAGCCTCATGGACTTGTCCGCTCGACCGCACTGACTTACGGTGCAGGGCCATCGGCGCAAACTGCGAATGAGCACCCTGTAGGAATGCCGGGATAAGGTCGCCAGCGACTTTCTTGGCCTGCGAGAGCGTGCCCGAAAAGTCCTCGAACCAGCCACGCTTGAACATTTCGGCGAGCGGGAATGCCTGCCAGACCGAAGGGTCGACGCTATCGAGCCTCGGGCTGCCGACCAGTTGGGCGCGCTCGAGGATGCGCACGTTGAGGGCGTCGGCTACTTCCGTAAGGCGGTCTAGGCTCGCCATCCGGTAGCGATCGGATTCGTAGCGCTGGATCTGCTGTTCGGCGATGCCAAGAAAATCACCCAGATCCTTCTGACTCATGCCGCGCGCGATGCGGGCCTGAATGAGAATATCGGGAAGATCATGAAGGCTGTCCGCAGAGAATTCAGAAATCTTGCCCGCACGGAGGTCTTCGTAGAATTGCACTTCCTCCTTGAGTTCGTCGATCTGGCTGCGTAGCGCCGCGCGCTGGGCCTCTGCAAACAATTCCGGGAAGTCGCTGGTCGGCTCCTTAAGCGCGGCAAAGGCTCCAGCCAGCCTCTCGATCGACGCCTTGGTCGACCTGTACTGCTTTTCGTTGGTGATCATAGCGTCGCTCCTTTCAGCGGCGCGAGTGGAATGCGGAGAATGCCCTTGGCCATGCCGGACGATTTCTCAACCTGGAAGAAGTCCAGGAAAGGAGCGCCCGGGCCGTTGGGCATTCCAGCAATGAACATCTCGCCGAAGTATTTTGCTTTTTGCGCTGCTCGCTTGTTGTTGAAATCGAGAAGGACCGGATCGAGTTTGTTCGGGTCAACGCCTGCATGGTCCCAGCAGCCATCAAAGTCGCCCGGGTGCGGCTTCGCGGTCACGAAACTCCCATCCAAATAAACATATAGGCAACCGGCGTCTGCCAGAGCCTGAACCATGCGAACAAAGCCACCGAACAGCCACTTGCGGTGCGGCGTGGTCGCGAAACGAGATTCAACCTCGCCAAGGGTCGTGTCGTGAATGCCGGGTGGCAGTACGCACCAAGGGCAAGGAGAGCCCAACTCGATCAAATCCGGTATCATTAACACAACAATATAATTGTGTTGGTTTAGAGTCAAGTGCCTTCTGCGCTATCCAAACGCCAACTTTCGCCGGCCTAAGTCCGCAGTGTGTCGATGGCGGAATTGGTCCTGTTGTAAACGACCGTCCGCTTTGGCCGGTTTCTTTGCAAGAGCGGACTGTCGGGATCGTCCAACGTAGCTGCCGTCCGATCTCAGCAGTGATGGAAGTTTTCTTTTAAGTTTCGCCTCTGAACCCGGACTGTCACGGAAGCTGGTCCTATACCTGATGTACGCCCGCCGTTTGTATCCGTGAGACAGAAGACCCGTCTGCCGCAGAAAACTGGACGCCAGTAATTTATTATACAAAAATTATTGCTCCACCATCCACAGGAATTGCCGCTAACCTTAAAATCGCCGCATGACCAAAAACACTACGCACTCCGGCGAACCGCACAGAGACTGGCACAAATATGCCCTTGGCGCGATCATGCTCCATCACGGGCTGTTGCAGCAAGACGCAGCCGCTCTAGACGCCACGTTGAACACCTCGATTGGCGAGTTTTGCGGCACTTTGATTAATAATGACTTAGGCACAAACACAAGCACATTGGGCGAAGTGCTTCGCCGATTCATTGACCATAGTCCTGCAAAATTGGAAGCACGAGGTGCGGGCCTCGAGCTTGAGCGACGCCGGCGCGCGTATCTCTCGGAGCGGGCCAAGTGGCTAGAGCACGAGGCTACGACCAATGACCAACGTTGGCGGAAAAAGCTGATGACCAAAGGCCAGCGATTTCTCATCTCATATACCTGTCACCGCCTGCGGCGTGAGCCGCCTTGTCTCACGAACCGCGGTGAGGCAGCCGACTGGCTGGAAGCTAACGGTGCGCACACCGATCTAAGACCCGACCATGAATAGCGAGGAAAGACGATGAAACTTCAGACATATGATTACCAGTGGGTCACTACCGACGACATCGAGCAAGCAAGGGCAATCCAGCGCGGTTACATCCCGTTGTTTGAGGGTTTTCTCGAGAAGTTCAATGGTCCATTGAAGTCGGCCTTACAGTATAAGGAGACCGCAAGGGAAGCGATCGATCAATTTAACCTGAACGCGGCGGAGATATCACTCGCGATGGAGCAGGCCGAAATTGACGCTTTGCGTGTTGCGATTTCAAATTTTCTGGCGGCTTTCCCAGCTGGCGAATAACATCTGTCGTGACTAACCCTTCGATTGGAAAGTCAATCTCCGCTAATCTGGGTGGTCCCTTGTGTGTTGGCAACAACGCACCTTTGAAGTGCTGCCCTTTTTTGACAACCGAGACGGGTATTGCTTTCTTCTGTCGGCGCGCACCACGGGTTGAACAGTAGCCGCCGACACTTAAGTTGAATCGGTGCCATGCTACAAAAATAGGATCGGATGTGAACGGCGACTGCGCACAAGCCATATGCGCCATGGCCCTTATGATAAGAAATTGTTGGCTCACATTCTGGGCAACCGCGCTCCTTTCAGATTTGGAAAAAGATATCTGCGAAAGCCGCATCAATACCCGGTAATGGAGATCAACGACCGATCCTGTGCGGCGAAGTTTGGCCTTCTTCTTCGGATGGACAAGCGCCTTGCATAAATACGAATCGCGTTCAGGATCCAACCAATGTCGCGGATCAAAGCGCCCGCCCCCGCCAAACTGCCAGGTTCCACGAAGATATCCCCGCCGTACAGGATCGAGCTTGCGACGCAGTTCGTTGTTCAATGTTATCGGCCATTTTTCTCTTTTGGCAAGGTCATCCACAACGGCTCTTGCCAGCCCCATTACGTGGTCTTTTTGGACCCCGCCGCGTATACACTTATGGACTGGGACTCGCGGATCGATAATAGTGGCATTGATCGTCATCAGCTCGACCATGCCCATTTGTATTAACTGCGCTAGATCAAGACCATAATAATGCACCAAGAGCCGCGCGGTTCTTTCTCCCCCTCGCCCCCGCGGTCTGAGTACACGTATCACTTCACGAAGCGGTGCGAAACGGTCCCATCGGCCCAGTGCGGCAACCGTGAACAATGCTGGCACGCTTAGCGGCACCGTTTCCAAGTAATCCGAATACACCCCTGGATATAGCCGTCGCCCTGCCTCAAGTTCCTCAAGCGCTGCAACCAGGCCCTTGTAGTCAAGTGCGGCGCTCCGATGGAGCTCTTTAGCAATTGAAACCAAACGCTCGTGTTCCGCTAAGGAAGTCCCTGCCCGCAAAAGGGCATCTTGTTTCAGCGCTTTCGTTGCCGCCTTTACACGGTCATTTGCTTCCTCAATAGATTTCGATGCTGCGCAAAATCGAAATTCCTTGGCTAGCAAGAGTTGCACTGTGACGGGATCAGTTGCATTCAGCAGCTGAAGTGCTCTGATATACGCACGCACTGAATATCCACAGCGCTTGTCCATTTGCGCATCTCGGTTCAGCTCCAACCCTGTATTCGCACGGATATCCCGCTCTGTTTCGACCCAATATTGCGCCGGATCCATAACTTTCCGTAGGCGCATAGCGTCAAGCGCCAAAACGGGAGAATAGCGAAACGTGCCAAGCCTTGTACCTGCGGGTAAATGGCATTCTAGCTTGAGCTGGATCTTCGCTCGACGTACCCAAATGTCAAATTCGGCTGGCAGCGCGAGTGCTGAGAATGGCACTCCGGCCAACACGCGAGCAAACAGTGGTGCAAAAAGCACTATGTCGGTGCGTTGATAGGTGGCAAGGTACCTCAAGCGAAGTATGATCGCTAACCATGCTTTGAGATAAGTAATCAGGTTCATAATTGAGTTTCCTTAGGCACAAGACTCCCGTTATAGCCCGAAGACCATTTTTCGCCAAGCAAGGCGGCAAAAGCCTGAAACAACCCGAGTGACAAAATCGTTCGCCGCATCGTCTTAGCGATGGGCTACTTTTCTTTTTGGTCCACCATCCTCATAGCCAAGGCCGCCTTGCAACCTGCCGGCATGGTCGAGAAAAGCCCCAACGAAATTATAGTAACGTGCGGATGCGGACATGTGTCCGACGATACCTTCTGTTCATGTGCTGGCGCCGAAGATGGCTGCGAAACAGAAATTGAAAGATCGGGCGCTAAGCCCAAACCTTGTCCCGAATTAAAACAGGTCGTCGTCGACGAGCTTCCGGCGGACTTGCCAATTAGCCAGCAAGAGATTCTAATGCTCTTAGAGGCATTGAATGCCGAAATAGGCGATCTGCTGGCCTGCTAATAATCTCAAGAGAGGATGAATAATGAAAGCCTTCGTGTACCTGCGCCTCTCAGTAGATAAAGAAGATGGCCGCGCACAAAGTATTGATGCGCAGCGCTACGAGGTCGAACTTTATGCTAAAGCCAAAGGTTATGAAATCGTTGGCGAGTTTGTGGATTCAGGCGTCAGCGGACGGAAGACTAGCAGGCCGCAATTCGATAATATGATCAGCCTAGCCTGCGCGAAGCCCGGTCCGGTCAAGGCTATCCTTGTCTATCGGCTTGATAGATTTGCCCGTAATCAGCAGGTATTTCACAATACGATCGCTTACCTCGACGCAGCTCGTGTGCAACTTATTTCAGTATCTGAGTATTTTGGAAACGGGCGGCAGTCTCGGTACATCATGTCCCATACTGCCATTGGTGCCGAGCAATACTCTATCAATGCCTCGATCCAGACGGCCAAAAGTAGGCGAGATAATGCCCGTCGGGGCCATTGGAACGGCGGGCCTATCCCTTTCGGCTACGAGACTTATCCGGTTGCCATAGACGGCAAGAAGGAGCGCATGCGCCTGCGGATTGTCGAAAAAGAGGCGATGATCGTCCGTGAAATCTTTGACTGGGCTGATCTAGGACGCGGCGGGCGATGGATCTGTAAAACTCTCAACGATCGTGGCACCAAAATGCGTGGTGCGCGCTGGTCCAACAGCAACCTCGCAGGCCTCCTGTCACGCGAGCATTACCGTGGAACCTATTATGACCGGACAGTAGATGAAGATGGTAACCGGCCGGAGCAAGAAGATTGGATTGCGGTGCCTTGCCCGCCGATCATCGATGTCGAGCAAGCCGAACGCGTTGCAGCGCTGCGCGCAAGCCGTAATCCGCGTAAGACGGCATCCCACATCGCAGCCGCGACAACGTTGCTCACAGGCATAGCACGTTGTGGCAACCCTGAATGCGGTTGCGTCATGACCATAAACACAGGCAAGTCCGGTCAGTACAGCTACTATAAATGCGCAAACAAGGTGAACAAGGGGATGAAATGCCCGACGCCTAATATCCGGCGCGAAGCTCTCGACGGTGCTGTGATCAATGCCCTCGAAACACGCCTGCTGGAACCGGAACGCCTACAAGAATTATTGGCAGACATATTGAACATGTCAGACAAACAGCGATCCCAAAGAGAAACGGAGCTTGGTTGGGCCAAGGCTGAAAAGACGCGCCTCGAAACGGCACTTAACCGTCTGATAGATATTGTCGAGACGGGTCAGCTAAGCGCCAGAGATCCTGTGTTTGCGCAGCGATTAGCCGACAATAAGACCGCTCAGGCGCATGCAACCGCGCAGATCAAGACGCTGGAGGCACAGCTAAGCCGAGGAAAGCGCAAGATTACCACCGACACCATTGCTAAATTTAGTCAGTTGATAAGAGAAAAGCTCCGCGATGACGACGACACCTTGCGCACCGCCTATGTTCGCATGTTCGTCACCAAAGTAACCGTGAATCAGCAGCACATCGTCATTAGCGGACCCCGCTCAACGATTGAGTCGGCGCTCACGGATGATAAGTTGAAGCCAAAGCCGGAAGTGCCCAGCTTTGACCGGGAGTGGTGCCCAGAAGAGGCGTAAAAATAACGTCCCAGGCAATGCCGGTGCATCCCTAACCACACTGTAAATTAGCCAATTTGGCTTGTAAGGTGTTCGCGGTCGGTCGCCC
>Ga0075152_10001625_pt1 | contig 16270 bp, 10 predicted proteins | sample JI61114C2DNA_FD_70964 | JGI IMG/M metagenome (GOLD analysis project Ga0075152, IMG submission 70964) | Wastewater effluent complex algal communities from Wisconsin, to seasonally profile nutrient transformation and Carbon sequestration -... | ecosystem: Engineered > WWTP > Effluent > Algae...
GCTGAAATATTCAGTCCAAGCACGTTTGCACAACAACTTGTGCTGAATAGAACCATCCAAAAAGGTAGAAACATGCCTTTCACTTCGAGAATACTATTTCCAATAAGCGTAAAGCACATCGTTTGTATCAGTGATATAAGAAACATGATGCCAATTTTGGAAGTCACATAGCTGAGCTTATTAAGATTGAGATATTTTTCACGTTTCAGAATTTTTTGATCTTTGATGATTTCTTCTGCGCTCACCGTCAGACCAAGAAAAATTGCTACTACCACTGAAATGAAGAGGTATTGAGGGAAATTCAAATTTTCACGGAAGGTATAAACCTGTTCACCGCCTCGAGCCGTTGGATAAAATTTGATAAACAATCCCAAGACTAGCGCGAGAACAGGCGCTTCCAGGAAATTGATCAACATGTATTGCGTGTTTGCAAATTTGCTAAGAACATCACGCACCACAAATACTTTAAATTGTTCCCAAGCACCAGGCAAGCTGAACGCACTGCGCGGAGTATCCAGTTTTTTTTCTTTTCCTTTTAAGTGGTTCCCGATAATGACGTTGAAAAAGTTATTCCACTCTTTCGGTGCAACTTTCCGATGCTCCGTTTCATTGCCATATTCGTCAACCACCTTTGCCTCTATAATATTGAATATCTGCTCAGGGTTCACATTACCGCAATGTGGACATTCACTCTCTGTCAGATTTACTTGATTAGCAAGTCGTTTGAAATAAATAATACTCTCAACCGGATTGCCATAATAGATTGGATATCCGCCATTGTCTAGAATGAACAATTTGTCGAGCATCTTGAAAATATCACTGCTCGGTTGGTGAATGACTACGAAGATTAACTTACCACGTAAAGTCAATTCTTTAAGCAAATCCATGATGTTCTCAGAATCCCGACTAGAAAGTCCACTTGTTGGTTCATCTACAAAAAGCACCGATGGTTCGCGAATGAGTTCCAATGCGATGTTCAGTCTTTTTCTTTGACCACCGCTGATGGTTTTATCTAGTACACTACCAACACGTAAATCTTTGCATTCGAATAGTCCAATTGACTGCAGCGTTTTATGAACCACTGAAACAATCTCATCGTCGGTTTTATCCGAGAAACTCAATCGAGCGTTATAGTAAAGATTCTGAAAAACTGTAAGTTCTTCGATGAGAAGATCATCTTGTGCAACGTATCCCAGAACGCCTTCAATTTTTTCCTTTTCATGGTGAATATTCACACCATTGATATCGATGCTTCCGTAAGTAGGAGCGTAATTACCATTTAGGATATTGAGACAAGTGCTTTTGCCAGCGCCGCTTCCACCCATAATTCCGACAAGATTCCCGCTTTCCTCAACGAGATTAAATTGATGCAGCGCCTGCTTATTCGATCCCGGGAAATAATATGAAACATTTTCAGCACGATAAACGATGATTTGTTTATCGCTTTTTTCCAAAAAACTATGCAGAACGTCGCTGTAAAAAATGGGGCTGATTTTACTTCCACGGATATTTGATCCTTGACCAAAAACATACGTTCGGTGAGGGATTATATTCTGACTATTCAAATAAAGTTCATCAGGACCGAAGTATCGAATAAAAAACAAATTCTCTTCTTCAATTTTAAGAAAGAGAAGATGCCCTTTTAGATTATCGATAGACATGGCACGATGCCATTTTGCGAAATCAGTTTTATCTGAGGATGCGAACAAAAATCCTTCATCATTAAATGAATCTTCGTTACTGGATTCAACTAGAAGACGCACTTGTTGAAATACGGCGCTATCGATATTAAAAGCATCGGAAACTGTCTGAATAAACTCAAGGTCTTGATTGCTTCTTTCACTGAATTCACGCATGAATTCCAGAAGACGAACGACTACGAAAAACTTCTCTTTCTGCTGTAATTCTTCATTGATTTGATCACAAATGCGCAACACCTTTACGGAAGCCATAGATGTGCGCTTCTCAGACTGCTTTCCTGAATGGAACTTTTCGGCAAAATCTTCATAAACCTGAAGGTATTTGCTCACCATTTCTTTGTTCAATTGCTGACGCAGAAAAACTGCAACGATCTCACGTCCCGAGTTTTTTCCCGATCCGGAGATGATTGCAAATAGTTGCATCAACGCACGTAGTATTCCAGCACTCATTGTTTTGTTTGTGTGCAGAACATTTCAATAAAGTAAAAAAGCAATCCCTCCGTTGTGGAGCAAAAATCTATTTCCTGAATCCAATCACTATAACAGCGCAACCTGAGTCGCTTTTATTGCTATCGAGCATGGATTCTATTGTCACTGACATGGTATTTTCAATATGAAAATCCCAGAACGCAGCAGTACTATAATCTGCATTGCTGAAGAGTATATTCTTATCTTGATCTACAATTTTGAAGATAAGATTATTGTCAGAATTACCGCTGCATGCAGCTACGCGATACGTGTTTCCTTTGAATAAGGTCGTATGAAATTCCGCTGCATCATCGCCACTTAAAAGAGCGCGATATGTTTGGCCATCGCTGATATACTCTGATGTGATGTGACGTTGGCAATAATCAGCAATACTGTCACATTGCGCCTGTGATGAATTGTTCAGAAGAACAGTCAATCCGGTCAATAGAAAGGAAATTCTCAATTTCATATTATTCAATAATGGCATTGCGAACAATTTTGATTTGTTCAGAAATTTGTGACAACTCTTCATTACTCAAAATCACTGAACTCTGGCTAAGGATGAAGGTAATTTTCTCCCTTTGGTCATTGATTGGTTTGCGGTAAGTGTAGGTACTTTCCAATTGCGACAACATATCACACAACTGAATCAATGCTGGTTTGATAGTCGCAAATGCGGGATCTTCCATACGGTTGGCCAGGTTTTTAATGCTCTCAGCAGAGTATTTCTGTTCGCCAAGTCTGCCTCGCAACTCATCATTGTTCAAGGATCCATCAGATGCAAGATGAAGTGATTCAACCCAGCCACCGATAAGAATATAGTTGCTCAAATGTGTTCGTTCATTGCTTTTTAAATAACGATCTGCCATTCTAAAAAATTCAGAACTCAAACTCAGAATTGAATCTCGATTGTTGAGATTGCTGTTGAGTTTGTTCACCATCTTTTTATCGATATTTTCCAAAATACTCAAGTCAGCAGAAATGCCTGCCATCAAATCAAAATAGTCGTTGTTGATTTGGCCTAAGTTATAATTTGAGATATAGGCCAGATCGGCACCATAGATTCCTAAGTTTAGTGCCTTCTTCGTTTCATTCAAATATTTGGTCTTGTTCTGAACGCTGTTAACAAGCTCTTGCTTGAATGGAATGTTGTTCTTCTGAATAAGCGTTGCTACCTGAATTGGAGATGGCACAGAAATTATCTCGCCTTCAAATTTGATAGTGCCCGAAGTAGAAACTCCCGTAGTATCCATACTAGGGGTAGTCGGCTTCGATGCGGTTTTTTCCTCACATGACTGCATACTCGCTAGCAAGAAGGCACAGCAAGCTATACAGAAGGTGAGTTTGTAATTGATTCTCATAGGGTGGATGGAACTAAGTCAAACATACAAACCTTTATATCGTAATTTTGGATAAGAAGGTTTCCATTTCTGCGCAGCAAAGAAACCTTTTTTTTCACTTCTATCTTGAATTGTTTCGATTTTGTGAAAAAGATATGTTTTAGCAACCTGAAAGACAATAATCTGCGAGAAAAATCATTTTTGCGCCAGCTGTGCCCATCTTTGCAGCCATTTTCAAGTATGAAACTCGGTTCTCTCTTCATTTTTTTGACGCTCCTTTTTTCGGCACTCATCTTCACACGTTGCCGGAAGGAAAAGTTTACTACTGATAGCGCTGATATGCTTGAGTTTTCAAGAGATACCGTTTTCTTCGATACCGTTTTCACCTCTATTGGAAGCACAACTCAGTATTTGGTAGTTAGAAATAAACACAATGAAAGTATCCGAATTTCCGATATCATTCTTGAAAATGGTACTGGTTCTCAATACCGCATCAACGTGGATGGAATCGATGGTCATGAGCATCATGATGTAGAAATTTTGCCAAATGACAGCATATATATTTTTGTTGAGGTAACCATTGATCCAACCAATCAATCTCTTCCATTCGTCGTTGAAGACAATTTGAATTTCGTCACAAATGGGAATGAACAACAGGTTCTTCTTCAAGCATATGGTCAAGATGCTTTTTTTCACGGCGGGTTAAACTCATGCCTGAATCCAATTAGCGATACACTGCTCACTGACGAGATTTGGGATGATTCCAAACCACACGTAGTTTATGGAATTGTGATGGTCCCGGAAAATCGGACTCTTACCATCAATGCCGGAGCACAGGTCTATTGCCATGGAAAATCTGGCATTTTTGTAAATGGTGGCACCATTAATATCGACGGTGAATACCAAAACGAAGTGGTATTCCAAGGTGATCGACTGGAAGCCGAGTATGATGATGAACCCGGTCAGTGGGGAATTCAGCTCGACTGCCCTATTGAAACTGGAGTTGGCCCTTCCATTGCCAGCATCATTCGTGGTGGCATCTGGATTTATCAAAGTCCTGGTTCATCCATCGACTACGCCATTATAAAGAATGGCAATATGGGAATACAGATCGATACAACGGGAGTGCCTTATACGAGTCCAGCATTTTCTGTAGTAATTACGAATACGAAAATTTTAAATATGGCTGGCTTTGGTCTGTGGGGGCAGGGTGGAAGCATCAGTGGTAAAAATTTGCTAGTTGCCAATTGCGGTCAGTGCTGCGCATATCTCAGCCTTGGCGGGAAATATCAAATGGACAATTGCACTTTTGCAAATTATTGGCAAGACAATAGTCGCACTGCTCCTGCATTTGCCCTCAACAATTATTACGAAGACATTAATGAGAATATTCAGGTAAGAGCGCTGGTCGATTGCGACTTTAATAATTGCATAATGTTCGGAAACAATGCTTTCTTGACTGATTTTAATGAATTTGTTGTGGATGTGGACGCGACAACAACCAATGACTTCAAATTCCGATATTGTTTGGTAGATACGGACCAAAGTGTGGAAGATGGAGGAGATGTTTATACAGGAATGTCAAACAATCAAGGTCCTTTCTTTTGTAATCCATCAGCAGGAGATTTTAGAGTGAATTCTCTTGGTGTTTTGATGGAAGGTCAAACTGGTTTTGCAAATTATCTTCAAGACGATATCGAAGGAATTACTTGGTCTCCAATCATGAAAGGTTGCTACAGCTATCGCCAAAATTGCCAATGAAATCTGACGAATGGCTAAATCATTTCGAAGAAAAGTTCAGAGCATTTGATTTCGAAAAAAATGCATCCAATGCTCTATTGGGATACAAGCGGGCCTTACCCGATGAAGCCCGTAAATTGGATCCAGCTCCAAAAGAAAGTGCCGTATTGATGTTGCTATTTCAAAGAAGAAATGAATGGCATACTCTGTTTATGTTACGCCCGGATGGTACTGGTGTTCATAGCAATCAACTAAGTTTCCCCGGCGGCAAGCTTGAAAACAATGAGACCAGTCGTGAGGCGGCATTAAGAGAAACGTTCGAGGAAGTGGGAATTGAATCCCATGATATTCGAATATTGGGATCGCTTTCGCCGCTATACATACCGCCAAGTCATTTTGTTGTCCAGCCTTATTTGGGCGTGCTTAGCATGGAGCCTCAGTTTACTCCTAATGCAATGGAAGTCGTTAAACTCATTGAATTTCCAATTACCCATTTTAGCATTGAACCTATCATTTTTGAAAAGGATATTTTTATACCTTCCATGAATCGAAATGTTCGTGCGAAGTATTTCGATGTTCATGGATATACACTTTGGGGCGCTACAGCAATGATGGTTCAAGAATTCAGGTCTATTCTTGGTTATTATCTCTGACCATATTTCGAATCCAGGATTTATTTTTTTCAGTATGTGATGAACTTTATGACTTGTCGTATGTAAGACAACATAGAATTTACTTTCTTTGGAACTTCAATGAGATATTTCAGAATCATTTTAACGTTCAGTTTTTTCTTTGCTTTGACAAACGCATTAATTGCGCAGGTAGCATTGGAGAAACAGGCTCAATCCGGCCAAAACGTCCCTGCAATTGAGATCACTCAGATGTCTGGTCAATCGTATCAAACAGCAGCAACAAATTGGGAAGCTGCCCTGACTCAAAACCTGCAAAATGAAAATGCATGGCTGAATTTGTATAAAGCCACTCGTTATGCTGCTGTTTCAAATCAAAACAAAAAAATATCCAAAGAACAACAAAAGGAACTTTCATTGATTCTGGAGCGAATGAATGCTGCGATTCCCAATTCCTTCGCTCATCAATATGCCAGTTACTTAAATGGAAATAAAAGCGATGAGTCATTTGATCACTTGCGTGCAGCTTTCGTTTTGCGTCCGAATGAAATAGAGCTGATAGATGACATGTTGTGTGACGCCATCATTACGAAGAATGGCGATAACGTGAGGAAATACGCAGAGCAGTTATCCCGGCTGAACATTTACAATGAGGCCGAAGTTGAATACAACAAAAATGTACTCAATAGTATTGAACAAAGTGGCGTATTGATCACTGGAGGGAATGTGGATACCTATCCACTGATTTTGATGCAACAATTGCAGAATTACAGAACTGATGTGCACATCATTTGTTCGGAATGGTTGAATAGCAAAACCTATCAAGCAACGGTGAGTAAATTTCTGAACATTGAAACTTCGAACAATTTGAGCATTGATAGAATCCTTTCTTCCGGGACGAAGCCAATCTATTTGGCTTTAACGGTGCCTTCAGAGCTCCTGCAAAAACAAAGTGGGAAGCTTTTTTGTACTGGACTCGCAATGAAATTCAGCCAGATACCGATAGAAAATTTGACGTCTCTTGCTTATAACTGGGAATTCCTTTTTACTAAGACCCAAATTCAGAATGGGGAACAATTGAACAGGAATTATTTGGTTCCATTGATTCTATTGCGTGATTTTTATTCCGCAACGGGCAAAAATGAATCTGTCAGCGATATACAAAATCTCGCAATTCAAATTTCACAGAGGTTTTCTCTAGAAAAACAAGTCAATAAACACCTCGATTGATTGTATGGCATTGTATAAGCATCCATACGAAAAGGAACATGACGAGGAGTTGATGTTACTTGTTGCTCAAAAGGATCAAAAGGCTTTTGAAGTTTTATATGATCGATATTCTCGACTTATGTACAACTATTTTCATCGAATGTTATGGAAAGACCGGGAAAAGGCGAGGGACTTCACTCAAGAGTTATTTGCGAAACTTATACAAAAACCGCATTTGTATGATGCTTCACGGCCTTTCAAAACCTGGATTTATAGCATAGCGCACAACATGTGCAAGAATGAATATGCCAAAATAGAAGTGCGCAAAGTTGCTCATGCAGACTTAAAAAGAGATGATCATGCAGTATCAGGACTGGAAGCGCAAAAGGAGATGGATCGGAGCCAGTTTATGTCAAAACTAGGTGAAGCACTTGCTGCACTTGATGAAGTGAAAAGACAAACCTTTGAACTTCGATTTACACAAGAATTAAGCATTATAGAAATTAGTGAGATAATGCAAGTCAGTGAAGGTACCGTAAAATCAAGGCTTTTTTATTTGCTTAAAGAACTCAATAAGACGCTGAAAGTTTTTGAAGGGATTTCAATTTGGCTGGCGGCATTGTTTATTTCAAACTTAGGTTGAACTGAGACATGGAAAAAAAATTCAAATACGATCCGGAAGACATTGAGTCGTTGTTGATGCACAAACAATTCAATGAACTCTTCGAAGAAGAGAGAGAATTCATTCTTCAGCATATTGAAGGTGAAGAAGAATATGAGAGCTTGCGCAAAACTCTCTTTGAACTTCATGATACTTCAATGACTGCTGAATGGCTTGAGCCAGAGCCATCCATCAAGGAAGCCCTGATGAAAGAATTCGCTCAAGAAAAAAAGGGAAGTTTTCGCATTTGGCTGAATTCATTGTTTGTGATACCGGAAATTGTTTGGTATAGAAGACCTGCAATTCAAGTCGCATTTGCAGGTGTTTGTGCATTGATTGCTGTCGTATTTATTCTAAAAATGGAAAATAAAAGGCCTGATATTGCTTCAACCAAAGGCGCAAATAATTCCATTTCCACACCCACAGAAATTCAAGAGGAAGGGAAAAACCTTTTTGCAGACAACTTGCAAGCAAAAGAGTTTCCTCCTGCACCTAAGGCTACAGAAATTCAGCAATTTTCAATACCGACAACAACGAATAGTGATGACGTTGCTGAGCCTATGGATGAAGTGAAATACGTGGGTGCAGTTGTTGAAGAATCTGTTTCTGAATCTGCACAACCTGAGAATGAGAATGCTTTAACCGACATATCTTCAAAGAATTACAAAAAGACTGAAGATATGGATAGCCCATTTGAAGATAAACTCGAAGAAAAGGATAATGCAGCTGTGAGCAAATCACCAACAGTAACTTCAGAGAACTTAAACCAGACTTTATCATCATCTCAAGAGTCGGTTACACTTGTAAGTACCAATTCTGGTGCTGCAAGTTACAATTGGATAGCAAATACGGCTGCTTCTGCTTCTATGTCTGAGGTGAAAGATTTATTCGTCATTTTGTATACAGCACCTTAAACTTTAATTGTGCTTTTTTTTGTGATACGCATAAGCGAGATCTACAAAACGATCATAGTTCAGAACACCATCTTGAATGCCAAGTGCTTTTAAATAAGTATCATTCAAGTTTTCTTGCATACCTGGAAAAAATTCTGGATAAAGTTGGCCGTTGCGTCGAATCATTTGGATATCATACATCACAGATGGAGGAATATAAAAATCTAAGTCGTGACGACGCGACTCATGCATTTGCCCTAACTGATACCTGATCGTGCGCAATAACTCAAGATTGCCGGCATATCTCAGTTCCATATTTCCTTTCTTATTTTCAGTCAATGCCAGGTATGAAATGAAATCTGCTTCGGCTTCACTTGTGACTCCATAAGCATGTGAAAGTTCATGAGCACATATAAAAGCTCTGGTTTTTGATAAAAAGCTTTGATCGCCATGAGCTTGACCGGTATACGGAATGTATATTCCGGCAATGCCCAGTCGACGCATGAAGCCTGACACTCCTATGCTGTGAAATGTGGGATTGCCACAAGTTAGCACGCCTGCATCTTGAATTTGAACTTTCACCGCTTGTTGAATTTCATTATAATAATTATCAAAACTAAAATTGATGTTATTCATAAATGGGGAATCCTTGCTCAAAGAATCTATGATGTCTCTGCCGAATATAAAAAGTTCTTCTTCTGACAGTGGTTCGGTGTTTAAGTTTGAATAAAGCGGCGAGCAACTATAGTTAAATCCCCATAGCCAAAAGAATAGTCCAACGAACCAGCCCATTGCATTCAATGGAAATAAAAGCAATCGTGCAATTTTGCCTTTGAATTTTTTAGCATAATAGAAGAGAATCAACGGAAGGAGAATTAACTCCAAATAGAGCAGGGGAAAGGGGAGCAGATTAATTGTATTGTCGAAAGAAATTCTGAACAATTGAAAAATTCCTTGGCGGTAAACTAGATCAGCTAGGTTTGGAAGCACTGTGAAGAGAACCAACACACAAAAAGTTAAAAGGCAGAAGCTGATGCCCTTATTTGAAAAAATAAAAAATTTGAATTGGTTCCAATGAAGTTTCACTTCAACTTGATTCAATAATCTCAGTTGCAATTAATTTTTGCAATAAGGCACCTCAAGACTGAATTTGGGAATGCTCACATGCAAAAATTCTTTGGATCCTTGCTGTTGCATAGTGTAAAATCCTGCCATCGTTCCACGAAGAGAGCGCAAATCGCAGGCACTGCTGTAACTGTAAAATTCTCCAGGCATGATCAAAGGCGTTTCACCTACTACCCCTGGACCCTCGACTTCTCGTTTGAGAGCAATAGAATCAAAAATATACCAGTGGCGGCGAAGAAGACGAACAGGATAGTCATTTTGATTTTCTACCGTGATGTGGTATGAAAACACAAAACTCTCCATCAAAGCACTACTGAGGTTTTCCTCGTAACGCGTTGTGACAGTAATTCTAATACCTGATGTTACTTCTGTTAGCATATCCGTGAGCGGATGCAAATATAAATACAAGATTGTTGATAACCTGTTGATTTGGTATCAAAAAAAAACCGCATCTCTTGGATGCGGCTTTAAATCTCGTTTTTTTATTGCGCCAGCACAGAGGCACCTTTGTCCTTCAATAGCTGATCTGCTTCAGACAACGTGATGCGCCGCCCATTGTAATATGCCGTAATGAATGCATCCGAAATACCCAATCCTTTCGCCTCACTGCGTTTTTCAACAGCAGCCATCATGGATGTGTACCTACCAGCAGTATAGCGGATCTTGTTGGATTGAGTCAGTTCACTGTTCAAACCGCTTATGTTCTTCACACTCTTGGCAGGCACAGGTTTACTGTAGACTCCTACCTGCACAGTATAGAATAAACCCTTTACAGTTTCTACTTGTGTGGCACTTGCCGCGTTTGCTGTTCCTTTGTAGTAATCAGTAACTACAGGCAATTCCGAATTTTTCGTAGCGCTTTCTGATGAAGAAGCAGTGCCATTCGTTGTAGTTTTCTTTGGCGCCTCGCCTTTGTCACCATATACATATTCTTTCTCTATTGTTGCGCTGAAGTTGTCTCCATCGGTTTTGCCCATTGCTTCATAAAGAGGAATTCTTTTTCCATCGCGGTATGCCACTACGAAGGCATCTGAATATCCGATGTTACGAATTTCCTTTTTGATTTGATCTGCACTATTAAAATTCATAAAGAAACCAGCAGTGTAGCGTGTAATGCCATTGGCAAGACTTTCACCACTAACAGGTGCAAACTCATCATATAAATTTTGTGGAATGTCATTTCTGAATGCCCCAATTTGAACTTTGTAATAAACTCCCACCGGCATTTCTGCGTCAACAGGAATTGGTTTGTTTTCAGAATAAACAGCTCTTGTCGTGCGTTTGAATAAATCTGCAACCAACACTTCTGGCATTGTGTAGTAATAATCCTCAGCATTGGCTGATGCCGTTGCGTTTGAACGCGATGAAGAAGTTGACTCAGCGCGTGATGGAGCAACAGCTGTGCTTTCACCAGCATTGGTTGGAGCATTTGACTTTGCTGCAGAAGGAACTTCTGTTTTTGGAGCTGGGCTTGACGTTTTAGGTACTTCAGGTGTAGAAGTAGTTTCTGTTTTGACAGTTGTTGACTCCTCAACTGCAAGTGTCATACTTACATTGCCAGAGTTATCGGAAGCAATGGATTTATTTGAGGTCACAATATCTCCGGATTCCGTCGTCGAAAAGTTCACCACCTGATTTGTTGGTTTTTCAGTAGATGAAGTCATTTCCACTACATCAGACTCAGCTGTGGTGCTAGATTCCTCGTTAGCTGTAGCTTTCACCGGCATCTCTGCTGTGATCGTTGCCCTATCAGTTACAATTTCGGGAGTTTCCGAAACCATAGGTGTCGATCCCATATCTACTTCAGGTGTTTCAGCGACAATTGCAGCTGTATCAGTTGAAACGGAAGGCGATGTTTCGGATGTGTCCGGCAGTGTTTCAGAGTCAGTGGTACTTTGATCTTTTTCATTCGCAACATTATTCACTTCGTTGGTCATTGCTGTTGCAAGTTGCTCGTTCGGAACTTTACCAACTCTCAATTGAGCAAGATCTTGTTCACTATATTGAATGAGCATATCAAGATTGTCGCATATGTTTTGGATGCGACGAAGATTGTCAATGGCCAATGCTTCTTTGGCAAAAGCTTGACGGTAATAATCTGCCTTTTCAATGTCATCAAGAACTGCTGGCGCTTTCGCTCGAATATCCTCGGCATTGCGCATATGGACATCTGCTTCGCGTTTCAATCTTTTGATTTCTTCGCGAACCATCAACTTGCTTTCAATCTTTTCTGAGTTCATGCCTGCTGCTTCGTTCGCCTTAGCCAATTCTTCATCGTATTCGATACGAGTCATCTTCGCAATATTGGCAGAGTTATCAATTTCAATTAAGGAACGACGCAAATACACTTGCTCCGCTTTGTAGTCAAGTTTTCTAAGTTTGGCAGGACTTTGTTCATTTTCCATTTCCGCTTCAATCAGGAAAATCTCATCATTCATTTCACTGATCTTTTCTCGGTTTTTTAGTTGAAGCTCTGGCGTCATGTGCTGTGCAATGATTTCTTCAAACGCTCCAGATTCATAAGCGAAAATCGATTCCGCTTCTTCTTCACGCTTGAACATTTTTTCAATTTTCACTGCATTAGCTTTAACGTCATCCACTTTAATTTCTTCAGCAACTGAGTTCGATTTTTCCAGACCCGCATTCTCTTCGTCGGCTTCCTCCATCATATCTTCTAATGTTTGAGAACTGGTTGATGGAGCAGGAGCAGTGACTTTTGGATCACCAGCTGAAGCCGTTAGTTGTAAGTCAGTGCGATATGTTTCAAGCTTTTTGAAAGCCTCTTGCTCTTCGTTTCTGATCTCAGTCAGTTGCTGATTGACAGCATTGCGTTCGTTTTCATCAATGGCTAGCAGTAACTCCTGTTCTTTCTTGGATTCCATGACTCCAAGGGCTTCTGTGTAACTTTCTGAAACAGTAATTTGATCTTGCAGTTTATCAGCATAGACGGCATCACTCTCGATGATGGATTTGTTTTCCATTTCATATGCTGCTTTATAGCGGTTCACATCGCCAGTTTCATTCTCGAGCACCTGAATGGCAGATTCATATTGTTGATCTTGTTGTGATAAACTCATCAACTTTGATCCTTCTGATTCAGCAGAAGCATTTTTTGCATTTGTCGCTCGAGCAGCTTGCAACTGACTCAACAATCCGCTTTTATAATCCATCATGCGAATTGTTCTGTCAATTTCATTGCCCTGTGAATTTGTGATCGCAAGTACTTTTTCATTGTAATCCGGCTCCACTTTAATAAAAACAGACCTGATTTCTTCATTGCTTAAGGCGGAAGGATTTGCACCGTTTTGATTCATTGAATTTTTCAATTCCTTATGAAGCGTATTCAAAGATGCTAAAGCGCTATTATCGGCATCTGTAAATGATCCATCTGCGCGTTTGCTTTCTAGAATTCGAATGCTGTTTTCCGTTTCAGTCAAATTTTGAGCTAGAATCATTCTTCTAGATGGGGCCATTTCTGGAGCATTGCCTATACGCGCTAGTGTTGCGTCGGTTTTGGATCGAATCGTACTCGCCGCTGAACTGCCATTCGATGAAGTATTTGTCGATTTTACCTCTGCTGTAGCACTAACTGAAACGATTGCCGGGGTTTCTGTCGTTTTCGATTGCGAGTCGTTTGAAGCTATGTTTCCCGAGTTCTGAGACTTTGTGATATTTTCTGTAATAATCGCAAGCATTTGAGGATCCGTAATTTCCAATGAATTTACTCTTGTGCGCATTTCATCAAGACGCATTGCGAGCATTGTTTTTTCGGTTTCACTCAATTTAACCTTGTCTTTGTCTTCCAAACCATAGCCCGAATTGTCAGAAATATTGGAGAAAAATGTCACATTGGATTGAGCCATTTGTGCTTCAAATCCCGCTTTTTCCACTTTCGCAGTTTGTGTTACTATATTCTTTCGAGTATTGTCCAATTCAGCTTTTATGGTAGCATACTCATTAGCTGCAGCTTGTTTTTCCTTTTCTTTTTTGGCAGCGCTCATCTTTGATTCAGCGGCTGTTGCTTTTGCTGACAAATCCTTTTCAGTTTCTCTCAAATCAGTCAATTTACGTTCTTCACGCTGTTGCTCTGACTCTCGCGCTTTCACTTTTGCATTCATTTCTCCAATAGGAGCACTGCCAGTCCCATCGCGCATAGCAGTTTGTCTTGACTTTTCAGCGGACATCACCGTCACTGCAGCATCATAGTTTGAACTGGATTCCGCATTCTTCAATGCAGCAATCTGTTCGTCAATCTGAGCGGATCTTTCTTTTTCAGAAATCTTATATTGTTCTATTGACTCAGCAGAGTTCATCGCTGATTTAGCTTCCATCTGCAATTGTTCGGCTTGATCTGTAAGTTCAACAGATTTCCGAAGTTGTTTTATATCGCTTTCACTAGAAACATTGCCCAGACTTTTGCGAATGTTTTCTGCTTCTTTTAATGCGATGTCTGCTTCTTTGTATTTTTTTGAAGCATAAGCAAGACTATTGTCACGCTTCACGTCGCTTTCCGCAACAAACTTTTTGATTAAGGCCGACTCATTTGTCATTTCACTCACGACCGTTGAAATGGTTGTGCCATTTGCGAATCCTGCGGCGATTGGTGCATTCGACATCGTTTTGTCAAAAGTGGTTAATTCACCTCCATTCGTATTGTTTTGCTCTACAGAAGCAACAACTTGAGGTGCGGTGGTATTGACATCCAGGTTTGATTTTTTGCGCAGCATTTCTGCAGCAAGAATTGACAAATCTTCATCGAGTGGTTTTTCGAAAAAATTCGTGATAATCAATTTATCCTGACCATTTTCACTTACAAGTCGCATTTCTTGCCGAACTGCAACTGGCTCAGAAAATGGAGGCACGTTGACCTTCACTTCATGAACCTTCGGACTATTTTCAGTTATCACTTTATATTGATACTCCCCGGATTTAGGAACATACATTAAATATGCTCCGTTATTACCTCCGGAAATTCCGTCGCACACCATTCTTCCTGTGTTTCCGTCGATAACTTTGATTCCCGCTTTGTGCTGATCTGGATTTATTTCACTGATAAATTCTCCTTTGATGTATACAATTTGCAGTGGAGTAGACTCAACAAGAACATTGTATACGTTTAAGTGATCAAGATCGCTTGCGCGGCCACTTGCAAAGTATGCATTCTTATTCAGTGAATCTGCAATGTAGAAAATGTCGTCATCAGGTGTGTTAATCGCAAAATCAAGATTAACAGCAGGACCAAATTTCATGGAAGCAGGATCGTATACGGATTTGAAAATATCATAACCACCCATGCTGTTGTGACCTTTTGAAGCGAAATACAGCGTTTTACCATCGCTGTGCATAAAACAAAAGTCTTCGTCATACTTGGTATTGATATCTCCTTCAAGTTTTGTAGGATTGGAAAATTTACCATCAGGCAAAATTTGAGCTTTGTAGATGTCTTTCCCTGAGCTACCATCTTTTCCAAAGGAACTATAATAGATTGTGGTGCTGTTTCCAGGGTAATGTATCACTCCTGGCTCTTTGCTTTTTTCGTCAATTTTTGTTTTTAACTCAGCCGGAATGGTGAGTATTTTTCCACCAATAGCTTCAAGATTAAAATATCTAAAGAAATTCGCTTTATCAGTTTCAGTTTTACTGATCACGGAAATATCCTTGATATTCGACAGTAGATTTGAACCATAAATACAGGTTTCAATCTCTCGTTGCGCATCTGTTTTGGCAGCAAGTTTTGGTTCTGCATTTCGAAGGAAATTCTCATATGCCTTGATGGCATCTTTGAACTGATAATTCAAATGGTAAGCTTTTCCAAGATAATACCAGGCCATTTTGTCTTCAACGCCTTTGCCTGTAGCAATGGTCAAATAACGAACTGCCTTGGTTTTGTCTTGTTCACTATAAATAGCGCATGCGCCGAATTTGTAATTGTAATCCGGATGGTTCGGATACAATGAAACCAGCTGCGAATACAGCGGGAATGCTTTCAGGAATTCACCTGAATTAAAATACGAATTGGCATCTTTGATGAGTTGTTCTTCAGTGCCTTTTTGTGCAAAGGCAGCTTGAGTCACAAACACGGCCCATAGGGCGATGACCAGTGTTTTAGTGCGTTTCATGCGCTTGTAGTCTTAGACGATTTCGTTTTGAAACAGTGGCTTTTCCATGTTTCTATTCACTTTTCATTTACCGGTTACCGTTTTGGAAATGATCCAAATTCGGTTCTAGGTTCTGCTTTTAACGAGAAACATCTAATTGGGTTACAATTTGTCTGAAATTCAATGACTATTACAGTCTAAAATGTCAAAAGATCAAATGTACGCTGTGAATATGCAGAAAGTGTTCACACTTAAGTTAAGCATCGTTATTATTGAAAAAAAATGAAAAGGTCTAAGCATTATTTCTCTTTTGAGATGAGATAGTAAGCTGCCGTAACAAAAAAGTTTCTGAAAAATGGGAATGCGGTTAGAATGGAACTTTGAATTCGAGGCTTCAATCCAAATTT
>Ga0075152_10001626_pt1 | contig 16256 bp, 17 predicted proteins | sample JI61114C2DNA_FD_70964 | JGI IMG/M metagenome (GOLD analysis project Ga0075152, IMG submission 70964) | Wastewater effluent complex algal communities from Wisconsin, to seasonally profile nutrient transformation and Carbon sequestration -... | ecosystem: Engineered > WWTP > Effluent > Algae...
CCACTTATCGAAGGGGTGGTTGTGGCACTGCGCGCAGACGATGCTCGTGCCCAGGAAGACCTGCACCGTGTAGGCCAGGTGATCGAGCTTGTTTTCATCCCGCTGATAAAAGCCGATGCTGCCGCTGTCCCAGGCACCGCCGTCCGTGGTCAGAAGCTTCTTCACCATCTGATCGTAGGGCGTGTTCGCCTTCAGCTCCTTCTTCATCCACTCCTCGTAGGCCTCGGCGGTGATGCGGCCCTTCGTATTGTCCGTCAGGCGCAGCAGGTCGGCCCAAAAGTTAAACATGTGGCTCGTGTAGCCATCACCGGCCAGCAGCTTGTCGATCAGCTTCCCGCGCTTCTGCGGATCGTTCGAGCCGATGAATTCCTCCCGCTCCGCCACCGTCGGGATGCGCCCCGCGATGTCCAGATACAGGCGGCGCACCAGCACATCGTCCGAGGCGGGCGGGTTTGCCTGGAGACCGTGCTTCTGCCAGTCGGCAGCCAGCAGTTGGTCGATTTTGGCAGCTTCTGGCAAAGCAGCAGCGTGGGCGGCACAAGCCGTGAGAAGGAGGAGAGCAATCGTTTTCATGGCGCAGCAGGAAGAGTGGAGACAGGTCTAACCGCCCCTCAAACGACAAGATGCGCGCCATCTTCTACAAAATGTGAGAAAGTAGGTTTGCCCTGCGGGAGGGGGGCAGCCAAGCGAAAAGGGTTTTTGATGCCAGGATGATGCCCAGCATCCCCTTTGGGTGAATCTCTGGTTCTGACGACACCTCGTTATGCCTCGCGTCATCGCCTTTTGTGAATCCGGTTTTCTCCCACAGATTCAGGGAGGCCCACAGATTGACTGAAAAAGAAATCTGCGGGCCTCCTTGAATCTGCGGGAAATCACAAATCATGGTGACGCGAAGTATAAACCGCTGATACGACGCTAACCTGACGCTGATCACAGAAGGTGGAAATTAGCGCCTTAATCAGCGTCCAATGAGCGGTTAAAAATCGCCCTGATTCACCACCCGTTGCCGCCACGCTTCCCACGGCCCTCCATAACACTCACACACTCAGGCATTTAGGCCAAATATCAGGTTGTTTTCTCGGAGAGTTTTTAAAAGCTTGTGTATTTCACCGATTTTCCCTAGCCTCATCCATATGAGCCCATATTCCTGCCTACCAGCCCTCACGGCTCCACGGCTCCACGGCTCCACGGCTCCACGGCTCCACGGCTCCACGGCTCCACTGACCGTTCCGGCACCGGCGGATTTCACCTTTTTCAAGCTCCAAGAAGCCAGGAGGTGCTCGGAATGACTCTCCCAGGCACCGGGAAAAGGCAGGAGGTGCGCCTCCATCTCCCTCAGCACAGCGCGGAGCCCCTGGAGGCGCTCCACCAGCACTTTCAGCGCACCAGCGCGTCCCAGGAGGTGCTCCTCCAGCCTCTTCAGCGCACCGTGAAGTCGTTGGAGGTCACCTCCAGCCCCGCCACGGCACCGGGAAGCTCCGGGAGGCGCGCCTCCAGCTTCTCCAGCACACCTCAAAGCTCCTGGAGTTCACCTCCCGCTCCTTCAGCGTCTCGCGAAGCTCCTGGAGGCGACCTCCAGCTCCTCCAGAGCACCGGAATGCTCCGGGAGGAGCGCCTCCAGTCCCTCCACGACCACCTCCTGGGACCGAAAAATCGACTCCAACCGCTCCACGATCACCTCCAGGAGCTGGAGGCGCACCTCCAGGAACTCCGCAGTCACCTCCAACTCCTGGAGGCGACCCCATGCTCAGAGTTCGGAGCCCCGCTTTTAAGCGGAACCGGAGTCTGCCGGGGCCGTCACTTCACGGGACACCGCACGAAACGACCTCATACCGGCGGCGTGCCTGCCAAAGGGGTCCGCACCTGCGAAGCCGCGAAGCGAATCCTCTGTGCGGCTCAGGGGGCGTCAGACACAACTTTCCACCCACACCATGCGACCTCTCTACTGGGACTCCGATGAGCTCGACCCCTTCACCGGCCAAAAATACACCTGGGACTCAAAAAATCCGAACGTCACCTGGGACGGCATCCGTGAGCCCGGGGACGAGGGCTATGTCGAACCTCCAACATTGTCAGTCAAACCCCGAACCAAAAACAACAAAGTGAAACACAACGCCTTCTATCCCACCAGTGTGGCCGAACAAATCATCTGGCTCACGAACTTCTTCAACAAACTCATCGGCCATGCCGCCACCCTCGGCATCAGCCCGCTCATCTGCGCCGCCGCCGTCGCCGATGCACGCTGGCTCATCTACCTCCTCGGCACCTACCAGCCCTCCCAGCGCACCTGGAGCAAGTCGAACACGGACATGATCCGCGCCGCGCAGACCGGCACCGGAGACACCGTCATGGTCCTGCCCACCTACACCGCCCCGCCGCTGCCACCCGCCGATGTGCCGAACGACCTCCCCGCCGTCGTCCCCGTGAAGCCCGGTGCCCTGAAGCGCCTCTTCAGCCTCATCCAGGTCATGCAGGAGTCCGATGCGTATGGCGATGCCATCGCCACCGATCTGGGCACCGTCGGCACCGTGACCGCCATCCCGGACATGGAGACCATCCAGCCCGAGTTCAAAGTCAGAATCATCGGCGGCCACGTCTTCCTCGACTGGGGCTGGGACGGCAACGGCACCTTCCTCGACATGCTGCAAATGCAGGTCGATCGCGGCCAAGGCTACGTGGACCTCGCCTACGACACCACCCCTGGCTACACCGACACCCAGCCCTTCCCCGCCACCCTCACCACCTGGAAATACCGCGCCATCTACCGCGTCGGTGATTCCCAAGTCGGCGTCTGGAGCGCGGAAATGGGCATCGCCGTGGGTGGTTGATTCAGAACACTCGCAAACACCCAGCGGGAGCCGCGTGGCTCCCGCTCATGATTTCAGCGATTCATTTTTTCACCCAGCACTGCTGTAAAAACTCCATGAGCACCTTACTCCGATATGTCTTTGAATGGCTTGGCACCAAACTTCTCACCCTCCTTGGGATCATCGCCATCTTGTTGATTGCCTTTTGGTTCCGCAGTGAATGGAGCGAAATTTCGAAGCTGTTACAAGCAGCGCATGAGTTAGGCGGGAAAATCTCAGAGAAGGAGACTTCAATCCATAAGCTGCGCCAAGAAGTCGAACAACACGGCGCAGATGCCAAAGCGGCGCTTGCTGATTTGGATCTCAAGGAGCAAGCCGCAAAAGCGGCTTGGGGTGCTGCAGCCGCAGCAAAACAAGTGTTTCAGGCGGCGGATGCCCAGGTCACAAAGTTGGACTACTTCATGCAGGATAAGCCATTTGGCGGTTATTATAAGGCCAAAATAGTTGCAAAAGATACGCTGGCTACCAAGTCAGGTCAGGCTCATGAACACGCCGCACGTCTTCAGCAAGCTGTGGATGAGAGCAAAGAGAAGCAAAAATCAGCACCCTGGGTCGTCTCTCAAACCAAGTTAGATGCCGATAAGAGGGAATTGGAGACACTTCAAAATCGACGTGAAGAATTGTTGGAAAGCACAGCCAACACCCCTTCTCAAAAACTGGCCTTAGCCATCTGGAATGTTTTGCCATCGGCACTGTGGATTCTGGCGGGTGTCATTCTCCTGCCGCCTGGCATCAAAGCAGTGCTCTACTTCTGTGTGGCCCCAGTGGCAGACAAGGTGGCACCCATCAAAATCGTGCCAGCGGAAAACAACCCTCCAGCCCCGCAACTGCTGGCCTCGGGTGTTTCGCTGGACGTCAAAGTCAAAGGTTCGGATGAATTGCTCGCCCACCCTGACTATCTCCAGAGTTCCGCCAAGTCGGCCAAGAAGTTGACCAAGTGGTTTTTGAATCATCGCCTGCCCTTCAGCAGCCTGGCCTCAGGCATGTGTCTCCTGACCAGAATCCGTGCACAGGAGGGGCAGAGCGAGACCGCTAAAATCTCGGCCACCAAAGACCCACTCGGAGAGGTGGGTCTGATCGATCTTCCCGAAGGCGCTGCCATGGTTTTGTATCCGCGGTCTCTGGTGGCAGTGGTCAAGCCCCAGGATCGTGACATAGCCATCACGCGTCGCTGGCGTCTGAAGAACCTGCACAGTTGGTTGACTCTTCAGTTCCGCTATCTGGTGTTTCATGGTCCGTGTCAGATCGTCGTGAAAGGCTGCCGGGGAGTCTGTGTTGAGAAGCCTGCCGCTGATAAGCCACGGCTCATCAATCAAGCAGCCACCATTGGGTTCAGCGCCAACTTGAACTACTCAAACACGCGCTCTGAGGTCTTCCTGAGCTACCTCCGTGGCAAAGACGATTTGTTTAATGATCTCTTTGGCGGAGAGAGCGGTGTCTTCATTTATGAAGAGATGCCCGACCTCCGCAGAAAGTCCGGCCTGACTGGAAGGGGTATCGAAGGAATGACCGATGCCTTGCTCAAGGCCTTCGGAGTGTAACACGGCAGATGATTGTGACTGGCAGGTGGCTGCGGATGCATTGAGATTTGGTGCCGCCAGCTTGTCCATGCAGGCGAAGGGCTCGGCGCTTGTGGAGTGAGGCTAAGAAGGCCAAGAGCCTTCCGTATCCCAGCGAAGGGTTGCCGAGCCTTGGCGAGGCTACCCTGGTAAACTGAATCACACACCCCCCTCTCGACCAGGAACCCCAACGGAGTTCCGTCTCTGCGGGGTCGTGGGTGATGGCGATCCAGTTCAGAGGGACGGAACCCCGTTGGGCATGTGCGTCAGGTTAGTTAAGCAGACGCCAGTCGCGCAAGGTGATGCCTGGCGCGCGTAGCGCCTTGGACTGCGTGCAGCCCTGCTGCCGCTTTCTCAAGGCAGCCCTGCTGCCGCTTTCTCAAGGCAGCCCTGCTGCCGTCGAAGTGCCCAAGGCGGCGCATCGCCACAGCGCTGCCGCACGGCTCGGTGCCCATCGCTATGAAGATCGCCCAGAGACTCCGGCGCCAGCAGGGCTGGCTCGGCAAAGCGGCAGCAGGGCTGCCGCAGTCCAAAGCGCTGCGCGCCGACACCGCTGACCGAGCCACGTCTGCTTAACCTGACGCACATGCCGACTGAGGTTCGGCGTGAATGAACGGTGTGATGTGACAAACCCAGGGTTCTGCGAACCCTGGGCTTGGTGAGCCGTCCTGAATGGGACAGAGAGAGGTTTTTTGTTTTCTCGGCGGTGATCCGACCTCGGCGGGGTTGTTTCTCCGAGCCCTACTTCGGCTCGCGCTCGGCTGGCAGCACCTCGACTTCGATGTCGCGCACGATGACGGGCTCCTCGGTGTCGGGGGTGGTATCGACGATGATGCGGCGCTCCCAGGAGGAGGTGGTGGTGGGCGGTGGCGGCTCGGGGCTCAGGCCGAGCGCCTGACGCAGGCTGCCCACGAGCTTCATGACGCCAAAGATGACCACGGCAGACACGATGGCCAGCAGGCCAAAGCTGACGAGCAGGGCAATGCCTGCCAGCGCGAGGACGCTGAGCAGGATCTTCGCCGGCCAGCCGAGACGGCGACCGCCGAGATGGAACTGATAAAACTGCGCTTTCATGAGGGCATCATGCGTGAGGCCCCTGTGATGGCAACAGAACTCGCAGGAAGCTTCCTTGCAAAGGAGCGATGAATCGCGGAGTATGAAGCCGACATTCAGCCACTGCTCCGCTCATGAACGAACTCATTTTTATGGTCGAGGAAGCCCCAGAAGGCGGTTACACGGCCCGTGCTGTCGGAGAGTCTATTTTTACCGAGGCAGACACGCTGGAAGAGGTGCGCACCCAGGTGCTCGATGCCGTCCGCTGCCATTTCGACGAAGGGAATCGACCCCGCACGGTCTTCCTGCGTTTTGTCCGGGAAGAAGTGCTCGCCGCCTGAAGTGTGGATCTCATGAGGCTGCCACGCGATCTCACCGGCGATGACCTTGCCAAGGCACTGCGTCTGCTCGGCTATGAGGTGACACGCCAGACTGGAAGCCACATGCGACTGACAACGGCCCAAGGCGGAGAGCATCACGTCACGATTCCCAAACACAATCCTCTGAGAGTCGGCACGCTGGGCGGCATCTTGAGTGATGTCGCCATGCACTTCAAAACAACTCGCGAGAGCATCGCCCAGCAGTTGTTTTCATAAAGCGCAGGCAGAGGACGGCGATGATCAGGGTGCCAAGGAACCACCAGGGCCACCAGGCGAGGCTGGCGGCGAAGACCTGGGGATCTTCGGCGGGGAGATGGAGGCGGCCTTCCAGCCAGTGGGTGTGCCAGCCAAAAAGCAGCGTCATGCCGCCGTAGGCGAGGTTCATGGTCATGCCGCGAAAGCTGAGGGCGGTGGCGCGGCGCTCGGAGCTGACTTCGGCATTCAGGTAATGGGAGAGGAAGAACTGGAGGAAGCGCATGCCGAGCATGAGCGGCATGATCAGGGCGACGCCGAGCCAGCCGGGCTGCGGATGCGCGGCGCAGAGCAGACTGCCGAAGATGACGAGCGCGAGTCCGGTGAAGTTTCGCGTCATGGAGTAGCGACCGGTGCAGCGCTCCATGACGCCGGCGGTGAGCAGGCCGAGCATGGAGGCCACGGTGCCGATGACGCCATACCAGCTCTCGCCGATGCCGACGAGGCGGTAGAAGTTTGACGCCACGGTGAGGAAGAGGCGGATGATGCTGTCGAACACGAGGCCGAGCACGAGGATCTTCAGCGCGGCGTGGGTGTGCCAGATCCAGCGCCCGGTGTCGATGATGCCGCGCAGGGCATCGCGGACACGTTCGGCTAAGCCGGTCTTCAGGGCCGCGAGCGGAGATTCGGTCATGCGCAAACACACGGTTAGGCAGGCGACGCCGGTGAGGAAGTTCAGGACGAGCGGGATCTTCATCGTGACGGCACGCGCCACATCTCCGAGGCCGAACCACTTGAGCAAAGCGGTGACATTGGCGTGATCGTAGAGCACGGAGCCGGAGATGGAGGACACGATGAAGCCCAGGGCCATGGCGCGACTGAGACGGGCCATCACTTTGGGCCAAAGGATGGCGCGCTCGCCTTCCGGGAGCGAGTCGTAGGCGAGGGCTTCATCGGCACCGCTGGCGCAGGCCTCCGCTGCGCCACTGAGGATGCGATTGAGCACGAAGAGCCAGAGCACCGTGTCGTGATCTCCCACCGGCATGAGGCAGAGCACGCTCATCTCGGCGACCATGAGCCAGCCCGCGATGATCATGAGCCGCCTGCGGCCAAACTGATCCGCCAGTGCGCCAGAGGGCACCTCCAGCAGCACGATGGTGATGGCCCAGATGACATTCAGCGCGGCAAACTCGGCGATGCTCAACCCGAGATCGAGGAAGAGCACGGTGAAGATCGGGTAGTAGAAGCGGCAGTTGAAGAGCAGCCGGAACCAGATGAAAAGGCGGGCGTTGAGAGGCATTCGGGGGAGTGAAGAAGCAGATCCTGGGACGGTGCCCCGCGAGGACGCGGACCACAGCACGCGAGACGCGTGCGCTCCTGCTTACGCGCCGGAGATCAGGTTTGACAATCATTCGTTCGCTTCCACAATCGTCCGCCATGTCCAAACCCTGCTGCGTCTCCCACCTCGTGCCCTCCTATGTCGGAGTCGCGATGACGCAGGCCCATGTCTCCATGGCGGTCATTGGCAATGACAAGCGAGACGCGCTCCGCCTCCCCTGCCCTGCCCGACGAGTGGTCCACTCCTGACACAAACCACCCCTCTCTTTATCACCGCAGGCCGGGCTTCCTTCAGGAGTCCGGCCTTTTTGTTTCCACCTGCCATGCCTTCTTTTTTCCATGACCTGCGCGCGCTGCCACGGCCCTTCTGGGTGCTGGTGGGAGCCACGTTCGTGAACCGGTTCGGGCTCTTCGTCTGGCCCTTCCTCACACTCTACATCACCCGCAGCGGTCACAGCGCCTCCGAGGCGAGCTGGGCCGTCGCGGCTTACTCCACGGGCAGCTTTTGTGCCGCCTTCCTCGGTGGCTGGCTGGCAGACAGGCTTGGGCGCAATGTCACGCTCGGCCTCTCCGCCCTGTCCGGCGCTGTTTGCATGATGGCGCTCTCCCAGGCGCATGACTGGCGCTGGCTCACAGGCATCGCACTCATCACCGGTCTCGTCACGGAGGCCGGCGCTCCTGCGAGCAGCGCTCTGGTGCAGGACCTCGTGCCCCTGCACCAGCGTGTCATGGCCTACGCGGTGCTGAGATTTGCGATCAATCTTGGCTGGTCTTTTGGTTCGGCAGCCGCAGGGTGGCTGGCGGAGAGTTCCTTCTTCTGGCTCTTCGCGGTCGATGCCACCACGTCGGTCATCTTTGGCATCATCGCCTGGACCTGCCTGCCGCGCGGTCAACGCACGGCGGCGCATCAGGCCGGCTGGACCGTCGCCTGGGCCTCCATTCGGCAAAACAAGCCCTTCCTCATCCTCACCGTCACCTGCCTGCTCGTGGCCTGGATCTTCCGGCAGACGAGCAGCACCTTCCCGCTGCACTTCGAGCACAGCGGACTTCCTGCGCATTGGACCGGCACCGTGCTCGCGCTGAATGGTGTCATGATCTGCCTGCTCGAAGTCCCGCTGGCCTCCGTCACACGGCCCTGGCCCGTGCGCGTGATGCTTGCGCTCGGCTACCTGCTCATGGGCGGCAGCTACCTCCTGCTCATCGGGCGGCCCGGCCTGCCCATGTTCTTCCTCATGATGATCGTCTTCACTCTCGGGGAGATGTTCGCCTTCTCACGCCAGCAGGCTTACGCGGCCAGTCTGGCCCCCGATGAAATGCGCGGGCGCTATGCCGGCTTCCTCAGCCTGAGCTGGGGCCTCGGCGGCATCATCAGCGCCATCGCGGCCCTGCATCTCTTTGAAAATTCACCCGATCTCGTGTGGATCATCAGCGCGGTGCTCGGCCTGCTGGCGGCGGGGATGATTTTGCGGAGGTGACGTGGTCAAAGGCTCGTCAAGAGAGGTCAAGGCACACCACCTTGCCCCTCTTGACCGCATTGACCTCGCCTTGACGTGCGCGGTCTGCCCGTCGTATGCACGGCGATGCTCCGCTTCCGCCTCTTTGACTTCCCGATCCTCGTCCACTGGATGTTCTGGGTGAACATGGCCCTGCTCGGTGGTGCCATCAGCGCCGACACGCCACGCGAGATGCAGGCCCTGCTCGGCTGGGTGGGGGCGGCGTTTGTGTCCATCGTCATCCATGAGCTCGGACACGCCTTTGCCATGCGGCGCTTCGGGGATCGGCAGGTCGGCATCCTGCTCTATGCCTTTGGCGGGCTCGCACGCGGCAGCCGCTGGCTCTCACGGGTGGAAGACATCATCGTCAGTGCCGCCGGACCCGTGGTGCAGATCGTGATCGGCTACAGCTTGAAGCTCCTGCTCTCCGGCTGGCAGACGGAGTCCGTGCTCCTCGGCTCCTTCGTCCAGGCCTTCATCTACGTCAGTATCTTCTGGGCGCTGCTGAACCTTCTCCCCATCATCCCTCTCGATGGCGGGCACATCTGCCGTGCCTTCCTGGGCGGTGCCCGGCAGCGCACGGCGCTTATCATCAGCCTCGTGTTTGCTGGCAGTGTGGGTTTTTTCGCCCTGAACAATCACTACATCTTCGCGGCCGCCTTCTTTGGCATGATGGCCTTCAACAACTGGAAGGAGCTCCAGGGACAGCCGCAGATCCCCTGGATGGCGGGGCGATAAAACAAACAAGCCCCGTGACTCAAAGAGCACACGGGGCTTGGTGAAGTGAGGCTAACATCAGGCTCAACCGAAGAGCGCGGTGACCGGCTTGCCTTTGTCGGAGACGGTGAAAGGACGCTTCGAGGGCGAGTAGAGCACCTGATCGAGCGGCAGGCCGAGGGCGTAGCCGATGGTGGCGTTCAGGTCAGGGACGTTGACGGGCGTTTCGACCGCCTTGTGGCCCTGCTCATCCGTAGCGCCATAGACCTGGCCGCCGCGGATGCCGCCGCCTGCCAGCACGCAACTGAAGCCGGCGGGGTGGTGGTCGCGACCGTCGTTCTGGTTGATCTCGGGCGTGCGGCCGAACTCGGTGGCGAGCACGACGAGGGTTTCCTTCAACATGCCGCGAGACTCGAGATCCTGAAGCAGGGTGCTGAGAGCCGCATCCAGCTCATCGGCGAGCTCTGGCACGCGGGTGAAGTTGGCGTTGTGCGTGTCCCAGCTCCCGAAGGTGACTTCGATGTGGCGGACGCCATGCTCGACGAGGCGACGTGCCAGCAGGCAGCCCTGGCCGAAGCGGTCGCGGCCATATTTGTCGCGCAGCTTGGCATCCTCGGCATCGAGGTCGAAGGCCTTCAGCTCCTCGCTCTTCATCATCTTGATGGCGTCGTCATACATGTCGCTGTAGGCGCGCACGTTCTTGACGTTGTAGGTCTCGGCGAATTTGGCGTCGAGGTTCTTCGCCACTTCGAGACGGTTCATCATGCGCTCTTCGGTGAACCAGGAGTTAGGCCTGACGTTGGAGATGCCGCTCTCGGGATCGTTGATCATGAGGGGGGCGAATTTGGCCTCAAAGAAGCCCGCGCCGGGATGGCGGCTGTCGTTGCCGATGAGCACGCTGCCGGGGAGGGTGGGATTGCCACGGCCCTGGAACTTCTCCAGCCAGGCGCCCATGGACGGGTGCTTGATGCTGCTGCGCAGGGTGTAGCTGGTGCGCTGGAAGTACTCACCCTGCTCATGCGCGCCCTGGGTGGAGTTCATGCTGCGGATGATGGCCACTTTATCTGCCTGACGTGCCATGAGCGGCAGGTTTTCGCTGAGGCGGATGCCATCGACGTTGGTGCCGATGGTCTTGGTGAGGCCCATGACATCCTTGTTGTCAGGCTTCGGATCCCAGGTGTCGAGGTGGCTCATGCCGCCCTTCATGTAAAGGTAGATGACATTGCGAGCAGTGGGCACCTGCTTGAGCGGGCTGGTGTTTTCACCCGGAGCGGCGAAGGCCTTGCCACCGAGCTGGCTGAGCGCGGTGACACCGAGGAAGGACTGGGCGGCTTTGGTAACGAAGACGCGGCGGGAAAGATCTGTTTTCATGGCGCAGTGGGGGAGTGCGTTGTTGGTTCGGGCGGATTACTGGATGAAGTAGAACTGGCGTGTGTTCAGCGCGGCCCAGAGGGCGTCGCCTTTGCCTGTGACGGTGTTGTTGCCGATGACGGGCTTGAGCAGGTCTTTCTCCTCGGCGGTGGCTTTGCGGCTGAAGAGGGCGAGGTAGATGGTGTCGATGGCGCTGTCGGCGTCCTCGGTCTTGCGCAGGGTGCGGGAGATCATGGTGTAGGGGTTCATGAGCTGCGTGAAGGTCTTGCCATTGAGCACCATGAGCGCCTGTCCGACGGTGGCGTCTTCGTTGGCGTTCTCGACGAGCTCGCGGTCGCTCTGGCCGAACTCACGGAGGAAGTGACCGTTTGGCGCGGGGCTGCGGAGATCGGCGGAGCGGATCATGAAGGTGTCGCGGAAGGTCTCCCAGGCGCGCAGGGAGGTGAGTTCTTCCTTGGTGTCGGCCTTGAGCTGCTCGGCATCGCGCTTCAGGCGGGTCTTTTGCTGCTCGGTGAGGCGGGCGCGGAGGCCGCGGTTGTAAATGGCAAGTGCTTCGTCGATGCCAAGATCGCTGCCTTCCTTGCCTTTGATGGCGGTGGCGATTTCTTTGGCAAACTCGGCGTCCTTCACCTGCTCATCGAGCTTCCCGGCCTTCGCGAGTTCGGCGAACTTTTTGAAGCCAGTGGTGAAAACGATCTCCTCGGCGGCTTCATCGATGGCCTTGCGCTGATTGCTGACGACACGCTTCGCGGCACGAATGGCGTCTTCGTCCTTGTTCTTCGTGGCTTCGGTGAGGTCTTCCTGGGCTTTGCGCACATCGGCGGAGAGCTGCTTCTGCTTGGCGGCGATGGCGGCGGCGGCTTTGGCGAGTTCATCAGCAGTGAGGGCATTGAGGGAGCGGTCCAGCCACTCGACTTCGCGGATGGTGGAGTCGCGGGTGATCTTGGCGTCGATGCTCGGGGCGTCGGGGTTGGGCTTGTAAAGCGTGACCATGCTGTCCCAGATCTGCTCAGCGCTCATGCGGCGGAGGAGGGGGCCGGGGAAATGATACACTTCTCCGAGTTCGACATCCTTGGTGTAGGCGGCGCGCTGGTAGGCGGCGCTGTTGTAGATCATGCTGAGGAAGGCCTTCATGTCGTAGTTCACGTCCTTCATCGTTTGTTCGAGGAAGGTCATGAGCTGCGGATTGCTCGGCACGGTGGAGTCAGTGATCTCGTCCACGGGCTCGATCAGGCCCATGCCCATGGCCTTTTTCCAAAGGCGGTTCGCGATCACCGTGGTGAAGCGTGGGTTCTCCTTCGAGGTCATCCAGTCGGCGTAGGCCAGCACAGGCTTCTCACCTTCCTTGGCGATTTTGCCATCTTTGGAGAAGGCGGCTGGGATCACGGGCTCGACAACCGACTTCGGCTTCGCGTCGGTGTATTGATAGTCGTGGGGCAGAGCCAGTCTCTTCGTATCGGTCTGGTCCAGCACAGTGTTGTAGCGCAGTGGGCGGAGGATCTCGGTCATGGCCTTGCCGAGGTCCTTGCGCTCCAGGCCGCCGGGCAGCTTGGCAGCCATGGCAGGGGTGCCCTTTTTCGTCTTCTTGCTGCTTTTGCCGTAGAAAGCCTGAGCGAGCAGGGGGTTCGAGAGGCCGTTGGTGCCGGTCATGCCATTCGTGTGGGCGGCCATCTGGTAGTAGTCCATCTGCGTCCACTTATCGAAGGGATGGTTATGGCACTGCGCGCAGACCATGCTGGTGCCGAGGAAGATCTGCGTGGTCACGGCCATGTTATCCAGCGGCATGTTGTAGTCGCGCAGGTAGAAGCCCACGGCACCGTTCTCATAGGTCTTGCCATCGGCGGTCACCATCTCGCGCACCATCGCGTCGTAGGGTTTGTTGGCGGCCAGGGCCTCGCGGAGCCAGTTGGCATAGGCGGCACCGGCGGGCTGGCTGTTCCCCTGGGCGAGCTGGCTGCGCAGGCGGAGGATGTCGGCCCAGTAGTTGAAAAAGTTCTGCGTGTAGCCGTCGGAGGCCAGCAGTTCTTCGATCAGCTTCGCGCGCTTGTCAGCGGTCTTGTCGGCGAGGAAATCATTGGTTTCCTTCAGCGAGGGGATGCGGCCTGCGATGTCCAGGTAGATGCGGCGGACGAAGACCTCGTCGGTCACAGGCGCGGTGGCCTGGAGCTTCTGCTTTTCCAGATTGGCGGACACGAGCTTGTCGATCTGGGCGGCCTTGGCCTGGATCTCAGGCAGGGAAAGCGCCCGGGCGCTCGTGAAGGACACGGCGAGCAGGAGGGAGGTGAGGATCAGTTTCATCAGGTGAATGGGGGGATTCGCCGCCCCTAAACGCACCCCTCATGCCACTCTTTCAGCGGTCTATGATTCTTCTGCTTCGTCATGGCTGGGAGAATGAAATCAATAATACTCACTTTTAATTAAATATTATTGACCATTCGATTAATATTATTTACCCATCAGTCGCCAATCGACACCCATGAAACGATTTCCCGTCACCTGCCCCAGCTGTAGCCACCGACTCGAGGTGAAGCGCCTCTGCTGCACCTCATGCGGCACCGAGGTCGAGGGCGTCTATCCCCTGCCCCAGCTCGCCGCCCTCTCAGCTGAGGATCAGGCCTTCGTCTGCGACTTCGTCAAAGCCAGCGGCAGCCTCAAGGAGATGGCCGCCCTGCTGAAGGTTAGTTACCCCACCGTCCGCAACCGCCTGGATGACGTCATCTCCAAGCTCCAGCCCCCGACCCAAGACTAAAGCCCCGCCGCCATGAAAACCGCAGACACCTTCCGCCTCTCCCACGCCCTCTTTCAGCCCTTCGTCCGCATCGCAGGCGTCGAGTCCCTCCTCCTCGGCCTCGCCGTCGTGCTCCTCGCTGGCTGGGTCGGCTCCTGGTCAGGCCTCCACTTCGATGGCGTGCTCGACGCGCATGTCGGCACGAAAGCACCGCCGCTGTGGCTCTTCCTGGCCGAGGGGATCATCGACTGGCTCGCGCCCGCGATCATCCTTTATGCCGCCGGAAAGCTGCTCTCACGCACCGCCTTCCGTGCCATCGACCTCTTCGGCACCCAGGCACTCGCCCGCTGGCCCACGCTGCTCGTCAGCCTCGCCTGCCTCGCCCCCGGGTTTCACCGGTTCTCGGCACAGTTGCTGGAGGCCATCACGAAAATGGGGGCCGATCCCACGAAGTTCGCCATGCCCGCCTTCAGTCTGGATGCGGCCGTGTTTGGTGCGGTCACCCTCCTCATACTCGTCTGCACCGTGTGGATGGCCGTGCTCATGTGGAAGTCCTATTCCCACTGCTGCAATCTGCGCGGCGGCAAGTCTGTCACCGTATTCATCCTCTGCCTGCTGGCTGCCGAGGCAGTGTCAAAAGTCGCCATCGCCCGCCTCTTCAAGCTGACCTGAGCCCCTGCCCATCATGTCATGAAAAAGAACCTCGTCTGGATCGTCCTCGCCCTGGCCGCCCTCGTCTTTGTCGGCACGCACTTCGTCTGGCTCGCCGACATGCCTGAGCGCATGGCCACGCACTTCGACGGCGCAGGCAAAGCCAACGGCTGGATGACCCGGCGTGAGCACGGCACCTTCATGCTCATCTTCGGCCTGGGTAGCCCCGCCTTCGTGCTCGGCCTCTGCTGGGCCATCCGCTTTCTACCCGCCTCCCTCCTCAATGTCCCGAAAGCCAGCCACTGGCGAACGCCGGAAAACTACCCCCAAGCCTGCGACATCCTCTACCGCTGGGCGCAGTGGTTCACCGCCGGCATGTTCAGTTGGATGACCTTCCTCAACTACCAAATGGTGCAGGCGAACCGCAGCACCCCTCCCCGGTTTGATAGCGAAGGCTCCCTGTGGCTGACCGGTCTTTTCGTCGCCTTCATCGCCGCCGCCATGATCAGGCTCTACCGCCGGTTCCTGAAGACGGATCAGGGTGGCTCGAGGCAAGAAATCCAGGCCGTTTCTGCTTCCTGGCAACTTTGACCGGAAGAAAACGAGGTACAGGACGGGAACCATGACCCTCTGCACCCAATCGACTGGGTCCGACACCTCAACGGGCACGTCCTTGATCCAAACGACCACGTTCAAGACCCAAACGGGCACGTCCAAGACCCAATCAACGACCCCTTGGACCCAAACGACTGGGTTCGTAACCCAAACGTTTGGGTCTGACACCCAATCAACTGGGTACAAGACCCAATCAATTAGGTCCGAGACCCGGTCAATTGGGTCTGAAACGTCAGCGTTTCCCTCTCAAGCCTCCACCGGCAGACTCACGCCAGACGCTACGCTTCCTCCGTTTCGTCATTCATGGTGCGTGAAGACGACGGCGGCTGCGACGTGGGGGGCGAAAAATCGGGAGACCGGGTGCTGATGCAAGCCGCCCTGGCCGCCGATTTCTCCGACTCTGCTTGCCATGAATGCGTGACTAGCCAGCATGTGCGGGCATTCGCAAACCTGCCATGAGCACACCGACCCCTTGGAAGAAGATTCTCGTCCCGACTGACTTTTCGGAGGACTCGCTGACAGCGCTGCGTGAGGCGCGGCGGTTTCAGGACCTTTCTGAGGTGGAGGTGGTGCTGCTGCATGTGACGGAGCCCGCGTTTGAGGGACTGCGGATTCAGACGAGCGGTCTCCATGATGAGACGTCGAAGTCGGCCAGACACCAGCTCGAAGCGCTGGCCCTCGCGTATTTCGGCAGTGACTCGGCTGTGACCACGCTGATCAAAGAGGGAAAGGCGGGGGAGGTGGTTTGTGAGCTGGCACGGACACTGAATGCCGATGCCATCTTCATCGCCACGCATGGCATCACGGCGCTGAAGCACTTCCTGCTCGGCAGTGTGGCGGAGAAGGTGGTGAGGCACGCGCCATGCAGCGTGCTGGTGGTGCGCTGAGGCTGGCCCGTTTTCGTTTCTTGACCCTATGACACAATCGATTCTTCTCCTGCTGGCGGGTGTGGCGCTGGCGTGGTTCGGCGGCACGCTGTTTGTGGATGGTGCGGTGGGCCTGGCACGCTGGGCGCGCTGGCCGGTGGCGGTGATCGGGGTGACGGTGGCGGCCTTTGGCACCTCGTCCCCGGAGCTGATGGTGGCGATCCATGCGGCGCGGGACGGCGTGCCCGAGATCTCACTAGGGGATGTGCTGGGCAGCAATATCGTCAATATAGCCTTCATCCTGGCGCTGGTGCTTTCCCTCTCCGGCATGAAAGCGGAGGACGATGGCGTGCGGCGTGACTGGGCCTGGGCGCTGGCGGTGCCCTTCATCATGGCGGCGGTGCTGTGGGATGGCTGGTTCTCCCG
>Ga0075152_10001628_pt1 | contig 16254 bp, 4 predicted proteins | sample JI61114C2DNA_FD_70964 | JGI IMG/M metagenome (GOLD analysis project Ga0075152, IMG submission 70964) | Wastewater effluent complex algal communities from Wisconsin, to seasonally profile nutrient transformation and Carbon sequestration -... | ecosystem: Engineered > WWTP > Effluent > Algae...
CTCGTAGCCCATCATCCGCATCCAGTCGGGGTTGAACATCTTGCCCACGTAGCGGGTGCCGTGATCGTGGAAGATCACCACGACCGTCTCCCCTTCCTGGAAGTGCTCCTTCAGCTGCAGGAGGCCGGCGATCGCCGAGCCCGCGCTGTTCCCCACCCAGATGCCCTCCTGGCGCACGATCTCCCGGGTCCAGATCGCGGCGTCCCGATCGGTGACCTTCTCGAACGCCTCGATGAGCGAGAAGTCCACGTTCTCGGGGAGGAAGTCCTCGCCGATGCCCTCGGTCACGTAGGGGTAGATCTCGTGCTTGTCGAAGACCTTCGTCTCTTTGTACTTCTTGAAGACCGAGCCGTAGGTGTCGATGCCCCAGGCCTTCATCTTCGGGTTGCGCTCCTTGAGGTAGCGCGCGGTCCCCGAGAGCGTGCCGCCCGTGCCCACGCCGACGATCAGGTGATCGATCTTGCCGCCCGTCTGCTCCCAGAGCTCGGGCCCGGTGGTCTCGTAGTGGGCCTGGGCATTGCTGGGGTTGTCGTACTGGTTGGCCTTCCAGCTGTTGGGCGTCTCCCGCTCGAGGCGCGAGCTCACCGAGTAGTACGAGCGGGGATCTTCGGGATCGACGTCCGTGGGGCACACGATGACCTCGGCGCCGAAGGCCCGGAGCGCATCGACCTTCTCGCTCGACTGCTTGTCGGTCGTCGTGAAGATGCACTTGTAGCCCTTCACGATCGCGGTGATCGCCAGGCCCATGCCGGTGTTGCCGCTCGTGCCTTCAATGATGGTGCTGCCCGGCTTCAAGAGGCCGGCTTTCTCCGCATCCTCGATCATCTTGATCGCCATGCGGTCCTTGATCGAATTGCCGGGGTTGAAGGTCTCCACCTTGGCGAGCACGGTGGCGGCGACGTCCTTGGTGATCTTGTTCAAGCGGACCATCGGGGTGTTCCCGATGGTGCTGAGGATGTTGTCGTGGATCTTGGGGGGCATGGCGGAAGTGCCTTGTCGTGATTGGTGCGCGAAGGTACCCGCTACGGGCGACGATAGCCTTGGCTTACTCGAAGCGGATCGCCCTTGCTGGCGCGATGCGGCTCACCATCATACTGGGGATGATGAGGGACAGCACACAAACGATCAGTGTGCCGATGTTCAACAACGCGATCGGCCACAGGTGCAGGTCTACGGGAACGATGTCGACGTAGTAGCTCTCCACCGGTAGTCGGACAAGTCCGGTGTACTTCTGCAGGAGCGCGAGCCCGATCCCGAGAAGATCGCCCAGCACGATGCCGAAGCCGAGGATGTACGCCGCGTCGATGAGGAAAATTCGGCGGATCGCACCGTTGCCCGTGCCCAACGCCTTCAGCACACCGATCATGTTGGTACGTTCCAGGATGATGATCAGCAATGCGCTCGTCATGTTGATGATGGCCACGATCACCATCAGCACGATCACCACTACCACATTGGTGTCCAGCAGCTCCAGCCAGGCGAAGATCTCCGGGAATTTCTGCTGTACGGTGATCGTGCGTTGCGTTTCGTCCAGGTAGTCCGTATAGATGAGGTCGTCCATCGCGATCAACTGTCGATGGTCTCCGAGCGCGATCTCGAAACCGCCGCAGTACTCGTCATAGCTGCCGCCACTGCCGCCTCGTTCCACGCGGATGTGCTCCACCACCTGGTCCGTCCCCAGACTATGGGTAATGAACCGGATAGAATCGGGTACGATGTGCACCCAAGCCGTGTCCGGGATGGTGCCTTCGTCGTCATGCACGATCAGCGTGAACGTGGTGTCCCTGGGTGCGCGGCCGAATTCCTCTGGACGCATGTTCGGGTTGTGCCAGTCCCACAGTTGAAGGCGGTGCGGGCCGGGGCCCTTCATGCCGGTTCCCGGCCATTCGAAGGTGTAGGCGCGATCGCCGCCGAAGGCCTTGCCTTCCAGTTCCACGAAACGTCCTTCTTCGACGGGTCCAACGCCGATCTCCGCCTGCAAGCCCCATTGCGCGAACCGCTGCAGGTGCAGGATGTCCACGAAAACGACCTGATGGTCGATCTTCTCGATCCCGGTTTCGTAGATCCCTTTGATCAGGAATTTACGTGGGCGGACCTCCTCGCGGCCGCGGATCAGGTAGATCGTCACGGTATCCCCGATGCCTTGCCGCAAGCGACGCGCCAGCCATGCGCTCATCACCGTGGTGGCATAGCCTGCCGTATCCGGGATGGACAGTACATCCCCTGCGATCATCTGCGATCGGAGGAAGGACCAATCATGGTCGGCACCTACGCCCTTCACCACCACGCCCTGGATCTCGTCCTCCGTTTCAACGATGCTCGGCTTCAGTGCGAACACCGAAATGTGCCGCACGCCCGTCACAGTATCCAGCCACGGATAGAACGGCTGTTGGATGCGCATGCGCTCGGAGTCTCTCGTATCCCCGCTCGCGATGGGCACGATCTCGATGTGCGAGCCCGCGCCCGTTACTTTGGCGCGGACTTCGCCTTGGAATCCCGTGCTGATGCCCACCGTGAGGATCATGACCGCCATACCGATGACGATACCGAGCACCGCGATGAGCACGATGGGCCGTGATAGCCGGTCATGCCTGTCTTTGTCGCTGAGGATGCGGCGCGCTATGAAATGCGGGAAGCCCATGTCGGCGCGGGCGAAAGTAGGCCGCTTGATCCCGCTGCTCGTGATGCTCGCCTCGCTCGCCGCGTGCGAAGCGCAAGACCCGGTGCGCATGCCCGCGCAAGTGGCTGCCACGGATCCTTCGATCGTAACCGGGGCGGAACGCACAGCCCATTACCTGCCGTTGCTGAAGGACAAGCGCGTGGCCGTCGTCACCAACCAGACGGGCATGATCGGCCGCACGCATCTGGTGGATTCCCTGATCGCATTGAACGTGGGAGTTGTCAAGGTCTTCGCGCCGGAACATGGCTTCCGTGGGGGGGCGGATGCGGGCGAGCACGTGGCCAATGAACGGGACAAGCGCACGGGTCTGTCGTTGATCTCGCTCTACGGAAAGAACAAGAAGCCGCAACCGGAACAGCTCGCCGACGTGGACATCGTCCTCTTCGACATCCAGGACGTGGGCGTGCGTTTCTATACCTACATCAGTACACTCCACTACGTGATGGAAGCGTGCGCCGAGAACCGCAAACCGCTCATTGTATTGGATCGGCCCGACCCGAACGGTTTTTATGTGGATGGTCCGGTGCTCGATACGGCTTACGATTCCTTCGTCGGTATGCACCCTGTTCCGCTCGTGCATGGCATGACCATCGGCGAGTACGCTGGCATGTTGAATGGCGAGGGCTGGTTGAAGGGCAAGGTAAAATGCGACCTGACGGTCATTACTTGTGTCGGGTACGGACACGGTGCTTTCTATGCCTTGCCGGTGAAGCCCTCACCGAACCTGCCCAACATGGCAGCGGTTTACCTCTATCCGTCTCTGGGCTTGTTCGAGGGGACCATCGTGAGCGTGGGCCGTGGTACGGAGCATCCGTTCCAGTGTATCGGTTATCCGGGCTTCGGGCAAGGTTCGTTCTCCTTTACACCCCGAAGCATGCCCGGTGCAAAGGACCCGCCCTATAAGGACGCTGTGTGCACCGGCATGGACCTGCGGGAGTACGGTACGTTCATCACACGCTTGGAGCCGGGCATCCACCTGCACTGGCTTATCGGCACATACCGGGATGCGAAGGACAAGTCACGCTTCTTCACCGATTTCTTCGACAAGTTGGCCGGTGGTCCGGCACTGCGGCAGGCCGTGGTCCGCGGAGATGATGAAGCCCGTATCCGAGAGTCTTGGAAGGCCGGCTTAACGGCCTTCAAAAGTGTGCGCGCGAAGTATCTTCTCTACGAGGACTTCCATTGACGCACAAGCCCCGGTCGTTGCCGGGGCCTGAGCGGGAAAGGTCCTATGGTCATTCCACTACGATGCGCTCGGTCCACGAGCGACCCGTCGTGCGGATCGTGAGCAGGTAGGTGCCGCTTGGCAGCTTCTCGTCAGCGGTGAGCTGCACGTTGAGGGATCCGTCCTGCGCGGCGATGCGTTGGTCGGCGATCATGCGCCCTTGGAGATCGATCATCGTGAGGTTCGCCGAGGTCTCCTCATCACGCAGACCGCCCAGCAAGACGTTCAGGTCTCCATCCCGCAACGGATTGGGCCACACCCTCAGGTTGGCGGGTTCGGAGCCGACTACGGTCGCTGCGCGCGGCTGGGATGGTTCGCCTGCAGCCGTGGTGATCCCGCACGAAGGACCGAACGGGCACCAGGTCGCTTCATTATCGTAGCTCACCCGGACGCGCACCGTGTAGTTCTTCATGCCGTATTCGAGCGGTGATTGCGCCCATTCCGTGAGCAGGAGTCCGCTTCCCGTGGAACTGATACGGCGCAGGTAACTGCCGCAAGCGAACTCGAACTGGTAGTGCGTCACTTGGCTTACCGGCACGGCGTAGAGCACGCGACTGCCATCAAGCAGCACTCCGGAGATACCGCAGGAGTGGTGGGGATCATCGGCATTGTCCACGAGCTGGGTCACCGGGCAGGATCCCGGCAGATCGATGCGCAGGCGGCAGGCCGGGCCGAAGGCGTTGTAGGTGCCGTTCACCAGGCTTCGTACGCGGACGTTGAGCATTCGGTCGTGCGGGATCGGGTTCGTCTCCATCTGGCTCAGTCGCAAGTAGCTGCAACGGTCTTCGCCCGGTGGGAAGATGTAGCTACCAGTGGTATGCGTAACCAGCATCCGGCGACTGTACCCACCGTTCGGGTCGAAGATCCAGAACTGGTAGCCTGAGTTGTGGTTGTTGTCACCGTATTGGCTGCGTACAGCATCGTTCGGGATCGCCTGTATGAAATCATCGGGCAACAGGTCCTCGCGGTCGCAGCGGCTCGGCGTCAATCCATCGGTGCCCAACGGTAATGAGAAGCCCGCTGGAACACTGCTCAACGAGCCGAATGTGGCGCCCTCGCTCGCATCGATGATGCGTCGGCCGTCCGCTCTCGTGAGCATGAAGCCGCCATTCCCGTCGGTGCAGCACATGCCGTCGCCCGCGCTGTCCATGATACGAAGCACGTACTCGCCATCGGGTACCTGGCAGGGGAGAACGGATGTCGTGTTCGAGGGCAGGGAAACACCGGAGCACAGCGCGTTGCCTCCGGCCAGTGGGACGATCTCCCAGCTCGTCTGCGGGCCATTGCCATCGGTGGTCAGGTGCAATCGGAGGATCTCGTCGCTTACCAGGGCCGGGTCGCCCGCGCAGTTGCAATCATTGTCTATAACGTCGTTGCTCGTTGTCGGGTCCCCGTCGTCGCAGGGGCTGCCGGGTTCAGGGCCGGAGGGGCATGCATCGAAGCAGTCCATGATGCCGTCACCGTCCGTGTCAGCATCGGCCTGCCCACAACCGCATGTGCCCGGCCCGATCTTCAGTGGGTCCAGCGGACAGCCGTCTACGCAATCGGCATAAGTGTCGCCGTCCGTATCGCTGTCTGCCGCTCCGCAACCGCATTGGCCGGGGTTGATCTTGGCCGCGTCGTTCGGGCAATTGTCCATGCAATCCGCAGTGCCGTCCAGATCCGTATCCCCTTCAGGAACCCCACAGCCGCACTGTCCGGTGAGGATCTTCAGCGGATCGTTCGGGCATTCATCCCCGCAATCGGTCGTGCCATCACCGTCCTGGTCCGCTTCCGGCACGTTGATCACCGCGGTGGTCATGCAGTTGTTCGCGTCACTGACCACGAATACCGGGCTGCCCGCCGTGAGGCCGATGTGTGTGCCGTTTCCCGAGTAAGAAGGAGTGCCACCGGTCACGGAGACATCCACCACCGCATCACTGGCCCCGCAGGAGGTTTCCAAAGAGACCACCAAGGCACTGGCGAACAACACCTGAGGTTGTCCGATCGTCAGTGCGGTACTCGCGGTGCAGTTATTGGCATCGGTCACGATGAAGTCGTACGATCCGGCCGTCCGCAGTGATATCCCGGTCCCGGAGTACGGAGCGGTTCCGCCGGAAGCCGAAATGTTGATATTCGCCAAGCCTCCGTGGCAGGGCACCGGTGTGGTCACCATGCTTGCGGCAACGAGTGCGGTTGGCTGGGTAACCGTTGTGCTGGCCGATCCGGTGCAGCCATTGGCATCCGTGACGGTGAAGCTGTAAGTACCGGCGGTTCGCAAAAAGGTGCCGGTGCCGGTGTAGGGTCCCGTACCTCCCGAAGCGCTGACGGTGATCGTCGCGTTCCCGCCATCGCACGCGATGGGCGTCGTCACGGTCGCGGTGGCGTTGAGCACGCTTGGTTGAGGAATAACGATCGTTGTCGTGGTGCTGCAGCCCGCAGCTTCGGTAACGATGAAGGTTTGTGTGCCTGCAGGACGGTTGAACATACCTGTGCCGACGTAAGGCGAGGTGCCGCCGGTGGCTGAAACGCTCACCGAGGCGTTTCCACCGTTGCACAGGACCGGTGAGGCCACGATGGCGGCAGCCGAGAAGCCTGCGGGTGCGGTGTTGATCGTCAGTCTGAACGTGCTGTAGACCGCTTGCACATGGAGCCGCTTGAACGTACCCGAGCACGGATCACCGAAGACCGCATTGCTCGCGTTGATCGTGAAGCTGTTGTTGCCAACTGCCGCCGCTTGCAGAACGCTGAGCGAGTTGGCCGCATGGCAAGTTCCCAAGGTGAAGCCTCCACAAGTGCCGTTCGGTGTGCCGTAGCTGGCGAAGGTGATCCCCGCGAAACGCCCTCCTCCGGGTGCAGTAAGTGTGAGTGCCTGGTTCTCGTTCACCGAGCCGCACAGGGTGCCCCCCGCGATCACGTTGAAGCAGCCGGTGGCACTGTTCCTTATGGAGATTGTCGCCGTGTAGTTGCCTGTTGTAGCGATCAGCCCGGTCAGCGTGATGGACCCCGCACCCAGTGGGGTCCAGCCCATATCCGCAAGTCCGGCCGCATTCGCGCTCGCGCTCCAATCCACCGAGAACTGGTCCGGGGATCCAGTGGCGCCGGTGTAACCGATCTGCAAAGTGCCGTTCCCGCTGCACACCTGCGGCGCGGTCGTGTTCAACGTGATGGATGGGAGCGTAGCCACATTGATCGTGTGCTGCAACGTCTGCGCACAACTTCCGTTCGATACCACGACAGAGAAGGTCGTTGTCGTCGCGGGTGCTACGGTGATCGATGCCGTTGTGGCTCCTGTGCTCCACATGTAGGTCGCACCTGCCGGTGCGGTCAGCGTAGCGGTAGCTCCGGAGCATATTGTGGCCGGACCAACGATGGCACCGGTGGGATATGCGTTCACGCGCAGCACGAACCCTGTTGAAGCCTGAACCGTCAGCCGTTTGACCGTCCCGGAACAAGGGTCTCCGAACACAGCGTTCGTCGCGTTCACGGAGAAGGAAGATGTGCCCAGAGCTGCGCTTTGGACAACACTCATGGAATTCGCCGCGTGACAGCTGCTCTGCGCATAGGCACCACAACTCCCCGTCGGAGTGCCATAGCTGGCAAAATCGACGGTGGTGAATGCCGAGCCGGCCGGCGCGTTCAGCGTGAGCACCTGATTTTCGTTCGCGGTACCGCACACCGCTCCCGTGGCTACCGTGTTCGTGCATCCCGTGATGCTGTTGCGAACGCGCATGATCGCGGGATAACTGCCCATGGTCCCGATGAGCCCGGACAAGCTGATGGTTCCTCCGCTGAGCGATGTCCAGCCTTGGTCCACTAATCCGGCGGCATTGCTGGCAGCATTCCAGTCCAATGAGAACTGGTCAGGGCTGTTCACCGGGGAATTGTACCCTAAGGTCAGCGCCGAGGTGCCCGAACAGATCGACGTGTTGCCCGTCAGCGTGATGCTCGGCAATCCGTTCACGGTCATGGTAAGGCTCGCGGATGCGGAGTTGGGCGTGGCACATGGAGCGTTGCTGATCATCGTTACGGCGATAACGTCACCATTGGCCATGGACGAGCTTGAGAAGGTGGCGCCACTACCGACCACGGTGCCGTTGCGCGTCCATGAATAGGTGGGTGCTGTTCCACCATTTGTCGGCGCGGCCGTGAATGTTACGGTCGTGCCCGCACAGATGCTTGTGGATGGACCCGCAGATATGCTCACCGAAGGAACACAGGGAACTGGCGGGGTGAAGGTGTATGTGAGCCCGCTTACCGGTGCTTTGGCCGGAGATGCGGAAGTGAAGCGCAGGGTGTTCGCGTTCGAGGAGCCGTTCAATGAAGTTGTCCAGGTTTCCACACCCGTTCCCACGGATCTGTTGTTGACCTGGGCCGGGAATGTGTTGCCAGCTCCCCGGAGCCCGATCGCGGGCTGTTGTGCCGTCGAGATGTTCTGGTTTGTCACGGCGGAGTAAACGAACTGGATCTGCCCGTTGGCCGTGTTGAGCTTGGTCTGAAAACTGAAGCTCTCGGAGTTTCCGCCAAGACTCCGTTGGGCTTCCCTCCATTGCACCACTATCTCGTCGCCGATCTGTTGCCAGCGGACCTCACTGCTCGCCGCATTGGCGTCCTGCAGATTCGCTCCGAACGGTGAAATGGCCCCGTTGTATGTCGCACCGCTCGCCAACGGGTTGTAGTTGTTGTTGGCCATCATGCTGCCGAACGTGATGAAGCCATTGGCCGTCACATACATCGTGGAATACCATTGACCATCGAACCAGAACGGGGTTGGCAGGCCCACGGTGAAGCGCTGGTTGTTCCAATTCGTGCCGGAGATCAGTACCGTACCCCCGGTGATGTTGGTGTACGTGCCGGTGCTCTGTGAGAATCCGTATGTCGTGCCGGGTTGTGCCGTTGCCCTGTCCGGGCCGAAGACGAGGAATACCAAGGCGGTGATGGAGTGCAGGCAGGTCGTGCGAAGACGACGGATCACCGCTCGGGGAGAGTGGAACAAGGTCATTAGGTGCGTTGAGTAGACGCGGCCGCTCTTACGCCAGAACCACCAACAGGGTTTTCCGCCCGATGAACCGCAGGCTCGGAGCGATGGGTGGAAAAAGGAACCCCGGCACGGTGGCCGGGGTTCCCTGGGTCTTGGTCGTGGTTCCGTCTATTGCACGATCACGCGCTTGGTCCAGGCACGGTCAGCGGTGGTCACATTCACCAGGTAGATGCCGGCCGCATAGCCCTGCATGTCGAATGTGGTGTTCAGTACATCGCCCTGTAGTACCATGCGCTCCGTGTGCACCTGCTTACCGAACAGGTCGGTTATGGTGATGGTCATTTCCTGCTCGCTCTCATCACCGAACCCTGCCATTTTCAGGGTCAGAACTTCACCACGGTTCGGATTCGGCCAGACCGAGAGGTCCATGCCTTCCGCTCCGGCTTCCGTAGCGTTCTGGTTCCCCGGAGGCGTCCCGGCCGTGCTCAGTGTGCACACTGAGCTGAATGGGCAATAGTTCGCACCATTGTCAAAGCTCACACGGACCCGCACGTTGTACGTGCTGTTGTATTGCAATGGCGCGGTGAACCACTGGGTCAAGAGCAGGTTGCTGCCCGGGGAGGTGATCTTCCTCAGGTAGCCCGGTCTGCTGAACTCGAACTGGTAGGTGGTCGCACCGCTCACCGCGGCGGCGTAAAGCGTGCGGCTGCCATTGAGGGGAACGTTCACCAACCCGCAACTGTGGCGGCTGTCGCCCGGGTTGTTGAGCAGTTGTGTGGTCGGGCACTGGTTCGTCAGATCGATGCGCAGGCGGCACGCGCTACCGAACTCGCTGTAAAGGCCGTTCACCATGCTGCGCACACGCACGTTCACCAGCACGTTGTGCGGGATAGGGCTCGTGGTGAGGGAGTTCAGGCGCAGGTAGCTGCAACGGTCCGCTCCTGCGGGGAACAGGTAGTTGTTCGTTGCATGCGTGATCAGCACGCGACGGCTGTATCCGCCGTTCGGGTTGAAGATCCAGAACTGGTAGCCGTCATCGCTTTGGGCGCCCGTATTGAACTGTGCCTGTACGGCGGTATTCGGCGTGGCTTGGATGAAGTCGCTCGGCAGGTAGTTCTCGCGGTCGCAACGGCTCGGAGTGAGTTTGTCACCACCGATCGGTACACAGAAGCCCAAGGCCACTTCAGCCGTGTTGCTGAAGATGCCGGCCCCTGCGGCATCGATGATGCGTTGGCCGCCCGTTGTGCGCAGTACGTAGCCGCCCACGCCATTGATGCAGCACAATCCGTCCATGTTCGCGTCGAACACGCGCAGTCGGTAGCAGCCATCGGGCAATGCGCAATTCAGGGTCTGGGTGCTGCTATTGGCATAGCCGCCACCGCTGCACAGCGCAGGCCCACCGGCCAAGGGGATGATGTCCCACGACGTGGAGGCCGCGTCGTTGTCCGTGGTCAGTTCCAGCCCGACCTGGTTCGCAACCGGCGTTCCGGCGCACACGCAAGAACCGGTGAGCACGTCGTTGATCGTGTTCGCGTTTCCATCGTCGCACGCGCTTCCGGTCTGGCCAGCCACGTTCGGGCAATTGTCGTTGCAATCCGCCACGCTGTCACCGTCCGTATCGGCATCGGCCGTGCCGCAACCGCATACGCCGGGGGCCACTTTGTTCGCATCGTTCGGGCAGCCGTCGTTGCAGTCCAGGGTGGCATCGCCATCCGTATCGGTATCGGCCACACCGCAACCGCACACGCCAGGGGTGATCTTGTTCGCGTCGGCAGGGCAACCGTCTACGCAGTCGGCGTAGGTATCACCATCCGTGTCCGTGTCCACCACACCGCAACCGCAGGCACCGGGGTTCACCTTGTTCGCGTCGAGCGGGCAGTTGTCGTTGCAATCGGGCGTGCCGTCGCTGTCCGAATCGCTGTTGTTCACATCATCCACGCAGGGGTCCACACAGTCGGCGAGACCATCACCGTCCGTGTCATCATCCGGTGTATCACAACCGCAGATGCCGGGCGCGATCTTGTCCGGGTCTTCGATACAGCCGTCCACACAGTCGGCCGTGCCGTCAAGATCCGTATCCGTATCGGGGTTTCCACAACCGCATTGGCCGGGCGCGATCTTGTTGGGGTCGGCAGGGCAGCCGTCATTGCAATCGGCAGTACCATCCAGGTCCGTATCCACATCGCTCACACCGCAACCGCAGATGCCTGGCGCGATCTTGTTCGCATCGTTCGGGCAGCCGTCATTGCAGTCGGCGGTGCCGTCGAGGTCCGTGTCCACATCGCTCACGCCGCAACCGCAGATGCCGGGCGCGATCTTGTTCGCATCGTTCGGGCAGCCGTCATTGCAGTCAGCGGTTCCATCGATGTCGGTGTCCGTGTCCGCATTGCCGCAACCGCATTGGCCGGGCGCGATCTTGTTCGCATCCAGGGGGCACAGATCATTGCAATCGGCAGTGCCGTCGCTGTCCGTATCCGTATCCGCGTTGCCGCAACCGCACTGGCCCGGAGCGATCTTGTTCACGTCGGTAGGGCAGCCGTCATTGCAATCGGCAGTACCATCCAGGTCCGTGTCCACATCGCTCACGCCGCAACCGCAGATGCCGGGTGTGGTCTTGTTGGCATCGTTAGGGCAACCGTCAATGCAATCAGCTGTGCCATCGCTGTCGGTGTCCATGTCGCTCACACCGCAACCGCAGATGCCCGGAATGGTCTTGTTTGCGTCTAGCGGGCAGCCATCGTTGCAATCCGCCGTGCCGTCGAGGTCCGTGTCCACATCACTCATGCCGCAACCGCAGATGCCGGGAGCGACTTTGTTAGCATCGAGCGGGCACAGGTCGTTGCAATCGGCGGTGCCGTCGCTGTCGGTGTCCGTTTCCGGGTTGCCGCAACCACACTGGCCGGGAGCCTGTTTCGTTGCATCAGTCGGGCAGAGGTCCGTGTTGTTCGTTACGTCGCCTGCGTTGGGTGCAGAACAAGCCAAGCCTGTTGTTGCACCATCTCCGAATCCATCCCCATCCGTATCCGCGTACCAGTTCACGGCCGTGTTCTCGGTCACGCTGATCGTCGCGGTGGCATTCGGACAAGGTGCCGCTGCCACGGTGTAAACGTAGTTGCCTGGCACCATGGTCGCTGGGTCGTACAGATCGCTGACGACCGGGCTCGGGCCATTCCATGTCCCCGCGTCGTGCGCTCCGAGCAAGGCGGCCATGTCCGCCGGGCCATCATTGCTGCAGATCGTCAACGAGTTGTCCGAACCGGCGTTCGGCGGAGTTACAGTGGTGATCGTAACACTACCGAGGTTGGTGCATCCGTTCGCGTCGTGCGAAGCCGTGACGGTGTACGTCTGGGCGCTTGTGGGGGAGGCTGTGACCGTGGCACCCGTGGTCGCGCTCAGCGCTACGTTCGGGGTCCAGGTGTACGATACGGTCGCCGGAACCACGAAGGTGATGTTCCAACTGGTGATCGAACCGGCATCGCCGTTACCATCATCGCGGATCAACAACTTCCATGTGCCGTTGAAGTTGCCGGTGAACGAGGTCAGCGTTGGTGACCCCTGGCTGAATCCGTTGCCGGGGCCGGGCGAGGTGGGATAGTCGTCCGAAGCACCGATGTTGGTCGGCGCATAGGTGCCGGTCGGGTTCGCGGTCCCATCCGCCAGCGCGGGTGACCCTGTTGCGAACGTGTAGGCCACCGCGCTTATCGCGTTCCCGCCGCCGATGTCGGACATCAGCACCACGTTCGTGCCGGTCGCCGATTGCAGCAGGATGTCCAAGTCATCGGAGAATGCATGGGTAATGCCGTTGATCGTTACCGAGGCCACTGTGACGCCGGAGACCGGCAAACCGGAAACCGTCAGGTTCCACGGGTAGATGCTCGCGTTCTGCGCTGCGCCCGTGGTTACCGTGGCTGGGCCGCCAGTACTGTTGAAGGTTGAGTTCACCGTCCCGCTGCTGGTGGCAGATGCGGTAAGCGATTGACCGGATCCTGCGCAGGTAGTGGCGCTTGATGGGGTGATGACCGGTGCTGAGGGTGTTGACTGCACACTGACCGTGACCGTGGTCGTTCCAGCGAATGCACAGCCTGCGTTCAGGCCGGTCACCGTGTAGGTCGTGGTCGTTGTTGGGTTGGCCGTGACCGAGGCCCCCGTGGTCGCGCTGAGGCCGGTCGCCGGCACCCATGTGTAGCTTGTTGCGCCGGAGGCGGTCAGGGAGGTCGAACCTCCGGTGCAATAGGATGGATTGGCCGGGGTCACATTCAATGCTGGTGATGCGCATGGTGTGAATGTGTAGGTCAGGCCGCTGGTGAACCCTTTTGCCGGAGCGGTGGACGTGAACCGCATTTTGCTCGCGTTGTCCGCCCCGACAAGACTGGAGGCCCAGTTTTCCGCTCCTGAGCCGACCGTGCGGTTGTTCACGTTCGTGGAAAACGTGTTGTCCGCCCCGCGCAGGCCGACCTCAGGTTGGAACGACGTGGAACTTTGTCCTGAAGAGCTGCCGTAGATCATGCGGACGACGTTGGTCGCGGTGTTCAACCGGATCTGGCAGTTCAAGTTCTCGTTGCTGACGTTCTGTCTACGCGCATTGCGCCATTGGATCACGACCTCGTTGCCGACGGTCTGCCAACGGACGTCACGCGTGTTGAAGCCGTCGGATCGGTTCTCGATGTCCGCCCCGAACGCCGAAATGGCTCCGGCGTAAGTCGCGCCGCCGCTGATGGGAGTAAAATTCGTTCCGGACGGCGCGGAACCGAAAGTGACGAAGCCGTTCGCCGAAACGTACATCTGTGTGTACGTCGTACCGTTGAAGTTGAACGATGGGATGGTCTGTGCCCCCGAAACCTGATTGTCAAAAGAGCCTGCGAATCCGCCCCAAAGAAGTGTTCCTCCTGTGATCTCGCTATAGCTCCCGCTCCCTTGGGAGAAGGTGTAGCTTGTTGCCACCTGGGCATTCAGCCAGCCGCCGATCAACATCGCCGTCGATAGCATCAGCGGCCTGTAGTTGACCAGGTTGGAACGCAGTGGGGGGGTAAGGAACTTCAGCATTTGCAGGAGTTTTCCGGTTATCGGAGCCGCAAATTGCAAGGAAGCGATTTCGGTTGTCAAGCCGAAATGGTCGACGAACGTTGTGAATGCCTCGATGGAATGCCGGATGTGGAGGGTTGGGGCGACCGCTCTCTACGCGATCGTAAGCGGCTGGGCACCAACGAAAAAAGCCCCCCGATCGCTCGGAGGGCTTTTCTGGAAGATCGGAGGGTCTACTGCACGACCAGTCGTTCCGTGTTCATGTGGCCATCCACGGTCACGTTCACCAGATACACACCTGGCGTGATCGAGCCGTTGAGTTCAACCACCGTGTTCAACTCCTCACCGTCGATGTTGAGCTGTTCGCTCTGCACGCGGGCACCCATCAGGTTGAAGATGTCAATGCTCGCGGAATGCGCGCCTTCGCCCAGACCGGTCATTCCGAAGCGCACGCGGCCCTCATTGTTCGGGTTCGGCCACATCGTCAGCGCCTGCGCCTCTGCCCATGGAGAAGCAGCTCCTTGGTCCTCGGCCAAGGCCATGCCCGACGGGCTGGCGGCCGTCGCGATGGTGCACGTAGCCCCGAAGGGACAGTAGGTCGCCCCGGCATCGTAGCTGATCCGCACCCGAACGTTATAGGTGCTGTTGTACTGCAGGGGCAGCGTATTCCACACCGTAAGCAGCAGGCTGGAACTCGGCATCGAGATCTTGCGCAGGTAGCCCGGCTTGCTGAACTCGAACTGGTAGCGGTTCGCGCTCGATACGGGCACCGCATGGAGTGTCTGTGAGCCGTTCAGGAGCACCCCCGTGATACCGCACGAAAGCGTTGGGCCAGCAGTAGGGACCAACTGAGTGGTGGGGCAGTTGAGCTCCGTATCGATCTTGAAGCGGCAGGCCGGGCCGAACTCCGCGTACACACCGTTCACCAAGCGGCGCACACGCACGTTCAGCAGCGTGTTCAGCGGCAAGGGGCTGGTGGTGATCGAGTTCAATCGCAGATAGCTGCAGCGATCCGGGCCTGTCGGGAACCAGTAGTTGTTATAGGCATGGGTGATGGTGATCCGACGGCTGTACCCTCCGTTGGGGTTGAAGAACCAGAACTGGTAACCGTCATCGCTCTGCGTACCCACGTTGAAGGTGGCCTGTACTTGGGCGTTGGGAATGGCCTGCACGAAGTCGCTCGGCAGGTAGTCCACCCGGTCGCAGCGGCTGGCCGTCAATCGGTCCGTTCCAATGGGTGTGCAGAAGCCCAGCGCCACTGAGGAGGAGCTCGTGAAGATGCCATTGCTGGCCGCATCGATGATACGCGCGCCATCGGGTGCACGCAGCACAAAGCCGCCATTACCGCTGACGCAGCACATGCCGTCCATCATCGCGTCAAATACCGTGAGGACGTAGCATCCGGCATCCGGAAGGGCACAGAACGCCGTGGTGGTGGTACCGCTCGGATACCCGCTACCGGTGCAAAGGGCCGCACCCCCGCCCAAGGGTGTGATCTCCCAGGACGTTTCCGTTCCATTGGCGTCCGTGGTGATGTCCAAGGAATAGATCGGCGTGGTGGCCGTACCCGCGCATACGCAACCGGCCGTGATCACGTCATTGATCGTGTTCGAATTGTTGTCGTTGCAGGTCGCACCGGGTTCAGGGGTATTGCAGCCGCAGAAGCCTGGGGCGGTCTTGTTCGGATCGTTCGGGCAGCCATCGATACAATCGATGAGGAGGTCACCATCGGTATTCGTATCGGGTATACCACAACCGCATATACCTGGGGCGATCTTGTTGGGGTCCAGTGGGCAACCATCCACGCAGTCGAACACAAAGTCCCCGTCCGTATCCACATCCGGAGCACCGCAACCGCAGGCTCCGGGGTTCTGCTTCAACGGATCGGTCGGGCAGCCATCGATGCAGTCCTGGAAGGTGTCACTATCGGTATCGACCTCGGTCACACCGCAACCGCAAACGCCCGTCTCGATCTTCAGCGGATCGTTGTCGCACTCATCTGTATTGTTCAACGAGTATCCGGGCTGCGGAGCGCAGGCTACCAGCGGGGTTGCGTCGATGTCTCCAGCGCCATCGCCGTCAGCATCCACGTACCAGTTGGTGGAAGACCCTACAACAATGGTGGTCTGGCAGCTGCTCGTGCAACCGTTGCCATCGCTGTATGCGTAGGTAAGGGTTTGTGTACCGACGCTCGGGTCGAAGGAGCTGCCGTCCACGCCCGTTCCGCTCCACGTTCCGCCATTAGGCGAACCACCCAAGGCGATCGGCGCATCATTGTCGCAGTAAGGTCCGTAGGTGCCGCAAGTGACCACCGGCAGCGGGTTCACCGTGATGGTGGTCTGGCAGCTCGCGCTGCAATCGTTGCCA
>Ga0075152_10001630_pt1 | contig 16251 bp, 10 predicted proteins | sample JI61114C2DNA_FD_70964 | JGI IMG/M metagenome (GOLD analysis project Ga0075152, IMG submission 70964) | Wastewater effluent complex algal communities from Wisconsin, to seasonally profile nutrient transformation and Carbon sequestration -... | ecosystem: Engineered > WWTP > Effluent > Algae...
GAAATGAGCCGCCAGCGCCTGCGCCCTGCACTCTCAGAAGGCGCATCGATTCCTTGCCCACGTTGCGGCGGCTCCGGCCATATCCGCGACACAGAATCCAGCGCTTTGCAGATTCTGCGAATCATCCAGGAAGAGTCCCTCAAGGACAACACCGCCTCCGTGCTGTGCCAGGTGCCGGTAGAAGTAGCGTCATTCCTGTTGAACGAAAAACGTACCGAGATCGCGAAGATCGAACTCAAACAACGCATCAACGTGTTGATGGTGCCCAACAAGACGCTGGAAACGCCCAACTACCGTCTGGAACGCCTGAAGCACGACGATCCACGCCTGGACAACATCGAAGCCAGCTACAAGATGGCTGAAGAGATTGAAGATCCGACATCGGTGACCCGTCGCTCACAAGAGCCCACCAACAAGCAGACACCGATCATCAAGGGTGTGTTGCCTGACGCACCGGCACCCGCTGCAGCGCCCCGTCCAGAAGCGGTCAAACCGCAGACACCTGCAGCATCACGACCTGTCGTTGTTCCGACTCCCGTTGCAACCACCCATACTGCTGAGAAAGGCTTCTTCGGCTGGATCAAAAACCTGTTTGGCCCAGCGCCTGTGACACCGGTTACCGCCAAGAAAGCAGACGTCAAAGAAGAGAAAGCAGACGGCAAGGGAAACCGTGACGGTGCACGCCGCCCGGAAGGCCGCGGTGATGGCCGCCCTGAAGGTCGAAATGAAGGACGTAGTGAAGGTGGCCGTGGACGAGGTGGTCGTGGTGGCCGCGGCGGCCGAGGTGACCGCTCGGGACCACGTGAACGACTGGACGCTGAAGGCAAGCCGATTGCTCAGGACCAGGGTGGCGTGCAACAAGCCGGCAACCCGGGCCAGGATGGTGACCGCGCTGATCGCCCGGCACGCAACAACGACCGTGGACGTGGCGGTGAACGCACCGAAAACGGTGAACGGCCAGAACGCGGCCCACGCACAGAGCGTGGCCGCGGGGATCGCTCAGAAAATGGCGAACGCCCTGAACGGCAGGATCGTGGTAACCGCAATGAGCGCGGCGAAGCGCGAAATGACGGTACCGCCGAAACACGCCCCGAGCGCAACAACGAGCCACGCCAGGAAGGCCGTGAAGGTGGTGAAAGTCGTACCGAGCGCGGAGGTCGCAACGGCCGCCGCTCGGATCGCCCTGCCCGCCAGAACGACGGCAGCTCCAACGAGGCCGGAGCACCAGAAGTCAATCGTTTGAACATGCAGGCAGCTGGCGGGGATGAGAATGCTCCCCAGATCGACGCCACCACCGGTGATGCGCCTGAGGGCGGCGAGCGCGAAAAACGTTCACGTGACCGTTATGGTCGTGAGCGCGGCCCGCGCGGTGATCGTAATGAACGTGGAGATCGCCAGGATCGCCCCGCTGACCAAAACCGGCCGGACCAGGGCGCTGCCGTTACCGCGACCAGTCAAGAGCAAACCGTTGACGCCGCGCAGCAGCCTCCAGCCGCCCGCACACCTCAGGTGCCCGCGCCGATAGCTCCCGCGCAGGCTGCGGAACCCGTGATCGACACACCTCGACCCGTTGCGGCTATGGCGCCGGTCACTAAAGGCCTCCCAAAGGTTCAGGCCTTTGAGTTGCCGCTGGATCAGTTGGCACAAGTTGCAGAGTCATCCGGCCTGAGCTGGGTGAATTCAAACGCCGAGAAAATTGCCCAGGTGCAAGCAGCCATTGCCGCCGAACCCAAACCGGTTCATGTGCCTCGCGAACGCCCTGCGCCTGTCCAGCTGGACGATAGCCCGCTGGTACTGGTGGAGACCAAGCGCGACCTGCGTGAACTGGTTTTGCCATTTGAAGAGGCTTCTCCGGGAGCATAAAGAAAGGGCACCGAGTGCCCTTTCTTTGAAGCTGCCTTCGCTCAATTGAACATGCTGACTTCTCCGCTTGCGGGGATATTGGTCACAACACCTGAGCGCACAAGTTCCAGATGGCTGCACACTTTGTTGCGGCCATTTTTTTGCGCAAAATCGACTGCCTGATCTGTTTTTCCCAATGCGGTGCCCGGTGTGTCGTTAGCCACGACGCTGGTGAATCCACAACTCACCGTCACGCTCCCGACTTGTGGAAAATTGAACCTGGCTACGCCATTTCGAAAGCGCTCGAAGGCAGCAAACACCAGCGCCTCGTCAGGGCAATGCATCAGCACTGCGAAATGTTCACCACCAAACCGGTAGACATGGTCGTAAGTACGGAAAGTATTGTTAAGAATACGTGCGACCAACAAGATGATCTCTTCACCCATCAGATGACCATGTTTGTCATTGATAAAGGCAAAGTTGTCGATTTGCACGGTACCGAGCCAGTAATTGACCGGGACGCGATGCCGCCGCTCGGGCTCAGTACCCGACGTGACTATGGCAGTTTCGGCCTCGCCCACCACGCCATCGAGTTCCTCCAGCACGGCGCTGTAAAAAGCGTCGTCCAGTGACTTGCGATTTAACAGGCCGGTCAAGGCATCGCGGTCACTGTATTCCAGCAGGCTGTACATGTTTCGGTAGACGTGGCGCAGCTGTTCCACCGTCTTGATCGCGTCCGGCGAAAGTGGCATATCCGAATGAATTTCTATGACACCTTCGTCATTCGACCGCGAGTCCGAAAACAGAGGCAGCATGGTGATGCGCGGACCACTGTCGCCTGCCCAGGCAATTTCTACCAGTTCACCACTTTGCAGGCAACGCGTGCGATCAGGTGCATCTTCCAGCGGCGGCAGCGTCAAAAAATCAACGCGCAGCGGATCGGCCACCTTGCCGCCACCACCGGCATCCAGCCGTGTCACTTCCAGCCAGCGTTTTTGTCCAGCTTCAGCAATGACCCGGGCGACCACCACACGCTGGATAGTCAGCATGCCCAGCAAGGCTTTGGACAGCGTCAATTCCAGCAAATCCCTGTCGCGATGGTCTGTCAGCTTGAGAAGGTGCTCTGTCATCGAAGTCATAGTCATCATGATAGGCCCGATTGCGTGCGCAGTCACCTTTTCGCAGCGTTGCGATAGGCCTCGGCTGCGGCAGGCTCGTCTCCCCTGCGCTGCGCCATTTCAGCCAGTGAACGCCAGGCATTGCGCCGCAGCGTCTCATCTTTCAGACCGGCCAGAGAGTGTTTCAACAATTGCTGTGCCTTGCCCCAAAGTTGAAGATGCATGCAGCTGGTTCCAGCAAGGTACTGCAGCAAGGCGTCGCCCGGGTTTCTCATCTGGGCCGCCTCGATGCGCGTCAGCCAGGTTGAATCTGGAGCCCCGGCAGCTTTGGCAAAACCGTCTTCCAGAACCTGTACCACGCGTGCGCGCTGGGCGGGTGACACCGCTGCAGGGTCACCCAGCATACGCTCCCATACCGGCAACAACCACAGACGCGAGAGCGAGACATCTGCGTCCATCAGCAAAGCACGTTCGGCAGCCGCTGTAGCCACTTCAGGCATGGTTTGCTCTGACTCTTCCAGTTGGTCCCAAGCTTTACGCAGTTGAGACTCATCATGGGCGGCGGCAATCAGTTCCAGCGCCTGGCTTCGCAATACACCCTGGGCAGCAGGTGCCGAAAAAGCACCATGTTTTGCCAACAGCCGGGCCGTCTCCAAAGCCACTCCGGTTCGCCGCGCCATGCGGGCGGCCCGCAGGCGCAGGCGAAGCGCCAATGTGCGCCTGCCCGTACCGACGGGCAACTCATCCAGACGTTTGAGGGCCGCTGCCGCATCATGGTCATGCAGGGCCCAGTGGGCTGCGCGCAGGTGCACGCCATCACGCGCCTCCTGCGCATCGCGCTTGCCCACCTGCTCCGAGGCCAGCTGGTAATGCTGGTCACGCACAGCCTTGTCCTGTAGTGCATGGGCGCTCTCCGCCACCAGCAGGTGTGAAATCGCCCGCAACCGCGGCGCATACGTTAACGTCTCGCCACCCCGGCTGAGGAATTTTTCCTGAACCAGCACCTGCTCAGCTGCCTTGCGGGCCCGGATGAACCGGCCTGCCAGCAGGTTGGACAGAGAATCCAGCAGTGCCACGTGCATGGCGCGTTCTTTGTGCTGCAGGCGCCAGCGCCTCGCTTCACTGGGCATCGCAAACAAGGCTGCCAGCGCCCGAAGGGCGAGATGCAGGACAAAAAAAACAACCAGCAGACCCAGGATCACCAGATTCAACGACAGGTCAACCCGATAAGGCGGCCAGAATACAGTGATGGTGCTTTCGTTATTTCCGGCAAAAAGCGCACCAGCCACTGCCATGCAGAAAAGCGCCAGCAACCAGAATGCGCTGCGCATGACTAACGACCAGCTGCAGCTGTGGCCAGCGCTGCGAGTGTTTCCTCCACCCGGGGCAGCTCCAGCGTCTTCATCTGCATCTGCACCTGTTGAAACAGCCCCGCAGCAACCTGCGTCTTGCGGGCGCCAGGATCAAAGTATTTTTGTAGAGACGCCACGGCCGACGCCAGATCGGCTCGCGACGATTCCAGCTGTCGGGCAAGCAGTCCCAGCCGTGCATTGAGCAGTTTGAGCTTGAGGTTTTCACGAACAAAGAACGATTGCTCCGGTGACAACAAGGCGGCCTCCGGCTGCTCGATCCGGCTCACACGTAGCAGGTTTTTGGTCTCGCGCCACACCAGCAGAAGGCCTTGTTCCCACCAGGTCGAAGGCCTTTGCTCGGGTGCCACCACCTGCGCGTTCATGACTGCCGGGGACGCCACCGCGTTTGCCAGCGGCAGGTCGTCGACCAGACGAACCAGATCATCCATGCGAACCAGCAAGGCTGGCATGTCAGAAACGGCGGTCGCCTTGATGCGGGCAATATCGCGGCCGATGGCGCGCTGCAGTGGCGTCAGGCGAGGTTGGGCAGCACGGGTAATGCGCTGCTCCGCACTTTTGAGTGTGGCCAACAGCGGGTCCACACTGCCTGTGAGTTGCGACTGCTGCTGCGCCAGCCGCACGGCCGATTCGATGTCAACCACCAAGTTCTCGTCCCGTGAGCGCGAAAGGCTTTGAATCAGCTCTTCCAACTGGCTGCGCTGCAGGGCGACTTCGCTCAAACGGGTATCAAACACGGCGACCCGCGCTGCCGTTTCCTGCGCAAGTTCCTGTGACCGGCGCGCAATGATGCGCGCTTCCATAGCCTGCGTAGTAGCCTCGGCACTCTGGCGGGCAAGCCTTTCCTGAATACTGGCGATTTTTTGCCACAGCAACCCACTGCTCACCAGCGCCAACAACAGCAATACACCGACAGCCAGCGCCAGACCCCGCGAGATCGTCACACCATTGGGTCGGACAGGCGGCAAATCAACATCCGGCGCAGGAGCAGCGTCCACCACGGCCACGCGGTTTTCCGTGGCCGCAGCACCGTCGTTGGTAGGGTCGGGATTCATCGCATCGATTCTATCGAGGCCACTGTGTCCGCCAGCGTCGGACGTGACTCGCAAACAACACCAAATCCGACTTGCCGGGCTGCAGCTGCGATCCGGGCGTGGGTAACTACGGCACGGGCCCGTTCCCAACTTTGCGCGGGTAGCAGCGCAGTCAAATTCACGATGGCCTGCGAACTGCTGAACAGCCAGACAGATTCGTCCGTTGCGGCTGAGACCGCCAGGCTGCGTTCGGTATCACACCATGGCGGCAGGCATCGCCGGTACGTGGCGACCAGATCAACATGAGCCCCGGATCCCTTAAGCTGGCTGGCAAACCAATCGCGCCCGACGCCTGCATTGGCTTGCAGGTCAGAACCATCCTGACCGCGTACGATCAAAAACCGCTGACCTGCTTTCACGCTGGCGCCCATCACCTGCCACAGGGCTTCTGAATCAAATTGGCCCGCCTCGGCCGACGGTGTCTCAATGAAACCGGCCTCCACGCCAGCCTTCAGCAGCGCCTGAACGGTACCGGGACCCGTCGCCAGTGCTTTTGTTAACGCTGTATCTGTAATAGCTTTTTGCGCAATGAACACGTGGGCTAAGGCCGGTTTTTGCATGAAGAAATGCTCAACTGCATTGCCGCTGACAAACATCACGCCGCTGTAACTGGCGATACGGCTCCAGGCCTGGCGGATGGGTTCAGGATCTGCCACCGGCTCGACTGCGATCAGTGGCAACGCCACCGCATCCAATCCTGTGGCAACCATCGCATCGACCCAGGGGGCCGCGTCGCGCGCCGGCCGGGTAACGATGACCCGCATGACTATCAACCTGCAGTCTTGGGCTGGGCTTTCACCCCTGCCTGCAGCCGCCCGGCGGCCTGTTCGCCCAGTGCGGTGGCGCCTGCCAGATCGGTCACGGCGGCCGTGGCCTGGGCACGGACAATCGGCGCTGTGCCCTCCGGGTCACCCCAAGCGGCGTCAATATGCAGGCTGCTACCGCTCAGCGTGGCAAACGCTGCCAGCGGCATGGAGCAACTGCCGCCCATGGTGCGGCTGACCGCACGCTCGGCAGCCACGGTCAACCACGTGTCGTGGTGAATCAGGGGCGCTAGCGCGTCCATCACGTCCTGTCGGTCCGAGCGCACCTCGATGCCTAAAGCGCCCTGCCCGGCGGCGGGCAGCATCTCGGCAGGTTCAAACGTAGCGCGGATTCGGGTGCCCAGGCCCAGGCGCTTCAGGCCGGCTGCCGCCAGCACAATGGCGTCGTATTGCCCCTCGTCGAGCTTGCGCAGCCGCGTATCCAGGTTGCCACGCAGCGGCTCAATGCGCAAATCAGGGCGCAGCGCACGCAGCAGCACCATGCGGCGCAGGCTGGAGGTGCCCACCACCGCGCCCACCGGCAAACTGGCCAGAGTGGCGTGTTGGTTGGACACAAACGCATCGCGTGGGTCCTCACGCTCCATCACGCAGGCCAGGCTGAAACCATCAGGCAGCTCCATCGGCACATCTTTCAGCGAATGCACGGCCAGATCGGCACGGCCTTCTTCCAGTGCCACCTCGAGCTCTTTGACGAACAGACCCTTGCCACCGACCTTGCTCAGGGAGCGGTCCAGAATCTGGTCGCCCCGGGTCGTCATGCCCAGCAGTGCGACCTCATGGCCCAGTTGCTCCAGCAGCGTCTTCACATGTTCCGCCTGCCACAGGGCCAAGCGGCTTTCCCGGGTAGCAATAATCAGCTTGGCATTTTTCTTGCTCAAAGTCGTAACCTGTTTGTAATCCTTGGGGGAGCGACGATGCTAGCATGGGCCGAGCTCCCGCCCCCTTCACAACTCGTCCATTGTCATGACCAAATCCGCCAGCACTGAGCCCGTCCGCACCACTAAAAGCAGTGCGCTTTCCCCCACCAAAGCGCGGAACAACGAACGCCCGCTGGTTGAAGACATCCGTTTTTTGGGCCGTATTCTGGGTGATGTGATCCGTGAACAGGAAGGCGAAGCCGCTTTCGAGCTGATCGAAAGCATCCGCAAGCTATCGGTGGCGTTCCGGCGCGACGCCGATCACGAGGCCGACAAAGCCCTAAAAAAACTGCTGAAAGGCCTGAGCGGCGAACAAACGGTGAGCGTGATTCGCGCATTCACCTATTTTTCACACTTGGCCAATCTGGCCGAAGACCGTCACCACATCCGTCGCCGCGCCATCCACGAGCGCGCGGGCGACACGCAGGAGGGCAGCATTGAGGTGGCCCTGTCGCGCCTGCGCTGGGCGGGCATCTCCACGAAAACCATCTCCTCCACTCTGGCCAAAAGCCACGTTTCCCCGGTGCTGACGGCCCACCCCACCGAAGTACAGCGCAAGAGCATTCTGGACGCCGAGCGCGACATTGCCCACCTGCTGACCGACCGTGACGAAATCAAGATGCGCGGGGCGGCCTGCGACCCTGCGAAAGACATGCTCACACCGCGTGAACTGGGCGTCAACGAGGCTCACATGCGCGCCCGCGTGATGCAGCTGTGGCAAACCCGCCTGCTGCGCTTCACCAAGCTCACGGTGGCCGATGAAATTGAAAACGCGCTGAGCTACTACGAATCCACCTTTCTGCGCGAGATTCCGAAGCTGTATGCCGAGCTGGAACACGCGTTGGGCCAGCAACCCGTGCACAGTTTTTTGCGCATGGGCCAGTGGATCGGTGGTGACCGTGATGGCAACCCCAACGTGAGCGCGCAAACCCTCGAATACGCACTGCGCCGCCAGGCCGAGGTGGCGCTGCGCTACTACTTGACCGAAGTGCACTACCTGGGCGGTGAGTTGTCTGTATCCGCCATGCTGGTGGGCTGCTCGGCTGCGATGCAGGCGCTGGCAGAGCGCTCGCCAGATACCAACGCACACCGTCAGGATGAACCCTACCGTCGCGCACTCACCGGCATGTATGCCCGCCTGGCCGCCACACTGAAAGAACTGACCGGGGGCGACGCTGCCCGCCACGCGGTGGCCCCCCAAAACCCCTACCGCCTGGCAGAGGAGTTTTCTGCTGATCTGCAAACCATCAAGGAATCACTGCTGGAAAACCATGGCGCCGCCCTGATCGCCCAACGCCTGCAACCGCTGATGCGCGCGGTAGAGGTGTTCGGCTTTCATCTGGCCACGGTAGACCTGCGGCAAAGCTCCGACAAGCACGAAGAAGTCATCAAGGAGCTGCTCAGTGCCGCCCGCATTGAGACCAATTACAGCGCGTTGGATGAATCTGCAAAGCGCGAGCTGCTCAACAGGGTGCTGAACGATGCCCGCTCGCTGCGCGTGATGGGGACCACGTATTCGGCGCACGCCCAGTCCGAGCTGGCTATTTTTGAAGCCGCCAGGGTGATGCGTGAGCGTTTTGGCGCGCAGGCTATTCGTCACTACATCATCAGCCACACCGAAACCGTGAGCGATCTGATGGAGGTATTAGTGCTGCAAAAGGAAGTGGGCCTGATGCGCGGCACGCTGGACAACAACGAGTCCACCAACGACCTGATCGTCGTGCCCCTGTTCGAAACCATTGAAGACCTGCGTAACGCAGCGCCCATCATGCGCGACTTTTACGCGGTGCCCGGTGTGGCCCAGCTTATCCGGCGCAGCGGTGCCGAGCAGGACATCATGCTGGGTTATTCCGACAGCAACAAGGACGGCGGCATCTTCACCAGCAACTGGGAGCTGTACCGCGCCGAGATCGCGCTGGTGGAGCTGTTTGACAAGCTCGAGCGCGAGCACAAAGGCGCCAAACCCATCCAGCTGCGCATGTTCCACGGCCGCGGCGGCACGGTGGGGCGCGGCGGTGGCCCCAGTTACCAGGCTATTCTGGCGCAACCCCCGGGCACCGTGCGCGGGCAAATCCGCCTGACCGAGCAGGGCGAAGTGATCGGCTCCAAATACGCCAACCCCGAAATCGGCCGGCGCAACCTGGAAACGCTGGTTGCTGCCACGCTGGAAGCTACGCTGCTGCAACCCACCAAAGCGGCCACCCAGCCGTTTCTGAACGCCGCAGCCGAGCTGTCCCAAAGCAGCATGGCCGCCTATCGGGCGCTGGTGTACGAAACCCCCGGCTTCACTGAATATTTTTTCAGTGCAACACCCATCCGCGAGATTGCAGAGCTCAACATCGGCTCGCGCCCTGCATCACGCAAGGCCTCGCAGAAGATTGAAGACCTGCGCGCCATCCCCTGGGGCTTCAGCTGGGGGCAGTGCCGCCTGACCTTGCCGGGCTGGTATGGGTTTGGCTCGGCCATTCACACGTTCCTGGACCAGGCGGGTACCAAGTCACACAAGGAACGGCTGGCGCTGCTGCAAAAGATGTATCGCCAGTGGCCGTTCTTCAACACGCTGCTGTCCAATATGGACATGGTGATGGCCAAGAGCGATTTGGCACTGGCCTCGCGTTATGCCGAGCTGGTGAGTGACGCCCGTCTGCGCAAAAGGGTTTTTACAGCCATCGAGGCGGAATGGCACAGCACGGCGCATGCGCTGGCCCAGATCACCGGCGACAAACACCGCTTGGCCAACAACGCTGCGCTGCAGCGCTCCATCCGCCACCGCTTCCCATACATCGACCCCCTGCACCACCTGCAGGTGGAGCTGGTGCGTCGCTACCGGGCGGGCGAAGCCGATGACCGCGAGCAACGCGGCATTCACATTTCCATCAACGGCATTGCGGCGGGGTTGCGCAATACGGGGTGAAAGATTGTGGCCCTGCAAAGGGGCACATCCTGCTTCTGGCTGATTCAGAACTTTCAGTTGGCAGGCGAGCGTGTCGCGATGATTTGCTCTTAATAATGTAGCTACTCACGCATATCTGGTGGGGGCTAAGGGCATATTTCATGCTGAAAATGACCTTTTATCGTCTGCAAAAGGTCTTGGATTCAACCGGTCGATGCAACATCTTAAATTCTGCATGAGGAGAAGTTTAATGCGGCGCTGCGTGATTCTTTTGGCACCAGCTCTTGCAAAACCGAATGCATGAGTGCAGCCTGCTATCCTCACTTCAATGTGTCATATTTTGGTATGAATTCCACCCGTCGCGATTTCCTGACTGCTGCAGTGCCAGCCACCTTGATGCTGCTGCCCCCCAGTTGTTCGGTCGCGGCAAACTCCAGCGTTTCTGCAAATCACCGCCCCATACTTTGGCCCGCTCAAGAAGACTGGGGGTCCCTGTTGGCGCGGCGAAGCGCAGACCCGGACTTGGACCGTTTGGTTATTTCATTGTTGGACCGCGCCCGCAAAGATCTGAAGCTACCACTGCTGGAGCGAAAACTCGAAGGTCGACGGTTGTTGGGGGTTTCCAGAGAATTCATTCGGCGAGGCTTGCAATGGGCATTTGCGTATCGGATTGGTGCGGGACCGAGTTTCCGTGATCGTGCGCTACAAGAGGCTCTCAACATAGCTGCCTTCAGTGATTGGCACCCAGAGCACTATCTTGATGTGGCAGAAATGACTGCGGGCATGGCCATCGTATACAACTGGTTACATGATGACCTTTCGGAAGCAGACCGTTCAATGTTGCGCGCGGCAATCCTTGACAAGGGCATTACGCAGGCACGTTACGGCCACAAAACCTTTCAGGCAGAAAACAACTGGAATCAGGTGTGCATAGGTGGAATGACACTGGGCGCGCTAGCTTTGGAGCCGGACCAGCCGGCACTTGCAGGCGAGCTGCTGGCCGCGGCACGCAAAGCAGTAGGCAAGGGTCTGGACGCCTACCGTCCAGAAGGTGTCTATCCTGAAGGTCCGGGGTACTGGGATTACGGAACCTCCTATTCCGTACTAACTGTTGCCGCGCTACGCGCAGCCTTCCAAACAGACTGGGGCATATTGAGTGCACCGGGCTTCTTGCGCAGTGCCGAGTTTTATGCGTATGCCATTGGTCCCACGGGCAAAGCATTCAATTTTGCAGATGGTAGTGAGAGCACCGGTTTTCCCTGCGCAGTGGCCTACCTTGCCCGGGAGCTTGGACAGCCGCCATTGCTGGCCTCTATGCGGCAGTCCATTCGCGCCAGACAAGGCCTGTCCGACAGATTCGCTCCACTGACTGCACTGTGGTGGACGTCCGCTGGAGAAGCAAAACCGTCTTCAACTACTTTCAGTGCGCAAGGTGCACAACCGGTCGCCATCTGGCGCTCATCGTGGGCCGATCCCGATTGCCTTTGGTTTGCCATCAAGGGGGGCGGGGCAGCGCAGAACCACGGGCACATGGATGCCGGGAGTTTTGTGCTGGACCTTGACGGCATTCGTTGGGCCAGGGACCTTGGCATGCAGGAGTACAACAGCCTGGAATCCCGAGGCATAGACCTGTGGAACATGAAGCAAAACTCAGCTCGCTGGCGCGTTTTCCGACTGTCAGCCGCTGCTCACAATACCCTGACCCTGAACGACCAGCCGCACAATGCCTGCGGCATGGCCACTTTGCGCAGCATTGGTACTGAAGAGGCACTCGTTGATCTCACCCCGGTTTTTTTGCCAGGTATGGTCAGGACCGCAACGCGGCGAGTTCAAGTCAACGGAACTAACGTGCAGATGAACGACGAAGTTATCGGCGCAAGCGCAAACGCTTCCATCCGATGGGCGATGAACACGGAGGCCGCAATCCAAATCGACGGAAACACAGCCTTGCTTCGTCAGCAAGGCAAGAACCTGACCATCCGGTTCGAAGGCTCAGGCTTGCTATTGGATGTGCTGGAAATTTCTGCCCCGAGGCACGATTTCGACGCACCCAATCCGGGAGTCCGTCAACTGGTCGCGACCGGACGTCCGCAAGCGGATGGGACCTGGAAAATTGGAGTGCGTTTTGTGCGCGGACAACCAAATCGAACTTAGCAATATTGAGCAGAGATTTGGTGGATCGACCACCAGTCCATTGCTGGCGATTGGGCATAGGTCCGCTCCCGCGACATAAGTAAAGCCCACGACCGCCTGCTGACGCGCGCCCCAGTGGACTTCCAGTAACCTGCCGTTCGCGAGTACCCACTATCGCCCGCAAACCTGCCCCTCACGTTTTCACAGCAGATTCCGCTGCGAGACAAAATCCCACGTCTAAGAACAGGAAATTATGTGAAGATTGGCCCTCAGGCCTTACAAAATATTCGTAACCAGCTATTGAATCAATAGCAGTCGACCTACCCTGCCACCACTTCCCGCACCGCAGCCAGTTGCCTGCGTGATACCGCCAGCAATTCGTCAATACCGTTCAGGCGCACGGCCCAGCCTTCGCCTTCTTCGGGGTCGTAGTTCTTCTCCAGCGCGCGCACGGCACGCCGGGCCACCAGCGCGTTGCGGTGGATACGCATGAATTCGGTGGCATATTTTTCTTCCAGCTCGCTGAGCGAGCCGTCCAGGATGTAGCTTTTGGCGGCCGTGCGCACGGTGATGTATTTCAGCTCGGCCTTGAGGTACAGCACCTCGCTCACCGGCACGCGCTCGGTGCGGCCACGCTCCTGAATGATCAGCACTTCTTCAGGTACATCGGGTTGTACCCCTCGTGTAACCTCAATCATGCGCTCTGCTTTTTGCAGCGCCACCTGCAGGCGCTCCAGACGCACGGGCTTGGTTAGGTAGTCCACTGCTTCCAGCTCAAACGCATGCACGGCATGTTCGGCATGGGCAGTGACAAACACCACCGCGGGTGGGTTGGCCAGTGTGCGAATGGTTTGCGCCAGCGCCAGGCCATCGGCACCGGGCATGTGTATGTCCAGCAACGCCACATCAAATTGCTGTTCTGCGCTCTGGCGGCGCAGCAGTTCCACCGCTTCGGTGGCGTTACCGGCCTCGCCGCCTATGCGCACGCCGGGCGCTTTGCAGTCACCCAGCAGCGTGCGCAGGCGCGAGCGGGCCAGCGCTTCGTCGTCCACGATCAATACCGTCAAGGTCGTCATACGGGTACCTCTATTCGCGCCTGAAACACACCATCTTTCAAGGCACTCTGAAACTGGCCCTGGACATCATGCAGCAGGCTCAGGCGGTCCCGCACATTATTAAGCGCCACACCCGTCCCCCGGGTCTGGCGCTTTCCATCCGCAGGCGAAACGGTGTTGGTCACCTTGATGACCACGGTGGAGCTGCGCCGCTGCGTGGTGATCTTGATCAGTGCGCCGGTGGAACTGGGCTCCACCCCGTGTTTTACCGCATTCTCCACCAGCGGCTGCAACAGCAGCGGCGGCAGCCGGGCACTACCGGCCTTGGGGTCCAGCGACCATTCCACCTGCAGCCGGTCGCCAAAACGCACCTGCTCGATGGCCAGGTAACGCTGCGCCAGCACAATTTCATCGTCCAGCGTGACCGAGTCGCTCTGCTCCATCAGCGCGTGGCGAAACAGGTCGCTCAGGTCTTCCAGCAGGGTTTCTGCCTTGGCTGGCTCAGCCCGCACCAGCGCGATGGCGCTGTTGAGCGTGTTGAACAGAAAGTGCGGGCGTATGCGGCTTTGCAATTCGGAAAGACGCGCCGTGGTGGCCGCAGGAATGGTGCCTTTTGCGCGCAGCACCAGCGCAGCCACCAGCGCCGCCGACAACAGGGCGCCCGAAAACGCGCTGGCTATCCACGGTGAATTACCCACCAGGCCCACCAGGGCCAGCAGACCGCAGCCATAGATGCCCGCCAACGCACCCAAGGCAACGCCCACCGCATACTGGATGGCCGTGGACACGCGGGCCAGCACCTTTTTGAGGCTGCAGGCGGCAATCAGCCACACCAGCGTGGCCGGCAAGGCACCGCCGGTGAAGAGTGACAGCCGCGAGATCCAGTCCATCATCGAACCCGAGCCAAACATGGCACCAACTGCCACCACCACTTCTACAAACAGCACGGCGCGCAACACCACGCCAACGTGACAGGCATCAAAAACCAGTACCTGCGCTTTCACCGCAGTTGCCCGTGCAGGCGACAACTCCGCGAATACCGATAAAATTTTCGAGTCTTTCATGGAGCCAATCGTAGATCAAACCATGGGGATGGAGCCCGATTAGGGGACGGCGCCCGATTATGGGCGATCTGCCCCGTATTCATTGAATAATCAGGGGTTAGCAACCTATTGCTTTTCATTTCACCTGCACTGCACGTCATGTCACAAAACCAATTCGACAAAAAATCACAAGCCTGGTCCGCGCTGTTCTCGGAGCCCATGAGTGATCTGGTCAAGCGCTATACCGCCAGCGTGTTTTTTGACAAGCGACTGTGGCTGGCCGATATTACGGGCTCGCTGGCACATGCCGAGATGCTGGCAGCGCAGGGCATCATCAACGCGGCCGACCACGCGTCAATTCAAAAAGGCATGGCCATCATCACTACCGAGATCGAGTCCGGCGCGTTCGAGTGGAAGCTCGATCTGGAAGACGTGCATCTGAACATCGAGGCCCGCCTGACGCAACTGGTGGGCGATGCCGGCAAACGCCTGCATACGGGCCGCTCGCGCAATGACCAGGTGGCCACCGATGTGCGGCTGTGGCTGCGCTCGGAGATTGACCTTATCGACGCCCTGCTGACCGATTTGCAGAAAGCGCTGGTCGATGTGGCCGATCAACACGTGGAAACCATCATGCCCGGCTTCACCCACCTGCAGGTGGCACAGCCGGTGAGCTTTGGCCACCACCTGCTGGCATATGTGGAGATGTTTGCACGCGATGCCGAGCGCATGACCGATGTGCGCCGCCGCACCAACCGCCTGCCGCTGGGGTCTGCCGCGCTGGCTGGCACCACCTACCCGCTGGACCGTGAGCGGGTCGCCAAAACCTTGGGCATGGTGGACGACAAGGGCCTGCCACAGGTCTGCCAGAACAGCCTGGACGGCGTGAGTGACCGCGACTTTGCCATCGAGTTCACCGCTGCTGCATCGCTGTGCATGGTGCACATCAGTCGCTTCAGCGAAGAGCTGATTTTGTGGATGAGCCAGAACTTTGGCTTCGTGAAAATCGCCGACCGCTTCACCACCGGCAGTTCCATCATGCCGCAGAAGAAAAACCCCGACGTGCCCGAGTTGGCGCGTGGCAAAACCGGCCGCGTGGTCGGCCACCTGATGGGGTTGATCACATTGATGAAGGGTCAGCCGCTGGCCTACAACAAGGACAACCAGGAAGACAAAGAGCCACTGTTTGACACCGTGGATACCCTGAAAGACACGCTGCGCATCTTTGCCGAAATGGTGGGCGGCCAGCTGAACGCCGCCACCGGTAAGAAGGAAGGTGGCATCACCGTGAACGCGCCCGCCATGGAGCAGGCCGCACTGAAAGGCTACGCCACCGCCACCGATCTGGCAGACTACCTGGTGAAAAAAGGCCTGCCGTTCCGCGATGCGCATGAGACGGTGGCGCATGCGGTGAAGGCCGCGCAATCACACAACGTGGATTTGTCGGAGCTGCCGCTGGCGGTACTCCAGGGGTTCAACGTCAGCATCGAAAAAGATGTGTTTGATTGCCTGAGCCTGCGCGGCAGCCTGAACGCGCGCAACACATTGGGCGGCACGGCACCGGCGCAGGTGCGGGCGCAAATTGCACGCCACAGAGCCAGATTTGGCTGAATTTAGAAGCCAAATAGGGCCTTAGCCCTCGTGGAATATTCGTGGATAGCTGCCAAATGCATAGCATTAGCTTTCCCCCCATAGCCAACGAACAGGCCCGCGTGCTGGTGCTGGGCACCATGCCGGGCAAAGCTTCCCTGCTGGCGCAGCAGTATTACGCACATCCCCGCAACGGGTTCTGGCCAATCATGGGCGCGGTGCTCGGCTTTGATGCGAAAGCCTCTTATGCGCAGCGCACGGTGAGTTTGCGCGCGCATGGCGTGGCCTTGTGGGACGTGCTGCAATCGTGTGTGCGCAGCAGCAGTCTGGATTCAGACATCGATACAAGCAGCATCGTCGTCAATGATTTTT
>Ga0075152_10001631_pt1 | contig 16245 bp, 24 predicted proteins | sample JI61114C2DNA_FD_70964 | JGI IMG/M metagenome (GOLD analysis project Ga0075152, IMG submission 70964) | Wastewater effluent complex algal communities from Wisconsin, to seasonally profile nutrient transformation and Carbon sequestration -... | ecosystem: Engineered > WWTP > Effluent > Algae...
TAACGATAAGGACGAGTACATATTTGGCTGCATCGATACAGTCAACTTCGGAGGGCTCACCGGCTTCCATACTAACAACGTGCTTTCGTTATTCGCTCTTCTGCTGCAAGAAGGTAAGGTCGATGCAAAACGACTTTCCCGTGTTCGTTTACTGCTGTTCAAGGACTTCATGGTCTACAACCTCGAAAAGAACTATACTTTCAAGAACAGCCAACTTTGGACTCTTGATCTATCGGAGGTCAAGCTTAACGGTAAGCTGCAGCACCCTCGAAAGCCAATGGAGCTGGATCTCAAGTCGTTCATGGATGAGCGATCACTAGTCAAAGAAGCAGTCGACTTGAATATCAAACTCATGAAGTGGCGGCTCCTACCGTCTCTTGACATCCCCAAGATCCAGAGTAAGCGATGCTTGCTATTTGGGGCAGGAACGTTGGGTTGCCAGTTGGCTCGCAACCTCATTGGTTGGGGTGTCAAGAATATATCGTTCGTGGACTATTCTAAGGTTAGTTACTCCAACCCAGTTCGCCAAACTCTGTACGACTATGAGGACAGCATCAAAGGAGGGCGACCAAAGGCTATAGTTGCTGCTGAAAAACTAAAAAAGATTTATCCCGAGATTGTCAGTGAAGGTTATCATGTGTCAGTTCCGATGCCCGGTCACTTTGTGACTACGAAGGAACTTATCGATGAAACTTTCCGAAACCTGGATCTTATTGAAAAGCTAGTCAGTGAACACGACGTGCTGTTTCTCCTGCTGGATTCGAGAGAGGCTCGGTGGCTGCCCACCTTGCTTGCTAATAAATACGACAAGGCGTGCATTACGGTTGGACTCGGGTTCGATAGCTTCGTTATCGTTCGACATGGAGTTTCGCCGGCCATTTACGATAAGGAGAAGCATCGAGAGAGACTGAGCTGTTACTTCTGCAACGATATCGTAACACCACAGGATACCATGAAGGATCGTACTCTCGATCAAATGTGCACCGTTACTCGCCCAGGTCTCTCCTTCACATCTTCTGCATATGCCTCCGAACTGTACATCTCCATGATCCATCACCCAATGGAGCATCACGTTTGGGCCAATGAAGACGCTAAGAAGCTGGAGGAAACAGACTTGGGTAAGCTCCCCCATCATCTACGTGGATGTATGAGTGAGTTTGAGGTAAGTATCTTCTACGGGAGAGCTTTTGAGCAGTGCGTAGCTTGTTCCAAATTCGTTTTGGATGAATACAACAACAATCGCGAAGAGTTCATGCTACACGTCCTAAACAATCCTTCCTACATTCACAAAGTGACGAAACTCGAGGACGATATAAGGAAGATGGAAGAAGAAGCAGCCCTATGTTTCGACGTGATAGACGACTAGGACGACATCGAAGCTATTCTAAGCCAGGCAAGGTAACAAGAAGCAAAGGAAAAGCATGAAGCCTCACAGCAATAAAGTTCAGCAGTGACAGCTGAACCCTCAGCCGCGAGCACCCCGATTGCAGACTAGCCCAAGGAATGATAACCATAGACGCAGCAGGGAATAAATAATTATATCATCATGTTCGAGTACAATCTTACAAGCGAAATGGAGTTCGAGCAGATTCGTGCTTCAAACGAACAGCTCAGTAAGGAAAACTAATAGCTCAAGCAAAACCTGGAGACGCTGCTTGAGTACAATAACAAACTTCTCAATGTCATTGAGGAAATCAACAATAATGAGGCTGCTAATACTCGGCAGGACGATGGCTATCGTTAGTATGAGAACTAGCTGGCATCGCTCAGGGAAAGGGTCAAGCAATATGTTGAGGAAAACCAGCAACTTCACGATGAGATAGATCGGCTCAGGCAGGCTGCACCCAGAAACTCAAAAGGTGGTGCTGATATAGACGTAACGCGACTGGTGCAGGAAGCAGCAAGAAACAGTGACCAAATGCAGCGGAGATTCTAGGAGCGGCTGATGAAGATAACCGAAGAAGTAGATGAAATGAAGGAAGCGACAAAGGCTCTCAAGGATGATGTGTTAGCCAACTTTGACGATAAGCAGGGTAAAATTGAGGAGCTATTTGACCACTTCTAGAAGAAGGACGAGATTGTGGAGTTGATGGCAGAGAAGGTAGGCATCCTCCAGGAATACTCACTGTCAAAAAAAGAACGAAACGAACGGGCGGCCCAGACCCAGACAGAGCAAGTCACGAAAGGCCGTTCCTCAATCGAGACCAAGCCAGCCGTAGCGACTGCCGACGACAACATCCGCCTTGAGGAGAAAAACCGTATAATTAAGATCTACGAGGACCTGGTAAGCAAGTTAAGGAAAAAGGTGACCGAAAAAACCTTTTGATTGCTTGTTGGCTTCGGAATTTATCAAGAGGTTCGGTTTGCCGGTTTAAACGGAATCTCCGGCAAGCGGTTCTATAGTTTAATAGTTAGTTCGTCAAAATTCACTCCCTGTTCGGCTCGTCATCGTTCCTAGTGGACTTCTTCAGTGATCTTGTGTGCGGATCGATTTCAGGTGTCGGCTCGTGCCTCAGTGGCTTCGTGCTCGATACTGCGAAGGTTAAGATGCAAGTTGAGCGTGTGGGCATGATCAAATGCATCCTCAACACCATGCGGAATGAAGGACTCGCGGGGCTCTACCGCGGTGTATACTACCCTCTGCTAACCAACCCAGTGGTAACGGCGCTAAACTTCGGCGTTTACGAATTTTACAAAAAATTCAAAGGCCAAAGGTAGTTGTCGTTTACCGGTGGGCTCGAAGCCGGTGCATTTTCGGGATTAGTCGGCTCAATAGTGGTATCGCCAGTGGAAATGGTCAAATGCACCATGCAAACGAGTGGCCGGTCGTTCGGTAGCTCCAGAGAATGTTTGTTGTATCTGCTCCGAAGTGAAGGTATCAGCGGGCTCTACCGAGGAATGTTCAGTACTGTAGTCAGGGAGATACCATCGATAGCTGGGCAGTTCGCAGCCTATGAGTATCTCAAATCGGCCTTCCTTCGTTATTCGGGCTCAGAAAGACTATCGGTTCCACAAGTATCCGTCGCGGGAGGACTGGCAGGAATGCTCTGTTGGTTTGTCAGCTACCCACAGGACATCATCAAGACGAGGCTGCAGCTCGATCCCACCTACAAACGACGATCCAGGCTGGATGGCGGTTTCAGTAGCTGCATCAACGACATTTACCAGCGTGACGGTTGGAAGGGTTTCTTTAGAGGATTGACCCCCTGCCTTATTCGAGCCTACCTTGCCAACGCCATAGGATTCTACATTTACGAGGAAGTTAAGTCTACCATTCGCAAGGAACAATGACAAAATAGCTTGATTTACGTATATTCTACTTATGAACTCAATCAATGGTATCCCTCTCCTCGGCGAAGTACTGTGAGAGATTGTTTTTAATTTCTTCGGCAGCCTTCGAGATCTTCTTGTCCTCGGATTCCGAAAGTTTCAGCAAGTATGGTTAGTGGGCAAACAGCACTTTACAGTATTCGGAAAGATAGCTCGAGGTGATGTAGACCGTGAGCTTTTGTATGGCATAGAGACAGCCGAGAGTAGCAGCAGTATTGTACTCGTGCAAATCGCGGTTGTTGAGTTCCCACAGCATCGCATCCAATCCCTCCCTGGCAAGAAAGGTGTTCATCAGGTGACTTTAGGTGGTAGGGTTGATAACTATAATATACTGGCTCAAGGAGTTCAGTACTTCCGAGATAAAGTCGAAGCCACTTTCCCCAGAACTTTCCTTGAGGAGCATGAGCAGCCGATTCACAAAACCAAAATCGTTCAAGTCCTGCATCTTCTCCCGATCAAAAAAGAGGAAGTTGTAGAAGATTTGAACCCCCATCATGATAACTGGCTTCCTCTCCTCCCAAAGAGCCCGTTTGAGCAAACAGTATATTTGGTAGCTTTCTATGCAGTGCTCCTGTTCTGGAGCAATGTAGTAGGTCAGGTTCAACATCATCTGCATCAGAGTCACTTCCAGGAGTTCGGTCGCATCAGGGTTCTTGACTACTTCTTCGTCCTGATATGCAAAATATAGGTAAAATAACTCCTTGAGTAACTTTGGATGCTGCACAAAACACACGTTGATGAGTTGGTACTTGCGAGTGAGTTTAGCAGATGGGTGGGTTCCCTCACAATCTTCATTTAGTATGGCCGACATAAGTTGGATGAGCTCCTGAGCGACAGAATCGTCGAGCTTGACTCCCGCAAGTATAGATTGTAGCAATCGGCAGATGGCCTCGTACTATTGAATCCCCAGACTGTCGATTGGACAGCAATCTAGGACTATGGCGAGCAGCTTTATGATTGGGGTTGTGTCTTCGAGGCTGCCAGATAGCAGTTATTGGTGCACACGAAGAAGTATTCCCAGCAGGGTTTCTTCGATGATTAATGCTAAGCGCTACGGTAGGGAAACTATCAGATCAGCTAAAATGAAGCACAGCATGTTCGTATTGACACTGCTCACGGTTATGCAAGCTTTCAACCTGTCGATCCGATCTACCAGCATCTCCTTGAGTTGCCTTCCATTCGAATCCAGCACCCCGTTTCCAATTTCTGGGATTGTATGAGGCAACCCCTCAATCATCTTTAGGTGTTTGGCTTCATCGAGTACTGCTAAGCGTTCCTCCCGTTTCTCTACTAGACGCCTTTGGATGTCCTTCTTGCGGATTTTTTGTTGGAGGCGACTGCGACGTTCGAATAGCCCCTCTTCAAACGACTTATACATTTGAAGCAACGATATATAAGTCAGGTGAAGATTTTGATGCATTCTTGAATGGGCATCGTGCATACTGGGCAGCTGCTCAGTGACAATGCACAGTCGTAGCATGTTACGTTGTGCCGGCAGGGGGTTAGCAAACCATCTGTTTAAGGACGGCTGCAGCCTAAGCACTGCTTCTGTCGGGGTTCAGGTGCTTCCACCTCCATCCTTGATTTCAACCGGCATGTGTATGTCGAGGTGCTGCCGATCTTAAATACTGTCTTGTCTTCCAGCAGGAACGGACTGGATTTGTCGCCTGGCCTGCTGAATCGGATCCAAGTGCCGTTGGTAGATGACATGTCTTCAATGACGAACCTATCCCCAAGATAGGATATTTTGGCGTGTATTCCACTCATGTGCTGGTCGTCAAGCGGAAGATCCGCCGCCGGCTTCCGACCAATCGAGTATCCTTTACTGCCAATCTTTCGGTTGATCTGCAGCTCTTTGGTATCGAATTCTGTCATGGAGTACAATAGCACGAGTTCCTCGGAGTCAACTTGCGAAACCACGAAAAGATATGACCCCATCTCAACGATCATGTTGGTCTGCAGTACTTCCCGATCCCGGATGCGAATGTATGTTCCAAACTTGCTGCCCATATCCTCCAGGTAGAAGTTATTGTTGTGCAGGATAATCTTTGCATGTTCCTTCTCGACGCTATCCTAAACTATCTCAAAGGGGCTTACCTCGAACACCGGGATGGGGTTGCTCGCGTGTTTGCCAATCACTGCATCTTTGTTTATTGAGAAAAAGCTTGCATTTTGGCCTTCGTATGGAGTGATCAGCAGCTCAACCATCTCTGGACCCACCTCAAATGCAGAGACAGGCTGCTAGTGGGTACTATTGACTCGGTCGCGCATCATGCTAGTGTGGATACGACGCATAGACACTTCCTCCGGATACGAAGCCAACGATTTCGTTTTCTTCTTATTCTCAACGAATTTCTCAAAAGAGCCAAAGCCCTCTTGAATCCACTTCATGAGCTTTTTCCGAGGCAGTGACCTAAGCAACAGCTTATGTTCCAAGTCCTCAGTTGCCAGAGCTTTCAAACAAGATCCATCGATGTGGGCGTTGGCTGAATGATTGGTAGGTAGTACTGAAGGCTTCGCATAGCCCGTCAAGGTTGATGAAGCGTAGCCAGGTAACTACGTCTTCATTCGACCAGAGGGAGGGTTCCCTTGGAAGCATACTGTAGAGTAGCTCGAAGTCCATACTTTTAGCAGACCTTAATTTAAATACACATTCTGTTAAGCACACTCCGTATTAATATTTTGTCCGTTGGCGGCGGTTAGATAGGATCGTCCGAAAGGGATCTCTTCCGGAGCAGGGAAGGCAGTAAACATCTTAGGCAGGGAGCACTAATGATTTAAGCATTGGCGGAGCATATGTAAGTGAGAAGGGGAATTGCTGGCTGTAGACCTGCCAACAGGTTAACTCTGTGCTCGCTGTGCAGTAAGTGCCCGCCGCGATGTTCGGTTGAGAAATTCAAAACAAATTAGATTTGCTTAAAATTCGACTTAATTTGATTCGAGGGCGTTGCTAAAGGAAGCGAGCAATTGTTCAGATTTCTGTAAGGTTACTCGAGAGTCGAATTGTGGTCCTCCACCTCGCAACCCAATATGGCAGACTTCGAACGACACAGGTGAAATCCAGAGCAGAAGTAAGAGAAGTAAGGTTCAGAGATTATGACAGCATTTCATAGAAGAGACAGTTGATAGTGGAATCATGGCCTTCTGGGAGACCCTCGGTGTTCTTCCCGTTGTTTATATTACTTCGCTGTCAATTTCATGAACAACTCGAAGCGATCGTTCGGGTTGGATTCATTCAATAGTTGCCTACAGTTGTCTACAGATAGCTCAGCAGTCTTTTTCTTTGCATTAGCATCAGGGTCATGCAGCTTCGGTTGCATCTCGCCTTTCGCTATCAGAATTTTTGGCGAAAAGGTTTTTCGCTTGATTGCTGGCTGCTAATCCGGTGCAAGTGGATCCTTTATGTTTACCTACTCCTGTTGGGTTAGTAATCTCAGGTTGAGCGGCTACTTATTCTCAGGCTCCTTGTCCCTAAACCCAAAGTTGAGTTCGAACCTATACATGACTGCTTCGATAAGGTATGGTATTTAAATAATGGTCAATAAACCAGTTCGTGCGGCTTGGTGTTGTTATAGAGGGTGAACCTGCTCGAAAGGTACTTGCGCAGGAAAGGAACCTTCTTGATATTGCCCAGCAGAGCGGTATCGATGGTCTTCTGAGTAGCCTTGTTCTTTTCGGCGCGGGCAGTTTGCTCCTTCTTCTGGTCTTCAGTGAACTGCATTAAACTTTGTTGTACCTCTCGCTTGCCAGTCTTGAAGCTACCCTCGGCACGCTTGCCCTTGGGGAGGACCTTCTTGAAGTAGTCGTCGTTGATAGCAGCGACGTTGACACCAGCCAGAGGCACTGACTGAGAGGTGGCCAAAACGTAGGCAGCATTGACCCTCTTCAGAGGCACGCCATTGACTTTGTGCGGTCCGGCGACAAGCAGAAGACCGGAGGGAAGCTTGGAGAGGAGAACAACTCGCTTTCCGCGGAACTTTCCGGCGAGGAGGATCAGAACCTTACCAGGTGTAAGGGTCTTGCTCTCCTTCGCGGGCTTGGCTACGTTGCGCTTGCGCAGGAAGTGCTTCTTCTCGTCATCAGCGGGATACCAAGTGTTAGCCTTATTGGTAACTTTCTTGCGAGCATCGCCTCCGAGAGCTGAATTAGATTGCGGTAGTACCGAGGTGGGAGATAGAGGGGAGTCCCTCACCCTGGGTCAGGTGCACGGGGTAGGCTCGGGTGTACTTGGCCAGCTTATGGGCTAGCTTGGGCTTGTGTGCCACCACCTTCTTCTTAATCTGCTTGTCCTTCGGGGCCATGAATTTGTGATATAAATTATTATTGATTATTTGAATATTAATATTAATAGCTCAACCGAAGAGGAAGCCGAAGGGAGAGGTCTGCTAGGGCTTCTTCTCGGTCTCCTCGATGGTCTCTTCCTGTCGGTAAGGTAACTACTCGAGCTGAAAACGAATTTCCGTGATCACCTTCCAAATGGTCTATAGCGAACCTCAATTATGGCTTGATGTACATTCCAGAAACTTCTTGACGCTTCGCTCGAAGTCGCTGAACTGCTATTGGTAACAGCTGAAGAAGCGTTTATGCTCTTCGACGGATTCACTGAGTGGCTGAAGCCGAGAATCCACATGCCGCTTGACAGCCTTCTCCAGCCGTTCATGGTTGAACAGTTCGCGATCGACAGCAAGGCTATCGCAACGGGTGGTCAGTGTAATCAAATCCTTCTTGAGTTTTTGGTAGTTCTGCTCCAATTTGGTCTTCAGTGACATCGACAGGTCCTCCTGGTGCTTCATCTGCGACTGCTGATTGTCTCGCAGGTTTGACTGAATCTATTTGATCTGCTCTCGGACGGTGTGGATCTCCTGCTTTGTGGCTGTTGGAGTTGGAGAACTATCTATATCGATTGTCCTTGATAACTTGGATCGTATAGATGGTTAAACACGTTCAACACCCACCCTAAGCTCTGTTCTTTTTCTGGCCTCCTCAACCGACTTTCGTAGGACTTCCATTTATTCTTTCCTATTAGAAACATCGCTTAACAGCTCTCCTCGCAGTTCCTCGATGTCGCTTCGAACTCTGAGAGTCTCTTCAGTCAGAAAACTAAACTCAGTTGTCAATGATTCCCTCAGACCGATATCCACGAGCTGTTGCAATGTATCTCCAATATCCTCAACAAGGTCAGTGGCCTTAACCATTGTGTCGGGATTTCTCTCGGTGATTTCTCGTTTCCACTTTCCCATACACTTTTCGACTTCCTGCATAGTTGAGTTTGGTTACCACTGCCACCCTATCCTGCAGTCGAAGGGAGAACTCACTGCTGCCGAAGAGTCCATCAACAAAGTTCTCGATTTCCCTCGCAAGCATCCAACAAAAAGTATTTTTACCATCGAAATCGATCTCAAGTCATCTTAATTATGTAATGCGTCAGCTGCTGATGATCCATCATCCCGTTAATTTCTCTTCCATACTTCATCATCTCTTTCTTTTGGTGGTCGGTCGTGGTCTATCCTGGTAGCACAGTCTTCAGCAGCTTGTAGAAGTCCGAAGAAGCGATGCTGCCACTATGTCCTGTGTTGCGTCTACCGTTTACCTTCGTCGTAGATGCGGAAAATATTTCTTAGCTCCTCCTCTGGGTTGATCGATCGCTTTTTCTGCTCCACAACATGTTTGAGACCTTGCAAATCAAACACACCTTTCTTGGTGGGGTCAGCTTGCTCTATCATAGTCCTTCGTTCTTCGGGTGTCACTACAATGCGAAGGTCTCGCAGCACATAGACTGGATATCTGGTAGCAGTACTTAATTGCTTGGTGGCTACAGTGCCAGTCTTCTTCTGATCGTACTTGGCGAATACCTTCTCAACTTTCCCGTCGTCTAACATAAACGAATGCCAATCCTTAAAAACTACCTAATAAACAAATCATCCGAAGGACTCCTTCAGAATGTTGGTGCCGATACGCTTGTGCTGAGCATTTTTCATGACCTTTTCGTAGTCGGTCGGAGCTATTCTCTTCCGGATAAGCCTAAGATGATATGGGTAAGTACTGTTGTACGAAGATGGGTCCCCAGGAAACGAGCACGATAATGCAGATCCATAACAAGTCGAGAAAAGAAAGAGCGGCGACGTCCAGTACACTTCTTAGGAAGATCATGCACAATGCGTATACCACGAGTGAGCCAAATACGCAGATCAGGGATACGATGTGCAGCCTGTTGAGTTCAGAAAGGCTCATGCAATACTCAGTAAGAATGAGCACTGAGAAGCAGATAGTTTCGAGCTGAATGTAGGAACTGGGGAATAGGAGTATGGACAATATGAGGATAACCGAACCCTGATAGAAAGCCTTCCAAACCCAATTCAAGAAGGTGAGAACTGTGAGCTCGTTGCCTCGCTGTAACGAAGCGTAAAGTCGGGGATAAGCCAAAGCTGTTTTCCTCTAAATCAAACATGTCGGTTACGTTGACGTCTTCGTCGAAGATAAGACTGAAGACTGGCCAGAATGTGAAGATGGTTGCGTAGCCCAACTGAAGCACACTGTTGAAGACCGGAATGGACACGAAGTAGAAAATGCAGGAAAATATGAATTGCATTACCGAAATGATTAGTCCTCGGTGAATGACAAACTGCGCCAATAGTGCGGATCGTTTATAGCTCAGTCGACCGTGCCATAGCAGCAACTTCTTCACGTGCTTGAACTTCTCCATAGAGTAGTCAGCTGCAAGAGCTGCCTGCTTACCTTCCTTACCAGCAATGCCTAACCCAATATCGGCAGCCTGAATCATACCAACATCGTTGCCACCATCTCCAATAGCGGCTACCCTGTTCTTTTCGGACACGTTGTACTTCTTGATTCCCTCCACGATCTGAGCTTTCTGGGCGGGTGAGCATCTGCAACAAAGCACAGCTGGTAGTTTCATTGTAGTTTGATAAAAATCCTTTCTTGTCTCTTAATCGTTGTCAAGAGCTATCGAAAGTGACTTCCCGTCGATCACCAGCACCCTCGACAGGTCAGTCCTCAGAGCCATCAGCTTGTTTTTCAAAGAAGTCATAGATTCTACGCTTTCTATTCGAAAGTTGCGCGCACCGGTCGACTGGATGCCGCTTGATATACTGATGCACTCAGCTGTTTCAACCTTATCACCGGTGAGCATCCAGATCCTGATATCCGCATTACGAAGATTCTCAAGAGTGGATTTGATATCTTCTTGGAGCTTATCCTCCACTCCTGTAATGCCGAGAAACTCCACCGAAGACTCAAGCTAGTTCATACACTTCTCAACGATCTACTTCCCCCCTTCGAGTCGGGTATTCCCGTCTTCGTAGCGCTGTCTCCATTCTTAGAAATACTCCCTGGTGATGACTTTCTGGCAAATCACTAGTGTCCGAAGACCTTACATAGCAAGATCACGGCATTCTTCGTCAATAAAGCTCCGTTTCTGCTGGTCAGTAACAAACTGCCTCATGATGCTATCTGCACCTTTGAGGTAGAACACATACTTGCCCGTCCTTTTATTCTGGAGGATGATGCGCATTCGTTTACTCTCGCTTGTAAAAGGGAAGTTATAAAGAATTTCGTATTGCTCCTCTTCCTTCAGAGCATTTCGAAGCGTAATTGTGTTTTGAGTTCTCTAAAGAATCACAATGCCCATCGATTCTGCCATCTTCACCAAAGTAATTTCGTCTGGGCTTGATGCCTGATAGCTTCTCGCACCGTCCTCCATTAACGGTGTGACGTTATGGCAAAGTGCCAAGCAAGTAATCAACTCCTTAACCATCACTTCCTTTCGTTTGCGGTTCGTTCTTCCATCCTGAAGTTAAGTGTTGGTGTGCTCCTCCACTAATGATGTAAGCTCCACAAGATCCTCATTGGTAAACTTGAACTAGTCTTCCAGTGATAGCCTTCGAAACAACATTTCATTCTGAGTCAGTGTCCCAGTTTTGTCACTAAGCAGGTACTTCACCCGTCCGAGCTATTCTGGAATGTTACTGTTTCTTGCTATAGTGCCCTAAATGTCTCGGTCCTTATTGATTTTGGCAGAATAGACCAATTTGGCGAAATCAAGATTGACCCTCATGGAGATTGGAATGATAGAGCTGAGCAGAATGAGTATGCGAGTGAACTGGATGGGCACGTACTTCCACTCTGGCGACTGCAGCAATACTATGACCACTGTCATGAGAAACAATACACTGAAGAGTATTTTGGAGATGGTATTGATCTCCCAGTCGAGGATACCAACTTTGGTGCGAGGGGTGCAGGTTCCGAGTGAGATACGTGTTTCCTTTCCAGTGAAGATTATTAAGCCTATGACTCTACCGTTCGCCAATACTGTGCTCGTCCAAAGGGTATTCTCCAACGAGAGTTTTTCTCGTTTACCTGCAGCTTCAAACTCTGATCTTTACTGGAAGACTGCATCAAATGTGTAGATCTGGTCTGAAGGAGGCCTAACTGTTAACACTTTGGTTACTTCACGTTGCAGCTGAACTTGTCGCTCAGCAGAACAGTCTCCGATGCCGAATTCTTCGCAAATGTTTGAGTTAATTTTACTGCCTTGCGAAGTTTCCAGTCGGTCTCACCATCGAGCTGGTCAGTTTTGAGGAATACAGTTCCTTGGTCATCCTCAGAGTACAGCATAATCATATCTGCTGGAATCCGTTCCTTCCCCTTCACTTCCACAATATCGCCCACCACTAGATCCTTGCTCTCCATGTCCACCCACCCAGTACTTCTCAGAACCTTGTATTTTTTGCTGTTTGCCTGCATAACTCCAGGATTACCTCAAGATCCCGGCGATAGCGTTTATAGTCATCGACTGCTTCTTTGGCCATCGTGAGAGTGAGCACTAGCAGAAGAGGTCCGAGGTATGTGATCACGAGTCCAACTTTCAGAGCTGGTACAAGTTGAGTGAGTGCTGTCAGCAAGAAGAACATGTTCAAGAAAAACTTGAACTGATTGAAAAGGACGACCGGCACGAAGCTGATCAAATTGTACTTGGTATTGCTCACCAGATTGCGTTGCTGGTTCGGTGGTTCCACTGAGCCACCCAGGCTGACCGTTCGATTACAGGTTTGCACTTCATTCAGAAAGTACTGCCGAAGATTCGCCCAGCAACCAGCGGCTGGGCGCGGCGCACCTTCCTACAGGAGAGGCTCTTCCATCGAGTGACTCTTCAGGCTCCGGTTAATTTATTATATATGGTGGGTTCCCGACATGTTTCCTTGCCTCGTGGATATTAATATGTCTAACTGTTGGTAGCTGCATTATTGGTGACAGGGCAATGTGCACAAGACTATTCGCAGATATGGCAAGAGGTGGTGGTCTGCCGGTTTCCACTCTCATGATTAATTCGAAAAAGACAAACGAGCTTGCTTAGATAATTCTGGCGAGTATGTGGATCACTTCGCTGCCTTCTGCGGTTCGGCATCTTCAGGGTTATTCTTCAGCAGGTAGTTGGCTACGAATTCGATTGGATTCTCGGGACGCTGCCGGGTCATCTCGGTAAGTGCCTTGAGCACGATTGGAATCACCGTCTGATCAAGGTAGGCACGGATCGGTAGTGTACCTGCACTGTTCTTCTTCGACTGACTTAACTGGCTAGGGTACCTCGTCGTGGCTGCTCATAATTCTGTAACTTAACAATTATAAACGATGCCGAAGAATAGCAAGTAGGCCACTGCCAATTGACTGCTAACACCAGTTACTATTGAAAGCAGTGCTATTAAATTTATTCTGGATGAGGGGGTACCTGCAGCCACCTTCCACTCCACAACCGAAGAAGGAGGAATGGGCTCTCATCGCTACCCAGCAGAAACGGGAATACGAGGAGTTCATGCAGCAGGAACGATAGCGGGAGCATCAGAGAAAGATTGCCTTTAGGTACTGCAAATGCGTAACCGTAGGGAGGCACTCGATATGCACGTGCTCAAGAAGAAGAATCAAGGACTGGACGATAAACTGTAGGAGAAGCGCTATCGAGAAAGGATGATTTAGGGCGAAAGGCAGCTCCAATATGAAGAAGCCCGTGTTCGTCAAGAAAAGATTATGGAACGGAGAGCCGTCGAACAGCAGAACCAAGCAATGTTGTCCAGCTTCGAACGATCACCATCGGATCCAATGCACAAACCTCTCGACGGAAAGGAAACCTTTTCAATTGGCGTAGCGGCAGAATAGTAACTAAAACGGCACCGTGAACTAAACGTGAAGATTATGCACGATGAGCTGGAGAAGCAACTGACTGTAAGCCAATAGTTAAGCTTAGTTGCGAAACCAGGAAATTGAGCATACTCGCATGATCACACAGGACCAGGAACTCAAGGATCGTCAGTACGCTCTGGAACGCGAGAGAAAGCGATTGGAAGACCAGCGAAAGATAAAGTACCACCAGCAGAATATGGCTGTCTACAATCAATTTCAGCAGCTGCAGCTCCAGAAGCTGGAGAAGGAGCGGTAGCTGAATGACAAGTTGGTGGAACAGCCAGCCTCCCAGAGAGAGCTGTTGGAGGAGCTTAGAGCCCGCCAACAGATGATTCAGCGCAATCGCCAGCACTCCTAAATAAAGGACTCACTCATCGAACAGATGGAAAAGCACAACAAGGAAAAGTCCAACAACAGCTTCAACGCTAATGACTACTCTTACAAGCTCTACGACAAGATGTTCGAAAACAAGCGTAAAGGTTACGATAAGCAGGAGTACCTTCGTTACCTTAAGGAACAGGTATGCCACGATTGATGTAGTAAGCTGAAAAGAAGCGAAGGCAAGAAGCAGAGAAGTACATGAACGAGCAGGAGTATCGACTCAACATGAACCAACTCAATGTAAGTTCCTGCCTAACGCAAGAAAGTCGTAAGCGGCGAGTACAGCAACCCCAACTACAAGGATCGTTCGCCTATAAACATCGGCAACCCTGAAGAGGTATCCCGGAAAAAGGATGAACTGTACAGGATGGTGGCTGGCAACGCCATAAGCAGCTCCCCAAGGATGGCACCACCTGGAAGCCCTTCACAATCGACAAGGCTGGCTACTCCCGGGACATAGTTAGTACCGCAGGATGTGGACGCAGTGCGACAGCGGCTGGAGCAATTGCGCTCGTACCGGACAGTGACTCATTCTCCATGATTTAAATAGGACCAGCTTGATCAACCGCTGTTCTTCTCCTTGTAGGCAGCGAGGCGCCTGGTGAGGGAGACCTGCTTCTTAATGGTGGGGTCGTTGCGGATGGAGCGGCGTCGGTTCCTGAGGAACTTCTGGTTGACGCCCTTGAGCGAGGCGTACTTCTGGATCTTGGGCCGCTTGATACCGTTGCGGTGGTTCTTGCTGTTCTGGTTCTTCGATGAATGGTTCTTGTCCTTGGCCATGAAATAGTGGTAATTTAATATTATACAATAATGCCAATTAATTAATTAAATGCGGAGCAACGAGGTTCCCCCACTCTTCGAACGCGTTTATCGTGACTACCTACGCTACTGTCGTGAGCATCCAATTCCGCCCGCCATCCACCACAAACTCATCTTCCTCGCTGACTGTCTGCTTCATACCCAGGAGGCTGATTAAGAGGAACTTGATCCTGACCAGCTTAGGGAGCTCAAGGAACTCAACAGGGACAGTCAAGTGCAACTCTTCATCAGCATTGCTCGGTGTACGATGGGCCATCAGCCAACCGACGGTCTTCGGGACCGCTAGGCTTTCATCCGCAAGGATTCAGTCTTTTCGAGCTGGTAAAGATGTCTGATCAGCACCACCACCGACGGTCTTCGAATAACTCAGAAAGAATAAACCAGCGTTGGTTTCGGTGAGCTTCGTATATCTGCTGGATTGAAGCTCCGGAGCAAGAAGCACAGCTTTTTATTAGAGATCCGCAAGAAGTTGTTTATAGTGGGCTGCGATCACGAGAAAGGAGCAATACAAATCCACAGTATCATTAAGCAGCTGGTCATGGACTACAACTAGAGTAAGCGTATGAAGACAGACCCCTCGACATTGCTCGAATCCTAACTCATGGAGACTAGTGCGAGCAGAGAACTCGAAGAATCAGTTGATGAAATCGACAGGCCACTATAAACACACTAAACGCATGAATTGGCCACGATTGAGGACTAGTCCAGCTTCAAGCTTTAAGAGTACATCAAAAACGGCAGGATCTTGCGGCATCAATTCTTACCTTCGGTTCTCAAGTGCTTCCTGCTCATTGAGCTTCCCAAGACCAGCAACCCGAGTCCTTGTGAGCAGGTGCTCAATATCTTCATGAACTTCAAAGAGTGGAATCCAGAGATTGACCGGTACTCTGTGGTCAATAAACCTGATGCAGATACCTACGTGGTCTACGAGAAGTACAGGAAAGGTGGGTTCATGAGTTTACCCCGCGATTACGTGATGATCAAGAAGGCCAAGAAGATCAGTGAAGGAAGTTTCAGCTTGCAAGAGGAATCTACCCAACATCGCGATTATCCTGTGGAATACCTAACTGTCAGGGGGAACACCAACCGCATAAGTTTGTTCAACACTCGCTCGACTTCCACCAAACAGATGGTGCTGCTGGTCACCAAACTCGAAGTGACAGGCAACGATGAGGACATCTCAGTGGCTATTCGCTACCTTCGCAGTTACGATAAGTTTCCGAGCTACTGCCAGCAAAAGCTCATCTTAGATGCAGGTTAGCGGTTCTTCATGTTCGATGTTCCCAAGCATAGGAAGCGCCACATCAAGAAATTCATGTCACTTTAGGATCACATTCCCCAGAATGCAGTAGTAGTTGTGCCAACTTTGGATTCACTTTTGCAAAAGTACATTAGCGATGAGGTCTCTGAGCAACTCTTCGGGTTGATTCGAAGCCAATAACACTATAACCACTGCTTGCATCATAAGCATCAGCTGACTCCGAGGGAGGATAAAGGATAGCTCGCCACCAGGGAAAGCGA
>Ga0075152_10001632_pt1 | contig 16245 bp, 12 predicted proteins | sample JI61114C2DNA_FD_70964 | JGI IMG/M metagenome (GOLD analysis project Ga0075152, IMG submission 70964) | Wastewater effluent complex algal communities from Wisconsin, to seasonally profile nutrient transformation and Carbon sequestration -... | ecosystem: Engineered > WWTP > Effluent > Algae...
GGACCAACACGGAATGCCGCGCCCACTGCATGCAGTTGGCCGGGAAAAGCATTCAGCCAAGTTCTGTCCAAGCTCAGTGCGAAGTACACCGGACGCGTGCCGGTGCGCAGCAACCCTTTCGCGAATGCCGAACCTTCCGCAGGCACCGGGCCCGTTGCGCCGGCCTGCTGCCAAGTGCGTTGCCGGTAGCCGAGGTCCGCCAGCAGGCGCCGGTCCACAATGAGCACGCCTGGCTTTGCAGCGCCTTGCACCTGCTGCACCACGGCGGGTTGCGTGTCCATGTCGCCGTTGGTGAAGAGGATGCCGTCCGCAGGCAGGCTCAACAATACATCCGCAGCGGCGGCCTTCAACGCAGGTGCGACTTCGCCGCGCCTTTGCATTTCGCCCGTCCACTTTTTTAACTCCGTGGCATCGCCGTCCAGCATCGCCTTGGAGAGCATCGGCGCCAGCAATTCAGTGCGTTCCGGAGCCAATTTGTAGGCCGCTTCCAGCTCCGTAAAGGCGGGGGCAGCGGGGAATTCCACGAAGTAATCCGCCAAATGCTGCTCGAAGCTGCCCGGTGCGGTGGTCTTTATCTCATCCGCAATCTGGTTCAATTGGGCTTGGTCCGATGGCTTCAAAACCCCATTGTTGTTGCTGATCATGGCATTCTGCTCGCTGCGCAGCCAGTTCAACTGGATCAGTGCATTGCTCGGCACATCGGTGTTGGCATCCTTCCACTGGGCGGCCTGCGTGTTGGCCACGTTGTTGTCCCAGCCGCCCTGCAGCACGTTCACCGGCGGTGGAGGCGAGGGAGCCGCTTCTTTATCTTGCGCTTGGGCCGCGCCCAGCAAGGGCAGCAGTGCCAGCAGGAAGATCAGGGAGAGCCTGTTCATGGTTCGGGTTTCGTGGGGCTGTACACGCAAATTGGGGATGGGTTCAAAGTTCGTTAGGAATTAATAGGGGTGTCAGGTTCCCCGCCAAAGCGCCTTGGCGACGGCGGGTTGTCAATTGTGAGACGGCTATGGAGTAACTTCAACACCTGATCATTGCTCGTCATAAAATTCGGCGTTATCAGCGTTCCAACATTCAGCGTTCCAACCCAGCCCTACCTTTGCCACCATGGAACACGATGAAGCCCGCGACCGCATGCGCAAGGCCCTCGACATGGTCCACAAATGGCCTGCGGTATATATGTTCAAGTTCATCTTCGAACCGGAGCAGGAGCGCCTGGACGCTGTGTTGGCACTTTTCCCACCTGAAGCAGAAATCCTCCGCAAGTACAGCAAAGCCGGCAAGTACCTCAGCCTTACAGCCCGCGAAGTGATGCTGAGCGCCGATGAAGTCGTAGCGCGCTACGACAAGGCCGCCAAGATCAAGGGCGTTATCGTCCTTTAGTGCCCCATGTTCGACACCTTACGTACCACCTTGCTCATCACGCTGGCCATTCTCGTGGTCGCCGTTGCCATCCGCCGCTACAAGCAGTATATCCGCGAGCAACATACGCCCGTGCCCCGCCATGCGGAACTCCTGAACGTTGAGGTGGTCTACCATCCATTGCGCGTGCATGTGCTGGTGCGCCTTCCGCGCGAAGAGGAGGTGTTCCCAGCAGTGTTGGGGGCAGACCATTCCCAATTAACGAGTTGGCCAGCCATGCGCTTGGGCGCCGGTTCGCACGAACTGGAATTTCCCCTCGCCGCGGATGCCGATGGCGATCTTCACTTTGAACTGGGCAGTTCCACTCAACGTACGGAGCGCCGCTTCACGGTGCGCAACGCATGAAACGCGTGCTGACGGCTTTAATGGTGTTGGCGGTTTCAGCAACGGCATACGCGCAACGCGTGCCCGACCCCAAGCCGGCGGCGCAGGGATTCTTGGTACTTCCAGTCGCGCTGGGAAACCCCGTTTTCTCCAATCTCACTTCCGTACTGGCCCAAGTGGACGGCTGCTTTCAACTGCCCGTTTACAAAGGCTTAGGCCTCGGTGTTGGGGTGAATGCCAGCTTCTTCGAGTTGAACGAGTTCGGCTTGGGGGCGCAGACGCAGACCCAGGGCTTCGTGAACCGCATTCTCTACTACGGAAAGCTCAATTACGTGCATTACACCGGCCCAGTGACTTTCGTGCAATTGGATGCCAAATTCGGCCCCAGCTCGTGGAACTGGAACTGCAGCACCTGCACGGAAAGTGCCCGCCAGCCGGGCTTTCATTGGGGAGTTGATGCTGGATATTTCGTGCACGCCTCGCCCAACCTCGCCTTCGGCCTTACCGTAGGATACGATGCCGACAACACCAGCTTTGGCCCGGACGTGATCGGCCTGGAGCGTTTTCCCGGTCGCACGGATACGGGGTCGCCGTACCGTTTCCTCACTGTGGGCTTGGGTTTCAGCACGGGCTTCGCGAAGGCGAGCGGGGAGGGGATGTGGTGAGTTAGTTGTTAGTTTTTAGTTGTCAGTTGTCCGGCGTGCTGCCGACGGCGCGCGGGCACAGCGGCCGTTGAGCAAATAGCACATGAGCAACAAGCCCTACTGAACAAGCAGGTATAGTCACCCCTTCTCCTTGGGAGAAGGGGCCGGGGGATGAGGGCATTGAGGCCGTAGTGCAAATATCACGGCACGGAAGGTCCCGCTGAAGAAGCAGGACGGGTCACCCCTTCTCCTTGGGTGCGGTTCGAGCGCAGCCGAGAACGGGGCCGGGAGATGAGGGCAATGCTACTAAGCGCCAAAGGCGCGCACCTCGCTACGCCCGCACTACAAGAGCGACCGGGCCTTCGGCCACTGAGGCCTGACGAACGAACGTCTAACAACCGATAATCGACAACTGAGAACTATGCCTCAGAATCAGCCCCACCATCTTCACCTTTGCCAACTTTCTTCTTGGCCTTGGTTACTTTGATGGTTACGTCGCTCTTGTCCTTGTTCAGGCCAACCACGATTTTGTCGCCATCTTCAACGTGCTGGTTGATGATCTCCTCGGCCATGGGGTCTTCGATGTACTTCTGGATCGCGCGCTTCAATGGGCGTGCGCCGAATTTCTCATCGTAGCCTTTTTCCGCAAGGAAATCCTTGGCCTCATCGGTGAGCTTCAGGTCGTAGCCCAGTTCGCTGATGCGCTTGTACACATAACCCAACTCGATGTCGATGATCTTGTGGATGTCCTCCCGCTTCAGGGAGTTGAACATGATGATGTCGTCGATCCGGTTCAGGAACTCGGGTGCGAAGGCTTTCTTCAACGCTTTTTCCACAATGCTGCGGTTGGCGTCCGTGGTGCCTTCCACCTTGGCCTTCGTGCCGAAGCCTACGCCTGCGCCATACTCCTGCAGGTCGCGTGCACCGATGTTGGAGGTCATGATGATGATGCTGTTCCGGAAGTCGATTCTGCGGCCCAGGCTGTCGGTCATCTGGCCATCGTCCAGCGCTTGCAGCAGGAGGTTGAATACATCGGGGTGCGCTTTTTCGATCTCATCCAGCAGGATGATGGCGTAAGGCCTGCGGCGCACTTTTTCGGTTAGCTGGCCGCCTTCTTCGTAGCCCACGTAGCCGGGAGGCGCACCAATGAGGCGGCTCACGGAGAATTTCTCCATGTATTCGCTCATGTCGATGCGGATCAACGCATCGTCCGTGTCGAACATGTAACGCGCCAGTTCCTTGGCGAGCTGCGTTTTGCCCACGCCGGTGGGACCCAGGAAAATGAAGCTGCCGATGGGGCGGTTGGGGTCTTTCAGCCCGGCACGGTTGCGGCGGATGGCTTTCACCACTTTGGTGACGGCCTCTTCCTGCCCGATCACTTTGCCCTCCATTTCCTCCTTCATCCGCTGCAGCTTGCCACTTTCCTTTTCGGCGATGCGCTGCACGGGTATGCCGCTCATCATGGCCACTACCTCAGCCACGTTGTCCTCGCTTACCTCGGTGCGGTTGCTGCGGCTTTCTTCTTCCCATTTTTTCTTGGCGGCTTCCAGCTCTTCAAGCAGAATACGCTCGCGGTCGCGCAGCTTGGCGGCTTCTTCGTAGCGCTGGCTGCGCACCACTTTGTTCTTTTCCTCTTTTACTTCTTCGATCTTCGCTTCCACGTCCAAAATGGCCTGCGGCACCACGATGTTGCTGATGTGGACACGGCTGCCCGCTTCGTCCAAGGCATCAATGGCTTTGTCCGGCAGGTGGCGGTCGGTGATGTAGCGATTGGTGAGCTTTACACAAGCGGCTATGGCTTCCGGCGTATAGTCCACGTTGTGGTGCTCCTCGTATTTCTCCTTGATGTTGTTGAGGATCTGGATGGTCTCATCCACGCTGGTGGGTTCAACGATCACCTTCTGGAAGCGACGCTCCAAAGCGCCGTCCTTTTCGATGTACTGGCGGAATTCGTCCAAGGTGGTGGCACCGATGCACTGGATCTCGCCACGCGCCAACGCGGGCTTGAACATGTTGCTGGCGTCCAGCGAACCCGATGCGCCGCCCGCGCCCACGATGGTGTGGATCTCGTCGATGAAAAGGATAACGTCAGGGCTGTTTTCCAGCTCGTGCATTACGGCCTTCATGCGCTCTTCAAACTGGCCACGGTATTTCGTTCCCGCTACCAAGCTCGCAATGTCCAACGCTACGATCCGTTTGCCAAACAGCACGCGGCTCACTTTGCGTTGGATGATCCGCAGGGCCAAGCCTTCGGCGATGGCGCTTTTGCCCACACCGGGTTCACCGATCAACACGGGGTTGTTCTTCTTCCGGCGTGAAAGGATCTGGCTTACACGCTCGATCTCTTTTTCCCGGCCCACAATGGGATCGAGCTTGCCGTCCTCTGCCATTTTGGTGAGGTCACGACCGAAATTGTCCAGCACGGGCGTCTTGCTCTTGCTGTCTCCGGGCTTCTTCGCGGCGCCGCCGGCACCGCCGCCGCTGAAGCCTTGTCCGCCGCTCTCCTCATCGTCATCGTCGGTGCTTTGCGGACCTTGTGCCTTTGGCCGTGGACGGGGTGCGATGGAGGTGGGGCCGTCGCCAGCAAGGATAGTCTCCACTTCATGCTTCACGCCTTCATAGTCCACATGGAACTTGTGCAGGGCGCGCGTGGCGAGGTTGTCTTGGTCTTTCAGCATGCTCAATAAAACGTGCTCGGTGTCGATCTGTGGGCTTTTGAAGAGCTTCGCTTCGAGGAAGGTGATCTTCAACATTTTCTCGGCCTGTTTCACCAAGGTGATCTTGTCTTTTTCCGGCGGACGCATGCCACTGGCAGGTTCCATGGCACCTTCCACCATTTTGCGCAGGTCCTCCAAGTCCACGTCCATGTGGCGGAGGATCTTCACCGCGTTGCCTTCGCCATCGCGGATCAGGCCCAACAGAATGTGCTCAATGCCAATGCGGGTGTGCCCCAAGCGCAAGGCTTCTTCACGGCTGAAACCGATGACCTCGCGTACGCGGGGGGAGAATTTTGCGTCCATGCTCTACAGTTCGTTCTATGCGCCTTCCGGCGGATTGTTCATTGATAACGCAGAAGGCAAGCACAAGTTACACGCCTTCTTGGGCGGCAAGCTATCCCTGCCGATCGTCCGCGCACTTTCCAAAGGTTGCGGTTTTTTCCACAAAGTTGTTCCCGTTGTGGAAAAACCGGTGGTTCCGGATCGTGCTTTAAGGGTACCTTCGGGGCCGCTTTCGCAAGGCATGTCCAATAACCGTGCGAGACCTGACAACAGAACATAATGGCAGAAGGAGGAGAAAAGATCATCCCGATCAACATTGAAGACGAAATGAAGACCGCCTACATCGACTATTCGATGTCGGTGATCGTGGCAAGGGCATTGCCTGACGTGCGCGACGGCCTGAAGCCAGTACACCGCCGTGTGCTCTTCGGCATGGAAGGGCTTGGCATGTCCAGCGGCCGTCCGTACAAGAAAAGCGCCCGTCTGGTGGGTGAAGTGCTCGGTAAGTACCACCCCCACGGAGATCAAAGCGTATACGATGCCATGGTGCGTATGGCCCAGGAGTGGAGCATGCGCTACCAGCTCGTGGACGGCCAAGGCAACTTCGGCAGTATCGATGGTGACAGTCCGGCAGCAATGCGCTACACGGAAGTGCGCATGCGCAAGTTTGCCGAAGAGGTGATGGCCGACCTGGACAAGGAGACGGTGGACATGCGCCCCAACTTCGACGATACGCTCGAAGAACCCACGGTTATGCCAACGCGCGTCCCCAACCTACTGGTAAACGGCGGGTCAGGCATCGCCGTAGGTATGGCCACCAACATGCCGCCGCACAACCTCACCGAGGTCTGCAACGGCATTATGGCCTACATCGAAAACCGCGACATCGACGTGGCGGGTTTGATGGAGCACATCAAAGGTCCCGACTTTCCAACAGGCGGCATCATCTACGGAACCGATGGCGTTCGGGAAGCCTACGAGACCGGCCGTGGTCGCGTGGTACTGCGTGCAAAGTGCCACATTGAAGAAGATCCTAAGACCGGCCGCGAAACGATCATCGTAACCGAAATCCCATTCCAAGTGAACAAAGCTGTGCAGCTCTACAAAGGTGTTGCGGACTTGGTTAACGACAAGCGGATCGAGGGCATCAGCGACGTGAACGACTACAGCGACCGTAAGGGTATTCGCTTAGCGTACGACGTGAAGCGGGAGGCCATGGGTACCGTGGTACTCAACCAGTTGTACAAGTACAGCTCACTGCAAACCAGCTTCAGCGTAAACAACATTGCGCTGGTGCATGGCCGCCCGGTTCTGTTGGGCCTCAAGCCTATGATCCACCACTTCGTGGAACACCGGCATGATGTGGTAGTGCGCCGCACGAAGTTCGATCTGCGCAAAGCGGAAGAACGTGCCCACATCTTAGAAGGTCTGTTGATCGCGCTGGACCATTTGGACGAAGTGATCAAACTGATCCGCGCCAGCCAAACACCAGACATTGCTCGCGAGGGATTGATGAGCACCTTCGGCCTCAGCGAGATCCAAGCCCGCGCCATTCTGGACATGCGCCTGCAGCGCCTCACTGGCCTGGAGCGCGACAAGATCCGTGAAGAGCATGCCGAGTTGATGAAGCTCATTGACCACCTCCGGGCGATCCTCGCCAACGAGAGCATGCGGTATGACATCATCAAGGCGGAGACCTTGGAGATCCGCGACAAATACGGCGACGAGCGCCGCACCCAGATCGTACATGCCAGCGGCGACATGAGCATGGAAGACCTCATAGCCGACGAGGCCGTGGTGGTCACCATCAGCCACTTGGGCTACATCAAGCGCACCAGCCTGAACGAATTCCGCACACAAGGGCGCGGCGGCGTGGGCAGCCGTGGCAGTACCACCCGCGATGAGGACTTCCTGGAGCACCTCTTCGTGGCAACCAACCACAATTACTTGCTCATCTTCACCCAGAAAGGTCGCTGCTATTGGATGCGCGTCTTCGACATTCCGGAAGGCAGCCGCCAAAGCAAGGGCCGCGCCATCCAGAACATGGTGCAGCTGGAAGGCGACGACAAAGTGCTCGCCTACATCAACGTGACCGACCTGAAGACCGAAGAATATTTGGAGAACCATTTCGTGGTGCTCGTAACCAAGAAGGGCGTGATCAAGAAGACAACGCTGAAAGCCTACAGTCGTCCGCGTTCCAACGGCATCATCGCGGTGAACATCCGCGAAGGCGACGAACTGCTGGAAGCCAAGCTCACCAGTGGAACCAGCCACATTGTCATTGCCAGTAAAGCGGGCAAGGCCGTCCACTTCGAAGAAGATCGCGTGCGGCCCATGGGCCGCAATGCCAGCGGCGTGCGCGGTATGATGCTCGCCGACGACAAGGACGAAGTAGTAGGTATGGTGACGTTGGACGGGGAGGAGTCCGCCACCACACAAGTGCTCGTTGTAAGTGAAAAGGGCTACGGAAAGCGCAGCCCTGTTGACGATTACCGAATCACCAACCGTGGCGGAAAAGGCGTGAAGACCATTCAGGTCACCGACAAGACCGGACCGCTCATCGCCATCAAGTCCGTGAAAGAGGACGACCAGTTGATGATCATCAACCGCAGCGGCATTACCATCCGGATGAACCTGACTGAAATGCGCGTGCTGGGCCGTGCCACACAAGGTGTGCGCCTCATCGAACTGCGCAAAAACGACTCCATTGCTGCCGTAGCGAAGGTGGACAGCAGCCTCGCGGAAGATGAAGAAAGCGAGAATGGTGAGGGCGCCGAGGGAGCTGAAGGCAGCGGAGAAAACCCCGGCCAGAGCGGAGAAAGTGAGAATGGCACCGAAATTGAAGGTACCCCGGAAGCATGACCCAAGTAACACTTAACATGAAACAGTTTTTCATTGCGGCCGCATTGGCCGTCCCGTTCGCCCTGCACGCGCAGAACAGCGCCGTGGTAAGCGCCTATAACTACATGGGCGACGGCGACTACGACAAAGCCGCCGAGTACATTGAACCGGCAGTTACCAATGAAACCACGGCCGGTAAGGAAAAGACCTGGCGCTACCGCGGTGCCATCTATGCCCACATCGCCATGGGCACCGACGAGGCACTGAAGGCCAAGTACCCCAATTCCGCCGACAAGGCCGTTGAAAGCTACATCAAAGCCAAAGAGCTCGACACCAAGGACAGCTACAAGGAAGAGAACGACCGTGCTTTGCTCAATCTGCAGATCACAGCGCTTAACGGCGGTAACGACGCTTTCAACAAGAAAGACTACGACAAGGCCATCGCCGGTTACATGCAAAGCGAGAAGATCGCCAAGGCTTTCGGGCAGGTGGACAGCAACGCCGTGTTCAACAGCGCACTGGCCTACGAAGCCAAGGGAGACACCAGCATGGCCATGCAGCAGTACGAAAAGTGCATCCAGATCGGTTACGACAAGCCCGAAGTGTACCGCTACCTCGCCACCATGAAGAAGCGCACCGGCGACTTGGATGGAGCTATCGCCACCACCAGGGCCGGCTTGGCCAAGTACGGCGAAAACAAGGAAATGATGCTGGACCTCGTGGCCTTCCTGCTGGATGCTAACCGCATGGATGAAGCGGAGACCAGCGTGAAAGCCGCCATTGATAAGGATCCCACCAACCCCGTGCTCTACTCCGTGCTCGGCAGCCTGTACGACGGCAAGGCCAACCCGCAAGAAGGCACTGTGGCCGAAGCCGACATGGTAAAATGGTACGACCTGGCGGAAGCTGCTTACAAAAAGAGCATTGAAGTGGATCCCACCTTCTTCGACAGCTACTACAACATCGGTGTGCTCTACAACAACCGCGCGGCCTTCGAATACGAAAAGTGCAACGCCATCAAGGACGACGCGAAGTACAGCGCTTGCAAGAAAGCCGCAGACGAGATCTACCTCAAGACCATTCCATACTTCGAAAAGGCCCACGAACTGAAGCCTGACGACCGCGCCAGCATGGAGCAACTGAAGAAACTCTACGCCAAAACCGCCGACACGGAAAAGTACAACGCCATCAAAAAGGAACTGGGCGAATAAGCTTTTGCTCCTTCATCATAGAAAAGCCCGGCCGCAAGCCGGGCTTTTCTGTAAGCACCTGTATGCTTGCGGCACGCGGGCTCGGCTTTTTGCCGAGTGGACTCAGCTTAGGGCTTCCAGCATGCCTCCGGCACGCAGGCCCGCTTTTACGCACGCACCCGCTCGGGTTTTTCCCGAGTGGGCTCAGCGTAGGGCCTCCGGCCCGTCTCAACTGCATCTTTTTCATTTCCAAACAACTGTCACCTTTCCCGGTTGATACATTTGCGCCCCTCAATTCCTTTTCAGGAAAACGAACACCCATGACTTTTAACCCCATTGACGCTTGGCTGCAGATGAAAGAGCAGCTGCCCCCGTTGGCCATCGAGGGCATCGGCATCAAGTACGTGTATCCCATTTTCCTTGGTCTCTTGCTGTTGGAATACTTCAACGCCAAGGACCTTTACAACATCAAGGAAACGTGGGCCAGTTTCGTGATCTTGGTAGGTGCCACGGTGATCCGGGTGCTCACGAACGTCTTCGAGATCACGCTCTATTTCTTCCTCTTCCACTTGGCTGAGCCGTTGCGTGAACAATACTTGGGCTACAGCACGTTGGGCTTTGCTTGGTACGTCTGGATCATTTGCCTGTTCGCGGATGACCACAACTTCTACTGGCACCACCGGCTTAGCCACAACATCCGGGTGCTCTGGGCGGCACACTTGCCGCACCATTCTGCGAAGACCTTCAACCTCACGGTAAGCATCCGCAACGGTTGGTTCATCACCTTGTTCAAGCCAATTTACTGGCTGTGGTTGCCACTATTGGGCTTTGAGCCGATCATGATCGCCACCGTCCTCATCGTCAATTCCTTTTACCAGTTCTTTTTGCACTCGCAATTGGTTCCGTCGCTGCCACTTTACGAGCGGATTTTCAACACGCCCTACATCCACACCGTACACCACAGCAGCAACACGGAATACTTGGATAAGAACCACGGCGGCATCTTCAGCTTCTGGGACCGCATTTATGGCACTTGGCAAGCACCGATCAAAGGGTTGAAACCCAAGTACGGCATCAGCCACGATCCCGGCACGGACAACCCCATAACCCACAACCTATTCGAGTTCCAAGAGATCTGGAAGGACGTGAAGAAGGCCCCCGGCTTGAGGAATAAGCTCATGTACATCTTCGGCCCTCCCGGCTGGAGCCACGATGGCAGCAGCATGACCAGCAAGCAGCTACAGAAGGAGCTGGCAGCGGCCAAGGCCGCGGGAACTGCAGTGCCTGAGCACACGTTTATCCGTTCGAATTGAGCGGGCATTAGGCGATAAGGCGCTGATTACGGCTTGTCTTAAGTCGGAATTTAAGATTCTGAGGGTAGTGGAGAAAAACCGCATGGAGATGTGACGGGCCGCTTTACCCTGCGCGATCTGTTGATGATTGGGATACGGCAACCGCAGTCCCGACCTTTGTACCCTCGCCTCCGCAGAATAGAACATCTCATCAACCGCTACGGCGGAACAAGCATGTCCCAAACAAAAGCCTACGCCGCAAAAAGCGCCACTTCAGACCTTGGACCGATCACCATTGAGCGCCGCGCCCCCGGCCCGCACGATGTCGCCATTGACATTGCTTTTTGTGGTGTGTGCCACTCCGATGTGCATTCGGCCCGTAACGAATGGGGCGGCACGCGCTATCCGATCGTTCCCGGACACGAAATTGTGGGCACGGTTACAGCTGTGGGCAGCGAAGTTTCTCGCTGGAAGGTGGGCCAACAGGTAGGCGTGGGCTGCATGGTGAACAGCTGCCGGACCTGTGCTTCCTGCATAGAACACGAAGAGCAATTCTGCGAGAATGGCATGACGGGCACCTACAATTCCGTAGACCGCTACGGTGACGGAACGGTGACCAACGGAGGCTATTCAACCGGCATCACCGTGAATGAAGATTTCGTTTTGCGCATTCCCGAAGGCATGCCGCTGGACCGTACCGCACCGCTGTTGTGCGCGGGCATCACCACCTATTCGCCCTTGCACCGTTTCGGGGTGAAAGCAGGCGATAAGGTGGGCATTGTGGGCCTCGGTGGCTTGGGCCACATGGGCGTGAAGATCGCCAAGGCCATGGGCGCGCACGTCACCATGATCAGCCATTCCGCAAGCAAGCAGGCCGATGCCGAACGTTTGGGCGCCGATGATTTCCTGCTCTCAAAGGATGCGGATGCCTTCAAGAAGAACGCGAAACGTTTCGACTTCATCCTCGACACCGTTTCCGCGCCGCATGACTACAACGCTTACCTCGGTATGCTGCGCCGGGGCGGCACCATGGTGCTGGTAGGCATGCCCGATGCATCGCCAATCCATGCCGGGTCTTTGGTGCTCCAACGCCGTCAACTGGCCGGCTCACTTATTGGTGGCATCAAGGAAACCCAGGAAATGCTGGATTTCTGCGCCAAGCACAAGGTGCTAAGCGACATTGAGCTGATCCCCATGGACCAGATCAACACAGCCTACGAGCGCATGCTGAAAAGCGATGTGCGCTACCGGTTTGTGATCGATATGAAGTCGTTGGGGTAGGGGGGATTAAACGCTCACCTTCACTTTTCTCCCAGCGATCTTCTTCTCCACCTCCGCAATAGCCCGCTTCGTCTTCAACAAACTGTCCGGCGTTACGCTGATGGAGTCGATGCCCAGTTCCACCAAGAACTGCGCGAAGTCTGGAAAGTCGCTGGGACCTTGGCCGCAAATGCCCACTTTGGTGCCGGTGCGCTTGGCGGTTTCGATCAGCATTTTCAGCATGCGCTTTACCGCCGGGTTGCGTTCGTCATAGAGGTGGCTAACCAGCGCGCTGTCACGGTCCAGACCCAGAGTGAGCTGGGTAAGGTCGTTGCTGCCGATGGAGAAGCCATCGATGTGCGCGCTGAATTCCTCGGCCATGATGATGTTGCTCGGGATTTCGGCCATCAGGAATAACTCCAAGCCTTCCTTGCCGCGCTCCAGGCCGTATTCCTTCATCACTTCGGTTACGCTTTGCAGCTCTTCCACCGTGCGACAGAACGGAACCATCACCACAACGTTCTTCAGGCCCATCTTTTCACGTACACGGCGAATGGCCTTGCATTCCAGCCCGAATGCTTCTTTGTACGTATCGCTGTAGTAGCGCGATGCGCCGCGCCAGCCGATCATGGGGTTTTCTTCTTCCGGCTCAAAGTGTTCGCCGCCCAAGAGGTTCTTGTATTCGTTGCTCTTGAAATCGCTGAAGCGCACGATAACCTTGTTGGGGTAGAAGGCCGCAGCGATCTTGGCAATGCCGTAGCTGAGGCGCTTGATGAAGAAGGTCTCTTCGTCCTGATAGCCGTTGATCAAGTAACTGATCTTGCCGCTGAGCGCCACATCGCCAAGCTCTTTGTGCTGGAGCAGGGCCAGCGGGTGCGCTTGAATGTAGTTGTTGATGATGAACTCCTCACGCGCCAAGCCCACGCCGGCGTTGGGAAGGCCCGCGAATTTGAAGGCCAAGTCCGGGCTGGCCACGTTCAGCATGATCGGCGTTTTAGTGGTCGGGATGTCGGACAACAGCGTTTCTTCCACCGTGGAAGGAATGAGGCCGTGGTAGATGATGCCGACGTCGCCTTCGCAGCAGCTCGCTGTCACTTCCATGCCGGTATCCAGCAAGTCCGTGGCATTGTTGCAACCTACAATGGCGGGCACGCCCATTTCCCGGGCTACAATGGCCGCGTGGCAGGTACGTCCGCCTTTGTTGGTGATGATTGCGCTGGCCTTTTTCATGATCGGCTCCCAATCCGGGTCGGTCATGTCGGTTACCAGCACGTCGCCTTGCTGAAAATCTTTGCCGTCGCCATCGCCACCGCGACCGTCCAAACTGTACAGAATGCGGACCCGACCACTGCCTACGCGGTCGCCAATGGCGATGCCGCGCGTTACTTCCTTGACGCCCTCGGGCTTGTCGATCTTGTATTCCACCACGCGGTCGCTTGCCTTGTTGCTGTGGATGGTTTCCGGACGCGCCTGTACAATGAAGAGCTCCTTCGTCAATCCGTCCACGGCCCATTCCACGTCCATAGGGCACCAATGGCCCTTGAGGTCGCTGTAGTATTTTTCAATGGCGGCCACGCTGCGCGCCACTTCCAACGCCTGCTCATCGGTAATGCAGAAGCGGTTGCGCTGGGCACGTTCCACGGGAATGGTGAGCGTGGGCTTGCCCGGCTCCACTCCGTAGACCATTTTGCGGTCCTTGTGGCCGATCTTTTTCTCAATAATGCTACTGAAGCCTTCCGCCAACGTGGGCTTGAAGACGATCCATTCATCCGGATTTACAGCACCCTGTACCACCATTTCCCCCAAGCCGTAGCTGCCGTTGATCAGCACCACGTCCTTGAAGCCGCTTTCAGTGTCCAAGCTGAAAGCCACGCCGCTGCTGCCCACATCGGAGCGCACCATTTTCTGGATGCCCACGCTAAGGCCCACCTGAAAATGGTCGTAGCCCAAGCTTTCGCGGTACACGATGGCCCGGTCGGTGAAGAGCGATGCGAAACAGTTGCGCACCGCGCTGATGAGGTCTTGGTGACCGCGAATGTTCAGATAGGTCTCCTGCTGTCCGGCGAATGAAGCATCCGGAAGGTCTTCCGCAGTGGCGCTGGAACGAACAGCCACGTCGGTGGCTTCCTGCCCGTATTTCAGCGACATTTCATCATAGCGGGCCATGATCCCTTTCCAGATCTCCTCCGGGAATTTCCCGTTCTTGATCAGTGTACGGACCGCCAATCCCGTGCGGCGGATGTTCTCCACGTCGTCCACGTCCAAGCCCGCCACGATGTCCCGGATCTTCTGGTCCAGCACGTTGTGCGCGATGAAAGCTTCGTAACTGGCCACTGTTACCACAAAACCGCCGGGTACTTGCACGCCGAGCTTCCCGAGGTTTTGTATCATCTCCCCGAGGCTGGCGTTTTTGCCACCCACAGTGGGGATGTCGCTCAATTCAACTTCATGGAGCCACTTGAGGTAGGGTGCTTTGGCCATTTTGTTCTCGATTTGCTTGATGGATCGTGGGGCTGATTGAACGGAAAGTCCGGCGCAAAGGTTGAAATTCCTTTGGAAAGAATTTTGGCTGTTCTTACGCTGGGGGATCTGATCGCGCGGCCCGCAAGCGAATGCCGTGCCACGGTAGGCTCGTGCATCCGCACCGTAAAACAACAAGGGCACGGTGTACACCGTGCCCTCGGGGGAAATTCAAGAAGGAATTTATCACTGCCGGATGAAACGTGAGCGTTGCTGGCGCCCCGTGCGGTCCACCACATCTACGATGTACGTGCCCACCCGACCAATGTCGAAGGTGAGGCGCTTGGCACCATTGAGGGCGTTATCGCGCAGGATCAAGCGGCCATTCAGGTCCCGCACTTCGATAGTCAGCATGCCGTCCGGGCAATCCGCCGTTACGGCGCCGGTAGTGGGTACGGGGTACATGCGCAAGCTGGTGCTACCCGTTTGCGAGGAGATCAATGTGGCCATTTCACCCGGTGCTTCCAAGGCCGCTTCAACGGAAGGGGCCGTAGCATTGCGCTCCAAGGCAGGCTGCTGTGTTTCAATGTTCTGCTGTGCCTGTGCGGTGGCCGTGAATAGTAAGGCGGTTGCGAAGAGTAGGGTTGCTTTCATGGGGGAGTGTTCTTGGTTTAGCCATGCTACGTAGAGGCCGGGAAAAAGGTTTCGCCCTCCCGAATGACTATCTTTCACGAAACCCGATCGACATGACAACCAAACGGGCCCGTATCCGCAAGGGCAACAAGAAACCCGCCACGAAGGCAAGTGCCACCGCCAACACCCGTGCGAAGCGCAAAGCCGTGACCGCAGCGCGAATACAAGCCGAAGCTCGCAAAGCAGCCGCGTTGGTGAAGGCCGCCGCCAAACCTTCAACCTCAACCAAAGTGGCAAAGAAGAAAACGGCAGCGAAGGCAATTGCAAAGTAGCAACCTGTGTCTGCTTGGCCGCCAAGGCGAACGGGGGGCCTCCTGGCTGTTATTAGGCCGGCTTGAACAACTCCGGCGTGGGATTCTTCAGCACCACATAGGCACGCCGCCATGGGTCATCGCCCAGCATGCGCCATTTGTGAGCGGTGCCCGAGGTGTCCAAGGCCAGCAACACATCGCCGGGCCGAAGGATGAAGGTGCTGCCGTCGTGCATGGTGAATTCCAGCGTGCCGCATAGTGTGATCACGTACTGCGCTTCCGGTGCCGTATGCCAGTCGTAGCTGCCATGCGCCGGGGTTTCCTTGAAGTGGATGGAGACCACCTTTTCCGTTGCCAGTTCCTTAACCGTGCCTTCCTCAAAATGGGAATTGCCGTCCGCACCGGTGTATAGCTTGATCGCCTTTATCATGCTGCAAAGTTCGGTTGCGAAACCAACGGCCTGCCGAAAACCAACAACCAACCGCCTGCAGGGCCGTATCAGGTACGTCCACCAAAGTCCTTAAGCCCATGCGCTCCAGCGCCCATATCTTTCGCACACCTACCGTGGAAATTCATAGCGACAACCATATCGCACTAAAGAAACCGAATTACCCGGTGGTGGATGGCCTTGCGCGCTATTTGGCCAAACATGGCCGAAATACGAAGATCCCCATTGCCTACGAGGACCTTTTGCGCCACGATGGCCTGATGGCCCAGACCGACCCGGACGGTAAGGAAACGCTGTGGACTACCGTGATGCTTCGGCCTTCGGAAATGCAGGATACGCACGACCGTCTTGTGGAACTGTATCAAGTGTTGATCGGATATGGCCGCACTTTACCTTACCTGCGCGTGGCCAGCATCGATTTCTGCGG
>Ga0075152_10001633_pt1 | contig 16241 bp, 14 predicted proteins | sample JI61114C2DNA_FD_70964 | JGI IMG/M metagenome (GOLD analysis project Ga0075152, IMG submission 70964) | Wastewater effluent complex algal communities from Wisconsin, to seasonally profile nutrient transformation and Carbon sequestration -... | ecosystem: Engineered > WWTP > Effluent > Algae...
GGCAATGATCGCGACCCCATCCTCCTCGCCGTGGGGAGCACCACGCCCAACAACACGCTCACCAACCAGTACAGCCGCTTGGACACCAACTTGGACGGCGTGGTGAAGTACACCGGCTCCGCCAATGATCGGGATGTGATCCTCACCAACGTAGGCAGCACCACGCCGAACAATACGCGAACGCAGCAGTTGCCGTAGTGAGGGTACCCCCAAAAGCGCCAAGCCCCTCTGCGGAGGCAGAAGGGCTTGGCGCTTTTGATGTACGTAAGGTTCAGGCCTGTGCGGACGGCAGTTGGAAATGGTCGTGAATGCTGCGCAGGGACATCACCTCCTGCTTCAGCTCTTTGCGCTGGCCGAGCAGCTTGTCGTAGGCCTTCGCCAGTTTGCTGTTCTCGCGCACCAGCGCTTCCTTCTCGCGGCGCAAGGCCATCAGTTCTTTGGCCAGTTCGGGCGCGGACTCCTGGTTCAGCACCAGCTCTTCCAAGCGTTGCTGCTCCAGCACGGAGGCGCTCAAGCGGCGTTGCAGGTCCTTCACATAGTAGGCGAGCCAGACACACCGCTCGTAGAGCGTTTCATCCGGCTCCAATGCGTGCAGGGAAATGCGCTTCGTTCCCATGGTTTCTGTTCCGTTTTCGGGCGTTTGTACGGTCGGTGCTGTAGCGGGTTTCGCGGCTTCGGGCTTCACCACATTTCCGCGTGCGTGCCATCCGCGTTCACCCGCCACGTGGTGCTCATGCCAATGGCCTCATAACTGTTCGCCGCATGGAAGGCCAGGGTACCGTGCAGCGGGCCGAAGTGCCCGTGCAAGTGCGGCAAGGTGCTGGCCCGCCGGAGCACCCAGCGCCGTGCGAAGCCGGGCAGGTTCTTCGTCAGGTGGTGCAGCATGTGCAGGATGGCATCCAGCTGGCAGATGTCGAAGCGTTCCTCCCACTTGCTGTGTTCCTCGTCGCCATCCGGTACGTCCTGATCGGCGGCATCCACGGTGTAACCGGTTCGTTGGGCGGCAAGCGCGTGGTGGGATGACCAGGCCACGTGCAGCGGCGAAGGTTCATGTGCGCGGTCTACGTAGTTCGACGTGTTCATCGGGGGTTCGTTTGTTCGGTTCGCGACCCGCGGACAGCCCCGGCTTCCTTCCGGTCGGAATTCCGCCGGGGCTGTCTCCGCATGGTCAGTGTTGCTCAGGCTGCGGCCATGCAACGGGCCGGTTCGCTCAAGCTGCTCTCGCCGGCCGCGTTGATAGCGGTAACGGAAAGCCAGTAGAGGTCGCGCGGGGTAAGGCCGTCCAGATCGAAACGGCTCTTGGTGGTGGTGCCCACGAGCTTCCATTCGAACGGTGCGTCCTTGGTGCTCATGAACACGTGGTACATGTCAACGCCCGCTTCAGGGGTCCACTTCAGCGCCACCCGGCCGCTGTGCGTGGTGTATCGGGAATTGACGTTCAGGGGCGGGTTGGGTTCACCATGTTCCGCGCCGCGCTTCACCACCGTGAAACCGCTGCTCAGTATGGTGTTCTCGTCCCCGCCACTGGCCATCTGCACGTAGCCGGCCAGTTGCTTCAACAGCGCGCGCAGTGCTTTCTCGGCCACCCGGCGCGCCTGGTGTTCGGAGCGACCGCCATTATTGTCCACTGCGGCGTTCGCAGCGGCCAAGGTGGCGATAGCGGTTTGCAGCACAGCCAGTGTGGGGGTGGGCGTGGGGTACGCCGCGTTACCGTCCATGGCATCGTGGATGCCCTGTGCCTTCGCCACGGTCCCCGTGGCAGGGAGGCCTCTCAGCCCGATCTTTACAGTAGACATGACTTCCGATGTAGGCCTATTGGAGGCGGGCCTTACTCCGCATGGTATGCCCCCTTGTACCACAGGCCCTTGGGCTTTGATATCGGCTATTTGGCCGATGCCCCGGAAGTCCTCCCATATATATGGTATATCCGGGCGAAAGGTTCCCCGCTGCACGGAGAACACGCCGCGCGCGCTCGCATTTCGGCCGCGTGCGCTGGAAATGCGGCCGCTCGTGCGGCGAACGCGGCCGCATGTGCGGGAAAGCCGGTCGCGTTCGCGACGGATGCGGGCGCATATCCCGCGAACGCGCGTGCATGCACGGCGCAAGCGCGCGCATCTGCGGCGAACGCACCCGCATCCAGGGCGCGAGCGGCCGCGTTCAGCGCGAACGCGGCCGTGTTCGGAACGAATGCGCCCGAATTCAACGCACGAGCGGCCGCGTTGGCCATGAACGCGCCTGCGTGCGGGGCAGGAGCGGCCGTATCGCTACCGAACGCGCCCGCGTTCAGCCCACCGCATCACCGGTAGACGGCTCCAACCCCGCGCGCAACTGTTGGCAGTAGCAGAGTGCCATGCCCAAGCGCACCGCTTCGGCGATCAGCTTCTGCCGCGAGTCCACGCCCAACAGCGCGAACAGATGCTCCTTGTGCGTCTTGAATGTGCTCAAGCTCATGTGCAGCACATCCAGCATCTCTTTCTCCAACAGGCAATCCGCGCGGCACAACAGCAGCAGTACCTCCATTTCCCGGGGGGTGAGGTGCGGGACCTTTTCTGATCGGCGATCGCTGGGCATAGGGGTGGTGGTTAAGGGCACGACCTGCCGCGCCAGCTGGCAGCCGTACACGGTGAAGTACGGTGCCGATGGCCCATTATTATACAGGCATCCAGAATACGGTGCACAGGGGCTCAGCTACGGTATCATTCAGCCGGGAACGGTTCTGCGGAAGGGCCGGGCTCGCCCTTCGGCGCTACCGGGGCCGGGTAGGCTGCGGGCCTTGGTTCGGGCTGTGCAGGCCGCTCCATGCGGAGGGGTTCTTGGTCGGCTGGGGTGGCGGTTCCGCTGGCTCTTCGGCCATTAGGTTCATTCGGTGGGCGAGGCCTCAGGTCGCTGGCCTCCGGTGGTCAGACCGTGGGGATGGTTCTTGGGTTCAGGCGTATTTGGCCGCGTCTCGCGGACGGGTTCTTGGTAGTTGGCCGTTCGGTCGGTTTTTCGGCCTCTTGGTGTATTCGGTGGGTTAGCCTTTAGGCCGCCGGAGGCGGAAAGGCTTAGCGGTGCCGGGATAGAGGGCACTCGGCAAACAGCCGAGCGCCGGTTGTGGGGGCGTATGGGTAGTGTGGCACTCGCCAAACAGCCGAGCGCCGGAAGGGGAGCTGAACGTGAGCACTGCGAGAAGTGATGGGCGAGAGAGAACAACGCACGAAGTGACTTTCATCACCTTCATGTTAGCGTACACTAACGTTCTTTGTGCTGTTGACCTGAACACGGCACCATGCACGGCAAGAACAACATCGCGATCGGCTTTTTGGTCATGGGGGCCTTTATGCTCTACGGCTTCCTCCTGATCTACCTGCGCGACTTCGCACCGGACAAGCAGGCATGGGTGGACAGCTATTCCAGCGGCAAGCATTTCGAGGCGCGCTTGGCGCACGTGCATGGCAATTTGTTCGCCTTCTTGAACGTGGTGGTGGGTTACCTGCTCCTGCATTTCCGCGAGCGGTTGCGCCACGTCGCGGCCATCTCTTGGCTGGCCATCACCGGCCTGTTGATGCCGATGGGCATTCTGGCGGAAGTCTATCTGGGCGCTCCACCGGTCTTCGTGCTCATCGGTGCCATCGCAATGACCACCTCGGTGTTCTGGCTGGGCATTTCCTTCCTCAACCTCAAGAACGACCATGGACATTAAGCCACGCCAATTGGAGATCATGGAGGCCGCAGGCCAGCTCATGACCGAGAGCGGCTACGCTGCGCTCACCACCAAGCGGCTTGCCGAGCGCATGGGTTTCAGCGAACCGGCCCTGTACCGGCACTTCAAGAACAAGGAGGAGATCCTGCTCACCATGCTCCACTACCTCGCTGCTTCCATGGAGGAACGCCTTACCGATGTGACCGCCCGCGTGAGCGATCCATCGGAGCGGGTAGAAGCCATGTTCGACAGCCACTTCCGGTTCTTCACGCAGTATCCCCACTTCCTCATGGCCATTTTCGCCAGCGGCGTACTGGACCAGACTCCCGCCCTGGATAAAGGCATTACCGACCTCATGGAGGTGAAGCGGCGCCATCTGCTCGCCACCATCAAGGAAGGCCAGGCGAAAGGTGTGTTCACCGATGCCTTCCCCGCCGAACTGCTCACCACGATCGCGATGGGCACGTTCCGGCTGCACATGCTCCGCTGGCGTATGAGCGGCCGCTCGTTCGATCTGACGAAGAAGGGCCGCGCGCTGGTGAAGGTGGTGGTGGGGCTTATCCGTACCAAATAGCCAAGTGATGATGAAAGGACCGATCCTACGCTACGTGCTCGCCGCGGTGCTGCTGCTCTTCGGTGCGCTCACGCTGTTCCTCAGCACCTCCGTGATCTTCGACCTGTTCGGCGTTCGGGCGCGTGAAGGGAACTACGTGCTCGCGGTGGTGTGGGCCAACTTCATCGCCAGTATCCTGTACGTGCTGGCCGCTGTGGGCGTTCTCGCACAAGGGCGCTGGCCTCCCAAGTTGCTGCTCGCGGCCGTGGTGGTACTCGTTGGTGCCGCCATCGTTTTCGCTTGGCATGTATACAGCGGTGGGATCTACGAACAGAAGACCATCGGCGCGCTGGCCTTCCGAACGCTCCTCACCGGGGCCTTCTACTTCGCTGCCGCTCGACTGGGCACCACCGCACACACACCGGATCAACACCATACACGATGAAGAACACTGGAGTACTTGCAACAGCCCTTGTCGGGTGTACGCTCCTTGCCTTGGGCTGTGGCACGGATACACCCGCGCATAACGACCATACGGATGAAGGGTCCGCCGCCGCGCAGGCCACCGACGCTCCGGAAAGCGGTGTTCCCGCCGTGCGCTTGGACAGCTTGGGCAACCGCTGGATCGCCAACCCGGAGACCACCACGGGCATCGCCAATATGTCGGCGATCCTTCAGGCGTTCGATCCCGCGAGCGGGAACGCGGATACGCTGAAGGCCGCGCTGGAAAACGAGTTCGGCTTGATCTTCGAACGCTGCACCATGGAGGGTGAAGCCCACAACCAACTGCACAACTTCCTGATCCCGATCCACCACGCGCTGCGCGGATTCGACGGGAAGGCAGCCCACGATCGGGAGGCCATGGCCACGCACCTCGCAACGTACACCACCTTCTTCCAGTAGCCCGTGATCACCATGCGGCGCGCTTCCACAGCCTTGCGGTATATCACGGTGTCCTTGTTGGTCACCCTGTTGGCCGCGCAGGGATCCGCCCAGACGATGACCCTTGAACAGTGCGTGGATTCCGCACTGGCGAACGATCGGCGCGTGCGCATGGCAGCATTGGACGAAGAGATGGCCGCCCTCCGGATCGGGGAAGCAAAGGCCGGGCTGATCCCCAAAGTGCGCGGTGCGGCCGAGTTCAGGCACTACACCGACCTGCCCTACCAACTGTTGCCCTCCAGCTTCTTCGGCGGACCCGAAGGCGCTTACCGCGCCGTCCAATTCGGTACCACGCAGAACATCAACGCGAACCTGCAAGCGCAAATGCCCCTGTACGATCCGCAGGTGTGGGGCGGTATCCAGATGGCCAGGGAGGGCGATAGACTGGTTGAACTACAGGGTGAACGGACACGGGAAGCGGTGGTGCTGGAGGTGAGCAACGTGTACTACAACCTGCAGATCTTGAACGCGCGGTTGGCCTTCCTGGACAGCAATGTGGTGAATGCCGAAGACCTGGTGCGCAACACGGAGCTGCTGCACGATCAGACGCTCGCACGTGCGAGCGATGTGGACAGGCTGCGCTTGCAACACGCCCAACTCCTTACCCAGCGTGAACGTGCGCGTTCTCAATACGCTCAGGCCATGGATGCCTTGCGGATGTTGATCGGAGTTCCCGTGGATGCCCCGCTGGAGGTCGCCGCACCCAAGGCCGTAGTGAACACAACGGCGCCAACAGCGCGTTTGGGCACCGGCGTGCGCACCGCTGAACAGGCCATGCGCTTGAAGGCGGCCGAACTACAACTGGTGAAGCGCTCACGCATTCCCAGTTTGAACGCCACTGGTCTGTATGGCACCACCGGCTTCGGGCCCATCGGTGTGGAGGACCGGTACGACTACTATCCCATCGGCTACGTCGGTGCGCAGTTGCAGGTGCCCATCTTCCAAGGAACAGTGCTGGGGAAACGGATCAAAGGCAAGGAACTGGAACTGGAACACGCCACCCTGCAACGCGATGCCGCACTTGAACGCGAGGCGTTGGAACACCGCAGCGCCCTGCGCGATGAAGCCTTGGCCCGCCGTGCTCTCGCGGACAGCGAAGCGCAATTGGAACTGGCTGATCGCATCCGCCGCAGCACACTGCTCCAACACCAGCAAGGGGTGGCCTCGCTCAGCGATATCATACTTGCCGACCAGGCATTCTGGAACGCACAACAGAACACCATCAACGCCTTGGTAGACCTGCGCAAAGCCCAGCTGGAATTGGCGCGCATCACCGGAACACTGCTACCAACACAACGCCCATGAAACGCTGGATGATCTGGATCGCGCTGGGCGCTTTGGTCGTACTCACGGTATGGAAGCTCGCATCCAACAAGCGCATCGTGCAGGAGCGCGTGTACCGCCACGACAAGAGCGCACCCGTGCATGTGGGTGTTGACACCGTGCGGCAGGCGCTGCTTGGGGAAGGCACCCGGTACAGTGGCACGGTGGAAGCCACGCACGATGGCCGCGTGATGGCGGAAGTGCCGGGCCGTGTGGTGGCCTTGGACGTGAAGGAAGGGGAATGGGTGGAACGCGGCGCGGTGATCGCGCGCCTCGATGGTGAACTGTTGCGCCTGCAGTTGGAAGCGGCGCAAGTGCACGTGGGAGGCTTGGAAAAGGACCATGCCCGCTATACCATACTGGCGAAGGCCGATGCGGTACAAGCCGTGCAGCTGGAGAAGACCGACGTGGCCTTGGAGGCCGCACGTATCCAACGTGATAACCTGAACGAACAACTGCGGCGCACCACCATTGTGGCACCTTTCAGCGGGCAGGTGGTGCAACTGCTGGTGGAAGTAGGCACCGTGCTCGCACCATCCATGCCCGTGGCGCAACTCACCGATCATCGTGCGATGGAACTGGTGCTGCTGGTACCCGCATCGGATCGCGCTCGCTTCCGGATCGGCGATGCGCTCACGGTCGCCGCAAGCGGTACAAAGAGTTTGGTGGGCACGGTATCCAGCGTGGGCGATCGCGGTGATGGCGCGCACAACTTCGCCGTGCGCATCGCCCTTGCTTCCTCCACCGATGATGCGATCAGACCTGGCATGTCGGCTTCGGTGCAAGCGCCGCGCAAAGGGGAAGTGCCCGGAGCGGTGATCCCGGCCAATGCGCTGATCGGTTCCACGCTTCAACCGGAGGTCTATGTGGTGCAGGACGGCATCGCCCAGCGGCGCACGATCGTGACGACATCCACGAGCGGTGGCTTGGTGGCGGTGGCTGAAGGCTTGAAACCCGGTGACATCGTGGTGACCAGTGGCTTCATCAGCCTTGCGGACGGAATGCCGGTGCGGTACCGCTGATCCTTGATCATGAGTTCGAACAGCAACAGACCATGACCATCACCGGGATCGCCATCAAGCGGCCGTCGCTCATCATCGTCATCTTCGGTGTGTTGCTGCTGGGCGGCGTGGTGGCCTACCGCAACTTGGGTGTGGAACTCATGCCGGACTTCAACCAGCCGGTGATCACCATCCGCACCATGTACCCCGGGGCCGCACCCGATGAAGTGGCCAACTCCGTAACGCGGCCCGTGGAGGATGCGCTCAGTGCGCTGGAGCATGTGGACTTCATCAGCAGCCGATCACTGGCCAACGCGTCCATCGTCATCGTCAACTTCAAGTACGGCGCGAACCTCGATCTGGCCATGCAGGACGCACAACGCCGTATCGATAACATCCGCCAGGATCTGCCTGACGGTCTGCAGCCGCCGGTGATGACGAAAGTCTCGCCGAACGACCTGCCCATCATGAGCGTGAGCGCCTTGAGCGATGAGCCCGCACCACGGTTCTACCAACGCATGCAGGATGAACTGCTGCCGCGTCTGCAACAATTGAAGGGCGTGTCGGAGATCACCCTGCTCGGTGGCGAACAGCGCGAAGTGCAGGTGAAGGTGGACCAGGCGAAACTGTTGTTGTACCGGATCCCGCTCGCACACGTATCCGACGCCATCGTACGCGCCGGTCGCGAGGTGCCTGCGGGCAGTGTGCGTACCGAGGACGCCCAGCTCACCGTGAAGCTCGCGGGCAAGCTCACCACCGTTGAGGAGATCGAGAATGTGGTGGTGACCATTCCCGCCCCGGGCTCCGTGGTGCGCGTGAAGGATGTGGCGACCGTGGTGGATGGCATCGCCGATGCCACTTCGGTGAGCCGGTACAATGGGGAAGAAGGCATCGGCCTGTTGATCAAGAAACAAGGCGATGCGAACGCGGTGGAGGTCAGCGCAGGTATACGGGCGGAACTCGCCAGCATTGAACAGGAGGAACAAGCATCGGCCACGCGGTTCATCATCGCCGACGATAGCACCGATATCACCATCGAAGCGGTGAACGGCGTGCTCGTGGACCTCGGACTGGCCGTGCTGCTGGTATCGCTCATCATGTTGCTCTTCCTGCACAGCCTGCGCAACTCGCTCATCATCCTGGTGGCCATTCCGGCTTCGCTGATCAGCGCGTTCGTGGCCATGGGACTTTTCGGCTACACGCTGAACCTGATGACGCTCCTGGCCATGTCGCTCATCATCGGCATCCTCGTGGACGATTCCATCGTGGTGCTGGAGAACATCCAACGTTATCTGGACAAGGGCGAGGACAGAAAGAGCGCCGCGATCAAGGGCCGTGCGGAGATCGGCTTCTCTGCCTTGTCCATAACGCTGGTCGATGTGGTGGTGTTCCTGCCCATCCTCTTCGTACAGGTCTTCGTGGCCGATCTGCTGAAGCAGTTCAGCGTAGTGGTGGTCGTGTCCACCCTCATGAGCCTCTTCGTCAGCTTCACCCTTACACCATGGTTGGCGTCGCGACTAGGCCGCAAGGAGGAACTCCAGCCCACCAATTTCTATAACCGCTTGCTCATCCGTTTCGAGCATGGCCTCGATGGGCTCAACAACTGGTATGCTCGGAAACTGGGTTGGGTGCTCGCGCACAAGCTGGCCTTCCTCGGTATCGTGCTCCTGCTCTTCGTGGGCACGGGCGCTGTGATCAAGCAGGGCATCATGGGCAAGGAGCTCATCGCCACCGGTGATCAGGGCAAGTTCCGGCTGGGCTTGGAATACGACAAGAGCACGGCGCTGCACGCCAACAACTCGCGCTCGCGGAAAGTGGAGACTCTCCTGCTCGCACAACCTGAAGTAGCCTCCGTGTTCAGCAACGTGGGCGGCGCCAGCAGCGGCATCGGCAGCATGGGCGTGGGGGCCGAGCACCGCACCGAACTCACCGTGCAACTGGTGCCGCGCGCCGAACGGGGCAACGAAAGTTCCGACGCGTACATGATGCGCATCCGCCGCGTGTTGCAGGACAGCTTTCCGTCCGTCGATATCACCATGGCCGCGATCGGCCTCATCCCGCGCACCGCACCCGTGGAGATCACCCTCAGCGGTGCGGACCCTGCGGTCGTGATGCGCACCGCACGCGAATTGAAGGACACCCTCATCGGCATTCCCGGTGCCAACAACGTTCGCTTGAGCATCGAGACGGGAAGTCCCGAACTGCAGGTATTCCTTGACCGCGATGAAATGGCACGCCTCGGATTGAACACCCTGCTGGTGGGTGCTACGCTGCGCAATGCCTTCGCGGGCAACGACGATGCGCTGCTGTACCAAGCGGGCACCGAACACACCGTGCGCATCCGCTTGGACGACTTCGATCGGCGCGAAGCGCGCGATGTGGAACAACTGCTCTTCATCAACCCGGCCGGACTTCCTGTGCGGCTCGACCAGTTCGCCCGCGTGGAGCGGCACGATCCGCCCACATTGGTGGAGCGCATGGACCGCCAGAACGCGGTGACCCTCACCGCCGATGCGTTGGGCCGCGGCTCAGGTACCGTGGCCGATGAAGTGGTGGCCTACATCAAGGCCAACCCGTTGCCCACCGGTGTGAACATGGTCTGGGGCAGCGACATCAAACGCCAGAACGACAGCTTCGGCGCGTTGGGCAGCGCGCTGCTCATTTCGTTCATCCTCGTGTACCTCATCATGGTGGCGTTGTACGATAGCTTTCTCTACCCGCTGGTGGTGCTTTTTTCCATTCCGGTCGCGGTCATCGGCGCCTTCCTCGCGCTCAACCTCACGCTCTCCACGCTCAGCCTGTTCACGCTGCTGGGCCTGATCATGCTGCTGGGCTTGGTGGCCAAGAACGCGATCCTGATCGTGGACCGCACCAACCAACTGAAAGAACAGGGGTTGCACTACCGCGATGCCTTGATCGAAGCCGGCCGAACACGTCTGCGACCGATCCTGATGACCACCGTGGCGATGGTCTTCGGCATGCTGCCCATCGCACTGGCCTCCGGTACCGCCAGCGAGTGGAAGAACGGCCTGGCCTGGGTCATCATCGGCGGCCTCACCAGTTCCATGCTGCTCACCGTGTTCCTGGTGCCCGTGGTTTACTACGCGGTGGATGCGGTGAAGGAGAGGGTCGGGAAATGGAAGACCGCGCGGAGTAGCAGGGCCGCGAACCAACCGAACTGACAGCAATCAGCTCCCAGCGCAGTATGCAAAGAGAACTTCACCGCTAACAACCACATAACATGGAAAAGACCACGATCAACCCCAAGCTCCGCGCCGCGATCAAACTGCGTCATCTGGTTGAAGCTATCAGTACGGACTGGGGGCAGCTCGCCACCGTCGGGAAGGGTGTACGCAAGCAGTTACAACAGGCTGAAGAACTGGCCCAGGTCCACGGCGATGCGGTCTTTCATGCTGAATTCCAGCGTCTCTTAGCTGGGATCCGCGCGGAGATAAGCGGCGTTGAGAGCATGCTGGCCAAGGCGGCCGCCACTTTGGAGCAGGGCAAGCCTATTGATCCCGCGATGGATTGGGCGGGCATGCAAGGCCACCTGCACGCCTCAGAAGACCTGTTCCGCCGCATGAAGCAACTGCCCTTTGCTGAAACGACCAGTACAAATGCCCACGATTGGAATGCGCTATGGGACGTGGTTCGCGCCAACATGGATGCTGTGCGCGGCTTGTGCAGTGCGGCCTACTTGAAGGCCCGCATGATCGCCGAACTCGGCAAGGTCGAGGCCGATGCTCTCACTAAAACGATCATCCACCACATCCCCCGCAACTTCTCCTTGGTCGAAGCCGATCGCTATGAGCAGGACTACCTCGCCGCAATGGACCAGATAAAGGAGGATGCTGCGAAGAAATCCAACCTGTGGGACCGCTTTCTGAACATGTTGGCAGGAATGGTCCCATTCGAGGAAAGCCCGGCGGAACGCGTGATGATGCAACGCTGGATCGACGGGGAGAAGGGTGCGTTGTAGCCTGAGTATTGCGATTGCTTATCACAGGCAGGCACGTCAATTGTGAAGAAGTGCGCTTGTTGTGGACCAAGGTGGTCTTGTAGGCCCCCTATTGTCGCAGTGTTCGGCTCGCGCCGTATGAAGCGAGGCGGTCACTGGTGCCTGCAACGTCACCTTGCCTCGCTTCACCGGCCCCGCATCCACTCAAGCGCTTTTCCGCGAACTGCCTCTGCCACTGCCTTCGGCAGTCAAGTCCGGCAGACAAGTCCGGCAGCCGGGAGCGCGGCCTGAAGAACCTGAAGGCCGAAACCGCCAAGAGCCCGAATGCACCGGAAGGCCCTTCGCGAAGAGCGGCCGAGCACCGCCCTTCGGCTCCGCTGGCGTTCCCGTGCTCCAAGGCCTAAATTCGTGGCCTTCCCAACGAACGCATGTTGTTCCGACCTATCGTCACGCTCGCAGTGGCTTGCACCCTTGCGCTTTCTGCCCGCGCCCAAGAGGGCCTGCCGCACGGCCTCGCCCCCCACGAGGTCGACCTGATCCGCGACTACCGCGAGTCCCGCGCGAGCGATGACCGCGGCATATCCACCCCGCCTCCCTTCGTCCCGCGCACCATGGCGGAGTGGGAGGAGGTGCAGACCCTCTGCGTCAGTTGGATCAGCTTCCCCAGCATCCTGAAGCAGATCGTGCGGTACGCCAAGGACGAGTGCCAGGTGCTCATCCTTTGCGCGAGCAGCGGCAGCAACTCCCAAGCGAGCATCACCACCTACCTGCAGGCCAACAACGCCGGTGGGCCGCCGCTGCCCAACCTCACCAACATCAGCTTCCTCGTGACCCCCTACAACAGCATCTGGATGCGCGACTACGGGCCGGAGTGCATCTACCAGAACGAGGTGGACAGCCTCTACCTGCTGGACTGGATCTACAACCGGCCCCGCCCCAGCGACGACACCAGCCCTGACGCCATCGGCACCTTCAAGAACAAGGCGGTGTACAGCACCAGCACCGCACCGAACGACCTGGTACACACCGGCGGCAACTTCATGGCGGACGGCTTCGGCACCGCCTTCAGCAGCAACCTGGTGATCGATGAGAACGGCCCGGGCGGCAGCTACAACCAGACGGACAAGACGCCCGCGCAGGTGGACGCGCTCATGACCACCTGGATGGGGATCAACCCCGGCCGCTACGTGCGCATGACCCAGCTGCCCTTCGACGCCATCAACCACATCGACATGCACATGAAGTTGCTCGATGAAGAGACGCTGCTGATCGGGCAGTTCCCCACCGGCGTGAGCGACGGCCCGCAGATCGAGAGCAACATCGCCTTCATCCAGAACAACTACAACAGTGTGTTCGGCACGCCCTACCGCATCGTGCGGGTGCCCATGCCGCCGAGCACCACCAATACCTACGCGCCCAGCAGCAGCTACCGCACCTTCACCAACAGCATCTTCATCAACCGGACGATACTGGTTCCCACGTACCGCGAACAGTACGACACCACCGCGTTGCGCATCTATCGCGAGAACCTGCCGGGCTATCGGGTGATCGCCATCGATTGTGATGAGAGCAGCGGCAATATCATCAGCCAGAGCGGTGCGCTGCACTGCATCACCAAGGCCATCGGCGCATCGAAGCCCCTGCTCATGCGCCACCAGCGCCTTGCCGACAGGTCCAACACCGGTGCGGGCTATACGGTCAGCGCCTACCTGCGGCATCAGAGCGGCATCGCCAACGCCCAGGTGTACTGGACCACGGACACCACGCAGGGCTACACCGCGCTGAACATGAGCGCCACCGGTGGGAACAACTGGAGCGCTACCATTCCGGACCAGCCCGCGGGTTCACTGGTGTACTACTACGTCCGTGCGGTGGCCAACAACGGCAAGGTGCAGGTGCGGCCGATCACCGCCCCGCAGGGCTGGTGGCGCTTCCGCGTGCTGGCCACGCCGGGCCTGCCCGTTGCGCTGAAGGTGTGGCTGGAAGGAGCCTACGACAGCGGTGCCGGCCTGATGCGCGATGACCTCCGATCGGCAGGGCTCTTTCCCCTGGGCGAACCGTTCACGGCCCTCGGCTTCACGCTTGTCGGCAACACGAACACATCCTTCAGTTCCGCCATCCTCGGCACCACGGGCAACAACGGCATCGTGGATTGGGTGCTGGCCGAAGCGCGCGATGCGAACAACCCTTCCACCGTGCTGCAGAGCCGGGCCGCCCTCGTGCAACGCGATGGTGATGTGGTGGGCATGGACGGCCTTTCCAACGTGGTGTTCAACCTGCCGGCCGGTAGCTATCACCTCGCGCTGCGCCACCGCAACCACTTCGGCGCGATGACGCTGAACCCGGCCGCGCTCACCTCCAGCCCGGTAACGCTCGACTTCCGCAGCGCCGCCCTGGCCACCTGGGGAACGGATGCCCGGAAGAACCTCGGCGGTCCGCTGGCGCTCTGGGCGGGCAATGTGCTGCGCGATGCCTCCCTGCGCTACACCGGCAGCGGCAACGACCGCGATCCCATCCTGGTGAGCGTGGGCAGTACCACGCCGAACAGCACCGTGAGCGGTTATCTGCCCGCTGATGTGAACTTGGACGGCGCGGTGAAATACACCGGCTCCGCGAACGACCGCGATCCCGTGCTGGTGAACGTGGGGAGCACCACACCGAACAACACCCGCACCGAACAATTGCCCTGAACGGCGGTTCCTTTCTGTAACCAACAACCATGCGTCAACTCAACACGTTCATCGCAGCGCTCTTCTGCACGGCCAGCATCGCCCAACAGCCCGCATTCACCGGTGGTGAGACCGAACATGTGGCCGGCGATGTGCTGATCCGCCTTGTGCCCGGTGCGGATGTGCGCGCCGTGGTGCGCGACCTGTCGAGCATCGACGGGGCCCCGACCGCCCTTGCCGCTTCCTGGGAGGTGAGCCCGCCCGCCCGCATCTGGCTGCTGAAGCACGATCCCGCGATCCCCGGTGCCGCCATGCTCGAACGGGTGCGCCGCCATCCCGCCGTGGATGCCGCCCAGTTCAACCACACCGTGCAGGAGCGCATCACGCCGAACGACACACAGTTCAGCCAGCAGTGGCACCATGTGGACCCGCAGGACAACGACATTGATACCGATCTGGCGTGGAACATCACCACTGGTGGCACCACGGCCATGGGCGATACCATCGTGGTCTGCGTGGTGGAGGGGTTCGACCGCACCCACAGCGACCTGATCGCGAACGCTTGGGTGAACCGCGCCGAGATCGATGGCAACGGCATCGACGATGACGCCAACGGCTACATCGATGATGTGTTCGGCTGGAACCCGGCGGCGGGCAACGACAACACGCTCTTCAGCGGAAGCCACGGCAGCAGTTGTGCCGGCATGGTGGGCGCACGAGGCAATAATGCGAACGGGGTAGTGGGGGCCAACTGGAACGTGAAGCTGATGCCCGTGCGTTATGCGTCCCTGACCGAAGCCAATGTGATCGCCAGCTACACCTATCCCTTGGTGCAGCGCCAGCGCTGGAACCAGACCAACGGGGTGCAGGGTGCCTTCGTCGTGGCCACCAGCAGCAGCTGGGGCATCGATAACGCCAACCCCAACAACTACCCGCTCTGGTGCGCATTCTATGATACCATGGGGCAGGCCGGCATCCTGAACTGCGGTGCAACGGCCAACAACAACGTGAACGTGGACGTGGTGGGCGATATGCCCACGGCCTGCAGCAGCCCGTACATGATCAGTGTTACCGCCACCAACAGCAGCGACCAGCGGACCTTCAGCGGCTATGGCCTGACCACGATCGATGTGGGAGCGCCCGGAGAGGCTGTGCGGACGACCTCATCCGCCAATGGCTACACCACTACCAGCGGTACCAGCTTCGCTACGCCGCTCACCGCGGGGGTGCTTGCGCTCATGTACAGTGCTCCATGCAGCGGCCTGGCACAACTCGCGCGCACCAACCCGCAGGGTGCCGCCGATGCCATGCGCACCGCGCTCTTCGCCGGGGTGGAACAGGTGGGGAACCTGCCCGGCCAGACCGTTACTGGTGGGCGGATCAATGCGAACAACAGCGTGCAATACGTGCTGAACAGCTGCGCTACGTATAGCCCGGCCCTGCCGCTGGACCTGCGGGTGGTGCTGGAAGGGCCACTGGACCCGGGTACCGGACTGATGCGCGACGACCTGCGCGCACAGGGGCTGGTACCCGTGACGGAGCCGTACTCCACAGCGGGCTTCTCCCTAGTGGGCAATACCACGCCCACCACTACCGCGTCAGTGCTCGCCGTTTCTGGCGGCAACGCCATCGTGGACTGGGTGCTCATCGAACTGCGTCAGGCCGGCCAGCCCTCCCAGGTGCTCGCGTCGCGCACGGCATTGGTGCAGCGCGATGGTGATGTGGTGACCACCGATGGTGTGTCGCTGCCTTCCTTCGCATTGCCCGCTGGATCCTACCATGTCGCTGTACGGCACAGGAACCACGCGGGTGCCATGACGTCTGAAGCGGTGGCGCTCAGCAATGCGCCCCTCACCATCGACTTCCGCAGCGCGGCCACGGCCACCTGGGGTTCGGAGGCCCGTAAGACCATGGGCTCCGTGCTCGCTCTCTGGTCCGGTGAAACAAGCGCGGATGCGGATCTCAAATACACAGGCTCCGCCAACGACCGCGACCCCCTCCTCATCGCCGTGGGCAGCACCACGCCCAACAACACCGTGAGCGGTGTGTACGACCGCCGCGATACCAACCTCGATGGCGAGATCAAATACACCGGCTCGGCCAACGACCGCGA
>Ga0075152_10001634_pt1 | contig 16241 bp, 12 predicted proteins | sample JI61114C2DNA_FD_70964 | JGI IMG/M metagenome (GOLD analysis project Ga0075152, IMG submission 70964) | Wastewater effluent complex algal communities from Wisconsin, to seasonally profile nutrient transformation and Carbon sequestration -... | ecosystem: Engineered > WWTP > Effluent > Algae...
ATTCTTCCGGTGTTAACCCAAAGGTTGATAGTAAGGCCTCACCATACTCGTATCCATTATTCACCAAGTAGATATACTGCCCAAGTTTAGCCATATTTTGTTTATTCCCAAATATAAAATAATGCATGAGCGCCCAAGCTTGCGAATGAGCATGGGTGCGCTCGTTATTTTCATGATAGTTCGTTTGATCTGAGAGGAATTCTTTCATAGGAATCCAGCTAGCTCGTTGCTTCATGAACATCCACCGATCATATTGAGGGTTTCCGAATGTCACAAGGCCACGGTTAAGTTCGAAGGTTTCAAACATAGTTGCCAAACCTTCATTGAACCAACTGGGAATAATGGCAGGATGTTTGGAAATCAGATAATGGATGTATTCATGGTAGACAATCGGGTATTGAGGATTTTCTTCGAAGGGAATGGCATATAGTGCAATATAATTTTTCCCTTGAATAAAGTACCCAGCAGTGTTCTCTGACGGTCGGAATGGAGCAAACGAGTTTTGATTCTTGAAGAGATAGATCCTGACAGGAACAGTTTCCTCAAACGGTGGAATGGTTGTGATTTTGAGTGCAGTGGCACGAAAAACTTCAAATTCTTTTACAAAATTAAGCGCAACTTTTTCCTGAGCATTCGTGTAGACGATAAAGTTTTTACTTTGGATTTCTTTCCATTCATCAAGATTGGCAAAGGGGTCGATAGTTGCACACCCACCCAGCAACCAGAACCACCACAACACACTCATACGCAGTGCAGCATGCTTACACCAACCCCAAACCACATAATTATTCAAAAAATTTTGTCTCATTCCGTCAATCAGCGTTCAATGTTGATTAAGCTCTGTTTCCTGCAACTGCCAAAAAATCCGAATAAAGCACTCATTGCTCACCTGGATCGTGGCAGCCAGTGAAAAAGGAAATAAATGAAAATCGTAATCTTAACTTAACATCTCAAAACCTATATTGTCCAATTCAGAACTGCACGCCCCATCCCAAACTGACCACCTGAAATTAATTTTTCTGAAAATGATTAACCACTTTCGAGTTGAAATATCTTCAAATCTCGCATCTTAGCTGTTTATTCAAGTTCTCGTGCCCTCTGTCATCGGTGGATTCAAGGATGAAGGACAGTTTTTGAGGTACACTCGACTTTAATAAATTCTCTAGATTATTTTTCTCGCTGAAATAGACGCTAAGAAGCAAAAATTTTGATAGATGATAAACCTGCAAACCATGTGCAAATGCTTCAACCTAGCATAAACACAATCGGATACCTATTTGCATAATTATCCAGGAGCCCAAACATGCGAAACATATTTTTCTTAGTGATGCTCAGTGTCACCGTTTTATCAGGTTGCGCCACTCAATCTCCTGAAAATAAGGATGGCAATACACCAGTAGTCCAATGCGGTGATGTTGCAAATCGGAATCACCTGAATATTTTATCCATTAATCTGCTTTTCTCTGAAGTTGAAACGCGTGAAAAGCGTTTGGACGCGATTGCCGAATTTGCAGCAAAAACACCTGTTGACGTGATTTTGCTACAAGAAGTGGCTGGCGGCACCCTTGTACATACCATGAATAGTGCACAAGATCTTCAGGAAAAACTGCGCGCTCGCATGCATGAATATGACTTGTATACTGCATTTGAGGTTGGATTACCGGGTGTACTGGGAGTGGCAAACGCAATATTGAGCCGCTGTGAAATCGATTATAGGGTGACCAAACGTTTGCCTCACGCTACAGAATTGAAGTTCCAAGGACATGATATCAAATTGCCCAGAAACGTGATGATGACACGCATCAATATCCCCAATTCCAAGCAACTGAATATCTACAATACTCATCTATGCGCCGCATGCACCCAAGAAGAATTAAGTGAGCAATTGGATGTGATGCTCCCGTTTATTAGCAAGCTAGAAGCATCTTTCCCTCCAGGCAACTTTGCAATTCTGGGTGGAGATTTCAATATCGATCGTTTTCGCACCACCCCTTTCGTAGAACGCCCCTTCTATGACAGGATTATCCATGCTGGTTTTTTTGATGCGTACGCGCAAAATAGGTCATTAGAAAATTTATGCGCAAATGCGAAACAGCCCGATACGCATTGCACGGTGGAAGTGTCGACTTTAGATGCCGGCGGATCTGCCAGGCGCGTCGATTATATTTTTATGAACCAGGCAAAGAACGTGCGCGAAAGTCGAGTGGTTTTTAATACGCTGATCGATCCCAGCCAACCAAGCGTGTCTGATCATGCTGGCGTGTTTATTTCAGTTGCTTTGCCATAATGTATCGCGACTAACCAGCTTGGTAAGCAAAAATAGCCAAATAGCAAAGATGACATTCGGAAGCAGTCAATTTCCAATCATGACGACCGCTTCCGCAATATTCGAACGCAAGGTGATAGATAAATCCAAAGTACCGGGGTTCGGGTCATTATAAATGGCATATAAGCGATAGGTACCCGGCAGGGTGGTTTGTGGAAGCGTTGCATTGAGAACCTCTTGTGTTCTCTCATTCGTGTCGATCTGGCGCTTGAAAGGTTGCGGCGTCACACTGAATTCCTCACCTAGTCGGTCTGTCAAATACAGCAATCGACCATCCGGCGTACCGATAGCTACCCACAAATCCTGCACCACGGCGCGTTGCGGAGAGGTTTCCGAAACAGCGATCTGAATCGGATCGCCGGGTCGATAGCTAGCAAGTGCGCCGACAAACGATAATTCACTGTAACGAACATTATCTTCAATGCGGTATAGGTTGCCATTGAGATCTGCGACATACATCTCGCCACTTTCATCTTCGCCAAAACTGCTAATCAAAAAACCGGTATCAGCCAGCAAAGCGGATGCAAAACCAGTATCCAGTCGTCGCATGCCAGCCAATTGTCCTGAAGCGAAATCACCAAACAAATAAACGCCACGCATGCGAGGAAAAATACCTCCCCGATAAACATAGCCGCCGGTAACCGATCTACCGCCCGCAGAATGAGCATATTCCAAAGCTGGATTGACTAAACCATTGGTATCGCAGGATGATTGCTGAAAACAATGCGTGCCCTCCAGAATATTCCAACCATAGTTTTCACCCCCAACACTATTCGCAGCTTGGAAGTTGATTTCTTCGTACAGGTTTTGACCGACATCAGCGATGTAGAGATCGCCAGTCTCCCGATCAAAGGAAAAGCGCCAGGGATTACGCAAGCCGGTGGCCCAAATCTCCGGACGGGCAGTGCTCACACTCACGAAAGGATTATTAGCAGGAATGGCATAAGGTTGCACACCGGATTCAACATCAATTCTCAGCAACTTACCTAGCACGGAAGACCGGTCTTGACCAGACTCTAGCGGATCACCTGCTCCACCACCGTCTCCCATGCCGATATACAGCATGCCATCGGGCCCAAATGCAATTTGACCGCCATTATGATTGGAAAAAGGCTGATCCACAGTCAGAATGATGCTTTCACTGCCCGGATCTGCCACATCGCCCGCTCCCGTCACAGAAAATCGCGCAACGACAGTATTCCCTGCCGCATTGGTATAGTTAACGTAGAAATAACCTTTAGCTGAGAATCCCGGTGGAAAAGCGACACTCAGCAAACCCCGTTCGCCACAGCAACTGATTCGGTCACTGATATCAAGAAACGGCACAGGTTGCAAAGAACCATTGCTAACGATACGAATTTTACCCGGCTGCTCGACGATAAACAGGCGCCCCTTCCCATCACCGGCATGCGTCACATGAACTGGCCTATCCAAACCGGCCGCGACTTGAATGAAATTAAGTTCAGGCCAGCTTGCGCCGACACTGGAATGTGCAAAAACAATCAGGATCAAAGCAATCATGATGCGGGTCATAATCAGTCCTCCTTCCGGTAAAGCGAGTGAGCAATCTATGGAAAACTTGATGATAAACCTGGCGGAGAAAATGAAATACGAACTCTGCTTTCAAACGATGCACTCACTGATTTTCTCTGCTCTTTTACGTTTATTGTTCAGTTGCTCATGCATTGACAGCGTTACAGATAGTTGAGTCTAAGCTCATTCACACGAGCTATCAAGCTTATTGTTAATCATATGGTTATTGATAAAAACATCGATTTACTGTTTAAAAAGAGCAAGACACTTGGTGGTTCAGTGGTTTTCGGATTGACGGCGCTGATTGACACGATCAGAAAATTTTTCCAAAATTGCCGCACGCATTACGGCTTAGCTTTTGTAGAAATGAAAACATCAATCAATCGCGCCAAGTAAAGTAAACACTATTTCGTTGAGATTGAGTGCTAAAATAATGATAGCAATGCACTTTACGATTATAAGGCTTTGTCATGTAAAGGAATTAAAGCATTGCCAAGAATAAAAACGATTCTATCACTTTAATTTAAGATTAATTTATATAGGTTTAATAGACATGAGAAAAATACTTTTTGCTGTTTTGGTTTCAATGATATTTGCAAGCAACGCCGTTTACGCAAAAGGCGGCAAGAGCAGCGCTTCAAAAGGTTCATTCGGCTCTAAATCTGCTCCTGCACAGCAAAAGAAAACAGCCACACCGAATCAAGCTGCACCTGCGGCAGCACCAGCAGCCAACTCGAATGCAGCTGCCGCGCCAGCAAAGAATCCATCACTGCTCCAATCGGCTATGCCTGCTTTAGTGGGAGCCGCAGCCGGCAGCTATATCGGCAGTAAATTAGCCGAAGACGGAAATGCTGAAAAAGCAGCAGAAAATGCAGAAAAAAAGGAAGATCAGTTCTTAGCACAATAAACCTGCCTTAGCATCGCATCACTCGTTTCAACATGTAGAGACCACCAAGGAAAATTTACTTCTTTGGTGGTCTCTTTCACATACGGATGAGTTTTCAGTCAATGCAAATCTGTCAATCCATTGAGAGTGTTTAGGGTGCTACACAAAATAACACATCAATATTTTGCTGCATCATCTTTTACAAACTGGTTATAAGACAAGTATTTGTAACTTCCTTTTCGTATATTAAAAAACAATAATTCCGGCACACTCATTAAAATTCCCGTCGCTCCGGATTTGAAGTTCTTCCCGTCATCAAGCGGCCAAGTTAACAGACCCAGCACACTCTGACCTATGCCTGCGGTGGTATTGAATAGTCCCGCAATGGGTCTCAATACCGCATTGCCATCCGTAAAGAAAATAAAAAAAGCATCTTCCGGATGATAGCTATACAGAGTACTGGACAACGTATTGGATTCACGTAAGCTAACCGTCAATCGATCACTCTGAACGAACAGCTTTTTTAATTGCTGATCACGATAGGAATCCAGAATATCATTGGTCATCACCCGATATTGTGCTTGCACCGCTTGAAACGAGACAAAAGGAATGAAGTTATAAGCGGCAGAAATGTGACCGCCCAGGCGTTTTATCGATTCTTCCATGCTGTACTTGGCCTGTTTCGATGGATCAACATCAGCTTGACTAAGCGGCAACAAAGCTCGATCGATGGTTCTAAACAATTCAGTGACGCAATTATGAGTAATTAGGTCGTACCGGTAATAGCCTGCCAATTCCTGACGGAATTTGGCTTCATAACTATTCAGTGCACTTAAAGCCAATGTTAATTGTTGCTGGGTCAATTCGGGAACCACCCAGTCCGGCACAACAATACTCTTGGTGGGCAGCGCTTTTTCACCGACAATCCGAATAGCGGGTTGCCATGCCCCCTTGAGCAATTCGAAATATCGGTTCGCGGACATTTCGAGCTTGCTATAGGTGGCTTCCGTAAGATCGCCAGGATTTAGCAAGACTTCTCGCATCTGCGTCCAATTAGACAGTGCATCGTCAATCTGGATTTGCATAGGCTCCGCATATTGAGCCAATTCATCAGCGCTGATCCATTCGCTATCCATGCCAAAATCGTCAACAAACACCCATTGATCCAACTGCAATGTCATATCAATCGCCGCCAGGCGGGCGATATTCACTAGAACAGCATATCCCCAATCAGGCCGCCTGGAATGAATCGACTTGACCAGACTCAGCATCAACTGATCTCGCAATCTTTCCAATGCTTCCTTCTCCTCCGGAGTCACTGCTTCCAGCGTTAGCAGGAAAGCATCCGGGCGCAGCATCCGCTCTTCCATCAATACTTTGATGGCGACTAATCCACTCAAATGATCGGTATAGCGCTCTGCAAAAGAATCAATGGCAGGAGGAAATTGATCGATCGCTAGCATCGATTGTCCCAAAGGCCAATCACTCGGGGTTAATAACTTGATTTGCTTGGTGATTTGCTCACTACGCCGTGAGAGATAATTCTGACCATAATACTGCTCGATCTTTCTTCGCAACATTCCAAGCAGGAAAGACGATTGAGATGGCTTGACATTGACCATCCCGATATATTCGCCCTTTTGCTGAAGATCCAATTCCCCTTCAGCATAAAAAAGCCCGACCGCGTTTAATCGCAGAATGGATGCAAAATCAGTGCCTACAACAGTATCCTGCCTGTTTAACAACCAACGCAGCAGAGCGCGATCTTTCTGCAATTGATGCAGTTGTTTGAACTGTTGATCCTGTGCCAAGAACTGCAGCTTAAAATGATCTCTAAGTCGCCGTAAAGTGTCCTCAGACACTTCAACCTGACTCAAATGAATGCGCCGGTTCTGCAAAAAACGATACTGAAAATGAAAATCCTGTCTATTTTCCTTCAACAGACGAATGAATCCGGAATCATGATGCTGGTAGTGAAATATTTCATCACCCAATTGAAGGGCGCTATGCCCGCCGCTGGAATTACCCTCATTGGCCTCCACATACAGGTATTCAAACGATGCTGCGGAGGCCAGGGTTGAGCATAAACATATCGCGACAGCAAGTGCAATATGAAACGACACAGGCTTGTCACTAAACCACACTGTTAATTTGCAAATAATTGAATCTTCTTAACAAGCAGTGCCGCGTTAATCATAAACGCTAATCCTCAGATTCATATCCAATCTGGATTTCTTCCATTCTTGTGTCATCGCCCTGGGCAAAATTCTTTTTGTAAGTTTCATAGGCGATACCTTCCGCCCTCGCTTTCTTCAAACCTTTTCCGATGCCGATATAAGTCAATGAATCTTGCTCCCAGTGAGTGACCCCCTCTTTTGCAGCCACTTCACTCAACCCTTTAAGAAAGGTCGAATAATTTGCGTTCGGCTGAGAGGATTTAACATACGCCATCGTATAATCCGCCACTTCATTTTGGTAATGCTTGCTCTTTCCGGATACTGACGATGGGCTGCTCACAATAGAGCTGGTCGAATCCGAAATGCTTTTTGAACTATATGAAATTGAACAGCCAGCAATAACAAATGCTGCGCTAACAAGCACTGCGGATTGTAAAAAACTCGAATATAAACGCATCATTTCTTCTTTAAAATAAATAACGAAAAGGATTGCCTAAGGATAAATAAGTGACTCGCACGTCTGTAAATGGCAATAACTTTAGATTACGCAAGCATACTAGAGTTTGTTCCTGAATACCCTATTCCATCTACACTCAACCTCTGTGTTTCAGAGTATGGAACTTCGACATGCACTAGATGCAAACTCATTGCATCCAGGATAGAAAACACCTAAGGAAGCACTGATTAATTCAACGAACGTGATGAAGGGCGAGGCGCACGGAACGCAACAACCGAGACATATCAATCTGATAGGCGAGGAAGTGAGTACCGCGCAACGAAGCAATTCGCTCGTGCAGTCAATTAATCAGCGCTTTCCTAACTGGACACTACCAATTGATTGTTAGGTCGAAACCTTGCTGCAAAAAAGCCTTCCTTGACGCCTTGAGCCCATTTAAGAATGGTAACAAATAGCATTCATCCACTATTTTTGCTCCAGCAGGACAAACAAGACGTCAACAGATTTTCATAGACAAAGCAGGTTACTTATCTTGATCCGGAAAATGTTTTTTCGCTTTCTCAAAGGCTTGCTGCATGGATTTCAGGGACTTACTAAAACCGGTTTGAATCTCTTCCCACGCACTTTCTGAGCTGCTTTCAAACTGTTCCCATTTTTCCTTGGCTTGCCTTAATTCATGCTCGAGCTCCTCAAGGTGAGGTTGAAGATTATCCTGCACCTCTTTCGCTCCCAGATGCATCTGCAATTTGACCTCATCGACGATCGATTGCAGGTTTGCCAATTCGGTTTGCAATTGTTCTTTTACTGTTTTTTCGTTCATCTCATTCTCCTTTTTCAAAATTTGACTCGAACATTTTAACCGGGTTGCCACTATTTGATGCTTTTATCAATTCGATCGAATCAAGCATGATCGAATGTTGTTTGCTGTCGATATCATACAGGAAACACGAGTCAATCCCTCTCTTCACAAATTATTATTAGTCAAGAATATTACAAAAAACACAGGGATGGATATAATCGATGCAGTCATTTCAAGAACCATGCTACATGTAAAATATGAGTTATTTTTAGATGAACCCCTCAATATAAGCGTAGTATTAGCCCGATGAAAACTCCCAAAAGAATGGAACCACTGATCCAGGATGGCTTCGTCGATGAAGTCATTCGACAATTGATGAGTGGCAAAGAAGCATCGGTTTATGTGGTTCGCTGCGGCACAGAAATCCGTTGCGCCAAGGTATACAAAGAAGCCAACAAGCGCAGTTTTCGCCAAAGCACCGATTACACTGAAGGTCGCAAGGTAAAAAATAGCCGTCGTGCCAGAGCCATGGAAAAAGGTACTCGATATGGACGCAAAGCACAGGAAGAAGCTTGGCAAAACGCTGAGGTCGATGCTTTGTTCCGGCTCGCAGCGGCTGGTGTGCGCGTGCCCAAGCCGTATCATTTCCATGAAGGCGTACTCCTCATGGAGCTGCTGACCGATAGCGATGGCAATGCAGCTCCACGACTCAACGATCTTGCGCTGACAGCGGAACTAGCGCGTGAATATCACCGTTTATTAATGACGCAGATAGTACGCATGCTTTGTGCCGGCATCATTCACGGCGATCTGTCCGAATACAATGTGCTGGTCGACAGCACAGGTCCTGTCATCATAGATTTGCCACAAGCGATTGACGCCTCTGCCAACAATCAGGCCTGCCAAATGCTGCTACGGGATGTTGAAAATATGAAGGTTTACTTCGGCCAGTTTGCGCCGGAATTACTGTCCACGCAGTACGGTATGGAAATATGGTCACTGTACCAAAGCGGCCAACTGCTTCCAGAAAGCATGCTTACAGGTCACTTTGAGCAGATCGATAAGCCGGTCGATCTAAACAGCGTGATGCGTGAAATCAATGATACGCTCAAGGAAGAAGAAGCGCGAAAACGTTATCGCGCCTTGCACTCATAGCGCTAAAGGCTTCACATAACCGGTCAGTTCAAGATAACCGCGCCCCGCAGGTTGCCGGTCCCTGGTCAATGTCACCGCGCCCTCCCAGTAAACCGCTCCGGCTGATTGGCGTGAATCCAGTTCCTGGTCATCCAGCAGTGGCGTCAGTTGCCATTCAATCTCACCGGTACGGATATGCATGGCGACCGGATAAACGGCTTCGGTATGCGGCGACTGCCAGGTGCGGGTAGGGGTAAATTCCACCTGCTCAGGGCTAAAAAACTTGACCTGTCCCGACGGATCACGAAGCGCAGCATACGCCCACACCTTTCCGCCCTTCTTGCCGCGAATCTGAAAAGCCATCAGCGCGGAGCCATCGTCCAGATTGGCACCCACCCAATCCCAGCCGTCTGCATTGGGGTCGAGGTATGCGGTCGACCATTCATGATCCAGCCAGGCACTGCCACTGACAGCCACCGGTTTACTCTGTCGCAAGACAGTACCGGTTACCCTCAAGTGAGGCTCGCTGTAGTAATAACTGGCTTGTTCCGGCTCCGGGCCTTTGCGGGAGAAACCGTTTTCTCCTTGTAGCAACACTTTCTGTGTCGGCGTCAACGCTAATTGCAAGCCAAAATCTTCAGTGCGCATATCCACCAGATAGCGCCCATTCTCCTCGCGCACCAATGTCCATTCATCCAGTTTCACATCGGTATTGCCGGGTTTCGCGTAGGCCAGCTCAAAACCTTCCCGGGCGGTTTTTTCTGCATGCATCAATTTGCCCGCTGCAGGATCCGACAAGGCCACATGCGCAATGATTAAATATTTCGCAGCGAAACGGCTCGGATTATCGTGATTCTGATCGGTGGCGTAACGAAAGAATGTCACCTGAAAGCCCAATGGCTTTTTATCTTCAGTTTCCAGCCAACCCGTCATATACCACCATTCAATCCGGAAATCCTGATGTGCGCCATAATCATGCGGAAAGGTCAATGCATGACCGGGCACAACCGGCATCAACCGGGAAGTCTCGGCCAATGTATTGGCAGCAAACAGACTAAACAGCAGGATAATCATCCTGATCAAAGACAGCAAATCATACTGCCCCCAACGTTTACTCATGTTCATCACCAATCCTCCCGCACAGCACGAATCACATTACCGGAAACTGCCCGTCGCCCGGCAATCAGTGCCGTCATTGCTGCAGAAACCAGCATGATGACAGCTACCATCGTCAACCAACCCCACGGCAAATGCAATTGCATCGTCCAATGAAAAGACTGTGGATTGACAATAAATACCAAAATCAGGCTGATAGCCCATCCCAATACAAAACCCAACACGATACCCATTGCCGTCAACAAACCGCCTTCAGCCGCCAGCATGACCAGGACTTGCCGCCGCATGACGCCAATATGCCGCAGCATACCGAACTCTTTGGCGCGCGCCAGCGTTTGCGCTGAAAAACTGGCTCCCACACCCAGCAAGCCAATCACGACCGCCACTATTTCCAATAAATAGGTCACCGCAAAACTGCGATCAAAAATTTCCAGACTCAGTGCGCGCATATCCCGCGATTTTGATATTTCCAATGCGTCCCCAAAAGGCAATTGCCGCAAATTAGCCATGGCGGCATCCAAGGTCGCCCCAGATCCTAGCCACACAGCCAGATTATTGACACTCGTATCTCCGGTTAGTCGCTGATAATCGGCTAATTGCATTTGTACCGCGCCAAATTGACGACCATAGTCGCGCCACACGCCGGCAACCACAAACTCATTGAAAACAGTGTCTGCAGCCTTGCCAATCGGCAGCGACACCTTTTCCCCCGGACGATAGCCGTACAAATCCACCATCGCTTCAGACACCCAAATGGGCGTGACGCCCTCAGGCAGTACAGTAGGCGTCATCGCATCATCAACCATGGGCAAGGTGTTGCGCGGATCGATACTGTCGATGGGGCGCGCAATCAACATGATTTCGGGTCGACCGGGATCGAGTCTTAATTGCTGGGTACGGAAAAAATCCACCCGCTCAAAACCGGACAACCCAGCCATAGCCTTTTGCTCGCTCAATTGGAATCCGCCCTGGTCTCCGACAGACACCGTGCGTACGTATAAATCGGCTGGCAGTACATGCGTCAGCCAACCATCCACTGACACACGAAAACTCGTGACCATGATCGCCATCGCCACCATCAAGCTAAAGCTCGCCAGAATGCCACCCAATGCGATCGCCGCTTGGTTAGGCGCATTCGCCAGGCGTGCCAGCACCAATGTAACCATAGCGCCGGCTTGTGCGCCCCATACATTTTGCAAGCTGGTAAAGATTCGCGCTGCAAAACGCGGCATCAAGGCAATGCCGCCGATCAGCAGCAGCGCAATGGCCAAATAGCCAAATATCGGCAATTCAAAGACGGGAGGAAGCTGAGTAAATAACATGGCCAGCATCAAACAAAACATGGCAAACCAGGGAGTCGATAGTTTAGATAGGGCGGCATCTTCACTCCCCGATCTGAGCGCCAGCGCAGGCTTGGCTCGCACAGCCTCAAACGCCGGCGCCATGCTTCCCAATACAGTCACGCCCAGTCCAATCAAAAAGAATGTCAACGCAGCCAGTGGATTGAAATCAATACTCGGTTTAATCCCCGGAAAAAAATTGCTGCCCAGATCGCCGCCCAGAAACTGAATGGCCATCGCCGCAATCGCATACCCAAGACCCAAGCCCAGCAGTGAACCGATCATGCCCAGAAGCGCGCCTTCCAGGACAATTTGCCGCAAAAGCTGCCGGCGCGTAAAACCCAACACCCGCAGCATGGCAAACTGTTGGCGTCGCCGAATGACGGATAGCGCCTGCGTGGAGAACACCAAAAACGCACCGGTAAACAGCGCCACCAGCGCCAGCATATTGAGATTGACTCGATACGCACGCGACATATTGGCAATTCGTGTTTCCTGATCCGTCACCTCAACCACCAAATACTGATCGCCCAGTTGTTTCGTCAACTCAGCTTTAAAAGCTGCATGATTGACACCATGCTTGAGCTTCAATTCGATACGCGACAATAAGCCAAGCTGCTGGAAACGCCATTGCGCGGCACCGATATCCATAACCGCAATGCGTTGCCCGCTCCGTGCGCGCACCAGTCCCCCAGCCACACGCAGAGTGATGGTTTGCAATCCGGCGTTCAATGACAATACATCGCCCTGCTCAACCTGCAACCACTCCATCGCTGCCGGCGATAGAAAAATGGCATCGTCAGCCAGTCCATCCAGTCGCTTGCCTTCTACTGGCACTCCGAGTAAATCAGGTGAAATCTGGGTGGCACGAAACATATCCAGTCCCACGATCTTGAGCTTGTGATCATTTCTGTTTTGTAGCTTATTCGGCATCACCACATCCAATTCCAGAACCGGATTTGCCAGCGCCACTCCTTCATACTTGGCGAGCATCGGATACAGTGACTCATCAAAAAATGCTGACCTGCCATGCACCTGCAAATCGGATTGCCCGGAGAGGTTTTTGCTGGCTGCTGAAAACTCATTGAAAGCTGCGGTGTTGATAAGGTGAATCGAGTATCCCAACGCTATGCCGATTGCGATGGCCATGATAGCGACGATCACTTGCAAAATATGGGCACGCCATTCGCCCAATAATAACCAGCGCGATAAAGACACCGATTTCATTGGCTATGCCCAGCATGTGCCGGATGCAAGCCATCCTTGGTCAAATTCAAAATGGCGTCCGCCGTCGCAGCCGCCGCATGAGAGTGCGTTACAATGATGCCTGAAGCTCCATTGGCTTTGATTTCAGCACACATTAACTGGAGAATGTCGTGGGCGGTATCCGGGTCGAGATTGCCGGTCGGTTCATCGGCCAGAACCAATTTAGGCCGATGGATGAGTGCCCGCGCAATCGCAACGCGCTGCAATTCTCCACCGGATAATTGACGTGGAAAATGATGTCCACGATCACGCAAACCGACTTCAGCCAGCATCTGCTCGACACGCTCGGTCGAGGCTCCATTCAATAGCAGCGGCAGCGCAATGTTCTGACTCACCGTGAGATGCGGCAAGACATGAAATGCTTGAAAGATGAAACCAAATTGTTCGCGCCGCAGTTGCGTGGAGGCATCGTCATCCAGCGATGAAATGGCAATCCCGTTGATGCGAATTTCTCCAGAATCCGGCGTATCCAAACCAGCAATCAAGTTGAGCAAAGTTGATTTGCCCACACCGGAATCGCCCATAATTGCGACGTATTCGCCTGCTCTCAGGGTATACGATAAATTGGTCAGCACTTTTCGCCCTTCGGCGTAAGCTTTATTGATCTTGCATAGTTCAAGCATAGGACCTGACACCATTTAAATTTGAAATCATTTTTAGATTCACCAATCCCTCTATTACCTGGATCACATCATATAAAATACCGCGATGCTTTATTAAGCATGTCAATTTGTGCTTAAATGTACCATGTAATAGAAATTTTTATTAAAAATACAGGAGAGTCTTATGGCACGAGCCAGTGCACGTCATATTTTGGTCAAAACCGAGGAACAGTGTAATAGCCTGAAAGCTGAAATCGAGAATGGCGCTCAATTCGGTGAGTTAGCGCAACAGCATTCTCTATGCCCATCTGGCAAGCAAGGGGGTGACTTGGGAGAATTCGGTCGCGGACAGATGGTGAAAGAATTCGATAGCGTGGTGTTCAGCGCGCCCGTCGGTGAAGTACAAGGCCCGGTAAAAACACAATTTGGTTATCATTTACTGGAAGTAACCAAACGGAGTGATTGAGACTCGGAATTGGCAGATTTCACAGTATCGCTGAGCAAGACAAGGGAGCTGATAGCTCCCTTTTTTATCACTGAACCTTATTGACGATTCATGACCGATCAATCTCAAAAACAGAACACCCGCTGGCAAGCGGTCAAAATGGCAGCGCATTTTATCGCCCCCTATCAACGCCAGGTCATGTACAGCCTGCTGGCTTTGCTGTTTACTGCGGCGATTACATTATCCATCGGACAAGGTATTCGGCTGCTGATCGACCAGGGATTTGCCACTCAATCGAAAGATCTGTTGAGTCAATATGTATTCATATTCTTACTGCTAGTCATCGCGCTGGCTGCAGGAACATTTACTCGCTACTATTGGGTTACCTGGCTGGGTGAGCGGGTCATTGCAGACATTCGCAGCAAAGTATTCAATCATCTGATCCACCTGCATCCCGGTTTTTTTGAAGAAAACCGTAGCCTGGAAATCCAATCCCGCCTGACTGCCGATATGACGCTATTGCAGACGGTGATTGGATCCTCGGTATCATTTGCCTTGCGTAATTTTATTATGATGACCGGTGGAATTATTTGGCTATTCATCACGAATGCAAAACTGACTGCGCTGGTAATGATCTGTGTGCCTCTGGTAGTCGTTCCCATTCTGATTTATGGTCGCCGAGTACGTCAGCTATCGCGCCAAAGTCAGGATAAAGTAGCAGCAGTCGGTGCTTATGTAGGTGAAGTGCTGGGGCAAATCAAGACGGTGCAAGCCTACAATCATCAATCCATTGATCAGCGCAAATTTCACGACCAGGTAGAAGAAGCTTTTGCCGTTGCCCAACAGCGCACTCAGCAGCGTGCCTTACTCGTCACGATCGTCATCGTGCTGGTATTGGGTGCTGTCGGTCTGATGCTATGGGTGGGTGGAATTGATGTCATTGAAGGCCGCATCAGTGGCGGCGAACTCGCTGCATTTGTGTTCTATAGCGTCATTGTGGGCTCTGCGGTTGCCTCTATTTCTGAAGTGATCGGTGAATTGCAGCGCGCTGCCGGGGCTGCTGAGCGCACAATGGAATTGTTGCATGCGCCGAACCTGATTCAATCACCCAAACAGCCCACGCCATTCCCATCAGTAAAGGGAAATATTCAAATTGAGCAACTGTGTTTTGCTTACGCTTCTCGCCCCGATGCGCCCGCCATCGATCATTTAACCCTGAACGTCCGTGCAGGAGAGACATTGGCACTGGTGGGCCCCAGTGGCGCAGGAAAGTCAACGCTATTTGATTTGTTATTACGCTTCTTTGATCTTCAATCCGGCAGCATCAAACTCGAAGGCATTGATATTCGGCAGTTGGATCTTTTTGCTTTGCGCCGCTGCTTTGCTTTGGTATCGCAAAACCCGGCATTATTTTATGGCACTATCAACGATAATTTGCGCTATGCCCGCCCAGAGGCATCCGATGCCGAAGTTGAAGCGGCTGCGCGCGCAGCCTTCGCACATGAATTTATCAGTGCATTACCCAAAGGCTATCAAACCAACTTGGGAGATTTAGGTCTAGGATTATCGGGCGGTCAGAAACAGCGTTTAGCCATTGCCCGTGCCCTATTGGCCGATGCGCCGATATTGCTTTTGGATGAAGCGACTAGCGCGTTGGATGCACAAAGCGAATTTTGGGTGCAGCAAGCATTGAAGGAATTGATGGTGAATCGAACCACATTGGTGATTGCACATCGCCTGGCCACTGTACAATCAGCGCAGCGTATCGCCGTACTGGATCATGGGCAATTAACGGCATTGGGCACGCACGCTGAATTATTAATATCCAGTCCATTGTATGCGCAACTGGCCGCTTTACAGTTTCAATCGCTGGCGATTGATTGACTGCTAGCCTTCTTCTTCGTCGCGATTCTCCAGATTCAATGCTTCGCTTGCAAAACCTGCTCCCGCTGTTCGAACGATGCATGACAAAGTAGAACGCGCCGCATGCATTCCTATGCCCAAGTGAATCAACGTCTTGAATGAAACTGATCGGTTCATCAGCAATGCCATTAGACGCAGCATATCAACGCCACCATCCGGCTGAACAGCGCTCATCAAGGCCTCTGGTGGTGAAAAATCAATGGGATCAACAATCGCGCGTATGGCAATAAATGGCAT
>Ga0075152_10001637_pt1 | contig 16200 bp, 9 predicted proteins | sample JI61114C2DNA_FD_70964 | JGI IMG/M metagenome (GOLD analysis project Ga0075152, IMG submission 70964) | Wastewater effluent complex algal communities from Wisconsin, to seasonally profile nutrient transformation and Carbon sequestration -... | ecosystem: Engineered > WWTP > Effluent > Algae...
CATCACGCGCCGGATCACGGTGCTGGAGCGTGAGGGGGCGCTGCGGTATGTGGATGAGTTCATGAACACGACGGGGCGGGATCTGACGATCACGGTGGAGGTACGGCATGGGCTGAACAACTCGGCTCGCGAGGTGGTGAGCAATCTGGGGCGGACGATCAAGGATGGGCTGGAGGCGGGGGAGTCTGGCGTGCTGGCGCTGCCAGCGGAGTCGGACAACCAAGCTCCGGCGCTGTTTCTGAGCTTCCGCACGCCGAAGTCTGCGGCAGTGATGCGGCTGCGGGTGCAGAACAAGTATCAAATCTCGGCGAGCTACACGCTGACGATCCCAGCGGGGCAGGTGCAGTCGCTGATCCACGGGATCGCGCAGATCAAGCTGGGGGCGAAGGCGACGACGGATGAGATGGTGAAGGCTTGTGTGCCGTTTGCGATGACGCGGCTGCTGAAAGGCCTGCCTAAAAGTGTGATCAAGACGGCGGCGAACCTCGATGCGGCGGGTGGCGGGTATGGACTGGCGGAGTGGCTGCCGAAGGAGTTCTGGGGCATCACGCCGGGAAGCTCGGGCCAGCTCGCACTGGGGAAGGAATCGCTGCTGAAAGGGCAGGGGACTCTGAGTGGTCTCGCCATGATTCGCGAGGGTGGCAGGGCAGTGGTGGAACTGGAGAAGGTGGCGGCGATGGCGGGGCCGGTTTTTACCGGAGATGGCACTGGCTGGCTGTGGTTGCGGGATGGTCAACGCTGGTTAGGCACGCTGGAGGCGGAAGAACTGCGCTTCACGCTGAACAGCGGCGCGGAACTGCCGGTGCTGAAGCTGGACCGGCTGGTGTTTGCCAAAGCGGCGGAGCCTGAAGCGCCGCTGGCACAGACGATGATCGAGCTGCTGTCGGGGGAGCGGATCGCCATCGCGCCGGAGGGTGAGCTACAAACTGGGACGCCCTGGGGACGGCTGAGTGTGCCGTGGGCGGAGGTGATCGCCCTGCTGAAGACGGAGGGCGAGACTCTCGGTGGGCTGCTGTGTCTGCGAGATGGGACTCGGGTGCGCGCTTTGCCGCAGGCTGGGAAGATGAGGATGAAGACGGTGAGTCTCGGTGAGCAGGAGCTGGATCTGGCGGACCTGCGCCGGATGATCACGCCACTGGCGCTGAAGATGAGTGACGATGAGGTGGAGCCTGCGACGAGCTTCCTAGATCTGGTGGGAGATCAGCGCGTGGTGGCGCGGGTGACGGCGACGACATTAACGATGATGACGGAGGCCGGGCCGCTGTCACTGGCACCGAGTGCGATCCGCGAGCTGCGGGATGTGAGTGAGGAGGACAACGCTCCAGTGCGTGTGTTTGAAGCGGATCTCTGGGGCGGTGGTGTGGTGAAGGGTCGGCTCGAAGATACGCGGCTGCATGTGGAGGGGCGGGGCCTTGGCTGGGACATCGCGACGCGGCAGATCCGGCGGCTGGTGAATCCGGTGCCGGTGACGGACAATGGGCTGATGCGGCGGATCGGGCAGCTCATCCAGGATCTCGGTCATGAGCAGTGGAAGACGCGTGAGGCCGCCAGCACGGCGCTGCGGGAACTTGGCCCGCTGGCCCGAGGCAGCTTGCAGGAGGCGCTAAAGTCTGCCACCGACGCAGAGGTCGCCCGCCGACTCGAAGAACTCCTCCAAGATCCCCCATGAACGACGACACGCCAGAACCCATCGAGCGCAATCTCGGCCTCCAGCCGCTGGATGCCATCCTCACCGAGCACAGTCTCGGCAATCACGACATCGTCACGGCTTGTGATGAGCCTTTGACGCACAAGGCGGTGCAGCGTGCGCGCAAAGGCCGGCGGATCACGAAGCACATGCAGCGGCGCATCACGGCGGCGGTGAACAAGGCGGTGACGCTGCAAGGCAAGACACTGGAAAGAGAGTGGCCGGTGAGTGAACTGTTCACGTATTGAATTTGCACTTCATGTCTGACTCTCCTGCTTCCTCGGGCCGCTACATTCGCATGGCGCTGGTCGGCTTCCCTCTCGGGCTGATCATCACGAGCATTCTTTCCTTTGGCATCTGGTGGCAAAAAAAGGTGGCGGTGGAGGAGCGCAGTCTCGCCCATGCCTCGGCGCTGCGGCGTGAGATGACGCTGCCCGTACTGGATCGCTACACGAGCATTCTGCGAGAAGTGATGCAGCCGCAGGGCTGGGAACGTGTGGCGGCGGTGGCGAGCTTTGTGGATTCGTCGATGAGTCCTGAAAACATGGGCTACGAGCCGAGGCGTGACCGCTTTTATCAGGACGGGCTGGAAGTCTCGAATGTGGAGGTGGAACTGACGGGGAAGCATCGTCCGCGTGAGATCCGGCTGGTGCTCGTGCCGTATGGTGATCTGGCACGCACGGAGGCGGAGGTGCAGGCACTCGCTGGACTGATGGCGCTGGGGCACTCTCTCGCGGGTGCTCGTGATGAAACAACGCTGCGTCTGGCCGTGGTGCCGCTGGGTGTGAAGGATGCGAGTGGGCGCACGGCGCTGGAACGTCTCGGCGGTGCTGCACAAGAACGGCAGGAGCGCCTGATGAAGATCATCGTGCTCGGCGGCGTGGGCGAGGAAGTGCTCGGGCAGGTGAGGCAGGCTTTCCGCACGGCGCAAACAGGTGCCGTGGTGGAGGCCTTGCCTGCGAGCCGCAGCATCGCGGAGACACTTGAGGCGATGCGTGCTTTAAAAGCCCGACTTTAAAAAGTGCGGGCGGCACCTCCTCTTTCGTTTCAGAGGAAGTGCCCAGGGAGGGATTCGAACCCACGACCAATTGGTTAAGAGCCAACTGCTCTACCACTGAGCTACCTGGGCAAAATTGACAGCCATTGACGATGGTACGCGGGGAGGGGATCGAACCCTCGACCAATTGGTTAAAAGCCAACTGCTCTACCGCTGAGCTACCCGCGCGAATGGGGGCCGGTATCTACCCATCTTCATCGACGCATCAAGCCTGAATATGCGCCAGAGAATACTTTTTCTGCGATGGTGAGAAGAGTTGTCTGCGGTCGCTGCACCTGAGCGGCATGCCAGCCTGCATTTTGAGCGCCGGTGACATCGTTTTGTGCGTCGTCGCCAATGTGCAGACTGCTCATGGGGGAAGCGCTCATTCTTTGCTGTGCCGTGGCAAACATGCGCGGGTGCGGCTTGGCGGCTCCGACCTCGCTGGAAATGATGATGGCGGCGAAGGGGCGGATGAGGTCGTGACCTCCGAGGATGTTGAGAAGGCGGCGGTCAAAATTCGAGAGCACGCAGAGATCGAACTCAGCACTGAGTCGATCCAGGGCAGGGAAGACGTCATCATAGACGGTCCATGCCTCGGGCTTCGCGTAGTGCTGATAGAGTGACGTGAAGAGTGGTGAAAGCACGTCGGGTGGCAGAGGTGAACCCAGAGCAGAAGTGAACACTTGCCGCACGAGTTCCTGCCACCAGGAGCGATCGTCATCTTCTGACGATTGTCCTTCGGGGAATAGAGGTGGTGGGAGCTGACTCCAAGTGGTCCGAAAGGCGGCTTTTAATGCAGGCTCGTCCACAATAACTCCATGGAGACGAGCGAACTCAGCATAGGTCTGCGCTACGGGCCGGGCGACCTGAATGAGAGTGCCGGCGGCATCGAAGGAGATGAGCCCGCGTGCCGCCATCGTGGAATCTTGTGGGTGGTCGTGGTCCTTGCCAAAGTGGATCAGGCCTTGGCGGCGGGAGCTTCTTCACCCGGCTTCTTCTTCACCGGCGCGTAGTAGTAGCTGGCGTAGTTGTAGTAGGTGTACTCTTTCAGGTTGGTGGTGGAGCGATTGAGGATCACTCCGCCAACATTGACCTGGCGGTCATACAGGAGATTGAGCGCTTTGCCGGAAAGGCGGGCCATGGTGGAGGAGAGACGCACGACGAAGAGGACGGTGTCGAGCTTCGGAGCGAAACTGGCAGTGTCATCAGCGACGAGGACGGGAGCGCTGTCGAAGATGACGTAATCGTATTCGTCACTCATCTCGCGCAGCATTTCTTCGGCGGTTTTGGAGAGGAGCACTTCCGAGGTTTGGTCGAAGACTTCGCCACGAGACAGGAGGTCGAGTCCACGGACTCCAGTCTCCTGCACGGCGTCACGCCAGTGCATTTTGTTGCGAAGGACTTCGCTCAAACCGGGAGTGTTGGGGAGTTTGAAGAGTTCGCTCACGCCACCGCGACGAAGGTCACAGTCAGCAAGAAGCACCCGGGCGCCGGCGAGGGCCATGGTGATGGCGAGGTTCGAAGTGACGGTGGTTTTGCCTTCATTCGGCACGGCACTGGTGACGAGGATGGTTTTCGGAATCCGGCCATGCCAGTTTTTGAATAGGATGGAAGAGCGGACGTTGCGGAAAGCTTCAGCGTAGAGGTGACGGTCGTCATTCGGGCGCAACAAAGCCACATCGCCACGCTGACGCTGCTCAGGCACCTGCCCGAGGACGGCTTCCGAGGGGAAGAGGCCTTGGAACTCGGAGAAGGAGTTCATGCGGTCATCAAGTCGATCGAAGAGAACGAGAATGAGAACACCGAAGATCAGCCCCCCGATGAGTCCGCCGATCATGGGCTTAACCCAGTCCTGGACATCCTTGTAGGCATTGGAGGCGCGTTCCTGAATGCCCACATAGTCGGTCTGGATGTTTTGGATGTCGGTGAAGCTCTGCACTTTGGCAAACATCTGGTCATAGGCGGTTTTGGCAGCCTTGAAGTCTTCTTCGAGACGCTCGTGCTCGGCCAGCTTGGCGGCCAGGGCGAGAGCTTCTTTCTGCCGCTCAGCGATCTGCTCGTCGAGAACCTTGATCTGGCGCTGAAGAGTGGCTTCGCGACTGCGCATTTCTTTGACGATCTCGTCGGCGAAATTGGTGAGCAACTGCTTCGCCGATTCAATTTTTTCATCCAGAACGACCACGTCCGGGTGACTGGCCTTGAAGTTTCGAAGAAGCTTCACACGGTCATTCTGAAAGCGCATGATCTCCTTTTTGGTTTCGAGGTAGTCTCTCTCGTTGGTAGTCATGCCAAGGCTGGCTGCCGTATTGTTGTCCACCGAACTGGTGGGCGGTGCGCTGGCAGGATCCGATTTCGGAGCTGCCTGAGACTGGGCTGAAGGCGGGACTGGTGCACCAGCGGTGCTGGCGGACGCGCGTTCACGGTCGAGCATGGCGGCATCGACATCCTGGAGGGCGACCTGAAGGTCGCGCTGCTCGCCAGAGATGGCCTCGCGCTTGGTTTTGAGGTTGATGAGAAAGGTGGCGGCCTCGTTGTGATTGCCGCTGAGCTGGATGGTGTCGTTGGCTTTGCGGAAGGCTTCGAGTTTTTCTGTCCGCTCCGTGAGGTCCTTGCCCTTTTTCACCACCGTCTCCGTGAAGGTGTTCAGGGCGCGTTCGAGACCCTGATCACGGAGTTGCTGGCGAAAGGCAATGAACTCATCCAGCAGGGCGTCGAGGAAGATCTTGGTGAACTTGGGCTCGGAGCCAATGGCAAAGATGTTGAAGATGGCGGAACCCTTGGTCTGAGCGACACGGATTTCCACGTTGGAATCTTTGAGGTCGGGGTGAAGGGCATGCACACGTGCCATGGCCCGCTTTTTCATCTCAGCACTTTCCAGTGTCTCGATGATGGTGCCGTAGAAGTCGGTAAGCTGTTCCTGCCAGTTCACATTTCCCTCGCTGGCCACGATTCGTCCACCTGCCACGAGTTTGGCAAGGCTGGTGTGAGTATCCGGCTGTCCCGTGATGCGCAGGGCCTGAATACAGACGCCGATACTGGCGGTCAGCAGCAAAAACCACCAGCGGCGGCGGAGGAGGATCTTGTAGCGCTGAAACTTGGCCGAGGTCTCATGAATGCGGCTCAGGGTAGCCGACTGACCAGGGGCAGGCGGCGGTAGGGACAGGGTGTTTTCCATGGTGAATCGAGGGGGGCGTGGCTGGGCTCAAAATGGCCAGCCATCTTTGACATCAAAAAATAAAAGGGGCCACCAGTATGCCTTAGCAGAGAGATTCCTGCACGAACTTTTGTTCAGCGATGAAGCTTGTGGCGTTAGAAGTTCACTTTCTTCTCATCCACAATGATCACGTCGTTTTCACGGATGTAGATGTCGTACTCCATGTTTCCACGCTGCATGATTTGATCGAGGTTGATCTGGATGGTTTTATTGCCCTGCCGGGTTTTGCGCACGAGTTTGACCTTGGTGGGGTTGGCAAACTGGGCGAAACCGCCAGCACGGAGGATCGCCTGACTGATGGTGATGTCCTCGTCGGTGGGGAGTTCGTATTTTCCCTGGCGGATTACCTGGCCATAGACGGTGAAGAAATTGATGTCATAACCGCCGGTGCGGAGGCGTGAATTAGGATTGTCGATGCTTTCAAGGTCGATGGCGACAATGACAGTGGCGCTGTTGTAGTAATTCAATTCCAGCTTGCGCTTCACCTCCATCGCCAACTGTTTGCTCGTGCGTCCAATAGCTTTCACGAGGCCGACATAAGGTGCGTTCACTTCACCAGTGACTCCGACTCTCAGTTGAATGGGCTCTTTGCGGTCTTCCACGATGCGCATCGAGATGACGTCTCCCGACTGGATGGGGCGCGTGTCGTCGAGCACATCCATCGAGTTCAGAATGGCGGCGGACCTGGCCACATCTCCCGTTGGTGCGGATGGAGCAGCACTGCGCCGTTCATCATATTCGCGCACACCGGGATCTTGTGCATGGAGAATGCCAAAGGCGGCAATCGAGAGCAGGGTAAGTAGATGGCGTGGGCAGGGCATGATCATACAAGGGAGGATTGGAGTGGGGACAACTTGCTGGAAGATACGTCTCAGGAGACTCTCAGCCAGCCTTGAATCTCATCTCGCCAAAGCTGAGTCGAACTAGAAGTTGTAATTGAAGCCGATGATGAAACGGTTCTGATTGAAGTCGAGGTTGCTGCTGTCGAGCACGTCTGTCGTGTAGTAGCGGTAGCCCAGGGTGAGGGTGGCTTTGGCGGACAGGGCGTAGGTCAGGTCGAGGTTGAAGGCGTGTTGCACAAAATCCGCTGCCAAACCGCGGACTTGGGTGCCTGACTGTGGGTCAGAGTCACTGAACCCGTAATGGTAGCCGGCGCCGAGTTGGAGGTTGGAGGTCAGGCGGTGGGAGATGTAGAGGTCACCTCCGTACTGGAAGAAGTCCTGTGCATAATTGCCGCCGGAGGCTTGGGCATCTTCGACATAACCACTGAGACTGATGCGGCTGCCTTTCCAGGCTACGAAGGCGATGCCATAGTTGGCGTAATCTGCCGTGATGTAGTTGGAGGTCAGGTTGAGGGAGGATTCGTGACCGATGCTGAAGGACTGTGTGACACGGGAGTTCAGCCGGTTGCTGAGAGTGAGTGAGTAGTAGAAGTCGCTCAGATCGCTGTTGTCTCCAGTGTTGGTGAAGACTTCATCCGCTGTCAAATCTGGACCCACAGTTGGATTCGCCACCAGTTGTGTCGGGGGATCCAATTCATCGAACTCGAAGATCTGCGCGCCTGCTGCGGCACGGAGATAGGTCGTTTTGCCAATCGGAATCACCACAAAGACACCGGCGTTGTTCAAGATGCCGTCGGCGTTGAATTCTGTTTCATAGTTCACCATGGTAGAGCCGCCTTCAAAGCCTGCGGTCCAGGTGCCTGTCGGGCTGTAGGTCAGAGAGCCGTGGAGTGAGTCGGTGACACGATTGAATTCATCAAAATTGCCACCGGAACTGCTGTTGGCCTCAGAAAGCGAGTTCGTGAAGGAGTGCATGTAGTTGAGAGCAAGCGTCCAGTCAGAATTGATGCGCCAGTTGGCGGCAAGGCCCGAGTCGTTCTGGAAGACTCCGAACAGTTGGTTCTGGGAAACGGCAAAGTCGTTGCGGGTGGCTGGACGAACGGAGAAGCGGTTATACAGCGTGAAATAAACAGGCCCTGCTTTGATGTCGAAAGCGATGGTGCTTCCTGGAAGGACGTTGAGGACAAAACCACTGCTGCCATAGGGGGCGATGTCGGGATTATCAATGTAACGATCAAAACCGAAGGCCGTGCTCAAAGAAAGGCGGTTGTTCTGAGTGATCTGATAGTTGGCATCAATGCTCACCATCGTGCTGCTGACGACATCAGAGATCTGGTTGTCGTTGGAGCGATTGATGTTGTCGTTGTACTCAAAGCCTTGGAAGAAGCCAAAACCCAGGTTGATCGGACCTAACTTGAGGTTGCGGCGTCCATTGAGGAACGGGTCGGAACTGTAGGTTGGCGCGAAGAAGCCTGTCGGGCTGGTGTATTGACCGGAATAGTTGGTATAGTCACCCACGCTGCGTGCTGCGAAGGCGGTGCTTCCGCTGCGGACAGAGGGGCGGCTGATGTCACGGGCTGTCTCCAGATCCGGTGTGCGCTGTCCCATTACGGAGTCCTCATTGTCTCGATAGACTCCGCTGGAGTAATCATACATGACATCTCCATCACGAGTCCCGGCACTCGTGGCCTGCCGATCCTTGGTTTGGCGTGATCTGAAGTCATCGAAAAACATGCCCGTTTGAGATGGTGACGCACCATACTGAGCCTGGCTGGACGAGACGAAGATGAACTGAGTGAAAAGAACAGCGCAGAGGGACAGACAGGCTGGCCGCAGAGTCTTTGAAATGAGCATAAGCAGTTGGTAGAGAATGGCTGGGGCTGGAAAGGTAATAAAAGATAAGAGCAATTTCACTTCTCTTTGTCCATTCAAAACTTCGCTTTAGTAGTTTTTAAAGCGGAGGCACCTATTTCGATTCTACCGGCCGAAAGGTGCCTTTCTGCGGCTTGAATGATGTTCAGATGCTGTGTGCCTCATCGTTACATTCTGGTTCCAACCGAGGCACAATTCGAGCTGGACCTCACTGTGCTCCGGCAAGTCGAGATCACGTCTATTCACACCTCCGGGATCAGCGCTGATGATGCCACGAAGTTGATGGAGAAGGCGTGAGAGCTTGGGTGAGCGTCGATTCATACGCTCACCATGTGTTCTATAGAACAGCTCTAATCAAGCAATCCTTCGGAAATATGCTTCAGCGCTCGTCAATCGGCACCACTTTCTGCCCGTAGGGCTTGCCGACATACTCACTCAGGGGGCGGAAGAGGCGGTTCTCGCTCCATTGCTCCAGCACATGGGCGGTCCAGCCGCTCATACGGGCAATCGCGAAGATCGGGGTGAAGAGATCCGTCGGAATGTCGAGGCTGTAATAAACCGTCGCGCTATAGAAATCGACGTTGGCGTTCAGGCCTTTACGCTCGCGCATGATCTCGGCGATACGCTCGGACATTTGAATCCATTTGGCCTCACCGAGCTGGCTGGTGAGCTTGATCGCCATCTCGCGGAGGTGTGGGGCGCGGGGATCGAGCACTTTATAAACTCGGTGGCCGATGCCCATGATCTTCTTTTTCTGCGCCAGGGCGTCTTCCACCCAGGGATCGACGTTTTCCAGACTGCCGATCTCCTGGAGCATGTGGATGACTCCCTCATTCGCACCACCATGAAGGGCACCTTTCAGCGCGCCGATTCCGGCACTGATGGCGGAATACATGTCACTCAGGGTCGAGGCGACGACTCGGGCGGTGAAGGTGGAGGCATTGAAGCCGTGCTCAGCGTGGAGCACATAGGCCACGTCCAAGGTCTTCTCAGCTTCAGCGGAGGGCACCTCGCCGGTCATCAGGTAGAGGAAATGGGCGGCTTCGCTCAAATCTTTGCGCACAGGTGGCAGTTCCAGCCCCTGGCGAGCACGGTGGAAGTAGGCGGCGATGACGCCGATCTGTGAAACGAGGCGGATAGCCGTTGCGAGGTTTTCCCCCACATCAATGTCATGGCGGCTGAGATCATAGCAGCCGAGCATCGAGACGGCGGTGCGCATCACATCGATCGGGCGGGCGGTCTTGGGGACGGCCTTCAAAAAGTCGATCACCCCCTGCGGCAGTTCGCGCTCGGCGCGCAGTGCCGTGGTCAGTTTGTCCAACTCGGCGCGGTTGGGCAGACGCTGGTGGAAAAGCAGATGCACCACCTCCTCGTAGCTCACCTTGCCGGCGAGTTCGTTGATGTCATAGCCGCAATAAAACAGCACACCTTCAGCTCCCCGGACTTCTCCAAGACGTGTTTCAGCAGCGACGATTCCTTCAAGACCTTTGGAGACGACAGACATGGCGTGTGTTGGGGAGGGGTGTTTAACGGTTGGATGAAAAAAAATGACGAAGCGAGAGCTATGCCGAGAAGCGCGACTTTTGTCGTTTAGCGTGCAAATGCAGCGCGACAAGTGCCGGTGCGGAGGAAAATGCAGTCCGTGCTGATATTCGCCGGACTCTGCCTGAATTCAGCCGCTCCATCAGGCGAAAATTTCCTTCACCACATGCCCGTGGACATCGGTCAGTCGGTAGTCGCGGCCAGCATGGCGGAAGGTCAGCTTCTCATGATCCATGCCCAGCAGGTGCAGCAAAGTCGCGTGCAGGTCATGCATGTGGACCTTTCCATCCACGGCCATGTGCCCGAGTTCATCGGTCGCTCCGTGGGCGAAGCCCGCCTTCACGCCGCCGCCTGCCAGCCAGGTGGTAAAGCCACCGGGGTTGTGGTCGCGTCCAGTGCCGTTGCGCTCCGCATAGGGCGTGCGGCCAAACTCACCGCCCCACCAGACGATCGTGTCCTCCAGCAGTCCGCGCTGCTTCAGATCACTCAGCAGTCCTGCGATGGGCAGATCCACCGCCGCCGCGTGTTCGCCGTGCTTCGGCAGATTGCTGTGCTGATCCCAGGCCGGGTTGTTCGAGTTGTCGCCGTAGTTCACCTGGATGAACCGCACCCCCTGCTCGGCCAGCCGACGCGCCATCAGGCACTGGCGGCCAAAGTTGTCCGTCACCTTGTCACCGATGCCGTAGAGCTTCAAAGTCGCCTCCGACTCGCCGCTGATGTCCATCGTTCCGGGGGCGTTGTTCTGCATCCTTGCGGCCAGCTCGTAGCTCTCCAGCACCGCCTCGATCTCGTGATCTCCGGGCATCGCCTGCTGTCCTCCGAGCGCTCTCAGCAGCTCCATCTGCCGCCGCTGCTGCTCGGGTTTCCAGATCGTGTTCGTGATGTTCTGGATGTTCCCCTCCTTCGCTGGCAGGCCGCCGCGGCCCACTGGTGTGCCTTGGAAGACCGCTGGCAAAAAAGCATTCCCGTAATTGCGCGGCCCGCCATTCCCCAGGCTCGGGCTCAGCGTCATGAAGCCCGGCATATTCTCGTTTTCCGAGCCCAGCCCGTACATCACCCACGAGCCCATGCTCGGGCGGATGAAGTTCGTCGTCCCCGTGTGCAGGAAGAGCGTCGCCGGCCCGTGGGCCACACCTTCCGTGTGCATCCCGTGCAGGAAGCACAGGTCATCCACATGACGATTGATGTTCGGGAAGAGATTCGACGCCCACTTTCCCGTCTGCCCGTGCTGGGAGAAGTCCCACAGCGACTTCTTGATCCGCTGTGGCGAGCCCTTGCCCGTCTTCGCAATCGAGCGCGCATCCGCCACATCGATGATCTTCTGGTCATCGCGGATCAGGCGCGGCTTGTAGTCAAAGGAGTCCACATGGCTCACCCCGCCCTGCATGAAGAGGAAGATGATCCGCTTCGCTCTCGGCGTGTGATGCGGCTGCTTCCCGGACATCACACTGCCTGCGGCCATGGCCTGCTGCTGGGCCAGGGACGAGGCCGCCAGCCAGCCAAAGCCACAGCCGGATGTCTGGAGAAAGGAACGACGCGAGGGAAACATGGGCGCTAGTACGATGGCAATCTCTCTCTTGTTTCCAGTGAATGCCTACTTGAAGCGCGAGTCGATGATCTGCACCCGCCCTGACAGCCAGCGCGCAGGCCTGCCCTTCACCGGCAGCGCGGGCATCCCCACATATCCGGCGACCCCGAGGCCCTGCGAGAAGATGCCGTTAAAGATTCCGGAGCGTGTGTGCATCACGTTCGGGTTCACCGAGTCCTCATGTTTGAAAAGAATGTCCCCCAGCACCAGCCCCGTCGCCCCCACCGGATACAGCCGCACCCTCGGCGTGCCAGTCACCGCGTCCATCGAGCTCGGTCCCGTGAAGCGCAGCGACTCCGACAGCGGACGCGGCGCATCTTCCAGGGTCACGTCCATCACCGCATTGTGCTGCCCCTTCGGCACCGGCAGCAGATTCATAAAAGTCTGTCCTTTCCCCGGCGGTGTGTAGCGGGAGCCATCCAGCCCCGAGCGCTGGAGGAATCCCTCCCGGTAGCTCGTGTCCGCCACGTTCTTCGCCCTCGGCAGCTTCACCCAGCCGCCGTAGTCCATGATGCTCACCCCCTGCCACAGCGATGGCGACTCCGTCGGCGGCCAGACCACCTGATTGTAAAACACCCCTGTATTCCCATACAGACTCTGATGCAGGAACACCGTCGGCGACTCCCGCCCCAGCACCGGGGAGCTGCCCGTCAGTGCCGTCGCATCCGGCAGCCGCCCCAGCCATGTCACCATGCCCGTGCTGCTCACCGTCAAACTCAGCACGCCATAGCCCAGCGGCACCGACGGCTCCAGGCCCAGGTTTTCGGCATAAACGATCGCATTGTAGCGCCCGGTCAGTGCCTTCTGCTTCGCCGTCGTCCAGCCCTTGTAGCCCGCCCGGTCAAAAGTCACCTGCAAAGGCGGCACCACCAGTTCATCACTCCCATCATGGAAGAGACCGCTGCCGGAGTGATCATCATCCGAGAAAGTCATCTCCATCCAGCTTGCCAGCAGTCCCTGCTGCGCAGGCAGGAGAAACTTCCTCTCCAGCACCCCGGAGTCGAGATTCCCCACAAACCGCCGCACGATGCCGCGCTGCGTCACCGTCCCCGAGACACCGCCATTCGCCGTCACCATGAACTGCAACCGCCCGGCCAGCGAGCGCTGGTCCGCCATATCCAGAGAGGCCACCCGCACCAGCCCGCGATACTCCCCCGCCTCAGCCCCCGGCAGCAGCACCCACGGCACCGTGATCTCCGCGCTGCCCGCTGGATTCGTCGCCCGGATCGTCACCATCGCCGTCTGCGGCAGCGCCGATGAAAGGCGCGGCCTGCCATAAAAGAACAGCGACGTCGTCGTCCCTCCGTTAAACAGCACCCCCGGCGGCAGCCCCGTCACCGTGTAGCTCGTCGGCGCATTGCCGATGCCCACCCCCAGGTCCGCGTGCCACACATTCACGTCCTGCCACACCCTGGTCTGCAAACCCTGGCCGCTGAAGCTCAGCGTCGGCGCCCCCATCACCGACAGGTCAAACGGCACCGCCGCCTCCGCCAGCACCTGCCCATCCGCGTCCAGCAGCGAGCACAGGCAGGAATACACCCCGTCATCTCCCGCCACCGTTCCCGTGATCTCCAGGCGGCTGGTGTTCACCCCGGCAAAGCGGCCCCCATCACCCAGCGCCCCGCCCGGGCCGCTCCAGGCATAGCCCAGGCTCGACCCCGCAGGCAGCCTCAGCTCCGGGTTTAAATCCAGCACCGCCGTCTCACTGCGATACACATTCACCGGGCTCGGCAGTCCCGGATGCAGCAGCCCCACCAGCGCCGGGTCTGAGTAGGCCGTCCCCTTCGAGGTCCGCACCAGCACCCGATAGCTCCCCGGCCCGCTGTTCCGCGTCAGTGCCAGCGTCGCCCCTGTCGCATTCGGGATCAGTACCTCATCCCGATACCACTGGTAGGTCAGTATCAGCGCCTCATTCACCCGCGCATTCACCGTCAGCACCCCCAGCGTCCCCGGCGTTGGCGACTGCCGGTCCTCCAGCAGCAGCAGGGGCACCGGCGGCTGCGAGATCAGCGGCGTCCCGTTCGCCGTCACCACCGCCCTAAGCAGCAGGTCAAAGCTCCCCCCCGTCAGCGACTCGCTCGTCAGGCTCAGCAGCGCCTGGTAGCTCCCCGACGTCACACTCCCAAACAGCAGCCCCAGCTCCCGCGACTCCCCCGGCAGCAGCGTCCACGTCTCCCCCTCCGCCTGCGTCGTCGTGAACTGCCCCCCCGGCACCTCGGCCACCTCCGCCCGCAGTCCCACGATGGATCGATCCCCCGTATTCCGCAGCGTCAGCCACGTCGGCTCCAGATGGCTGGACGGATGCTTCGTCCCCAGCATCAGCGCCGGGGCCGGCACCGGATTCACCACCACCGCACCTTTCCTCACCTCCAGGCCCACTCTTGATCCCGCCGCATGCTCCACCCGCAGCAGCGCCGCACTCCGTTTGGAAAGGAAAGTCTCCCCCGCCATCACCAGCTTCCCCCCGTCCTGGAAGGCCATCGCCGTCGGCTCCTCACTCCAGTTGCCAAACGAGTGCGTCACATAGCCGATCCCGTTCAGCGTCGCATCCGCCCCGCCCGTCCGCAGCCGCCGCGCCAGCACAAAGCTCCCGTCATTCCCCACCGCGTGACTCGCCGCCACCAGCAGACGCCCGTCCGGCAGGATCTTCAGATCCGACGGCGTGCTCTTCTCCGGGCCAAACTCCATCGCCTGCACCCCTTGCAGCCCCATCCCCGCATCCACCACCCCCGCCGCCGAAAAGCGCATCAAAAACACATCAAACGCCGCACTCTCATTCCCCCCATTGATCGACCCCAGCGCCACCACCGAGCCATCGCTCCCATCATAGGCCAGCACCTCCAGCGAATCATAGTAGGTCGCGCTCACGCCCCACTCCACCACCCCGCCCGAGCCAAAACCCGCGTCCAGACTCCCCAGCGCCGTCAGCCGCGCGATCGCACTTCGGGTGTTCCCCGCCGACAGCCGCCCGCCGCCCACATACACCGTCCCGCCCGCCCCCAGCGCATAGCAGCCCTTCGCCCGTGCCGAAGTCACCCCCGTCGCCGCCACCCCCGCCATCCCATAGCCCAGGTCCTGCACCCCATTCGCCGAAAACTTCACCACAAAACCATCCCACGACCCCAGCAGGAAAGCCCCGCCCTCCAGCGGCAGCAGCGACGCCCCGAAGCGGCCCTCCAGAGCCGACACCACCAGCTTCCCCCCCGTGCCAAAAGTCCCGTCCAGCGTCCCATTCTCCAGATACCGCGCCACCACCGGAGCCCACGCCACCCCTCCCATGAAGAGAGACCCCCGGAAGCCCGCCGCCAAAATCCGCCCATCCTCCAGCACCAGCACCTCATTCAGCCAGTCCCCGTCCGAGCCAAAGTCCGTCTGCACCACCCCCAGGTTGCCAAAAGTCCCGTCCAGCGCCCCATCCGCCGTGAAGCGCATCACACAGCCATCCCGGCCCGTCGCCCCGCCGGTTTGCACATGGCCCGCCGTCACGATCTTCCCATCCGCCTGCACCTTCATCGCCGAAGCCGTGCTGCCATTGCCCAGGTCCACCGTCACCTTCCCACTCGAGCCAAAGGAAAGATCCAGATCCCCATCCGCCGCCGTCAGAGTCAGAGCAGCCAGGAACACCGGCAGGAATAAAAAGGAAAAGCGCATTTCCCCACCTCAATACATCCCCGTGACAAAAATGTCAGCCAAGAAACACCACCGCGCAGAGAGCAGCGAGAGCAGGGAGCAGAGAGCAGAGAGCAGGCGCAAGCCCGTGGTTCGTTGTTCTTGGTTCCGTAGCGGCGGGCGTGAGCACGCCGCGAATGGGGTCCAAGGAGCGCGGAATTCATTCCGCAGCACCCCGCTCGCGAAGTGGATCAGCCACGGAAATGAAACGCCTCGCTCGCTCCCAAGATCGTCGGCTTGGAGAGGTGACTGGGTCACGAGAGGCCGTGGGTGCAGGCGACCTGCTGCGGAATGAATTCCGCGCTCCCCGCTACGCCCCCGCCATTCGCTGGTGGGGTTGCCGTTGTCCCAGAAACGGGCGCGGTATTCTCGCACCTCCGCCTGGTCCGCCACCAGCAGCTCGCAGGCGGCGACTCGCCGCCCCGGTCGGCCAGAGGCACGTGGACAGGCACCAGGAATCAGCTTCCAAACCCTGGTAGATACCGCTGGATTCCTGGATTTAAGACCTCGTTCATGCGGTTGTCGGACAGCGTCTGCGTCAACGTCATTGGCATTTGCGTCAACGTTGGCGGCGTCTGTGCAAACGTTGGCAGCGTCCAAGAAGAGGGTGTCAGGGGCAGCCGACTCCAGGGCAGGTTGCCCCGGAACGGCGTCAGGTTGCCCTGGAACGGCGTCAGGTTGCCCTGGAACGGCGTCAGGTTGCCCTGGAACGGCGTCAGGTTGCCCTGGAACGGCGTCAGGTTGCCC
>Ga0075152_10001638_pt1 | contig 16195 bp, 30 predicted proteins | sample JI61114C2DNA_FD_70964 | JGI IMG/M metagenome (GOLD analysis project Ga0075152, IMG submission 70964) | Wastewater effluent complex algal communities from Wisconsin, to seasonally profile nutrient transformation and Carbon sequestration -... | ecosystem: Engineered > WWTP > Effluent > Algae...
ACTAGGATTCTGGAGGCAACTGGGTCACCAGTACCACCTGAAGTCGAAGAAGTGGCGATGAAAGATGACAGATACCGACTCAAACGACTTTCCACGAAGATGGGTGTTTCTTTCGCGAAAGGGTACTTATACTAGTAAATTCAGAAAGGACGCCAAGAAGCTACTAAACCAAGCATTGAAGCGTCAACGAAACTCCAATATGAAAGCAGGGATCGGCTATGTCGAACCCGATCTGAAACACCGTTCCGAACGGTAGCTGGAACTCAAGGACATCATCGAAAAGAATCGTTCAGCTATGCAGCTGGATTCGCAGGAGAAGCCACTGCAACTTGGCGAGTTGAACTTGCTGCTGAAGCAATAGAACTAAAAACGAAGGGGCATCGAACCCCTGAACCCCAACGCCCGCACAAAATTCGGTGGGATGTTCGTGGCAGCCGAGACAATGCACAACGACCCATCTCAGCAGAAGGTGACCGTGACATACTCCAAGCAGCCCAAGCAGCAGCATTGATTCCTGCCATTCTATTATTGCTGCACTGCTAATTAATGACGAGCTAGCACACACGCGAACTCAATGACCTATTGGAAAAGGTACTGCGATCAAACCATTACAGATCGCTACCAATACCCATGAGCATTCCGACACGGTGCGGTTGATGGAGTTGGGCAGGGAGCACGGCTTCGGCAGCATTGCCAATCGCAAGAAGATCTGGCCGGTGCTGCTAGAAGTGAACATCGATAAGCTACAGAAATCCACTGATTTCTTGGACTGGCGAAAGGACCCCGATAACCACAGTGAGGACTACGACCAGCTCAAGAAGGATGCCATGCGTTCATTTTTCTCATTGAAGGCCTACCAAAACATGGATCAGCATTATCTGTAAACGATGTGGTTAGCTGCAGAAAAAAGAAGCAGGAGGATCTACTGGAACTCCTCGACGCCTTCTCGAAAAACTAGCCACGCTTCAAGTATTTTCAGGGTTTCCACGATGTGGTGAGTGTTTTCATCGGCATCTTCGGAAGCAACGTTGGCTATTACATCTCGCATCGCGTGGCCACGACCTACCTACGTGACACCTTCCTCTACTCCTTCCAGTAGACTGTGAGCATACTCGATAAGCTCATCTACTTCATCACTATCAAGCGTGACCCACAATTCTAACAACTCTTCGAAGAATTCTAGGAGCAGAGGTTGGGTTTTACCATGCCATGGATCATTACGTGGTTCGCGCATAGCTTTGACGACATCAACGTAATCACACGCATTTGGGACTACCTCATCAGCAGCCAGGCATCAGCGATTGTGTATGCATCTGCTGCTCTTATCCTGGAAACCAAGCAAAGTATGTTGGAACATTGCCAGGGCAGCTACGACGTAATCGCTACCAAACATTTTAGTTGGGAACTATTCATAGCTTTTACCAGCGCATCAGCAAGGTCAATGTCGATATTGACCGAGTCATTCGGACTGCGATTGACTTGGAAAGAGAAGTCGCATTAAGTACCATACCACAAAGAGATTCACTTCCAAGCGAGTATTTTCAGCTGTTATCTAGGACCGTCATGAAGGAAGAGAACTTTGTGCAGCTGATCCGCTTGCATGAACTGTATCGAAGCACCCAACAACGTAAGCAAGCCAACAAAAAGCGGGTAAAGCAACTCCTGATTATTAGCGGGCTGGTGGGATTGGCGCTCTGGTCGTACAGCGTATACGGCCGGAGGTTGTTCGGAAGGTTGCCCGGTGGCCTCTGACCCAACCCATCACTGATCACCTGTATAGTTTCCAGTTGGGATCCCATCTTTCACCGCCAATAATAATTCAAATTCACGGGAGATGCGATTATGCGATGGCTGCCCTCCCCAGATTTGTTTTGTATTGTTAAATGCGGGAACAACTCGGAAGTACTGTCTCTGGTGAGGAAGGACCGGTGAGTTATCGTGAGCAATCCACCGCACGCTTACTGGAGAGACTACGGAGCACCCGACGCTTCTTCAGCCACAAGGTTTATAGGTTTGTGGTGAAGAAGCCACTGATGGTGCGACAGAGCAGCTCCTAGCAGCCACAGGCCCATAACTACGCCATCGCTAAGGGTGAACTGCAACCAAAACATCAGTAGTCTGTGGACGAGTCGTACCGAACACCTGCTCGCAAGCTCATCACGGAATTCAAGGTTGCTTCCACCGCAGCAACAGCTCAGCCCGTGTTCGACGTCCTCAAGGAGCACCATTCCCCACAGTTCATCGGCATAAAACACGACCGCTACTCTAAGAAGGTGTACTACTTCCTACCAAGGACACTGCGCCCTCGGGTCAACCGTCGTGGTCGATGGGAGTATCTCCGTCGCATGTGATTAATCTATCGAGTTTCCCACCTGCACGTGAAGCACTATCAGTCGTTTTCGATGTACACCAATGTCTTCTCCTCTTGTTTTGGTTTGACTTCTTTAAAGATTGGCAGTCCAAGCTTGCGGTTACGCTACTCCTCTTCCCTCGTGAGATTTTCTATTTGGATCTTCTACAGTTCAGCCTGCTGCATCCAATCGTCATTGGCCCACACGGCTTTGTGGTAGTTGGGCTTTTGGTCGATAGGACGGGCACGACGTACGCGTATCGTTCGTTCAAGGAAATCACTTTTGTCGTAGTTGTCAATGGCTGCCGAAGCATCCTATCGTTCGTCGAACTCAACGAAAGCAAAGCCTCTGAACTTTTCTGAAAGTAATGCCATGGTGGTACGTGTTTGATGGTCTCGAGGAATCTACACACCCTTGATCTCTCCGAATGTCGAGAAGTAAGCATAGAGGTCCTGTGCCGTGACAGTATCTGGGAGGTTGCCTACGTAGATGGTTGTCTTTTCGTCGTCTTCGTTCATCTGCTAAACGAGATTACGGGATTCTCGAATATATTATGAACAGTCGGAGCTCAGACATCAGCATCAGCTATTATCGATCGGTTAGCTATTAAATATTCCTTGATGAGGCCGGCATCCAGCAAACCCTACAGCGGTATGCCTCTTGCATCACTTGACGAGGAGCTTACCTCACAGGTTAAGAAGCTTACCCTACTGGAAGGTGACCGTGCGGAATTCAAACGCCAAGCAGAAGACACCCAAGCCAAAAACAATGAGTGGATTGATAAGCTTCGTCAATAGAACCGCAAACTCAAATAGACAAGGGACGATCTGATTGATCAACAGCGCAAGCTACCAACAAATGGACGACTTCTGTCGGCTACTACCATGAGTGGTAAGCCTGACCTGCGGAGTGAAACCTACTGGCGACGGGAGCTGGACAAGCAAAAGCACATCACCAAGACCCTTCGGAACCGGCTGATGAACATGCAGGACAAGCTTAAGGATGTGGACAACAACAAGATCAGTTACATCGAGGAAAGCCCATTGATGAGACAGATTCGCATCCTCGAGAGCAGGCTGGATAAGGTGATGATCAAGTACAACGAAGCCAATTCAATGCGAGAGACGTACTAGCAAGTAGTGAAGCGTCTGAAGGAAGAACGAGTGGGTTACGACAATCAAGTAACAGCAATCGAGAGGAGTCTCAAAGGAAAATAATGTGATTTCGAGGAGCTGCTGTTGTTAGCGCACGATGCTTCACATGCCAAGGAGATTGCTCAGGCCGAACTCAAGAAATATGAGCATAAACGCAGTGCAATTAAAGACCTTCGAGACCAGTACCTCACAGAAAAGAGAGGTGATGTGGAGCAAATCAAGCTGGGACTCAACTACTAACCTGCTGCTCAACCGCAGAAGGCTTTGCGTATGCAGGACATCTCGCAGGATGGGGAGGACCCTTCCAACGAGCTGGAATAGTTTGCATAGGCATTTAAAAAGCTGAAGGAGGTGACAGGCGTATCTGATGCCAACGAAATTATTCACAAGTTCAAGACTCAAGGCATGACCTCCAAGTCGTTGGAGGAGCTGAGAGATAAATATCGACAAAAAATTGAAGATCTTCGGTCGGAAAAGGAAGCAGCTAAGGAGCAATTGAACCGTATAAAGTACGAGGGAAGCGGAGGGAGCATGAACTTCGCCAAAAAGAAACTAGATGACGTTGAGAATACTCTAAACAAGACTCAAAGTGAAACTGAAAGGCTTAAGGTGAAGTGGGAAAAGCTGAGTAAAACTCTGGTAAATGTAAAGGTTGCAGTCTAACATTTATCCACCTACCTCGTTGGGGTTCGAACGGACTGGCCTACCGGCCTGCAAACTGATCCCGTGGACTTTTCCAACCTGCTCCAATCAATCAACTAGAAACTTCGGACAGCATACAATACTGTCAAGAATGATCCACACTTTAACTCCGAGAAGTTCAAACAATCGACTGCAGGAATCGAACGCTTTATCAATAAGGGAGGTGATGCTGATAACATTGAGGCCAAGTTGCGTCCTTCCAGTGCCCTCCAGAAAGACGACTCTAGTGGGAACGAGTTCGATGAGTAGATGGACGAATAGGCCAACAACAAGATCAAGCAGCGCTTTCATGCAGTCAAGAACGATAAGGTCATTGTACGCAACTTCCGAAAGTACAAGGTTTGATGGCCCCCATAACAACTTTAAAGTGATGCAACAGTCAGCGTTTTTTGCTTTTCCGCTCGCAGAACGGGATATGTTTTTATGCTGCCATTTTGTTGAATCTGCGGGAACAGAACTGGCACTGTACTGTATCTGGGGCCGGTTGTTTGAGGGCTTGCTACTCCTACTCAGTCAGTGGAATACCTTTGTTCTTTTTCATGTTTGCTCGGAAGGCAAGGCTCTCCTGCTTCCATTTTTGTTTTGCATCGGCCTTTGAGATCTCTTTGGAAATTGGGAGGTGAGATATCTCCTTGGCCTATTAGATTTATCGTTGTTCAGCTGCAACAAACTCCTTTCGTTTTTCTTGGAATACCTTCTTGCAAACCTTGGCGTGCTTTTCCAATGCCTTGCGATTAAAGGAACGGCCACAACCTTCGGGGCATTCGAACAGTTGAGGCTCGCCATCTGGTTCGGCTTCTGGAAGCTCAGTGGGTTTAGAGTTCGCAGTTGCAGGTTTGTTTAGTGTCGGTATGGGTCTTTCGATGTTGGGTTCGACTTGCTTGAATGGTTGATGTTGTCCCTATCTTAGCACTGCATGTTGGGCAATCGGATTGTTCTGAGTAGCTTGTTGGGGCACCTCCCTTGCCCGGACGGGGACGATTGGCCTATCGTCTTCTTTAACCATCGTCACTGCTGGAGTAAGTGTGGCTATTGCTTGTTTTTTCTGCTTGGTCTCTTCGTTTGCTCTCTCTTTTGGGTGGTGGTTTGCTCTAGTGACCATTTTCTATTCCGGTTGCTTCAATTTGGTTGCTACTGTCGTCGGTTTGTTCCGATTCCTATTACCGAGTACCCCGGCAGTGTGGTCATGTTGTAGACGGCTGTACTTCTCTTTTGCCTGCCTGCGGTAGTCTTGAACTAACGCTTCATAAATGAAATGCATCTTTGAATTTCAACTGCCTTAAAATATCTGGAAAATAACTCGGCACATCATTGACAAGCACAAAATATCATCAGAGATGCCCCTTGCTGTCAAGATTGCGGATCTCCCATCGCTTCCAGATGAAGATACCAGCTCCAATTAGTACCAATGATGGGATAATGGACCAGATTGGTGTATTTTCTGTGCCGAGCTTGGTGATGACGAAAACGAGGATGGAAAAGGGCGTTTGCAGTGCTATCGCATACACTGTAAAGTTTGCTGATTATTTGTTCAGGAACATTCCAGCGAAGTAGGTGATGATGTACCCAATTGAAAATGATATACCGAATAGGAAATTCTTGGCTCCGCAGGCACTTGAAAAGAAGAAACATTTGACTTCTTCCCCAAAGTTGCTGAGAAAACCATTGATGGAACTGCTGTAGCCGAAGCCCGGGATGAGGTCAACCCAGAAGAACAGCACCATAAATACCAGCTGGAACACCGAGGTCCAAAATAGTGTCTTCAATAGGTTAGTGTTTTGTTCTTGCGGGAGAACCAAGCTGCTCGTCTTCAGCAGATAGAGTTCCTGCAGAACGTTATAGAGAGCACCGAAGAAGGTAGCAGCCACCAACGCTGCCATCCAGAACACTGTGATCCACCCAAACTCGGAATCCGATCCTTTCTTTGCGACGATATCGCCAGCCACAGTGATACCAATGGACCCAGCCAAGCAGAGCAATGATATACCCACCGACATGTTGAAGTAGTTGATGTTACGCTTGGTCGGAATCATATACTTGGTGAGGAACATTCCAAATACCAGCCCCATGTTGATAAGTACGCTGAACAGGATGGGTGGCGTACGTGTAATCGGTGAGGAGTACACCACCAGTACACCATTGATAGCATTGGCAAATCCCTGCACCATGTAGTTCCAGATAAACTTGCGGGTGCTCACTACTGCATCTTTGCGTATTTGCTGCTTCACTAAATACATGAGTCCGAAGATGCAAGCGAACAATGACGAACTCCACATGAGAATGAAGTAGGGACCTCCCACACCATCAGGGAAGGACTTGACCCAGAACTGCAGAACAGTGTTTTGAGAGATGCTACCGATGAGCAGGAAGACCAGTGACACGATCATAGCGAGCCGACTGAGACGTGGTGGCACCACCTCAACATCACTCTTATCGCCCGAGAGCAGTAAGGATTCCGACATGGAGCTTCAACAGTATCCCCGAATCAAAAGAATAATTCCCAATTGTAATTCACCAGAATTTGATGCTGTGACGAATTAATCTGACGATTTCCCATCGGTGATTTCCGAAGCAATACCAGCAACCATAATTAAGATTAGTTTATATGCTGTCAGGTCTGCGAGTGGGTGTGTTTCAGCTGCGAAGGCTGCTGCTGCCAGTGCCTCTTCGTACCTTCTCCAAGCATCGTGAGAGTGGAGATGGCACCGATCCTCGACCACCCAAGGGCTCCGAACCAGAACTCACATATGAGAATGCCCAGCAAACCATCGCATAGTGGGTCAAGAATAACGATATCTGCCTGTTCATGAAGGGCACCCTGAAAGAACCACAGTGTGGCTACTCCAACTTCGTCGTGGAAGTGCTCAAGAACTTCGGTAGCCGATATGCAGTCATATAGGGCTCGGCAACTATTTCCACGTTAACGTTCTAGACAACGATGTGGTCAGGTCAGAGGTCAAGAAGTTCAGTGACTGGCCAACCTACCCACAGCTGTATCTCAAGGGGCAGCTCATCGGAGGTGCCGACATAATCAACGAAATGAATAAGGATGGTTCGTTGGAAAAACTACTCAACGAGGTTAAGCTGGTCTGACACTATCCTCTTCATTGATACTTGAAGCTATCTACTGTCACTCTGCAAGATGCACCTCCCGCATTATGGCCGTGTAGCGGTTAAGTTGCTGTTTGGACTTGCTTTCATTGACGCAAGATTTCCAGTTGACCCGTTAGGTGAGGTTTAGCAATTCGCAGACGGTGCTCCTACCGAAATCTATGGGGAAGTGGCGATCCTTCACGATGCACACATATATGGTCTCGCCGAACTGCAGGCGGTAGTAGAATTTGCCTTTAGTGTGATCGTCGAACTATACTTCCTGTACTTTCAGGAAGTTTAGCCTTTCCTGCAAGCATTTCTTCTCGAAAAGGTTGGCTAGATTTTGGCATTAACTGACGTCAATTGGCACACATTGACGGATGTAGTGGTTCACCGAGTGCGAGAGGTTTAGGTAGCGCTCAAAGCTTACGATATCCTTGCTGTTTGCCAGAAAATAGTTGCGCAGGCGGTTGTAGACTGTGAAGAGCTATACTTTTGTTGGCTCATCAAGGCTCGGGTGGTTCGTTAGGTGCTTGATTGGCACTAATTGGAAGTGTTATGGGGTTATTGGACCTTTGTCGAGCGCAAGGTAACATTGTCTGCCGTAATGAAACACCAACGTCTCATCAAACACATCGCTTTCTTTACAGAACCAACAATTCTTGTCGGTATACTGGTTCTGATCGCTGCGGATGAGGAAACGTATACGACTCCCGTGGAGTGAGTACTGCCCTGATTCCGCAAGACATTTCTTTGCAATTTCCACATCCTTGAAAACAACTAGCCCACTACCTTTATGCCTTCGCTTTCCCTCATCAAAGAATATCTCAAACCTTATTGTCTATCCCCATCGCTAAACGAATTCTTGTATCTCACTCTCATGTGTGGAGTCCGAGAAGCGTTAGAAATAGATAATGGGTGATTCCTTGAAATCGGTCTTTACTATTGGTTTGGTTGTGCTGGGCTTGAGAGCGCTGATAGGGATGTTTGCCACTTTGGCTGATTCAAGAAATTCGAATGGATTATTATCTAACCCATCAGCAGTGGCTGCTAAAGCTTCCTTCCCGAGTTCTTTCAGTGGAACTATTTGAATCGCATGAAGGTACTTCTCTTTATTATCACCATCTTTGATGATTGGAGCCACACTGATGAATGAAGTAGCGTACCCTTTTCGATTGAGGTACTCCTTTCGCTTGAAATACATTCCCTCTGAACCTGCGAAGTGGTAGCGTGGGGATAGCCTTTCAGTTATTCTGGAGACATAAGAGGATGCATTTTGTGGTGGTTTTGGTGGGTTTGCTGTACTGTCCTACGGCCATTCGTTTGTAAGGAGGATGTCGATGGGTTGGTCAGACAGCTTCGATTAGCAGAGGCTATCGATATCGTCGATGGTGTAGAATCCTGCAGAGTATTCCACGTTGTGTTCGAGATAGAAGTTCGCACGAAGGTCGTTCTATCGGCCATTGAGGAATGCTACATTAGTTTCGCAGATAGTCTTGACTCCTGCTCGCCCGAGAAAGAATAAGTTCGGTAGTACTTCCTTCCCGTGGGGAAAGAGCGTGCCCAGTGTGCCTGCCATATCGCCAGACTCGATGAAATAGACTGGTATAGGTAACTTGAGCTTTCCACTTTTGAGTTGGCTAAAGATCTCACATTCCTCTAGAGGCATCACCCTGCCGAGACAAAGCATAAAGTCGAACTGGTTCTTAGCATGCAGTGCTGACACCTTCCTCAGAAGAAAGTCAAGACAGCCATTGCTGTCTGCAGACACGACTATCTTTTTCATTTATAAGAGAAACCGAATACGAATCCATTGTCACAGGAACCGAATCTTCTCGGTATTGTAGCAGAACTATACCTTGATGTGAAGCTGTTTGGCCTTGAGGTCCTTCCCGATACGAGTCATCATGATAGTTTCCCCACCGAAGCACCACGAGATGACTGAAGTGTCCATATTGATCTTGACAACGAGGCGATCGCCTTCCTCAAAATAGCCGAATGAACCCACTCGGAAGTTGCCACCTCTCTCGTACAGCGATGCAGTGTTGTTGTTGGCAATATACAACGAAATGCAATCTGCATTACCGTAGCTTGAGACTTGGGGTCGCAAGTTAGCGCTACCGATCCCTATCATCAAGTTTCTATTAGCGTGACCCCACTTGACGAATTCAATCTCGTAGTAGAACTTGCCTTTCTCGGGGATTGGGGACTGGCTGTACAGAGACTGCCAACTGCCATTCGCCTTGTTGGAGAAGACGTCCCCATCCTGCACAATGTTGGCAAAACTGTTCAGTGACTTGTCTGGCTAGAACTTCAGTTTGTAATAACCATCCATTCCCTGCGCTTCATGTGACTTCCTTGTAAACTTCTTCACGACCCTCTCCAGACGGTCGAACTTGTCCATCTCAATCTCTTTCGGTTGGATTTCAAAATCCTTACGAATCTCTCTTGCGCCGATTTTACAAGCCACGATCGAAAAGCGTAGCTGGCTGAGATCAGTCGCTATAATGCCTTCTTTCGTCTTGAGAAGTTACTCGAGCACTGCATGCAAGTTCGCAGTGCTCATGAAAAACTCCTTGAGGGTTTTGTCCAGATCATCGTCGGTTGCTTCGTATCTGTAGAGCTTTCCATCCAGCATTGAAGTCATTTCCAGGATGAGCCTGTTTCCTTTTAGATCGAGGACCACCTCGAAGTTACCGAGAGAAGTAAGGAACTCGTTTCTCTTGGCAGGCTCCATCCCAATTTATGAATGTAAAAATTGTGCTATGGCTTAATAAGTCAGTCAGAGGCTCAAACAGTTTATTCAGGAGCGCAAGAAGAACTACCTGAAGGGAAGGTTACTTGATGTGTTAAGGGGCGGTCAACATCCATTAGAACTGCAGACCGACAACGTGACAGTGCCAGAGGAGCTAAGCAAGCTCATCCGAAAGTCTGAGTTTCGGAAGAACAGCCTATCAGAAGCTAAGCACCAGCAGAAACCGTACCTCCCTGAGGACAGCGTAAACTCCATTCGCAATAGAATTCGAGTGTTCAAGTAGGTCCTCCGAGCAAACAATGAGCTTGGCAGTGAAGTTTCCTAATCGGTACCAGCACTAAACTTCCAAGACGCCTACAAACTCCAAAAACAGAAGTATGAGGATGTTCGAAAGATATTCAAGACGGGTGTTCAGCCAACAGAGTCAAATCTTCCGGAGTGGAAGCTCGCAGCCGAACAGGAGAACTACAAGAATTCACAGGCTCGTTTTCTTAGGGACCTGAGAACATCGTCAGTGGGCAGCAACCCAACAAGCCTACAGGTTTCCAGGCTAGAGGAACTAGTTAGTAATCGCCACAATTCATCCAATTAATGATTCCAGACTGAAGCTACAAATTAGGGACTATCAGGGGCGGCCGTAGGGATGCTGGTTGGGATTATGTGTGTAATTTGGGCTGTAAGGTGCATATTGGTTGTTAGCAGCATTCATGTGAAAGGGGTTGCTGTTGGGTGTGGAGTATGTGCCTGGTACGACGTTTCCGTACGGGTCACGAAGAGCCGGATAGCCTTGTGGTCCCATCATCGCCGGTCTCTACATTGGGATGAGCTCGCCGTTTGGTCCAATGGCATACTGCATCACCGGCTTCCGAAAGAAAACGAACATGACCACCAACATTCCAAGTGCCAGTAGACCCAGCCTCCTAAGTAACGAACTAAGTTGATTACGCACTCGAATCTGATCCTCCTCAGAGAGATTGTTGAACTCTGCCCTCCAGTTATAGTCATTGAAGTTGTATGAGAACTGTTGCTATTGAGCCTGCTGGGCACGGTTGCCTCTGGTGGTGAACTTCCGTCTAAAGTCACCGAATGTACGAGCTTCATCATACTGTTTGCGCAAGTTTTCATCACCAAGCACGGAGTTAGCTTCGTTAATCTACTTGAAGCGCTACTCGAAGCCCTTGTTGCTATCGGGGTGGTACCTTTTCGCGAGGGAGTAGTACGCATCCTTGATTTCTTTAAGTGATGCCTTCTTGTCGACCCCCAACACACTATAGTAGTCCTTCTTGGGATCAAAGTTGTTCTGGTTGAAGAAGGTTCGCATGTTCTTGGTAAGGAGCCCGCTTCTAACAGCCGTTCGTAACATTTGTCTGATCATGGTTCCCGTCACAATTAAACAATTAACCAAAAAGCCAACAGAAACATCACAAAGTAAGCTCCTGCGGTGCGAATTATGCACTGCAAGGCTGACACAACGAAGTGTCACAGGTCTCGTCGAGAAAGTAAGAGTTTGTGAGCTAGTGACACAAGTCGCATTTTGAATAGGCCACCTCTTCGGACTTTAGCAGATAGGGCGTTTGATTGCAGAAGCGGTATTAGTGACCCTGGTCACAAAAAATGCCTTCATGGCACCGGAAGATCACTTGTGCTTTGCAGCATTTTACGCAATAGCGTGCCGCACAGTCACCGTAGGATTGTTAGCAGAAATAGCGAACATTTCGGCGGTCGTTGCATTTTGAGCATATATTCTCTATGCTCGCTTCGAAAAGGACCTCCTCAGGGCTCTTAATATGGAGTGCGCTGCTGCACTATTCGCAGTAGAGGCCCGTTCGGTTGATATCGACCAAAGAGCGACCAATGAAGACATAGGGAATTGTGCTACCCGCGTACTGCGGTCTCAGCTCGAAGTTTGCAGGTTTGAGTGGGTTGATGGCACCATTGATTATCATGCCGTACGGGAACCCGAAGAGTCCCTCATAGCGGTTGAAGTATCGAAATGGTGCTAAGTCAAGTCTAAAATGGTTTTCGAATACTGCGTATCTTCCCATTTTATTGCCGACTTCCCTTCTATCAATGTACAAAAATCGAAGTTCCAGAGCATTACTCAGCAAGACGCTCTCGACCTCCAACAGTTCCTTGCGCAGTTCAACTTCCTACCCCTATGCCTTGTAGTAGATCTTGTACTTGCGATGCAGATCCTTATTGTTTCGCTCTTTAGAAATGAACCGTAAAGTGAGCCTGTTCCCTTCTAATACGACGCGTATACAAGTTCGTTTCTTTTCGCAGAATTTTTCGAGCGTGTAGTAGTAGCTCTCCTACAGCAATCGGGGAATCACGCCTGGCTTGCTGATCTTCACGAACTCCAAGGTTCCAAGACTCACCGGCAGCCGTAGGAGTTCCTTGTAGTATATTGAAAATGTCAGGTTGTCTTAGTTGTACAGCTGCGACACTACCACATTCTTTTGGACTTTACTGAACATCGAGGCTTGAATGCCGCGGATACTAAGAGCTAGCTGCACAGTCTACTGGAGCCCAAGAAACCTTCGATAGAAGTGCTCTTCAACAACATACCGCTGTATGTTAGTCTTGGGTTTGACTCCAAAAGTAAGAAACGTGTAGCGATTGCCGCCATAGAACACCTCACGTATCTTTCTGTTGGTGAGGTACTCTAGTGGCAGCTGTACTAGCATGCTACCACTCACGAACACAGGTAGATTCCACCAACGGTCGCCGTTGAAGAATGACTTTAGGTGCCGTAGCTATTTGTTTGGGTCAATTCGCTATGACCAACTGGGTTTAGTTCGTAAGGGACTGAATAGTGGGGAATAGGCTGCTCCGGTGAGGATTGCAGCCCACAGCGGCATTTGCGGATACGTATGGTGGTTGATGAATTCTATGCAGTGCGAGGTGATATCGAGCGCTGTGAAGGTTAGTTCAATCTTGACAGGGCAGTAGTCGTTGTACTACTTCAGCCGAATGTCTCGTGGAAGGTTGCGTTCAGCGAGTAAATCCTGGATATGCTCTTTGACCCTTCCGACATTAATCAGATTGGTCATTATCAGCCCTTTCCAGATTGCTTACCGTTTGAATGTATCCTGCTGGTGCACAAGATACTCGAGGTTCTGCTGCCGAGCATACGTAAACACCAAGTGGCGGATGAGTGATTGGAACTGCACATAGATCAACTGCATCGCTACCTTGGTATCCTTGCCGATTCTTTCGTTCATCTTGCGATAGTCCTTCTTCCCGTATTTTAGAGCCATCCTCTCGGCTATGCGCTCTTCAAACGAACGTGTCCGATCTTGGTGGCCTTTGATCTCCTCAGCTACAACATAGTCCATGACAAAGTGAAAGCTGTCCATTATGGATTCCTTCTAACTTTCGAATTAGCGTTTGATCCGGTCTAGATCCATCTCCAGCTCGTTGTTCTTTAGCGATTCTTCCAATTTTTTGAAGAAGTCATAGCGACTGTTCCACATGGTCTCTTCGAATTGGCGGATTTTGCATTTCGAGGGCAGTGCCCAATCCATTTCATAGAAGTTCCTGTTGATCTTGGCATAGTCTATCTCCAGTAACTCCCTAACCTTGTCAACCTCCTCCAGGATCTTAGTATTATCAAGTCCAAGTGTGAACAGGAAGGCGAGGTAGCATTGCGTGGACGAGCAGGTTATCGAGGTGATCCGAGCAGTATTGGTACGGTGTTTCTCCAGGAGCAGGAGCAGCCGGTTTTGCAGTTCCGTGGAGATAGTAAACTGCATATACCCCAAGTCAATGATTGGGGTCAGCTGCAAGTAGTTCCGTTCTATGTACTTATGCAGGTCGCTCTTGACTATGATAAACTTGACAAGATCAACAATTCCAAATTTGTAGTGAGGGTCTCTGCGGCTGTTCTCTCTGAACACCATATCGGCGATTTTTTCGATGAGGTATGCAGTCTTCTTGGTCTCGTTAGCAAACAAATACTAGTTGACCAGCCGATAGACATCCATGTAGTATTTCGCAGTGATGCCGCCGCTGCTCTCCAACACCAAATGGATGTTGTTGCTATTGCCTCCGCTCACCATCCGCTCCAAGTACTCATAAATTGAAGTTCGATTTCGTTAGAACTCTTGTTTCTGGGTGAGTATGTATTCACCTAGCCCAGACATCGACTCCTTAAACTCATTGTACCCGGGGAGTGCTTTAAAAGGGAAATTCGATGAGAACTTGCTGATATCCTCTGCGAGTTTATTGTCGTGGAAATGACGCAGATTACCGATCGCCTCTGATCTTTCGATGCTGATTCTCCGGTCAATTTAATCGACAATTACGTCAATCTCAGCAACGGCACTTCTTCGGATGTATTAGAAGTATCCCCTGAAGTTTCTCATAAGAGTTAGACGAACCGACTCGTTTCGGATGTTGGATAGGGTCAGCTACTCCTCCCAGCGATGAATGATGTCGAAAAGTGAAGAAATATCTTCCTTCAGACAGTCCGAACGGAATACTCCATGTCGATTGATATCCTCGGTTCGGTTGAGCAGTTCCCTCATGGTAAGTTCCACTTCCTCTAATTGCTTTGTTTCAACTGCCGAAGATGAGAGAAGGTGGTACTTCTCTTTCTTTGCCTTCAGCGAGTATAGCACATAGTTCTTGAGGCTATTCAGCAATAAGCCCCGCACATAGGCGAGATCCTCAATCCGAGGTTCATGTAGCAACTTATTCGAGTACTGCTTCACGTAGTCGATGTAGTGGCCACAGGAGTATATGTTACTCTGCATTTCTTCGCTCAGTTTTACCAAGGTATCTCTTAATTCTGCATGTTTCCTGACGTTCTCCTTCAGGTTGCTCTGGTTCATCACGAACTTGCCAATAGCGACAGTAGCTTCCAGCAGGTAGATATCCTTTGCAAAGCACTCCCTCACAAAATTATCTGTTGCCTGGAACAGTACTTCAAAGAGGTTGATGATAAACTTGGTGATCGGAATGTCGTAGAGGCTGGTCATCTCAGCCACTGGAATCAGCTTTGGTGGGGGCGTATGAAACACCTGTTCGTAGATTATCTTCGAAAGGGGCAATCTCTTTTTGATGAGATTGCTCAGTTCATCCATAGCCTTCGAACTATCCTAGTTTGCTTTCTCCTTCTCCTCCTCCGTAACTTCTTCTAAACCAAACCCAAATATCCTGGTCTTATTGCTGCTCATATGTGAGAAGTACATTGGCCTCACTGATTCGTTATCCAGGAACTTAATCGGAAAGTTGGAAAGAAACCCTCCGTCGGTGAACTGATGGCCTGCAAGATCTATTTCCTTACGGGTGTGGGCGTAGTGAATATAGTACTTTCCCCACTCCTTCTTCCAGCGGATAGCTTCAAAGGCGATCGGGTAGGAAGCAGTCATTTGGACAGCCTTGCAAACTGGTAAGTGCGGTGTCGTCTTGTGATTGAGACATCTAAGAACCTTATCATTAAGATCTACTGTCGTGCACGTCAGCTACAGACGGTCAGTCAGTAAGTAGTATTGGTTCATGGTTAAAGCCTCAGCTAACCCTACCACTTCCTCGACAATATTGGGCCTGTTGACAATGTCAAGGCCTAGAATTTTGCAGAAGCCTTTGGGGTCACGATTATATTTCGCCAGCAGAAACCTTCTGAGAATACCTGCAGAAATGCGTGCAATGCCATCCCCACTGAGCAAATGTCCCTCCAGCAACCCGTAAAAGTTTATCAGGCGAGTTTACATTATCTATGTCGAAGAAGGTTCTGTAGACCTTGATGATAGGCTAAAAAAACTTCCCTTTGTCTTCTTGATTTAAGGCACTTCCAAACTGAACATCATCCGGAGAGTGTCGTTATCGCCACATAGCACTTCAAAGAGTTTTTCAATGACATCGTCTCGCATAGCGTCCTTTCGGATGATATCGAAGATCCCCTTGGTGAGGATGCCATGGTCATCTAAAAACCTTCCAATCGTGTCGATTACTTGGTCGTAGAACGCCCGTTTCTATGGTGTTATATCTTCCAAATGCCGTATTACCCGATCTTTTGCCGTTTCAACCAAGCTAAGACACACATCTAGGATCTACTTCACCTATAAGCCTGCACTAACAGCCAGGGAGATGAGCCCGCCTGCTGATGAACCTATCAAGCTTCGGATGTAGCGGTT
>Ga0075152_10001641_pt1 | contig 16178 bp, 13 predicted proteins | sample JI61114C2DNA_FD_70964 | JGI IMG/M metagenome (GOLD analysis project Ga0075152, IMG submission 70964) | Wastewater effluent complex algal communities from Wisconsin, to seasonally profile nutrient transformation and Carbon sequestration -... | ecosystem: Engineered > WWTP > Effluent > Algae...
AATCTGATCACCGCAGCGGATGAAAAAAATGAAATCTGGCAGATAAGTCCTGATAAAAAAGTAAAAGTATTGCTTGATAACTTTGAAGGTAAAAAGTTTAATGGCCCAAATGATCTTTGGATTGATGCCAAAGGTGGAATATTTTTTACTGATCCCTATTATCAACGCCCGTATTGGGAACGAAAAAAACCTGATCTAAGTAACCAAAGTGTGTACTACTTTCCTAAAGGGTCGAAGGCAGCATTTCTTGTTGACAGCAATTTTGTGAGGCCTAACGGAATAATAGGATCAGCAGATGGAAAAAACCTGTTTGTTGCTGATATAGGTGATAAAAAAACCTATAAATATGATATCGGTAAGAAAGGGAAATTATATAACCGGCGCATGTTTACAGATATGGGATCAGATGGAATGACTTTGGACAATCGGGGAAACCTATATCTGACCGGCAGGGGTGGTGTAACGGTTTTCAATCCTGAAGGTAAAAAAATTGAGCATATTTCAATTCCTGCCTCAACCGCAAATGTTTGTTTTGGAGGTAAAAACAGGGATATTTTGTTCATTACTGCCAGTAAAGCAGTTTATACCCTGAAAATGAACGTAAGAGGAATTTAGGACACAAAAAAAGACCTGCGAAAATCTAATCACAGGTCTTTTTTCTAAAAGCTGAAATTACTCTGCTGAAGCAGCAACAACCTCACCTTTAATGTAAATCACTTTTATTGGAGTCTTGGCATTCGACCTGATGGTCAAGCCTTTACTGAATGGAGCCAGCGCTGCTGCATTATAAGTAACTGTAATTGTTCCTGATTGACCTTTCAATACCGGTGTATTGGTATATTTAGGTACAGTACAGCCACAAACACTTTCAATATTACTTATAATTAAAGGCTCATCACCTGTATTTGTAAATTTGAATTCAACACTCACCGGCTTACCCTGAGGGATTTTGCCAAAATCATGCGTTTCTTTCTCGAATTTAAATTCAGCTTTTTCGACAACATTAAATGCTGTTACGGCTGTAAATAAAAATACAACGCTGCAAAGAATGATTAATTTTTTCATAATGGTTAAACAGTTTTTTTATAATTGTTTGTCAATCAAACAGACCCTGATCATTTTGAAATCTTAAGCCCGCTAATCAAAAATAATAAATTACCCGGTTTGAATTTGAAATATTGGCAATTGTTATTCAAATGTTACCTGAAATGTGTCCCAGTGCTCATAAAAAGCAACATCAGACAATTTTAAGCATTAAAAATGCAAACCTGTCTTAACAATAACAATTTCCGTTCCACAATAATAATATCAAGCCGTTAAAGGATATCTACCTTTAATGTATTACTATCTTTTGTCCGGTTTTTTATCTTCAGAAACCCTGACACCTATGGTACGACCGTATAATTCGGTACCATCAAGGGCATCAATAGCCTGCTGACCTGCTTCATCATCTGCCATCTCAACAAAACCAAAGCCTTTGCTCCGTCCACTTTGTTTGTCAATGATCAGTTTTACGGAAGTTAATTCACCGTATTTTTCAAAAATTTCTCTTAGCTCTCTTTCATCTACTTTAAAAGGAAGTCCTCCAACGAAAATATTCATATGCTTTTGATTGATTAGTTTATAATTATTAGTTAATTATCCTCTGATAATAAGGATGTTTATTTACTCGCGTAACTTCAGGTTCACCAATTGATGTAAGCATCCGGCGGGCACCTACCATCGTTCTTGATTGAAAATCGTCATAATTTTTAGCGCCTTTGATCATGCTGTTGATCCGCACCAATCCGGCAGCCTGAATAAATTCACCATTACCAATATAAATAGCCGTATGCGTAACACGTCTTGTTTTTTTATTGGCAGCGAAAAATAACAGATCACCCGCCTTCAGTGTTTTCAAGGATTTCGCAATATTCACAGTGTCACTCTCGTGGATATCTAATTTCTCGCCAACCAATGCCTGTTGTGAGGCATCCCTTGGTAATACAATACCATTCAGAAAATAGCTTGTTTTTGTGAAACCGCTGCAATCCATACCCTTTACTGAAGTACCGCCCCACAGATATGGAATGCCTAAAAAATTACGGGCAGTTCTCAGAATCTGCTCAGCACCGGGATCAGGAAGATCCTTCCACTGATCAAATGACCGGGCCTTTTTTACGGAAATATAAGCGATCCTTTTATCCGGAAACGAAATTTTATAAAACCCGTTCGACTTAGAAATTAACTGCATTATATTGCCTGCCACAAGATCAGAAACAGGCAGAGATGCTTCAGACGCCTCTGAATAGGCTTGTCCATACAAATCAGTATAAATAACTTTTTCTGCCGTTTGCCAATTTTCAAATTCTGTTTTAGTCATCAGGCTTACCCCGGCAGACTCCGTCCAGGAAAGATAATTATCGGGTGTACGCACGAAATAATGCCCTCTTTCCTTTTTTAAGACTTTTAGTGGCGTTCCCAAACCCGCCTGAGTGGCCATTTCTGCGGCATGATCAGGACCATATCTTGTGTTGATAACTGATAAATTTGCAATACCGTAAACCTTTTCCCCAAGATCCCCGGAAGGAAGAACCTCCACATCTATCTGAACAGGCAGGTTTTCGGAACTCAGCAAAGCTTTTAACTCAGTTGCAGCCTCCTGTTTGCTAAGCTCGAGTTTGTATGTTAATGGAGTCGCAGTTTGCTGTTTAAGCTGATAAAATTCTACTCTTCTATCGGGTGCGTACTTCTTTTGCACGATGGCTGACAGTTCATTTACCCGCTTAATTACAGAAGAATCAGGCTGAGCTGCCTCAGAATAGGTACTAACAAATAAAACAAGACCAAGAAAAGAAAAAAACTTCTTCATATAATTCAACAAACGGGAAATGCGGAGGGGAAATCAAATCTCCTGCACTCCTTTTTAATTGGTTAACGTATAAATTTAAGCAAAGAATATGAAAGATGTATAAAAAATCGGGAAAGGCGATTTTTTATACCCTGTACTTTTTGTATACGCCTTATCATCCATTTCAAATCTCATGCAATCAATAAATCCTCAGGATTGAACAAGCCTGTCCATCAGGTTGGGGAATTTGTATGAAAAACCTAATTCCTTTTCAACCCGTTCGCTATTAACAATTTTCCAACTCAGCTTCTCGGGAATAAAATCAGGTTCAGGTAGCTTATCAATATTGGCTGCAAGTGTATAAAATTCTTCTTTTGTGGGATGCGATGGAGTGGATCCAATGTAAATCCCTTTGGCGGTATCCGAATCGATCAGGGCATTAATTAGGGCAATCACCTCCTCCTGATGAATCATATTAACAGGTGCAAATCCATTTGGGATATTACTTTTCCCGGAGAAAAATCTTCCGGGAGATCTCCCCGGGCCAAATAATCCGGCGAGTCTTAATACTATTACCTGTATCGGTAGCACCAACAAACTTTTTTCAATTTCTGCAATTACCTTCGCGGAAGCAGTTTGAGGCGAGATTTCAGAACTTTCTGTTAATACACTATTACTGTCGGAGTAAACCGATGTTGAACTGATAAAGATTAGTTTGGAGATGCTGCTTCCAGGTACTTGCTCGGTCAGAATTTCACCCATTCTTTTATAATTGTCAGGCCCTTCAGCGGTTCTTCTCCCCGGAGGAACAGAAACGATCAGAATATCCGCATCTAAAAGTGCAGTCAGATCGGGTGCGGGATCAAATTGATTAAACTGTACTAAAATTGGGTCAATGCCTGATGCTTTTAACATGGGGATTTTTTCGGGACTTGTTGTACTTCCTCTAACCGTAAAACCTTTCGAAATTAAGTCCAGAGCTAATGGAAAGCCCAGCCAGCCAGATCCCAATAAATTAATTCTCTTCGTATTTTTCATGTATATTTAATACAAAAGTACATCCTTCAAAATTAAATACACTTTTGGCACTTTGTTTGAAGACATAACATTAGAAACTAAAAAAGTAATCATGAAAAATACAAAGATTAAAATAGCAACACTTGGATTGGCAATTGCTGCATCTGCAATGCTATTTCAAAGTTGTGCTACTGCTACAAAAACACAAAAGGGTACTGTAATAGGTGCTGCAGCAGGTGGTACACTCGGTGCAATTATTGGTAAAAAAGCAGGTAATACTGCAGTTGGAGCAATCCTAGGTGGAGCAATCGGCGGAACTGCCGGTGCAATCATTGGTCGTAAAATGGATCGTCAGGCCGAAGAAATCAAACAATCGGTGCCTAATGCAGAAGTAATTCGTGAGGGTGAAGGTATTATCGTGAAATTTGATTCAGGTATTTTATTTGATGTGAATCAGTATGCACTTAAAACAGTAGCGCGTACAAACATCGAAAACCTTGCAACATCATTGAAAAATAATCCTGAAACCACGATTTTGGTTGTTGGACATACTGATGCGAGTGGTTCTGATGAATACAACAGACGCTTATCAGAAAGACGTGCAGAAGCAGTTAAAGCATATGCTTTAAGCCAGGGTATTAGTTCTAGCCGTTTAGCTATTGAAGGCAGAGGAGAAAGTGAGCCAATTGCTGATAATACAACTGAAGCAGGTAAAGCTCAAAATCGTCGTGTAGAGATTGTGATCGTTGCCAACGAGACAATGAAGCAGGAAGCTAAAACAAGCGCTCAATAATTAAAATAAAAATAAAAAAGCCCTCATCAGTCGCGACTGATGAGGGCTTTTTTATTTCCAGCCATTGGCCTTTTTGGTCTCTGTTATATGGGCAAGATGGTGCTTTCCATGCCATACATACATACCCAAAACAGAGCTTAAAACATAATTCTTGTCCTGTTCAGGATGATAATATTTTCTAAGAAAATCTTCAGGCTCCAGGGTCCTCAAAAAAGCCACCCATCTTCTGTGCAAACTATCGAGCAAATCCAAAGAATCATTCACAGGCCCATGTTTTGCTTCTGTGCATTCGGCCCATAGCCCTTCCTCATAAGGTTTTATAACTGGAGTATCTTCAGTTATTGCCAGCTTGAACCGCATGTAGGCATTTAAATGACTATCCGGCAAATGATGAACCACCTGCCTCAATGTCCAGCCTCCTTCCCTGTAAGGAGTGTCTAATTGTTCATCAGTCAAACCCGCCACTGCAGCTCTTACCTTGCCCGGCAATGCCTCTATTTGATCGATCAAAATTGGATAATCCTGCTCCTGAACGAATTCAATTTTATATTTCCCTATTGGAAACCTTAGCTTTTCTAAATCAGTGCTCATAATTTTATTTAATTTTATACCATAAATGCAGGCATGGCCAGAGCATGCATTCCTAAGTCCTGATCACCAATCACCTGCCAATACTGTTTAGCCTGATTAATTTCTATTCCTTTTGAGAACAACATCCAGGCAATATTCTGATCGATATATATTTGGGATGTGATTTCACCGGGCTCATTGCTGAATTCCCATTTAGCTCCCTTACGAACTATAGACCATACTCCTCCTGCCTCACCTACTACCTCTACCCTGATCAAGGTACCTTCGGGTGGTTCAAAACTCCTGTAATGATATGGTAAGGCTTGCATACATATCTGAAGAAAGGGATTGTACAATTCCATGTTCATTATAGATTTTGCCCCTACCGCCTGCCTGATCTGCTGTTGATGATGCCATCTTTCAGTGTACTCGCGGGCGATGTCAAATCGGTTCGTTGAAACATCTTCACCCGCCCATGAAACCGGAAAAATGGCTTTTGCATCTGGATCAAGACTTTCAAGATATTGAAGCATCTGTACTTGGGCCAGCTCCAATTGTTCCAAAATAATTTCGGGACTAACTCTTTTGTAGGCATTCACCCAATCGGCATTGAGATCATTCAGATAGTTTAGAAGATCCTGATAAGACTTAATTTCAGGAACTTCAGTTTGGTAAGTATCCCGGCCAATGGATAAACGTCTTAGGGCACCATCCAGTAAATGGGCGGCGATATCCTTTACCTTCCATTGCTTGCACAGTGTATTATTATTCCACTGTCTCCGGTCAAGTCCGGCTAAGACTTCAATGAGGGAGGAATTAAGTGCAGGAAACAGATGCAATACCTCAATCATCACATAATCTTTTTAAGCCATTTTAATAGATTTTTCTTCTCCGAATAAGGCGGATATGCAATTTTACTGAAATCTATTTTAGATTGAAACATCACTGCACGCTCATGTGAAAAAGCTTTGAATCCGAAGAATCCATGACAACTGCCTGAACCGCTGTTTCCAATTCCACCAAAGGGAAGGTTAGGGTTTGAAATATGGATTACCACATCGTTCACACAAGTACCGCCGGCTGATGTCTGACTGATCATATTGCTAATCATATCATCTGAACCCGAAAAAATATATAATGCAAGCGGTTTTGGCATCTGGTTAATAAACTCTATGGCATTGTTTACAGATTCAAAAGTAATAACAGGAAGCAGTGGGCCGAATATTTCTTCCTGCATGATGGCAGAGGATACAGAAACCTTGCTTAACAAAACTGGCTCAATTGTTTGGTCTTCATCAGTATCAACACCCCCCTTTATGATCATTGCCCCATCTTCTACAGCTTTATCCCGAAGAGCTTTCAATCGCTGATAGTGGCTCGCGCTAATGATTTTGCCATAGCTGCCTTTATCCAAAACATTATTATTATAGAAAAGCTTCTCGATACTTAATGAGGCAAGGCGAAGAAACTCCTGCTCCTTACTTGCATGGATCAAAACATAATCAGGAGCAATACAGGTTTGCCCGGAATTCATATACTTGCCCCAGACAATTTTTTCAGCTGCCTTTTGAAGATCAGCATCTTCAGTAATGATCGCAGGCGATTTACCCCCAAGTTCAAGGGTTACAGAACTCAGATGCCTGGCGGCGGCGGCCATAATTACCTTACCAATTTTCGGACTTCCCGTGAAGAAAATATGATCAAAAGGCAATTCCAGTAAAGCTTCTGATACTTCAACTCCGCCTTCAAAACAAGCTATTTCCCTTTTATCAAAACTATCGCTAATCAATTTTAATAGAACTGAAGTAGTTGCGGGGCTTAATTCAGATGGTTTGAGCATAGCACAATTTCCTGCTGCAATTGCCGAAACAAGTGGTGCAATAAGCAATTGAAAAGGGTAATTCCAGGGGGAAATGATTAAAGACACGCCCTTAGGCTCATAAAATATCCTGTTTTTTGTGAAAAAACCGCTTAATCCCGCTGAAACCCTGCGAGGGCTGATCCATGAGGACAGATTTTTTATCGCAAAATCTATTTCGGCATAAACAAAATATACTTCTGTCAGGGCCGACTCAAATTCAGATTTCCGAAGATCTTTTTGAAGTGCATCAAATATAATTCCTTCATTCTCCTGAATCAGCATTTTGAGCTTCCTCAGCTTTTCCTTTCGCTCTGTGGCAGTAGTACTTCGTAAACTGATGCTATGAACCTTTTGCAGCTCAAAAATTTCTTTGATACTTTTTTGCATATAGACTTTGTCCTTACAGAAATTTCGGGATTTCTAAAATTTTAATGAGGGATGATTCTGGTTAAATACCGTGGCTTTTTGATAAGCCTGGGCTACCCTTAATAATTTCCCTTCACCAAAAAGCTGTCCGGTAAAAGTAATACTACCCGGAAGACCGTTTCTAAACCCATTTGGTAAAACTACACAAGGATGACCGCTCAAATTAGTCGCACGTAAATTCATCCCAAAAGAAGGTGCGACAAACAGGTCAATATCCTTCATTTTCTGGTTCAACTGCTCAATCAGTAAAGCTCTTGCCCGGTTTGCCTGAATATATTCAACAGCAGGTATAAAATGCGCAGAACGAAATCCACTTGGCCAGGCATTTTTATCCTGTCTCACCAGCAGGTCATCGCGGTTTGAAAGGCTGAGTTCCTGAAAAGCAGCACCCGATTCAGCTGATAATACGATGAGCATATCACCGTAAGGTAATGCAGGCAGCTCAAAGGGAATCAGTTCAGCACCTAATTCCTTCAACTTAATAAGTGTAATGCTATCATTGGATGAATTCGAATACTTAAGCTTGAATTCAGACCTGATATAACCGATACGTGTGCCCTTAAGGCTTGTCCCCACTTGAGAGGTATAATTAAAAGGTGCTGCAATCGCACTAAGATCCTTACCATCAACACCCTGAATTGCATTAAATACAATGGCACAATCTTCAACACTTCGGGCGATTGGACCTAATTTATCCATACTCCAGCTCAAAGCCATGGCTCCGTGTTTGCTTATACGGCCAAAACTTGGGCGAAGTCCGGTTGTGCCACATTCTGTGGAGGGCGAAACGATAGAACCCAGCGTTTCAGAACCAATGGCAAATGGCAGGCAGCCTGCAGCAACTGCAGATGCAGAACCTGCAGAAGAACCGCTTGATCCGCGCTTTAAATCCCATGGATTTTTGGTCTTTCCACCAAACCAAACATCACCCATCGCCAGTTCACCAAGGGTCATTTTAGCGATTAAAACTGCTCCCGCATTCTCAAGACGTGTAAGAACCGTTGCATCCATGTCAATTTTCTGATCCTTATATGCAACTGATCCCCAGGTAGTTTTGTAATCTTTGGTAGCCAAAAGATCTTTGACACCAAATGGTATTCCATGCAGCAATCCCCTGTATTTTCCGGCCGCAATCTCAGCGTCAGCCTTTCTGGCCTGCTTCATAGCGCGCTCCTCAGTTATACTTACCGCATAAAGCAAGACCGGATCATATTTCTTAACCCGTTCGATGAAAAAGCGGGTCAGTTCAACCGAGCTGATCTGTTTGCTTTGTATCAATCCGGCGAGTTGTGTGATTGTAAAAAATGCCAGTTTCTCCCTGTCAGCAGGAAGTTTAATATTCTGCTGCGCAGAGACCTTAAAATAATTGGCCTGATCGGGGAAACGATACCCGGCTGGAAGGGGATTAAAGTTTAAAGCAGGTGCAACGGAATTAGAAATGTTTAGATTTCGCAGAGCTGCATAACTTTTTCGCCTTCTTTCCAGATCCAGAAGCATGGTATCCGCCTCCGCATCAGTGAAGTCTAATCCTATAATTTTCTGCGCCTGTTTAATCAGGGCTACAGTGATTTTCTCTTCCTCAAGTTTTTGGGTAATAAAACCTCCCAGTGTAAAACTTAGGATGCAAAGAATTGTGATGATACTATTTCTACGTAAATGAAGTTTCATATTTGCTGATTATTGGATCTGAATAAATTTAATGAAAGAAACAGTAAATTAAGCCCTTTGATATTTATAATTATGATCAAACATATTTCTTTATTCTTAATCCTTAGCCTGTTCGGTATTTGTCTACAGGCACAAACAATAAAAACAGGAGTGCTGGTGGTTGGAAATACGCCAGCAGGTGTTTCTGCAGCTATACAATCTGCCCGTTCAGGTGCCAAAACAACTTACCTGACACAATCATTGTCTGTCAATCCTGTTTTTGCAGAAGAAGATCTTCAATACGTATGGAATATCAGAAATCATTACTTTTTGAAAGAGCGAAAAAAAAGCAAAATAACTGATTCGATCATAGCCTCAAAAATCAATCTTGATAAAGCCACTGATCTGATAAAAAATATTGCAGACACTGTAAAAAACCTAAGTCTCAACCACAATAATGTGGTGGATGAAATTACAAAAGACGGGAAAGGCTGGGAAGTTAGACTCAAGGGAGGGCAGAAGATTAAGACAGATGTGATAGTGGATGCAACTGATAACCTGTTTTTAGCGTCTTTACTTAGAATAGATGTGAAAAAAGCAGTGTCCGTACCGGTAAAAAGTGATAATCAATTCGATAGTAAGTTGATCCGAAGCGGACTAGCAACAGGAAATCTGGAACTGGCTAATAAGCAACGTTTTATTGCTTCAATCCCCCCGGCGGCCTTGATCCCGGCAGGTTTTGAAAATTTTATTGTCACCCCTAAACAGATCGGACAAGTTAAACCCGAAAGAATGGAGCTGGGGCAGGCTGCAGGAACTATTGCGGCTTATTGTGCATTTTTTAAAACTACTACTAAAACAATCAATATCAGGGTAGTACAGGGCGAATTGCTTGCATTTGATGCTGTGCTGATCCCATATTCTGATATTGACCTGAAAGACCCTAATTTTAAAGCCTTTCAGCAACTAGGGCTTAGCGGACTGATGAAATTGAGCATGGTAAAAGAAGGAAATGTTAATACAATTAAATTTGATACTGCAGGTACTGTTACTGCTGCAGAATTAAGGGTTCCGATGAAAGAATTTTATACAAGAAGTCAGATCTGGTTTGCTGATAATAAGGCAGATACCTTAACAATCGAAGATGCCATCAGCCTGTTTATGTTCACAGCAACACGGGGAGAGGAATTGAAAAAAGAAATAGAGGAAGGCTGGAAAGCGAGTTTCAAATTCAACAGCAAATTTGATCTAAAGAGAAATATAACTAGAAAAGAATTCGGGATTCTTGCTGACCGGTATCTTCAGCCTTTTAATGTCAGAGTAGACCCGGCAGGGAATTTAATGCGCTGATTTAATTAATTTAATTGTGGAAATAATGAAAAATTTGAGAGCAATATTGACAATTTGTGGTTTACTGATGTTGAGCAATTCAATTATTGCACAGGGACTCAACAATGACGTGGTGAAAGCCAACATGGTTGTTGACTGGGAAAGGGCAAAACTCTATACCAGAGAGTATCTGGATGCTATGCCTGAAGATGGAATTAATTTTAAACCCATTCCCGACCTTCGCAGTTTTGCAGAACAAATGCTGCATATGTCGCAGGGAACCATAGGATTAATTGCCAGTGGTACCGGGGCAAATCCAATTTACCAGGGTAAAGTGCTCGAAAAAACAGATGAATTCAAGAATAAAGCCGCACTGACGAAGGTGGTGATGGAATGTTATGATTATGCTATTCAGTCGATAAGAAACATGGATGCCTCAAAAATGGATAGTCTGATTAAAAGAGGGAATTATGAAACCGACCAGTTTGGCTGGCTGAACAAAGCATTCGAGCATCAAACGCATCATCGCGCCCAGACAACAATATATCTTCGTTTGAAGGGGATCAAACCACCGAATGAAAAACTATTCTAATCGGAAATTGCGCTTTTTGCCCTGATTTATAATTTTAAGGGGACTAATCTTCCTCATGCGATAGCAATTAATTGCTGTTTCACCCAACTTTTCAATCAGTTTATAATTCACTATCGCCCCTACAGCGGCTCCAATAAGGGGAATTAGCTGTGCCATTTTTGCCAGGTCAATATAATCGCGGTATTCCTGCTGAAAAGTTCGCCAGTCGAACTGATCAACATCCTCTGGCAGGGAGGTGATGTAAGAATTCCAGTCTGAAATTTGATGGAAAACCTTATGCCTGCCCTGCTGACTTGAAAACGCAAGCTGGAAAATATACAAGATGTAAAGTCGCTCCCTATAATCTTTGACATCATATCCGTAAAGGGCAGCTATATCAAAAAGCAGTTTCATCTTAATCCCGATCAAAATTGGAAATTCTGCAAGGCCAAGCAAAAAGCCACCTGCTCCGGTAACCGCACCTTCGGCAGAAGCTGTTTTTCTGTAAAATTGTATTCTCTCCTTGACAAATGCCTCTCTAAGCTGCAATGAACTATCTTCCCTCGGTTCTTTGGTGACATATTTAGCACCAAAAAGTACAGCTTTGACCATCTTTTCGATGGCTACAGTGATCGCATTATGCACTTTCTCAGGAATCAGTTTGTTCAAACGGTTCTGAATCCCTTTCGAAGCAAGATCAAAAAAGCCTGGCTTTTTCAGGATCTTCTTTTTCCAGAGTTCGAGTTCTTTGTAGGCCTGTTCTTCGTATGGGAGCATAATAATTTAGTCCCATTTCAAGAATGGGCCATTTCCACAAGATACCGAATAATAATTTCAGAATAATTCAATCACTAGATTACAGTTAAAATTATATGTATTTCAAAATTTTTTTGGGCAATTTCAAAAGAAGCTTCCCTCTTGTAAGACTGTTAATTTTGATCCCAAAGAAGTAGTGTCACGACCGATGGATTTTGTCAATCCAGATGATTGCAATCCAGATTGAAATTTTCTACTGACCCAGAATGGGTCAAATGTTTATAGCAATAAATTAGCACGGAAATCCCGACCCCGAAGGTGGTCGCATGTATTTTAAATTCTCACATACGACCACCTTCGGGGTCGGGAAACGAGACTGCGTGGTGTTTCTATAAACATGCGACCACCTTCAGGGTCGAAAAGCAAAAACTTTTATTCATATACTAGTGATTCATGAATTTGTTCGTATTCGTATTACTCTTACCTTGCCTTTTCAAACCAATTTCTATGCGTAAGCTTTCTCTGCTCCTTGCCTGCATTTTTCTGCTCAATAATTTATTTGCGCAGATATCCCCAAAAGAACATTTCGGTTTTACAATCGGGGACGATTATCAGTTAGCCAACTTCAGCCAGACAGCAGACTATTTCAAAAAGATCTCTGAACAATCTGATCGGGTGAAACTTTTGGGTATTGGTGTGACCGAAGAAGGCAGAACGCAACCTATGCTGATCGTTTCTTCCCCCGAAAACCTGAAATATCTGGAACAATACAAAGAAATCTCCCAAAAACTTGCCAGAGCAGAAGATTTATCTGATTCAGAGGCGCGGGTACTTGCAGAAAAAGGGAAAGCAATAGTTTGGATTGACGGAGGATTGCACGCTACTGAAACTCTGGGAATCCATCAGCTCATCGAAACCTTATGGAATCTGGTAAGCCGAAAAGATGCTGAGACCATGCGCATACTTGACAATACAATTATTTTAATGACGCATGCCAACCCGGATGGCCACGAACTGGTCAGCGACTGGTACATGCGTGAAGAAAAGCCCGAGAACCGTTCCCTGCAAAATTTACCACGTTTGTATGAGAAATATGCCGGTCACGATAATAACCGGGACTTTTTTATGATGAATCTTAAGGAAACACAAAATATGAGCAGGCAATTATTTGTAGACTGGCTGCCTCAGATAATGTATAACCACCATCAGAGAGGCCCTGAGGGATCTGTTGTTGCGGGCGCACCCTATCGCGATCCCTTCAATTATGTTTTTGATCCAATTCTGATGACCAGCCTGGATGCTCTTGGTGCAGCTATGAACTCAAGACTTAATGTTGAGAACAAACCAGGCTATACCCAAAAATATGGTTCCGTATTTTCAACCTGGTATAACGGAGGTCTGCGTACTACCACATACTTCCATAATATTATCGGATTACTGACAGAAACCATTGGCGGACCAACACCTTCAGAGATATCCCTCGTTCCGCAACGACTGATTCCAAATGGTGGAACAACTTTTCCGGTTACCCCTCAAAAATGGCATTTCCGCCAGTCTATAGATTATTCGGTTTCTTTAAACTATGCGGTTCTGAATTATGCAGTTCGTTATTGTGATGAATTATTGTTTAATATTTACCGGATGGGTAAAAATTCCATTGAGCGTGGAAGTAAAGATACCTGGGGGCTTTCTCCAAATAAAGTGGAGGCTATTAATCAGGCTTACCTTAAAGATCAGCCCGGAGCAAAAATTGCTAACCAGCAAATCCTGCCGAAAAAGTACTTTGATACGGTAATGAATAATCCTGCAAACCGGGATGCCAGGGGATATATTATTCCTGCAGATCAGGCTGATTTCCAGACTGCTGTAAAGTTTGTAAATGCACTGATCCGTTCCGGTATTTTAGTACATAAAGCCACGAATGATTTCAATGTAGCAGGAAAAAACTATCCAAAAGGTTCCTTTATTATTAAAACCGATCAGGCTTTCAGGCCCCATGTGCTGGATATGTTTGAGCCACAGGATCATCCCAATGATTTTAAATATGAAGGAGGCCCTCCAATTGCTCCATACGATGCTGCAGGCTGGACTCTCGCATATATGATGCATGTGCAATTCGACCGGCTTCAGGATGATTTCAGCGGTCCATTTCAGCGTATTCAATATGGCGAAATCCAAAGACCTGAACCCGGAACACTGGCTTCCGCAAAAGCGTACCTGATAAATGCGGAATCGAATAATGCATTTATAGCTGTAAATGAAGTATTAAAAGCAGGAGAAAAGGCTTACCGGATAAACAGCGGGGATGAACGCGGGGATTTCTTTATTCCGGGAAATCCCAAAACAAGAAATTTACTGCACAAAGTAAAAAGTGAGGCAGGATTGGAAATAAGAGAAAGTTCAAAAGTACCTGAAAATCTTACCAGACTTTCAGAATTACGGATTGGGCTTTGGGACACCTATGGGGGCTCAATGTCTTCGGGTTGGGTGCGTTTATTAATGGAGCAGTTCAATTTTAAAGCTTCATTGGTTTATGCAAAAGACATTGAAGCCGGAGATCTGAATAAAAAATACGATGTGCTCATATTTGTACCGGGTGCAATACCCGCAATTTCAGGAAGAACTGGCAGAGGAAACTCTTTAAACACCGGCCCTGATCCTGAGACAATTCCATCAGAATTTAGAGGACAATTAGGCAGGATTAATGAAGATAAATCAATCCCTGAATTAAAAAAATTCATAGAACTGGGCGGCAAAGTGGTGAGCATTGGAAGCAGTACAAATCTGGCCTACCACCTTAATCTTCCGGTAAGAAATGCAATTGTAGAGCTGGGTGCAAATGGAATAGAACGAAGCCTGCCTGGCGAAAAATATTATATCCCGGGGAGTATTCTGAGTGCTGATACAGACAATAAAATTCCAGCAGCCTGGGGTATGCCTGCAAAATCGGACATCTATTTTGACAGGAGTCCGGTATTCAAAATCTCAACAGAAGCAATTACCAACGGTAAAATCAAGCCTATCTTATGGTTTTCAAATCCGGCGGCATTGCGAAGTGGCTGGGCATGGGGACAGGCCTATTTACGGGATGGAATTACTGCATTCGAGGCAGAAGTTGGCAAAGGAAAATTATATGCTTTTGGTCCCGAAATTACATTCAGGGCACAAACACATGGGACATTTAAATTGCTATTCAATCAGCTTTATGGGCATTCTGAATAGAGTATCCAGCTAAAATCTCAATAAAGCCGGGAATTAAATTATTTATGTATTTTCATCGGTTGAAACTAACCGATTTCTTTCATGAATAAAATTTACAAAACCTCAGTTTTGCTGTTGGGTATTTTTCTCTTTTTCGGAGAATTGAATGCACAGGATTACAGCAATAACTCACGGGTTTCGGAGCGGATAAATTCCCTCGCTAAAACCTACCCTTCACTGGTAAAAGTTAAATCACTTGTTAAAACCATAGGTGGAAAGGATATCTGGATGCTTAGCATTGGTAGCGGCAAGACAGAATTAAAACCAGCTATTGCTGTTGTTGGAGGCGTTGAAGGTTCACACCTTTTGGGCACTGAGTTGGCTTTGGGATTTGCAGAAAAAATACTCAAGGACTCTTCACAGGATAGCATCAAGGCTATTCTCGAAAAAAATACATTTTATGTTTTTCCGAATATGAGTCCGGATGCGACTGAGCAGTACTTCGCTCAGATACGCTACGCGAGAAGTGGAAATGCAAAAGCTACAGATGACGACCGCGATGGCAAACTTGATGAAGATGGGTTTGATGACCTGAATAAAGATGGCAAAATAAGCTGGATCAGAGTTGAAGATCCAACAGGAAAATACCGTATCAACCCTGAAGAACCCCGTTCCTTGATTCTAGCCGATCCATCTAAAGGGGAAACGGGAAAATACCTTCTTTTTTCTGAAGGTACCGACAATGATAAGGACGGAAATTATAATGAAGACGCAGAAGGTGGGGTTCATTTTAATAAAAACATGAGTTATGACTATCCGAATTTCGTTCCGGGATCGGGTGAGCACATGGTCTCAGAAATTGAAAACAGGACTTTACTCGACAATCTGTTTGAGATGTTCAATGTCTATTCAGTAATTACTTTCGGACCCTATAATAACCTTTCAGTACCCGTAGTTTTTAGCGCACCAGCTGTTACCAAGCGAATTATTACGGGTTATTTTGAAACTGATGCTAAGGCAAATACTCTGGTTTCCGAACTTTACAATAAAACAGTTGGCTTAAAGGATGCTCCCAAAAGTGCTTCAGAGGGGGGTGATTTTGCTCAATGGGCCTATTTCCATTACGGCCGTCATAGTTTCAGTACCCCGGGATGGTGGGTACCGAAAGCAAAAGCCG
>Ga0075152_10001642_pt1 | contig 16176 bp, 12 predicted proteins | sample JI61114C2DNA_FD_70964 | JGI IMG/M metagenome (GOLD analysis project Ga0075152, IMG submission 70964) | Wastewater effluent complex algal communities from Wisconsin, to seasonally profile nutrient transformation and Carbon sequestration -... | ecosystem: Engineered > WWTP > Effluent > Algae...
GAAGTGTCGAACTCCGGCTTTCGCAGCTTGGCGGGGTACATCTTCGGGGGGAACGCCGAGGAGAAGAAGATCGCCATGACGGCACCGGTGCACATGGAGGTGGGCGCGGACAGTTCGCGCATGCGCTTCGTGATGCCGGAAGGGCTCACCATGGACAGTCTGCCAACGCCCAACGACCCCAACGTGAAGCTGGAGCGTGTCCCGGAAGAAGTGTTGGCTGTGCTGCGTTTCGGCGGCTTCTCCAGCGATGAGAAGATCGCGCTGCATGCCGAGATCCTGCTAGGGCAAGTGAATGCCGCTGGTCTCCAGACCATCGGTGCTGTGCGCTACCTCGGTTACGACCCGCCTTGGCAGCTGGTGGCGCGCAGGAACGAAGTGGTGGTGGCGGTGCGGTGGGAGGAGTGACCGCGCCCATGGAAACGAAGGCGCCCGCACATCGCGTGCGGGCGCTCAGGAAACTCGTCCAATAGAGCTGTCGGTTTCAGGCCTTCTTCACCGAGCAGGTGCTGATGCCGAAGGGCGCGTACAGCGGGCAGAAGCCGATCGCGCTGGTGAGCAGGAACACCGCACCGAGCACCAGTAGCACGATCCCGATCGTGCCGGTGATGGTGCCGGTGAAATACAGCACGGCGAAAACGACGGCGAGCAGCACGCGACCGATGCGGTCAACGGAACCCATGTTGGCTTTCATGTTGATGGAGGTGTTGGTTGGTTGTTCAGTTCGTTCCGATGAGCAGCGCGATGCCGTAAGCGAAGCCGATGCACAGGAGGCAGGCCATCCCGAAACGCATCCACTTGGTTTTGCCTTGGCTGTTCACCGCTCCAAAGGTCTACCGGTCCGGTCGGCCGATCCGGTGACCTGGGTCACCGCAGCAGGCGAATACCGCCCGGCACTTGTCGCAACGCGCCGTCGCGCTCCAATTTCTTCAGTGTGCGGGTGATCACTTCACGGGCGCTGCCCAGTTCCTGGGCCAGGCGCGCGTGGCGCACGTCCAGCAGCGACTCGCCGGTCATGGCGCTCAACTGTTTCAAGTGGGCCAGCAGCCGGGAGGACAAGTCCCCGAAGGCCACCTGTTCCACGGTGCGCAGCATATCCATATAGCGCTCGTTGTACTGGTGGAAGAAGAGCGTCGCGAGGGATGGGTGATCCTGGAGCCAACCGCGCAACTTGTTCTCCGGCACCAGCAGGAGGGTGCTGTCGCGCTCGGTAACGGCATTGATCCGGCTGGGCAGGCGCTCCAATAATGCGGAGAAGCTCATCACGCAGCTCTCCGCGGGTTTGATGTAGTAGAGCAGCAGCTCCTTGTCCTCGTGGCCGATGAACACGCGCACCAGGCCATCGATCACCAGGGGCAGCTCGCGCACGTAACCGCCTTCCTTCAGCAGTTCCGCGCCTGCCGGGACTTCCACCACGCGGCCGCTGGCGAGCATCGCTTCCACCAGCGCGCCGTCCAGCCCGCTCAGCGCTTTCCTCACATCCACTTCCATGCTCATGTCTCCGAAGGTACCGCCGATCGCTGGAATGGGCCGCGGCCCGGCTCATTTGTTCAACCGCTCGAAGTATCCGCGGGAGATCCCCTGGTTGAAGAAGCTGATGAACAACGCGATGTAGCTGAGGTAGAAGAGCGATTGCACCGAGATGATGAGCTTGCCCAAGCCGGTGATGGGGAAGTACTCGCCGAAGCCGATGGTGCTGGTGATCACGAAGCTGAGGTAGACGGAATCCGTCCAGGAGCTCAATGGCTGGTTGAAATACTGTCCCGTCATGTGCAGTACGGCGAAGGTGAACACGACTTCCAGATAGTTGATGAAGATGAGCAGTTTCGAGCGGCGGTAGGAGCGGGGCGAGGGAAGGGAGTCGCTGGCGAAGATCATGGTGGGGATGTAGAGCAGCGTCTCGGCCGCTAGCCACAGGTTCAGCCAGAGCACCAGGTCGTGGTGCCACCAACCCTGCCAGAGCACGATGATCGGGAAGGCGGTCTTCAGCAGTACGTACACCTCGGTGGCCAGGTCCTGATGGAGGGGGCCATTCCGCCAGAAGAGGTGCTTCAGGTAGAGCCCCGGGAAGAGGAACTGGGAGAGCGCGAGGAACAGGCGCACCAGCTTTTCCAGCCCGGCGTCCTCTTCATAGGTGTTGTTCCAGATGTGCTCCAGGTTCTCCCAGCGCTTGCGGAGGGTGCTATGGCGAACCACGTCAGCGGCGTGGCCACGGCCGAAGAGGAGCTTGCGGAAGGTGTGGCGCATGTTCGGGATGGTCCATCAAAGGAACGGTACGGGCCATCATCTCGCGGTGGGATGCACCGGTCTTGGGCAATTGATCGCTGATCGGGCCCAGGCCCGCCTCGGTTCACGGATGGATCACCTCCTCGCGTTCCAGCATCTCCACGAACTGGGCCAAGCGCTTCGCGCGCGTCTCCGGCTTCGTGGTCTTCTCCAACCGGTGAAGGATGGCGTATCGGTTCTGCGCGTTCAAGGTCTTGTAGAACGCTTTCGCACGCGGGCACTTCCGCAGCGCGTCCAGCAGGTTCTTCGGTTCGGTGATGGTGGAGCTTGGGCTGTACGCACGGTCCCATTCGCCATTGGCCTTCGCGACTTCCACGGCGGCGAGCCCGGCGGGCAGCATGGCCCCGGCTTCGATGAGCAGGCGGACGCGCTCGCGGTTCACTTGGCTCCAGATGCTGCCGGTTTTGCGCGGCGTGAAGCGCTGTACGAAGGATCCGGCATCGTACGCCTTGCGGATGGCATCGATCCAGCCGTGACAGAGTGCCGTCTCCACCGCCTCAACATAGGTGAGGGTGACCAGCCCGCTGTTCTTCTTGCCTCTTCACTCCGTCCTAGCATCGGATGAGGGGCCTTGGGAACCACGCATTGGTGGGAGTACTTGGACAGGAGGGTTCAATACCCGATCTTCAGCGTCACATCGGGTAGGTATCTCCCTTTCGACTCCCTGATCATCAGCTTCTGCTTTGTCGTGCTCCCCATTGTCTGGCCATGCTTCAAGTCAACATTGTTCGCAAGCACATAGTGTACGATATCATACATCATTTCAGAGAGTTCTCTCAAGGAGTGCTTCGACTCAACGATCTCCATTTCCTTCTTTCCGAACTCGGTTAAGCCATACGTGTATATAGAGTGCTTTCCTTGTTCTTCGCGAAGACCGAAATACACCCAAGCAAGAATTGGAAGCTTGTTCTCGCTCATCGGCTTGGCGACCGTCAGGTAGGAGCCTTTTTCCAGTGCGAGTGAGCGTGTGCCCATGTACACGCCGATCGAACTGCTGTTGTTCAATACGGCACAGGCGAGCTTCGTGAACAGCAGGTTCTCTTGCACAGGATCCTTGCCCGCATTCAGGATGGACAAGACGATATGGCCAGTATGTGCATTTACTTGGGGCAATCCCTCATCCCAGAGAGGATTGTAGTTCGTGACAAGCTCTTCCACCTCGTTGCCTGAGATCGGAGCAGGAATGAGCATCAACGTGAGCATATAGCCATCCACCACCAGCACGCCAGTTGCATCACCCGCTTCCGTGTCATCGACCGTAAGATGCCAGGCCTCGCGAAGTTCTGCCACGATACCCTTGGTATTCATGGAGTTCGGACCTGTCAACAGGACCATGCCGAGAAGAGTCATATCGAGCATGCCAGATGTGCCGAAGCTATATCATGTTTCGCCACCTCCTCTTCAGGGATACACAACCTCTCCCCGCTCCAGCATCTCCACGAACTGGGCCAATCGCTTCGCGCGTGTCTCGGGCTTCGTGGTCCTTTCCAAACGGTGCAGGATGGCAAAGCGGTTCTGTGCGTTCAATGTCTTGTAGAACGCCTTTGCGCGCGGGTGCTTCCGCAAGGCGTCCAGCAGGTCCTTCGGTTCGGTGATGGCGGAGCCAGGGCTGTAGGCACGGTCCCATTCGCCATTGGCCTTCGCGGCTTCCACGGCGGCGAGGCCGGCGGGCGTCATCGCGTTGGCGTCGATCAACGCCAGGGCGCGCTCACGGTTCACTTGGCTCCAGATGCTGCGCGGCTTTCGGGGGGTGAAGCGTTGCACGAAGGACAATGCATCGTACGCCTTGCGGATGGCATCGATCCAGCCGTGACAGAGTGCCGTCTCCACCGCATCATCATAGGTGACGGTGGCCAGTCCGCTGTTCTTCTTGCCGATGCGCAGCCAGACGCCGGTGTTCGTGGCGTGGTGCTTCTTCAGCCAAGCGTGCCATTCGCCAGCGTTCGTGAACACGTGGACTTCCGTCTCGTCAATGGTAACGGTTCGCTTGGCCATAGGGCCAAGGTCGGGCTTTGCCGTATTAGCCCGTCACCCGTGTGTGAACGGAAGCGGGATCGGTCCGAGAGGGAGACCAGCACCAGGGCGTTGTGCCGTCAGTGCTGTCGCTATCGCCCCTGATCGAAGCGCTCAGTCCTTCACCTTCTCGAACACCATGCGGTGGTGCTCGAAGATCAGTTTCTCGAACACCTGCAGGTTCGGCGCGATCTGGTAGCGGCGCACCCACTTGCGGAAGTCGCTGCTGAAGAGCTTCGGAAGCAGCGTGGCATAGAGCCCGTACTTCTGGAGGTTGAACTTGTTGAAGGCCGCGGTCCAGCGGTGGATCGTTTCGATGTAGTCCAATCGGCCGCTGTCCTCGTGGATGAGCTTGAAGTGCCCCTTGGCGGGTTCGATCATACCCTCTTTGCCGTAGGGGAGCCAGGATCCGGGGAACACGTCGCACACCAGGTCCATGAGCTCCTCGCCGGAATACTTCTCGCGGTTCTTCCACACATTGGTCTGGCCGAACTTGATGTCCTCGAACTTCACCATGTTGGGTCCGAACACCATGGTCTGGCAGTAGAAGCGGCCACCCACGGGCAGCAGGTCGCTCACCTGTTTGAAATAGGCCTTGTAGATCTCCTCCTGCTTCCCCGCGCGGAACTCTTCCACGGAGCACAGGTGCTCGGGGCTGCCCATAGCGCACACGGCATCGAACATCCCGAAGGTCTCCGGCGTGATCTTCTTGGAGTCCATGTGGTGGACGTTCAACCCGTTCTTCCGGCACGCGTCGGCCTGGCCTTTGGCCAGCACAACGCCCGTGGTGGAAACGCCATGACGATTGAGGTAGTCGATGAAGGCACCCCAGCCGCAACCGATATCGAGCACCTTGCTACCGGGCTTGATGTTGCAGTTGTCCATGATGAACTTGTGCTTCTTCTCTTGGGCTTGCTCCAAAGTCATGGAGAAGTCACCATCGAAACGTGCGCCGCTGTAGCCGCCCTTCTCGCCCAAGCTCAGGCGGAAGATCTTGTCCATGGTGGTGTAGTGCGCGTCGAGGTCTTTCTGGTCTGCCATGTCGGTTGGGGTTGTCCCTTCCAGCCAAGGGGTGGCCAAAGGGCGCGCAATGTAATTGTGAGCGGATAGGCGGGAGCGTGCGCTCGTCCTGAGCGTGTTCCATGACCGGTCCAGCACAGTTCAGGTCGTCGACGGGTTCCGGGCACGGACAATACGCGGGACAGCCGGGCCACCGCGAATGGAACGGCGGACTGGCCAACGGTCCGTCCTTACACTGGATTCTTGGGGTCAGACCCCCGATCTTCGCGCCCCTTTTTCATCCGGAGCACGAAAGTTGCCCGTACGTATGCATCCCATGTTCAGAAGTCTGCTGTTGAACCTCTTCTTCGCCTTGGTGCTGGTGGCCTGTGGCCAGAGCACCACCAATATGCGCGCGGTGCGTGTGATGGCCGAAGTGGATACCACCACACCGTCCATCACAGTGCGTTGGCAGCCATTCGCGGATGCCACGGGCTACAGCGTGTTCCGCCGGGCTGCCGGGGCCACCACTTGGGGGTCGGCCATCGCCACACTTCCGGGAACGGCGGTGGAATACGAGGACGCATCCGTTGTGATGGGCTTGGGCTACGAATACAAGGTGCAGCGCGCCGCCGAGAGCACGGGCTATGGCTATGTGCGTTCGGGTATCGCCGTGCCCGAGGTGGACTACCGCGGCCGCATCGTCCTGGTAGTAGCGAATGGACTGGACACCTTGCTCGAAGAGGGCATCGCACAGCTGGAAACCGACCTGAACGCGGACGGATGGATCGTTCTTCGGCACGACTTGCCCGCTTCGGCCACACCGTCCAGCGTTCGGGGACTCATCCAAAGCGACTACAATGCCACCCCGTCCGAAGTGAAGGCGGTCTATCTGTTGGGCCATACGCCGGTGGCGTACATGGGTGCGCATGCCCCGGACGGGCATAGCTACCATTCAGGTGCTTGGCCCGGTGACGGCTACTTCGGCGAGATGAACGGAACGTGGACGGACAATACAGTGACGGCCACCGGCTCCAGTTGGATGTGGAACCACAATGTGCCGGGTGATGGCAAGTTCGATCAGAGCGATTTTCCAGGAGCCGTGGAGTTGCAGGTCGGTCGAGTGGATCTGTCCCGGATGACCGTGTTCGCTGAAACTGAAGCCGAACTGCTGACCGACTACCTCGACCGGGCCCACGCGTGGAAGACGGCCCAGTTCACCGTGCCATCCACCGCTGTGGTGTGGGACAATCTGGAGTGGGCCGAGTATCCGCTGGCAACATCAGGGTACATGAGCGCGGTGCCGTGCGTGGGCATCGATGCGGTCACCCAGCTCGAACCCTTGCAAGGCCAATTCCACCAGCGCTATCTCAACTATGACGACCTGTTCACCTACCACGCGAGCACAGGCCTGCAATTGGCAACAACGGACGGCGTCATTTTTCCCGGTACGGACAATGGACTTTGGGATTCGTTGTTGGTAGGGAACGAGCATGGCGGCGTCTTCAACCTTTCGCTGGGCAGCTACTACGGCGATTGGGACAACACGGACAACTTCCTGCGGGCAGTGATCGCCAAGGGCAACGCATTGGCCCACATGTGGAGCGGAATGCCCAACTGGTACCTGCACCACATGGCCATGGGCGAGCCCATCGGCTACTGCGCGCTGCGCAGCATGAACAATGTGAACAGCGACTACTCCCTGCAGAACGGGGGCTGGCAAGGCCAGTCCATGGACCAGACGCACATGACGCTCATGGGGGATCCATCGGTGCGCATGCGGTACATCGCTCCGCCATCCGCGCTCGAGGCGACGAACGAAGCGTGGTTCGTGCACTTCACCTGGTCGCCGTCACCGGCACAAGTGGAAGGCTACCACATCTACCGGATCGATGATGTGAACGGGACCATCACGCGCATCACGCCCGCACCGGTGCAGGGAACATCATTCACATCGGGCACCGTTCCCTTCGTTCCCGGTGATCGTTATATGGTACGGGCGCTTCAGCTCGTTACCACGCCGTCGGGTTCGTACTATGATCTCTCGCTGGGTGCCATTGATATCGCCGAGGGGGAACCGGTGGCGGACTGCGCGGGCGTGCTCGGAGGTCCGGCCGTACCGGGTTCACCGTGCGACGATGGGGATCCCCTCACGCTGTGGGAGGCGTATGATCTCTCTTGCGAATGTGTTGCCGGACCCATCGGGATCGAAGAGGGTGACGCGGTTGATGCGCTCACGATCTGGCCATCACCGGCGGGCGATGTGCTTCACGTGAAGGCACGCGTTCCGGGCGGCAGTTTCGTGATCCGCTCCATGGACAGTGCGGAAACAGGGCGCGGGCGCATTGCCACGGGAACGCAGAACATCAGCACAGCGGAATTGCCTTCAGGCGCTTACATGCTGGAGTACCGTTCCACACCGAACGCCAGTCCGATCCTTCAGCGCTTCGTCGTACAGCACTAGGCCGGATCGCGGTTTCAGCGGCCCCTTGGTCTTCACCGCGCGCGCGGCAGACCATCTTGGAGACGCTTAATACCGCTCCTTGTGGAACTTCTTCTTCGGCTTGTCGCTGTAGCCGTTGTTCGGGCGGTCCCCTGCGCTGCTGCGCGGTGGGCCTGAGGTCCCACCGTTGCCTTCGTCCACGCGGATCTTGCGGCCCTTGTAGTTGGCGGCCTTGAAGTGGCTCAGCACTTCATCGAAATGCGCGGCATCGACATCGACGAAGGAGTACATGTCCTTCAGCATGATCCTGCCGAAGTGCTGGCCGGTGAGGCCGGTGATGCCGCAGAGGTAGCCGAGCATCTTGCCTTTCTCGAAACCGTCCGCGCTGCCGAGGTTGATGAACATGGAGCGCATGTTCGCGTCAGTGGGGCGTGTGAAATCGGTCTTCTGCCGGGCGGGAGCATTGGGATTGTGGTCCTTGCGGGCGAGGTCCACGTTCAGGTCGCGGGCATCGCGGTACTGCTCCAGGAAGCGGTTGAACTCGAGTGAAACGACGCGCTTGATCAGCTCTTCGCGGTTGAAGTTGGCGAGGTCCAATTGCACGGCGTCCATGAAGCGGGCGATGCCTTCCTCGTCCACTTCCACCTCCTTGATCTTGTGGATCAGTGTGAGCAATTGCCGCTCGCAGATCTCAGCCCCACCGGGCACGCGGGTGAACGCGAAGTGGGTCTTCAGCTGGCGTTCCAGGTTGCGCACCTTGTGAACATCCTTGCTGCCGATGATGCTGAGCGAGATACCGGTCTTGCCAGCGCGGCCCGTGCGGCCACTGCGGTGCGTGTAGCTCTCCACTTCACCGGGCAGGTCGAAGTGGATCACATGGCTCACGTTGCTCACATCGATGCCGCGCGCGGCGACGTCCGTGGCGATGAGCATCTGCAAACTCTTGCTGCGGTAGCGCTCCATCACGCGGTCGCGCTGTTGCTGGCTCAGGTCGCCGTGGATGGCGTCCGCGTTGTAGCCGTCCTTGGTCAGGTCCTCGGCGAGTTCCTGTGTATCCTGCTTGGTGCGGCAGAACACGATGGCGAAGAGGTCGGGCTCGGCATCCACGAAACGCTTCAAGGCGATGTAGCGGTCGCGCATCATCACCACGGCGTACTTGTGCTCGATGGTGGTGGCTGCTGCGTTGGCGCGGCCCACGCTGAGCTCTTCGAACTCGCGCATGTAGTTCTTCGCGATGCGCCGCACCTCGCCGCTCATCGTGGCGCTGAAAAGCCACGTTCGCTTGTCCTTCGGGGTCTTCTCCAGGATCGTCGTGAGATCCTCTTGGAAGCCCATGTTGAGCATCTCATCGGCCTCATCGAGCACGGCCACTTTCACATGGCTGAGGTCTACCGCTTGGCGGTCGATCAGGTCGATCAGTCGGCCGGGTGTGGCGATCACGATATTCGCACCGCGCTGGATCCCGCGCATCTGCTCGCGGATGTTGGCGCCGCCATAGACGCTCACGCACTTGATGCCCGGCAGGTTCTTGGCGTAGGCCTCGAAGTCGCGGGTGATCTGTACGCAGAGCTCGCGGGTAGGGGCGAGCACGAGCGCTTGGACCGCGCGAACAGCGGGGTCGATGGCGTGCAGGAGCGGCAGGCCGAAGGCTGCGGTCTTGCCGGTGCCGGTCTGGGCCAGGGCCACCACGTCCTTTTCGCTGCTGAGCAGGTGCGGTATGGCCTTTTCCTGGACGGGGGTCGGCGTTTCGAAGCCGAGCTCGGTGATGGCGCTGAGGATCTCGGGCCGGATACCGAGTTCGGAAAAAGTGGGCATGGGTTCTTGAAAAGGACCGCGAAGGTAGTCTCTCGCGGGGAGGCCCTGCCCGAGAGGCCTCCCCGGACCGGCTGACGGGGGGCGCAGGCGGGCTTTTGACCACTGGCCCGGTCGGCTACTTTCGCGCGCTCATGCTCCTGCTCTCCGGCAACGGCACTTTGCGGACACTATTGGTCCTGCTCATCATCTGGCTGCTGTTGCGGGCCTGGATGCGGAGCCGCCAACCGAGCGGTGGAAAGCCGCCCGGCACGCACTGGACCACGCCGGACCAGCGCCCCAAAGGCGAGGTGCGCATCGAGCGTGCGGAAGGCACGCAGCGATCGCGGACAGGCCCCGTGGAAGACGCGGATTTCGAAGAGATCAAGTAACCCCTGACGGATGACCATCGACTGGAAGAAGCTCCTCCCTGCCGGCGCGGCCATTGCGCTGTTCTTCGCGCTCACCCTGGCCTACTTCAGCCCGGTGATGGAGGGCAAGCGGTTGATCCAAGGCGATATCCGGAACCATGCGGGGGCGAGCCACGACATCGTGGAGCACCGCGATGCGTACGGGGAGGAACCGCTCTGGGCGGGCAGCATGTTCAGCGGCATGCCGGCCTACCAGACGAGCGTGGTATGGCCCAGCGGCGCACTGCATTGGTTGGACCGCCTCTTTCACGGCTTCCTCCCGCGGCCGGCCGATTTCCTGTTCCTCTACCTCATCGGCATGTTCATCGGCTTGCGGTGCATGCGCGTTGACCCCTGGCTCAGCCTGGTCGGCGCGATCGCCTTCGCTTTCAGCAGCTACTTCTTCGTGATCCTGGAGGCCGGGCACAACAGCAAGGCCAACGCCATCGGCTACATGCCCATGGTGCTCGGTGCGATGTACATGCTCCTCCGCGGCAAGAAGCTCCTCGGCGCGGCGCTCTTCGCGCTCTTCCTCTCGTTGCTCATTTCGGCGAACCACGTGCAGGTGGCTTACTACCTGGGGATGCTGCTCGTGCTCTTCGGCCTGGCGGAAGCATGGCGCGCGGTCGGCGAGAAGCGCGTGGCGGATTTCTTCCTGCGCTCCGGCTTGGCGATCATCGGCGTCGTCTTCGCGCTGGCCACCAATGCGGGTCTCCTCTGGAGCACGTATGAATACGGCAAGTACACCACCCGGGGGCCGAGCGAGCTCACCATCGCCCCGGAAGGTGGCAGTGCTTCGGCCAACCAGACCAGCGGCCTCGATCGCGACTACGTCACCAATTGGAGCTATGGCAAGCAGGAGAGCTTCACACTGATCGTGCCGCACGCGAAAGGAGGCGCGAGCGGGTCCGTGATCCAGAGCCAGGAGGACCTCAACGCGATCACCGATCCCGCGTTCCGGAGCGAGGTCATGAAAAAATACCAGGACGGTGGATATATCAACAGCTATTGGGGCGATCAGGATTTCACGAGCGGACCCGTGTACATCGGGATCGTCGTGGTGCTGCTCATGCTCTTGCTGCTGTCCCGGGTCGAAGGCATGGCGAGGTGGTGGGTCCTGGGGTCATTGCTCGTGGTGGGCCTGTTGTTGAACATCACATCACCGGTGCTGGCGGGCATCTTGGTGATCGCCTACCTGTTAGCGGGCATCTTCTTTTGGAAGGACACACTTGCGTACGCGCTCTTCAGCGCATTGCTGCTCACGCTGTTCCTGAGCTGGGGCAAGTTCTACATGCCGCTCACGGATTTCTTCCTGGACCATGTGCCGGGTTATGACAAGTTCCGCGCAGTCACCATCATCCTGGTGATCGTTGAATTGTGCGCGCCGGTGCTGGCCGTGCTGTATCTGGACCGCCTGCTGAAGGAGGGCAAGTGGGACCGCGACGCGGAACGTCGTTTCCTCATCCCCGCCGGGGTCTTCTTGCTCGCGATGGTGGTCATGGCGCTGGGGGCGTCCAGCCTGTTCAACTTCTTCAGCGATGCGGAGAAGGCGCAGCTCGAGGGCGGATCACAGACCTACGTGGATGGCTTGAAGGCCATGCGCATCGGCATCTTCACCGCTGACGTGTGGCGCGGTATCGGGTTCCTGGTGGCCGGTGCGGGACTGCTCTTCGCCTTCGGTCGTCGGCTCATCGGCAAGCCGTTGCTGCTCGCGGGCCTCGGGGCGATCATCCTCATGGACCTCTGGTCCGTGGACAAGCGCTACCTGAACAACGATAAGCGCGACGGGCGGTACATGAGCTGGGAGGAGGATGCGCAGAGCAAGTTGCCGTTCAAGGCGCAACCGGCCGATCTGGCCATACTTCAACGCGAGCAGAACGCGGGCACCGAGGCCGATCTGGCGCAAGCGCTGGAACGGATGAAGGAAGCGAAGCGCACGAGCAACGCCTCCAACAAACTGGTGAGCAAGGACGAGGAGGCCGTCGCGCGCTTCGGGAGCTTGCGCCGGACCACCAACTTCCGGGTGCTCAACCTGCGCGACCCGTTCAACGACTCGCGCGTCAGCTACTTCCACAAGAGCATCGGCGGCTACCATGGCGCCAAGCTGAAGCGCTACCAGGAGCTCATCTCCTTCCACATCGGGTCGGAGATGCAGGACCTGCTGGGGAAACTGCGCGGCGCCCGCACGCAGAACGCCATGGACAGCGCCTTTATCGGGCATCCCGCGCTCAACATGTTGAACATGCGCTACCTGATCGTGCAACAGGATCAGCCGCCTCTGCGCAACCCGCACGCCCTGGGCGACGGCTGGTTCGTGGATGAAGTGCGCACCGTGAAGAACGCCGATGAGGAGATCACCGCGCTCGGCACCATCGATCCGCGCAAGACCGCCCTGGTGGATGAACGGTTCATCAAGGACATCGATGTGTCCGCCGCGCGGCCGGACAGCACAGCGAGCGTTTCGCTGACAGGCGCGTGGCGCTTGAACGACATGCGTTACACGGTGAAGAGCGCGAACGGAGGCGTGGTCGTCTTCAGCGAGATCTGGTACGGTCCCGACTGGCACGCGGAGATCGACGGACAACCCGCCACCTACGGCCGTGCGGACTACGTGCTGCGCGCCATGAACGTACCGCCCGGCGAGCATGAGGTCCGCTTCTACATCAAGAGCGAGCCCTTCAGCACCGGTGGACAACTCGCGAGCATCAGTTCCTGGTTCCTGCTGTTGGTGGTGCTCGGTGCGATCGGCCTCACGATGCGCAAGAACGGTTCGGAAGAGGTTCAACCGTGAAACGGCGAATGATGAATGATGAATGACAAAGGGCATCGTCGAGGCGCCTTTGTCATTCACCATTCGCCCCTTATGATTCATCATTCGTGAGACGCGTCCTCATCATCACCTACTACTGGCCGCCCAACGGCGGTGCGGGTGTGCAGCGCTGGCTGAAGATGGCCAAGTACCTGCCGAAGCATGGCTGGCAGCCCGTGGTGTACACGCCGGAGAACCCGGAGATCATCACACCGGATGAGGCTTTGGCGAAGGAGGTCCCGCCGGAAGCCGAGATCATCAAGCGGCCGATCAATGAGCCATACACCTTCTACAAGCGCCTGACCGGTCGCAAGGCCGATGAGAAGGTGCACCTCGGTTTCCTGAACGAAGGGAAGAAGAAGAGCTGGCGCGAAGACCTGGCGGTATGGATCCGCGGCAATGCCTTCATTCCCGATGCGCGGGTGTGGTGGGTCAAGCCTTCAGTGAAGTTCCTGTCCGGTTATTTGGAGAAGCATCCGGTGGACGCGATCGTCAGCACCGGTCCGCCGCACAGCATGCACCTGATCGCGCTGGGGTTGAAGAAGAGGTTCCCAACGTTGCGCTGGATCGCCGATTGGCGCGACCCGTGGACGAACATCGATTTCTACCATCAACTGAAGCTTACCGCTTGGGCCGATCGCAACCACCATCGCTTGGAACGCGCGGTGATCGACAACGCCGATGTCAACGTCGCGGTGGGTTGGACGATGGCGGAAGTACTGAAGGCCCTGGGGTCACGGACCACCGAGGTGATCACGAACGGCTTCGATCCGGATGACGTGCCTTCACCACCTGTTCCGGTTGATGAGGAGTACAGCCTCGTCCACGTCGGCAACATGACCGCTTCACGGGACATACCCCAGCTGTGGCCAGTGCTCGCGGAACTCTGCCGCGCAGATGCCGCATTCGGGAAGAAGTTCAAGTTGCGCTTTGTCGGTCCGGTGGACCACGGCGTGCTCGCGAGCATCGAGCGGGCCGGGCTGATGGGGAAGGTGGAGCGAATCGGCAGCGTGGACCATGCGCAGGCCATGCGCGAGATGCAGCGTGCGCGCGTGCTGCTGCTCAGCGTGAACGATACCGCGAACGCCAAGGGCGTGCTCACGAGCAAAGTGTTCGAGTACCTGGCCGTGGGGAGGCCGATCCTGGCCTTTGGCCCGAAGGACGGGGATGTGGCGCGGGTGCTCTCAGGGCACCTGTTGATCGACCGCAAGGAAAGTCTCTCCGAAGGGGGCGCCATCACTGCGCTGTTCGAGCGTCCGGGCGGTGTTTCGTTGAACGCTGCGTTCTCGCGAATGGCGGGGGCCGAACGCATGGCAGGCCTCCTGGCCGCTGCCAGCTGAGCTCCTCAGCGCAGCAGGGTCACATGCCCGTGCTCCTCCTTCTTCACGCCGGTGCAACGGTCCTTCCAGCGCACGATGTAGACATACGTTCCGTCGGGAACCGGGTCACCGTCAACACGCCCATTCCATGGTTGTGCTATCGAAGAGGTCGCATAGATCTCCTGGCCCCATCGATTGAAAATGAGCAGTTCGCGGAAGCTGTCCGGGTCGCTCAGCACGGGGGCGAAGGTCTCGTTCAGCCCGTCGCCGTTCGGACTGAAAACGTTCGGCACATAAGCAGCCGCCGCTCCATCCAAGCCGATAACCTGGACATCGACCTCGGCTTCATACACGCAACCGTCATCGCCCACAACGGTCGCGGTCAAGAGCTGGTCGCCGGATACCTGGAGCAGGATCGAGGACGTGGTATCCCCGGTGGACCACTGCATGTGCGACACACTGCCGCCCACCAGCGTCACCGAGTAGGCGACCTCTTCGTTGTCGCAGATCGTGGCCGGGCCTTGCAAGTGGAGGGTTCCGAGGGCGCCGATCCCGATATTCTGTGAAGCCGTGTCCGTGCCGCATTCACCGCTGACGATGAGCGTTGCGGTGTACATCCCGGGCGAAGGGTAGGTAGCCTCTGGATCGGCCAGTGAACTGCTCTGGCCGTTCCCTAGATCCCATTGCCAAGCCAGCCCGTTCAACGACGCATCGATGAACTGGACCACACTGTCGCACGGGTCCTCTGCGGTAGTGAAGCCCGCCTGCGGTGCGGAGAGCAAGGAGATGGCGATCGTGTCCGCGTACATACAACCATCATCGCCGTACACGGAGACGGAGAAGTTCGCGTCATCGGGTGTGCTGAACTGCGTCGTGGCATCATCACTGCCGTTGGACCAATCCACGGATGTGATGTCCGCTCCGTTCAGCGTGACGGTGAAGCTGCCGATAGAATCAGGACACAGCACCGATGGTCCATTTATGGAAACGTTCCCTGTCGGTCCAAGCACGAGTTCTTGGCTCACCGTATCGGACCCGCAGTCGTTCGAAGCGACCAACACGACCACGAACGTGCCGGGCAGCTGGTATTCGGCTAACGGCGATGGGGACGAGCTTCCGGAACCGTTGTCGAGATCCCAGGACCAGCTGAGGGCTCCTGTGGAAGCATCCGTGAACTGGACCTGGTTGCCGCAGTCTTCTGTCGCGAACGTAAAGTCCGCTGACGGCGGCGGAGTGATCAACAGCTCGATGGCGCTGCTGTACGTGCAGCCGTTGTCGCCCGTGATATTCACGGAAACCTCCACGCTGGACGAAGTACTGAAAAGCACGCTGTCCGTATCCATCTCACCGGTGGACCATTGCGAGGAGAGGATGTTCGCACCGTCCAAGAGGACCGCGTAGAGCGCTTCCTCATTGGCGCACAGGGAATCGGGACCACTGAGGGTGAGCGAAGCCTGCGCGGTAATGGTGACATCCTGTGAGGCCGTATCCGCGCCGCACCCATTGGACGCTATCAGCATCACGGTATATGTTCCGGTGGAATCGTACGTATTGGTCGGTTGTTCCAACGAGCTGGAAGAGCCGTCGCCGAACTGCCAAACGAACTGGTCTGCGTTAATGGACGTGTTCGTGAAGGTCACCTCGAAGAGGCAGGGATCGGACTGGGGTTCGAAGGATGCGGTAGGAGCCGCCGTTGATGACACGATCACCGTATCGCTGGAGATGCAGCAATCGATCGAGGCGAGCACCCAGTAGGTTCCTGGGCCGTTCGCGGTGAAGGTCGCGTCGGTGGAGCCATCCTGCCAGAGATAGGTGGAGGCGCCGGAGACGGACGCATCGAAGAGCACGGCGGAGCAGGCTGCCGTGTCGTTTCCGAGAAAGCCGCCGGTGGTCAAACAGTCGTTGTTGATCGGGCTCCAAGCCGTGGCATCCACAGGCTCGTAGGTGATGCCATCGGGAATGGGCTGTGGGTCGAGGGGTGCGCTGAACGTGGGGCCATCTGTCTCGATGACCGTGAGGTCGTAAGATCCGCCGCAGGAGATGGAGCCGGTGGCATCGACGCGGTAGAGCAGGATGTCATTATCGCCACCACTTGTTCGCTCGCCGGTG
>Ga0075152_10001643_pt1 | contig 16176 bp, 11 predicted proteins | sample JI61114C2DNA_FD_70964 | JGI IMG/M metagenome (GOLD analysis project Ga0075152, IMG submission 70964) | Wastewater effluent complex algal communities from Wisconsin, to seasonally profile nutrient transformation and Carbon sequestration -... | ecosystem: Engineered > WWTP > Effluent > Algae...
CCACTGCAAAAGCCACCAGGCCAAACTTGCGACTGAGAAGACTATCGAGCTTCATGACTTGACCCCAAGGGCGGCAAGATAAAGGTCCAGAACGCCGACCGCCTGTTGCTCCATCTGCTCGGTGTGTCCGCTGAGCATGGATTGAATGACCAAGCCCTGGATGGCCCCAAGGAACAGGGCTGCCGCCGCTGCGCAATCGACATCGGCGCGAATCAACTTCGCCTCAATAGCCGCGGCCAGGGTTTGGGAAAGGGTTTGCCGATAGCATTGCATGATTTGCTGAACCCGCTGCTTGACGGGGGATGAAGCGGGTTGCTGAAGTTCGCCAAAAATGAGGCGAGGCGCTCCGGGGTGTGCTTTGGCAAAGCCGACGTGAGCCATGAACATGGCCTTGAGGGCAGTCAGCGCATCAGGGGAGCGCTCCTTGGCAGCCAGTAGTTCGAACATCAAATGCTCATCTATCCATTCGACCACGGCCAGGCGGATAGCTTCCTTGGTGGCGAAGTGCCGAAAAAGAGCACCCTGAGTAACCCCCATGGCTTTGGCAATGTCCGTGGTCGTTATTTCAGCAGGGCTGCGCTCGGCCGAGAGCCGAACCATGGTGGCGATGATTTCTGCCTGGCGTGACTCGGTGGATTGACGAGGGTTGATAGACATGGTTACTAGTAAGTAATAAGTCACTTACCAGTATAGGCGGCTAATTCATATTTTCCTAATACTCTTCAAGTAGCCTGCAACCCAAGGTGGCCTACATGGCACCAGCGCATCAAGCTAATTCAAGAGTGCACGTCAAAGTGTTACAAGAAAATCATGAGCCAGTTCCAGTTTTGATTCAAATCAAACTATGATGGGCGCATTGTCATTTGCCTCGGGACGAATATGCGCGACCACAAGTCAATCAGCCTCGAAAGCCACCTGGCTCACTTGCCCCTGTTTGCTGGCATGTCTGCCAGCGATATCGAACACATTGCCAGTTGCTCCAAGCTTATCCACGCGGAAAAAGGCGATGTGCTCTTTCGTGCCGGAGATGCTTGCACGGGCTTTCATCTTCTGGTTTTCGGCCAGGTCAAACTTGCATTCACATCCTCTCAGGGCAACGAGAAGATTGTGGAAATAATTCAGCAGGGTCAAAGCTTTGGCGAAGCCATTATGTTTTTGGACCGGACCTATATTGTCTTTGCTCAAGCGCTGCAGGATTCGATGCTGATTCATGTCCCCAAGGCTGCCATCCTGAATGAGTTGGAACACGACTACGAATTCACTAGGAAGATGTTGGCCGGGCTGGCAAAACGCACACACGACTTGATGACGGACGTCGAAGCCTACTCGTTACAGTCGGCCAAGCAGCGAATTATCGGATATCTGATGATAGATGTGCCTCAGGCGGCAATAGACTCAGACCAACTGGAGTTTGAGCTCACCGCGGGCAAAGGGGTCATTGCCTCACGCCTCAACATCACCCAGGAACACTTCTCCAGGGTTTTGCACGACCTGTCGGATAGCGGACTGCTCGAGGTACATGGCAAGAAAATTCGGATTCCGAGCGTGTCCAAACTCCTCAAAACTCAAGACAATCCGTAGCGGTGAGAGCATCGTTAGTAACGACTGAAGGCTCTTCAGCGTCGAGGACTGGCCATCGTACGGCAACTAATTGGTGTCCGTTAGGTGAGCGGACCCGGAACTGCCGGTGAGCTATGTACGGTGGGGTGACTGCCTCAAGCAAACAACGGACATCGTCCTACCCCGTTAAGACGGTGGCAGAGCACTGATAGAGCGAAGTATGTTGCGCGTAATCTCTTGCCGCTTTGAGAGGTCATCCAGTCTGTTCGGCGTGTCGATGTTCAGTGCAAAAAATACCGGTCCGGTTGGCCACTCGACCCAGCCTACCCACCAGCCAACTTTTCCACTCCAGCCGGTCTTGGCACGCAATATCCAATCACGACCTGCCTCATTCACCATCACGTCCTTGACGAGCCGTTGATGCTCGACCGGGAATGGCAGTTCATTACCATAGAGATGGCGCAGGAACGATATTTGTTCATTTGCCGAAATTGCCAGGTCGCCTTCGACCCAGAAAGGTTTCTCACCTGCCGCAACGGCGTTGCCATATGCAATGTTTCGCATGTAGGCAGCTTCACGTGCATCGCCAAGCTTTCGGGCAAATCCCTCGTAAACCCAAACAGTCGAATTACGCATCGCAGAGCGTAGGTTCTGGTCCCCATTCCACGCTTCTATCGAACGTTGGACACCATCCCAGCGTATTACCTGGAACTCATCACGCAGAATTCCGGCGTCAAGGGCAAACAGGCTGTGAGGTATCTTGAAGGTTGAAGCCGGCGAGTAGCGACGACCCGCGCGCTCCGCGTCGTACACGAACGCCGCCGCGTCCTTCCCATTGCGGTTGTCCACGACAACGATGGTGCCGTGTGCCTCGGCTGTAGCAAAGAAACTGGACCAGTCTGCACGCTCTTGTTGAGTAGGGGCGGCAAGCGTCCTAAACGCAAGGGAAATTGATAGCGCAAAGAGAATTATGCTACGTCGATTCATAGCCCTAATTGTAGTCGTCTAGCCAAGCTTGAATGACTGGTCTGTACTTGATTGCAGCCGTGCTGCCTGAGAACTGTAACCGGCTGCAATGGGGCATCGGCACACAGTGACGAATGGCTGCTTCGGAGAGTTTAAACTTCAGCGACCGCTTTCCGGCTGCGAAGTTGAAAAGTGGGCCGTCGTGTCTCGACCCAGAAGAGACGTTAGATATTCAATGCCTATGAAGGCAGCAATCTGGTGTCAAGCCGCCACTCGGAAACTTGTCTTGTCGGCCCAATACGCGATTCAAAACACAGGGTTCCGCACACTCTGACGCCAGTTCGCCAGACATTTTCCGGATGGGTGCAAGAGAGAATCAGCGTTCGAGTAGATCGAGTTTGTCTGGGGCCCCATTCCACTTGTCAGCGTCGGCAAGAGGTTCCCGACGGGCTGCAATCACAGGCCAGACTTTCGTCAACGTGGCGTTCAGCGCGATAAATTTGCGCTGACTATCCGGCAAATCATTTTCAGCAAAGATGGCTTCAGCGGGGCACTCTGGCACGCAGAGCGCACAATCAATACACTCTTCCGGGTCGATCGCGAGAAAGTTGGCGCCCTCATGAAAACAGTCAACCGGGCAGACTTCCACGCAGTCCGTGTATTTACACTTAATGCAGTTCTCTGTAACAACGTAGGTCATTTTGTGCTTTGGGTGGTTGAATAGGTCATCACGAGAGCTTGGGGATGCTCACGCGAAAGTTTCAGTAAAGCGTTACGCCACTTCATGGCGACTCCTGGAAGACCATTGATAAAGGCGGCACTTCTCCAGAGTCCTGTAGCTACATACTCCGGTCGAGCAGCGCACGTCGAATCTGCTCAATCGCATGCGATGGACTCAGTCCCTTCGGACAGACTTCGGTACAGTTCATGATGGTGCGGCAACGGTATAACTTGTAAACATCATCAAGGTAGTCAAGACGTTCAGCGGTCGCGGTATCGCGGCTGTCGACGATAAACCGATAGGCCTGCAAGAGTCCCGCTGGACCGATGAACTTGCTTGGATTCCACCAGAAGGAAGGGCAGAAGGTGCTGCAGCAAGCACAGAGGATGCATTCGTACAGACCATCCAACCGTTCGCGTTGTTCCGGGGTCTGCAGGCGCTCGCGTTCCGGTAGCGCTGTGTCGTTGATCAGGTAGGGCTTAATCTCGTGGTAATGGGCGAAAAACTGGGTCATGTCGACAACGAGATCGCGTATGACTGGCAATCCCGGCAGTGGGCGGATAAGGACTGGTTCGCGTAACCCTTCAATTGGAGTCAGGCAGGCGAGTCCATTCCGCCCGTTAATGTTGAGCGCGTCGGAACCGCAAACACCTTCGCGACACGAACGGCGAAAGGAGAGGCTGTCGTCGATAGTCTTGATTCGGATCAGCACGTCAAGGAGCTTTCTGTCGGCAGGATCCGGTGTGATTCGGTAATCCTGCATGCGCGGCGGCTGGCCGTCGTCCGGTGAGTATCGATAGATCTGCAGGTGCATGATGGATGTCCCCTTATCGTGAAACCTGGGCGGCAATCACCAGCCCCAGACGGATCGTACTTGCGAGAAGGAGTACAGCGATGAGTGACAGTAGCGCGAGACGAGGTATGCGCTGTGGGACATAGTCGAGAATGACGTCGCGTACGCCGATCCAGCCATGCAAGCAAGTTGCGGCAAAGCAGAGAAGGGCCAACGTCGCCCCGTGCCCGCCGGCGAAGAAGCTCTTCCATTGGGCGTAGCTGATCGGTCCTGAAAAAAGCAGCAGCGCCGACCCCCAGATCAGGCCGGCGATCAGTATTAGGGCGGTGACGCGTTGCAGGACCCATGCACGCTGGCCGGAGAACAGCCTCATAACAGCCCTTTCAGTAGAATCGCGACAGCCGCAAGTAGACCAAGCAAGATGACAGCCCGCGCGCTTCTCCGAGCTTGCAGAAGGGCAGTGCCGATCCCGGCATCCATTAGGAGATGCCGCATTCCTGCAGACAGATGATGTACCAGGCCCCACGCTGCGAATGCCAGAATGGTGGTTGCCCACGGCGAAGCGAGCCACGTACGCAGCGTCAGGAAGTTCGACTCGCTCTGTAGCGAATAGTCGAGTCCATTTACCAATGCCGGAAGGCTTACCAGCAACAGCAGTCCGGATATGCGATGCGCTATCGAAGCGATGGCCCCGATCGGGTAACTGATCCTGAACAGATTCAGGAATCTGGGTCGCGAAGCAACTGGAGGGCGCATGCGTTTGCTTTCAGTTGTTAGGACAGTGCCACTTCGACGGCGCTCATCACGGAACCAGCAACCGTCTGGCAAGGCTGATTACGCTCGGCATGATCGGTGTCCCACCGCGACACCCCACGTTGAAGGAAGCAAACATTCAATAACAATCTAGCACTCTAGGTTGGAAGTCAGTCATTTACAATTAGCATTCAAATGCTGGAGAGCATTTCCTCACACGCTTGATTGGAGATGCCTGCGTCTCCTGTTTCCACGGATAGTAACGATGAAACTGAAAAAATTTCTGAGCTACGAATGGGACGCGATCGCCGGTATTGTCACGGCGGTAACGGCATCTGTGCTGCACCTGCTGCACATGTTGGATGAAGAGGTCATGCTGTCAGTCGTGCTGGCCTTGATCGCTTTGCTGTTTATCAACTTCATGCGCCATACGCGGAACAATGAGATCACCGCCGAACAGGTGGACCGCACCGAAGCCGAGGTCCGCAAGATTCACGCCGGGCTTGAATTGCCGGAAGTGGTGCTGGTGGGCCCGCGCCATCTGCGGACCAATCATGAACAATTCTTGAAGCACATGAAGGGTGATTCGATCTGGTTCAACGTCTGCCTGTCGATGTACCGGACGCAGGCGCTATTTGACGCACTACTCCGGCCTGCAATCGAAAACCCGACGGTCCTGTCAATCCAGTTCATCCTCGACGATCGCCAGAAGGATGTCTGGCGCGAGACGATCTTGCCGAAAATCAACGCATGCACTGGGCACGCAAAGGTTCATGAGCCTCGCTGGTGTAGCCTGGAAAAGAACATCTCATTCATTCTCGCCGACAGCCACGCCAGCGAAGGCACCGAGGCCTTGCTCAGCTTCTGGGGAGAGCCTTTCATGGCCGAGGCATCCGAGCGTCAGGCTCCGCGATTTATCTTCCATGTACAGAAGCATTCCGAGTTGCTGCCGCATCTGGTCGAACTCGATCGCTGCTACCGACGCCATCCGGTTGCCGACGAGTAACACACTAGTAACTTTTATTCACTGCTCCGACAGCCATGTCCGGAGTCCTTTCGTGCAGCGCACTGGTGAGGCTTTCAGGCTGCAATGGCCAGTGTTCGACTTAGCTGCAGGTCGCCCCACATTGACACGTGCAGAGCGTAGGACGGGGGAGAGAATCTACGTCGAAGTGAGCTCTTCCCTGGTCAGCGACGAACTCGGCAAGGCCATTGGTTCGGTTGCCATCGCGAGGGATGTGACAGAACGTTTCGTTCGGGCGAAGGCTGCCGCAATTGGCAAGAGTGATTTGATCTAGTCGATGTCCAGTACAACGGCACACCCAGGATACTTGGTTCGGAGCCCCATCAGCGGATATAGCCGAGGTGCCAGCGTAGGCCATTCGGCAGGTATAAAATGCGAACCAGCCTTTCGAAAGACAACGAATCCGAGTAGATGATCGGCAGGCCATGGCCGGGTAGAGGCAGTGAAGATATAAATTTGCTCGCCGAATAGCAGACGTTGAGCTGGGTCAGTTGACGCACCTGCTAATGAAATTGGATGGCCATTTCGACCGGCAGGTTGTGGCCGGGAGCATGAGTTCTCCAACGACCGCTTCAGAGCATCTAAGTTCGAAGGGCTGGGATTTCGCTGACCGGCAGCTCTGGAGAGAGCTGGGTGGCCGCAATGGGCACTCAAGAGACCGTCGGGCACCATGACGGTGGCTTAGCGTACGATAATCTCCGAATTCTGTGGCTGCATAAATGACAAAAGCTTAACTGCTTTTTCCGTTCCGCTGCACCCCAAACCCCTTTCTCGCCCAGAGCTTTGGCGATGGCGACGTCCGGCTCGATCGTCTGCGGGCGGCCGACGTGGTGGGCTTTGTCCAGCGGGAAGCGACTCGGCTTCATGCCAAGCGGGCCAAGCTGATGACCACGGCCGTGCGCTCGTTTCTGCAATACGCGCAATACCGGGGACTCATTGAGGTCGACTTGCGCGCGAGCGTAACAAAGTAAAGCAGCCGTTCCTGCCGACCGCTCACCGACAAGTATTCGGACAGACCCGTCGTTCGACTTCTTGGTGCCACCAACCTCTGTCGCAGATCATCCATTTGGATGATGTCGATGCAAATGACTGAGAGTAGGCTTTGGCTAACCGGTTGACGGATATGACTAAGCTAATGAAATCGTCGTACCCATCTGACGTGTCGTGGTCTGAGTTGTCGCAATTCCAGCGCCTCGTACAAGCCTTTGAGGAATCAGTAGGCGGCGATGGAACGGTTGGCCCCGGTGCGAGGCTTGCAAACGTCAGGGCGCAGATGGATGGCAGCCAGAACCGCTCCGACGTCTTTGTTACCGAGAACGGCACCCGAAATTCGAAAGTTCTTGGCTTGCTCAAGACATAGTCGGGCCCGACGGTGATGCACTTTCGGATCCAATGAGTTTTTGGAGGTAAGCCATGGCCCAGGATAGTAGCGGCGGCGGCAATATTCCCATCGCTCCAATCATTGCGTTGCTGCTCTTCGTCGGCGGCATGCTGGTGGAGCATCAGCCCCTTCAGTCCAACCGCCCCATCTCGCAGCCGCGCGCGCTGACCGTACCGCATTATGGTCAGGACGTTGAGGCACGGCTTTGGCAGGACCCTCTGGAAGCAGTACAGGCAGCGGATCGGGAGCAGGAAGGTAACAAGAACACCGGCGTTAGGAAGGACAGCGGTGCGGCATGCGGAGATCGGGCGGCCAAATGCCACCAGCCGAATTTTCTCAAAGAGCAAATCAAATACCTGAAAAAGAGCAAGCCCGGAGAAAGCATACTGGTCCTGCCGGTCATGATCTTTGGCGGACCCTATGCCGACGATTCCGAAGGTCGCCGTCGCAACCGATATGCTGTTCTATCCAGTCTAATCGACAGGGGTTATGAGCCTATCTATAGTCGCGGCATCGGCTACCTCAATATTGGTAACGCAAAAGCCCAGTCACCCGGCCTTCCCAATCTGATCCCCTTCGAGCGCTGGGATCGGAGAGCAGACAAGGCAGGCGCCGGCCTGTATGACCACGTCTTCGTGCTGTGGTTGACCGAGGAAACCTTCACGCCCGGAGCGCATGACAACTTGCAAGACTTGTTCGCAATGGTGCTCCCGGCCAAAGATATCACGGTCAAGATCATCGGGCCCGGCAGCCAGGCAACGGCAGACGATTTGTGGCCGGCGGACCGCAAGGTGCCTCCCTGTCTCAAGGGCAAAGCGTCTGTTTTGGTCGATTGCGCCGAATTTCTGGCGCCGCGGCTGACTACTCCAACGGCAGACCCAACCGCGCCGGTTTACTCGTCCAACGCATTGCGATTCAGTCCCGATGACCGGAAGCTAGTGACAACCTTGCTTTACGAGTTTAGCAACAGGGACATGAAATTGCTTCCAAAACGCGGTGCGCCCAAGTGTGATGATAGCAAAGAAGAGCTCGACCACATTGCCATCGTCGTGGAAGCGGACACGAACTATGGCCGCAGCCTGGAAAGTGAATTTTTCAAGGCCTTGAGTACACCGGAGTGCCCGCCACAGAATCTACATATCTTCCGCTACTTCCGCGGCCTCGACGGAAAAACATCGCATAAAGTCGAAGAATCGAAGAAGTCGTCAGAGTCCGCAGGACTTGGCTCGTCGAAAGAAAAGATGGCGCCGCAAGAGCGCACGCAGGGGGACAGCCAGTTCGACTACCTCCTGCGCATAGCATCGCGCATCCGCGATCAAAACGATCGCCTCCAAAGCAAGAATCGCAGGTACTGGCCGTTCAGCCTGGACCACACCGGCCGGTCCATTCGCGCTGTGGTCGTGCTGGGAAGCGACACCCACGACAAGCTGGCGATTCTCCACGCCCTGCGTGAGCGACTGCCACAGGCTGTCTTTGCCACCACAGACCTGGATGCGGGCTTCCTGGAGAACGATCAACTACGGTGGACGCGAAATCTCGTCGTAGCCTCGGGTTATGACCTGAGATTTTTCAGGCGCAGAACGGGAGGGTGGGAGGACGCGAATAGGGGTCCCCCTCCGTTTCGGGATACGTATCAGACGGCCACATTTGTCGCCACAAGTCAGGCATTAATGGATGCGGCAAGCAATTCTAATGATGCGAGTCTTAAGAAGAGTCTTAAGAAACTTGAGTGTGCCCAGTCCGATGCGTTGAACAATCCGAGGCTCGTCGAGATCGGCGACGGCTTGCCTGTGAAACTGAATCCAACGGGGAAACGCGAACAGGAGGAAGACTGCAAGAAATTCCAGGACAAACGGAATCACTGGTTGCAGATCGCAGTCCACGTGGTAACCGGGCTTGTAGCAGTGCTAATGTTCGGGCTCGCGCTCAGTTGGTGCCTGCGCAGCGTGGTGAGGGAGCACTGGCGGGCGCTGCTGGCCGGCGCGGTGCTGACGGCAGCCTACGCCTGTTACGTGGTCTTGATCTCAGGCCAAGAGGGCGAGGAACCGCTGCGGTGGCTAGATGGCGTCAGCATCTGGCCGAGTGAGTTCATTCGCCTGGCCGTGGTTATTCTCGGAGTTGCATTTCTCTTTTATGAACGCGACCACCTGAACAGAGGGGTAGCATGCATCGCCCACGAGTTCTTCTGCCTAAAGCAGGATTCATCGCCATCACCCCCCAAAAAAGCGCTGTGGGTTTGTATCTTCCCCAGTTGGTCCGAAAGCCCCGGCCAAGATTCGGTGGATGTGAAGGTTCTATGGGCCGATTACCAAAAGTGGATTTCGCCGACGGTATTCGGATTGCGACTTGCCATCGGGACCGTGCTCTACGCTTTGGTTGCGCTCGTGCTGATTTCTCAGGATCCACCAATTACCCCGGCTCGTGGCGCCGACAGCCTCGCACTGGACCATGTAACCGTCACGGCTGCATTCGTTGTCACATCGCTGGTCCTTGTCGCCACCTTGGGAAGAGTCGCGGTGAGCACACTGTTCCTGCGGCGCCTATTTGGGAACGGGGCGGACGCCAAACCCAGCGATTGGGATGAGAAGACCTTGCGCCGCTTCTGCGGTGCTGACTGCGAGGAGGCCAAGACTTTTGTCGACCTCATGTTGAGCGCCCGTATGACCGAGGTGGTCAGCGACATCGTCCTCTATCCGTTTATTCTGAGCGTGCTGTTACTGGTCGCGCGCAGCCGTCTGTTCGACAATTGGGTCACACCATGGGGCCTGATGGCCGTCATTGCCTTCGGCCTCACTTTGGTCATTATTGGTGCCTTGGCCTTGCGAAGTTCGGCTGAGCGCATCCGCCGCTACACCATCGAGCGATTGACGAACGCTCAGTTCGGCGTGCGCGACGGCGATAGCCTGAAAGGCGGCAAGTCTTCAGAGTTAGGACCGTTATTATTACGGCCGCCGTTTACCCGGCCCAACAAGAGCGAGCCCTGTGACCCTGACAAGCTGAGGCTGATGCGCGAGGTGGCCGTCAACCTGCGCCGGGGCGCGTTTGCACCACTGAGCGAACAACCCATCGTGCGCGCACTGATCCTTCCATTCGGCGGCGCCGGGGTGCTGAATATTCTTGAGTACCTGCTGATGGCAAAAGGGTAATGAAGACACCTTACATATCCCAGAGGTGTGTGGTATCGAACAGTCTGGAATGTGGCTGATGGGTGCCGTGGCGATAACCGGGGTATGTTGTAGCCCTGTTGCCCATTGTCATGCCTCCTCATGTCGGCAGATGCAAAGCCTCTTCCTTTCTCTGGTCCTATACGCATGACGATTCACCCGTTTTCCCTAGCATGTCTATAGTTGACGGAAGTGCTTACGACGGCGAGAACATTCAGCTAGGCGGTATCGAGGTCTTTACTATTAGCGACAGCACCACGGTTCCAGAACCAGGTTCGCTGGTACTGGCCGGACTAGCGATATGCTGTTGGCAGTTTTCTAGGCGCAGTGCCCGAAAACGATCAAAAGTGTCGCGCCCGAATTGATTTGCAATCATCCATTTGGATGATGCAGGTTCAATATGACAAATGTAGACTCTAGCTTAATTGGTTTTGTAGTGGGAATACGAGACCTTATTGCTCCGGCCCAGTGATGTATTTACTATTCACTTTGAGTTTGCTGCATGGAGTGCGGTGTTTCAACAAGGTCAGCCCCAACGAATTTCAATACTTCATCGGGCCTGATCAATAGGGCAGTTTGTGGAGAAGACATTGCAGGGTTTACCTTCGATTCACGCCTAAATGCATTTCGTATGCTTTTGTAATATCTGCTCTCGAGGTTTTAATTGTTTGGTGGTCATCCGCATGAATGATGCGAATGACGTTTTGGCAAATCGAGATATGAGTTTCGATTGTGAAAGCGATTCATATGCCATCGTTTCGGATGATTCTCGACGTACCTACCGTCGCTGCTGGCCGAATGGGGCGGTCAATCATCCGGCGCAATTCCTGTGTTGACGTCCGCTAAGAACATGACCCATGTGGCGATGGGAGAGGCAACGATGCAAAACACAAAGAATGGGCTGTTTCAGACTTGCGCGGAGAGTCGACAACGGTGGTGGTCGAATCGCAACTGTCATGCGGCCCGCTTTGCATCAGCGGCATTTTGCGCGGCGTTTGCGCTAACGAGCTGTTCGAGTCTGAGTCCCCAGATATTCTCGGATCGTCTGATGACCGACGGCAAAACGGCTGCGCCGCCCAAGACCCTGGAAGAAGCCTACGAAGACACGGCCGAAGTCCAGCGCCGCTATTTCACTGCGGTGCGCGATCAGGGCAATGCGCCTCCCCGGCTGTCGCTCGGGCTAATCGGCCTGTCGGCCATCGCCTTGTTCAAGGGCATGACCAACCCGAACACGAACGACCTGATCGCCCTGGGCGTCGCGGGTTCGGCGGCGTATGCCGCGGGCAACACGCTGCTGTCGAGCCCGCGCCTGGACGTCTACCGCGCCGGCGGCGAAGCGCTCGGCTGCGCGATGACGGCGGCCGAACCGCTGCGCATCGGCGCCGAACCGGCCGTGCTGGGCAAGCCGACCGACCTGGTCACGGACCGCACCCTCTATGGACGCACCTTCAGGCTCATCGGGGCGCGCGACGACCTGCAGGAGCAGTTGCTGAAGTACCAGGCCCTGGCGCAGACGCGCGATGTGCCCGACACGGCCAAACGCAGGGTCACCGTTCGTGTCTCACCGGTGTGCAAGGCGCTGCCGGCCAATCCCACGGCGGTCGAGAAGCTGGAGGACCAGCAGTGCAGGAACAAGCCTGGTGAGTTGGTCACTCGAGAGATGCCGGCACCGGCGGGCCAGGTCATTCAGGAGTTGCCACCGGAGGATCTGGAGCGCGTGGTCATCGAAGCGCGGGCCTGGATCGAAGCGGCGGACGCGCAGATCACGTTGGCGGAGAGCAGCATCAGCACACTGAACTCCGCAGCGGCGGCGCTGTGGGCGCGATCGGTGGCGATTCAGAAGGTGGTGAGCGAAGAGGTCGGCAAGACGGTGCCCGACCTGGCTGCGGTGATGGCCGCCGCCAAGGGCCTGAAGAGCGCCGGCTTTTCCTTGACCGGTGCCGACGCCTTCGCGCCAGTGGCTAAGGCCATGAGCGCAAAGACCCGTCGCCCGGCAACCGCGGGCGACAAGGCTGCGGTCACGTCGATATCCAACGCGATCGAAAAACTCAAGCTTGCACGCCGCGACTTGGCAGCGGGGCTGCGCTTCGGGCTCGGCAGCGGCCACGACGAGGTGCGTGCCCGCCTCAACGCGTGTGCGGTGAAGATCTCGGGTGTCAAGCTGACTGTCACTCCCAGCGGCGACAAGGTGCAGGTGGCGAGCGATGGAGCTGCCGTGTTCTTCGTTAGCGGAGGCCGCGGCATCCCGAGCGGCTCGGTGCTCGACCCCAACCCGAAAGGTGCGACGCTGAGCTTCAGGCCGGAAGGCGGCCTGGCGCGGTTCGAGTTCAAGCCGCCGTCCAACGCGGCAGTGGGTGAGGTGTACACGCTGAGTTTCAAGGACGCCGACGGCGTCGAACAGACCGTCGCCGTTCAGGTCGTCGCTGCGGTGAACGCGTTGCCCACAATCTCCGCCGCCGACCCGATCGTGAAGTCGCCGTCGAAAGCACCCGACGGCGATGACAAGGCGTCGAAGCCGAAAACTCCTGGCGCGTAATGGCCGCTCACCTGCACCTGCGCACCACGCGCGCCGCGCTGAGCCGCCTGCTCGCAGTCGACGGCCACGACTTCATGCTGGCGCGCCTCCTGGGCCTCGACGCCGAGGCCGGGCGCGCCTTGCGCTGGTGGCGGCAGCCGCTGGCGCCGCACGCCGTGGCGGGCGAGGCCTGCTTCACGCTCGGCTTCGACGAACGCTGCGCCGGCGCGCGCCTGCCGCGAGCGCTGCGCTCGGCGCTCGACGGCAGCATGCTGCCCGTGCGCTCAGTGCGCGCGGGCCCGACGTTTGAGGCGCAGCGCCACATGGCGACTATCAACCAGCGCCATGCCTCCTTGCCCGGCGCGCTCGCCGGGGTGCTGCGCGACACCGCCGATCCGTCCAGGCTCTATGCCTTGACCGCCGGCCACGTGTGGGGCGCCGGCGTCGGCAGCGCGCAGTTCGACCGCGTCCAGATAGACGCCAGCGATGGATCGCTGCCTACGCTGTTCGGCCACCTGCTGGACTGGCGCCCGCGCTTCACCGACCCGCAGCCCACGCATTCGATCGACGCCGCGATCGCAGAGATAGATGGCGCGGCCTTGAACGAGCTGTCCGGCTGCGCCGACTTCATGCCAGTGGGTAGCAACCAGGTCGTGTCCGGTCAGCGCCTGCGGCTCCTTTCGCGCAGCGGCCCGATCGAAGGCGGAGAACCCGCGCTGGGCGATTTCCCGCTGAGTCTCGATGCGTTTCGCACCTACCGCATCACCCGGGCGCTGCTGTGGCGCCCCGATCGCGCGACGGCCGAAGGCGACAGCGGTGCGCCGATCTGGAATGCCAACGACGAAATGGTGGCCCTGCACGCCGGCGGCTTGGATCAGCATGAAGGCCGCCCGTTGGCGATCGCGGTGCCGATCGAACTGGTGCTACGGTGGGCCGGCGCTGAGGTCGTCCGCCGCGGCCAAGCGCCGCGACCCGCCACGCCGCCGCTGCGCGCCGTCACCGAGTTGCCGCGCATCAGCGCCGCGCCAGACCCCGCGGCCGTGCCCGCCGCCGATGCCGGGACCGACCTGGACATCCTGGCCCGCACGCTGTGGGGCGAGGCCCGCGGCGAAGGCCTGATCGGCATGGAAGCGGTGGCGTACGTGGTCCACAACCGCGTCGCCGCGCGTAGCTGGTGGGGTCGCGACATCGTCGGCGTTTGCCACAAGGCCTGGCAGTTCAGCTGCTGGAACGCCAACGATCCCAACCGCGCGAAGCTGCTGCAACTGACGACGGCTACCGTCTCGTTCAGCGTCGCGTTGGCGGCGGCCCGCAGCGTGATGAAACTGGAGAGCGAAGGCCGGCGTGCCGCGTCCGACCCCACCAATGGCGCCACCCACTACTACGCGCCGCGGGTGGTGAGCACGCCGAATTGGGCGCAGGGCAAGACGCCGTGCGCGCGGATCGGCGGGCATGAGTTCTTCAAGGGAATCGCCTAGGGAGGCACGATGGACAACCGTATGATCGACGTCGCGATCGGGCTGGCGCTGGTGTTTGCGATGACCAGCCTGATGGTGACCGCGTTGCAGGAGATCCTGTCGCAGTGGAACGGCAAGCGGGGCGAGGTGCTGATGCGGGCGCTCGTTTCGTTTGCCGGCGACGACGAGAAGTTCGTCGAGGCGCTGCTGGCACATCCACTGATCAAATCGCTGTCGGACACGGCTCCCGTTCCGGTCACGGGCCTGCGGGCAAGCCCGCTGCTGAAGTGGCTTCCGTTCGTCGCCCGCAGCACAAAGGCGCCTCGGAAACCGTCGTACATCGAAGCCGATTCATTGGTGTCCGCACTGATCGGCCGGCTGGTACAGACGCACATGGGGAATGTCCGGCCCCAGACGCCGATCGAGCTTGCAAGTGTTGTGCTGAAGATGGCTGAGAATCCGCCGGCTCCGTCGGGCGCGAACGCGCCCATGCCCATCCTGCCGAACCTGGAGTTCGCACAGGGACTGGCGACGCTGGCCAACGGTGTCGAGCACGACTGGCCCGCATTCGAAGCCCGCATCGCGGCTTGGTATGACGCAGTCAACGAGCGTGCGAGGGGCTGGTTCAAGCGCGGCGTTCGCGTCTCAGTGTTCTTCGTCGGCTTGGCGACGGCCGCGATCCTCAACATCAATCCGATTGAGATCGGCTCGCGCCTGTGGGAAGACGAGGCGATGCGGGCGGCCGTGGTGTCGGCCGCGCAGCAGACCCTGGAAAGTCAAGGCGCCGACAAGACGAAGTTGCCCCCGGCACCCGCACCCGCACCCGCACCCGCACCCGCGCCCTCGCCCTCGCTCTCGCTCTCGGCCAAGCCGCCCGCGTCTGCAGCGGCGGACGGTGCCGCGCGGATCGAACAGGCGATGGAAGCGCTGGGCAACGCGGTATTCGCCGAAGGGGAGAAAAGGAAGCTCCCCACCGCGCTGCAGGCCCGCTTGAGTGACGTTGCAGATCGCTTCATTGCACTCGATCTGCAGATGAAGACCGCCCTGAAGACGGCAGAACCAGCGCAGCGGGCCGCGTTGCTCGGCCGCGCGGTCGAAGCCAACGACCGCCTGCTCGATGGCCTGGACGCTTCACCGGCGCTGGAGACCCTGAAGGCACCGCACGGGATCCTGCGCGACGCGCTGGCGGCCGGAACGTCGGTCGCAGTCGTGGTGACCGAACCGGAACTCGAACCGCCTGCCCTACGCAAGACGGCGGTCGGGACGAACACACGTTACGCATCCTGCAAAGTGTTCGAGAACGACGCCGAAATGACGAACGTCTGCCGACGCATGGCCGATCTGACCGAGTTGCAGAGAGCGGGACTGCCCATCGGCTGGACGGATTCAGCCTTGCCCCGCTACGGCGAGCGATGCGTGCAGGACGACGGCAAGCGGTGCGCGCTTGGCGAACTGGTGGGCCATAGGGACAGCTGGCTCAACCTGCTGATCGCTTTGCTGGGCTGGGTCATCACCGCATTCGCCTGCACCCTTGGTGCGCCGTTCTGGTTCGATGCTCTGAGCAAGCTCGTGAAGCTGCGTTCGTCCGGCACACCGTCGGCCACGGCTAAGGGCGCGGACAGCAGCGGCGCACCGCCCGGCAGCCAGCTCGCGCGTTCGGCCGCTTCGCCGGTGGCCGGCGTGGGAGCAGTCGGCGCCCCGCTCGGCGTCCCCGCGGGTCAAGGCGACGAGTTCGCGCTCAAGCCGCGCATCGCGATGAGCGATGCGCTCAACGATGCCGAGCGCGCGCTCGACACCGACGGCGTCAAACGCGTGCAGCGCGGCATCGAGATGGCCGAGGCG
>Ga0075152_10001645_pt1 | contig 16170 bp, 8 predicted proteins | sample JI61114C2DNA_FD_70964 | JGI IMG/M metagenome (GOLD analysis project Ga0075152, IMG submission 70964) | Wastewater effluent complex algal communities from Wisconsin, to seasonally profile nutrient transformation and Carbon sequestration -... | ecosystem: Engineered > WWTP > Effluent > Algae...
GGCAAGTCGGACGAACGCCACCCCACTCCAACTGGCCCTAGCCCGCGGCCACCGGTGGCTGCGCATGCTGGAGACCGGCGAAGCCGCCTCGATGTGCGACATCGCCCGCCGCGAGGGCACCAACCACAGCTACATCGCCCGGCACATCAACCTGACCCTGTTGGCGCCGGAGATCGTGGCGGCAATCTTGGGCGAGACTTTGCCGGCAGGGCTCCAACTGATGGACCTAGCCATCAATCCCCCGATGCCGTGGGCAGAGCAAATCAGCCTGCACACGGAGACAGGGAGCGATTGAAGCCATCAATGGCTATTCACGCCGCCTGCCGAGATTCGGTGGACACCGTGTCCCTGTGCGTGAGACTTGACTCTCCGCTAATGTAGGCGCGTTACCTTCCAGCAAGGTCCAGCCTTGGGCCTACGGGAGCTTTGTTTCAACAGGGCATGGACAGCAGTAGCCTCGAGCACACCCGAACCTATGTCCTGGCACGCCAGCAGCACCCTGCCTGGCAGTTGCTGGCCTCTCGCCGTGCGCCTCTAGTTTTGGGCTGCTTGCAGTTGCTGTTCGAGGACAGCCAGGACGGTGTCGACTTCGACGATGCCCAGCAGGCACTAGCCGAGATTCTGGCCGAGCACGCAGGGCTCAGCGAATTCGAGATCGATATCAACCCAACGGTACTGGCGCGAAAGGAACTGCGTGCCTGGATTCGCCGTGCATTGATCGTAGAACGCGAAGGACGGCTGTACGCCACGGACGCACTGGAGACGGCGTTGCGGTTCGTGGGCGCGCTGGACAGCCGGATGATGACCTCGACTGCTTCGCGACTGGCGGTGGTGCAACGCGAAATCGAGCGGCAGGAGGCTCGGCTCAATCCCGACCCGCAGAGCCGGGCTGAACACCTGCGTCGGCAGATTGCCGACCTGCAGCGCCAACTCGAGGAAGCCGAAGCCGGGCGCATCGAGGTCGCGAACGCCCAGGAAGCGGCCGAAGGTATCCGCGAGCTGTACACGCTGGCGACCAGCCTGCGCGCGGACTTTCGCCGGGTGGAAGACTCCTGGCGCGATGCCGACCTGCGCCTACGGCACGCTATCGTCAACGAGGGCTACCATCGCGGCGCGATCGTCGACACGTTGCTCGATGGCCACGACACCCTACTCGAGACCGCCGAAGGCCGCGTCTTCCAGGCGTTTCACCAGCAGCTGAAGCAGGAAGTCGAACTGGATGCGATGAAGCGCCGCCTCCGCATCATCCTCCAGCATCCGCAGGCCAGGACCGCGCTAACGTCTGCTCAACAGGCCGATCTGCGCTGGCTGGTGATGCGTCTGGTGAAAGAATCCGCATCGGTCATCCGCACACGCTCGCGCAGCGAGCGCGATGTCCGCAGCTTTCTGCGCACCGGACTGGCCGCGGAGCACCATCGGGTTGGGCAATTGCTCAACGAAGTCTTCCGGTATGCCCAGATGGTGGACTGGAGTGCTGCTTCTGTTCGCAGACAGCCCAGTTGTCTGCCGCCGCTGGCCGTCGTCTGTGGCGGTCTGCCGTTGGTCGAGCGGCTGCGCTTCAAATCGCTGGATCAGCAGGCGATGCGAGATCTGGACCTCCAGCGCATGGCGGGCGACATAGACCTGATCGAGGACGAATTCTGGTCTTCCTTGGACAGCCTCGACCGAGAGACACTGGTGCGCGACACCGTGGACATCATCCGGGCAAGCGAAGCACCCCTGAGTCTCAACGAGCTCGCCGAACGCCTGCCGCCTACCCACGATCTGGAAACCCTTGCGCTCTGGCTGGGCATGGCAAGGGAGGCGGGCTGCACCGTAGGCACGGAACAGGAAGTGCTGGATGTCGCTCTCCGGAATACCGCCGGCAAGCATGAGGAGCCCGATCATGAGCAAACTCTGCGCTTCCAGGTGCCTGTGATATCACTCGATCCCGCTGCCTTCGAGCATTTCGAATGGGAACCCTGACATGACGACCGGTGTGAAAGGCATGGAAGCCGACAATGGCGAGAATGCGATCGGTACCAATCCTCGCGCGGCTACGTCTCGTCCAGCTGGCAGTGATGCGACATCCGCCGAGAATGCCGACATCACATCCGCCGTGCGTGCCACCATCCTCGAACTGATGAAGTACGGCTTGCTGGAGGAATCGAGCAAGCCCAATCTCTACCGCAACGCATTGCTGTACCGCGATCATGTGGACCAGGTGCTGAGCTGGCTCGATCTCGGTGTACGTACTGATGAGATCCGTGGTCTGGCGTTCATCGTAGTCACAGCCACACCCGATCAGGAAGACGAGGACTGGTCGCATCCCCTCGTTCGCAAGCAGCGCCTGACGCTGGAGCAGTCTCTCCTGGTGGCTATTCTGCGACAACAGTTCGTCGCCCATGAGGTGGAGGCCGGGGTCGGTGCGAGCGACGCCCGGGTCGCGCTTGAAGATTTGCTTCCGCACCTGCAAGCGTATCTGGGCGATCTCGGCAGCGACGCTCAGGAAAAGAAGCGCCTGTTGACCCTGCTGGAACAACTGAAAGGGCACGGCATCGTTTCCGATGTCGATCAACAGGAGCGCGTGACCATCCGGCCGATCATCGCGCATCTGGCCAACCCCGAGAATCTGACCAGTCTGGTTCAGGCGTTGCGCGAGGCAGCCGGCGACACGCGCGCGAAGGCTTCATCAGGCGAAGAGGTCGACGAGTGAACACGACCTCCGCCTCTGCCGCACCTTCGGAGACTTCATCAGGAAGTTACGTCCTCACCCATCTCGATCTCTACGACTGGGGCGCCTTCAGTGGCCGGCACGGTGCAGAGATCGATCTGGCCGGCACCGCAATCATCGGCCCGACCGGCAGCGGCAAGACCACGCTGGTCGATGCGCTGATGACATTGCTGGTCGCCAGCCCCCGCTACAACCTGGCGTCCACCGGCGGACACGATAGCGATCGCGATCTGGTGTCCTATGTCCGCGGTGTCTCCGGTGCGGGCAACGATGGCGGTGGCAACGAACACATCGCCCGGCCCGGCTCCGTCGTGACCGCGATCGCCGCCAGATTCAGCGATGGCGAGACCGTGGTGCGCATCGGCGGCCTGTTCTGGTTCGACGGTACAAGTTCAGCGCTGACCGATCTCAAGCGTCGCTGGTTTTTCTGTCTGAACGACACACCCACCCTTGACGAGTGGCTGGAGACCCACAGGGATTCCGGCGCGCGCGGGTTGAAGGAACTGGAGCGTACCTGTCTCGGCCTCAAGATCTACGAGACCAAGCAGGCATACCTGTCGCGGCTACGCAGCCAATTCGAGGTCGGCGATAACGCCTTCGATCTGCTCAACCGCGCGGCGGGCCTCAAACAGCTCGATAGCATCGACAAGGTGTTCCGTGAGCTGGTCTTGGACGACGCCTCAGCTTTCGATGATGCGCGTAAGGTCGCCGACGAGTTCGATACGCTGGCTGGCATCCGCCAGGAACTCGAGATTGCACGCAAGCAGCGCGACACGCTTTTGCCAATCGACAAGGGCTGGACAGAACATCAGGAGGCCAGTGCCAAGCTGGACGAGCAGAACACGCTGCTGTCGTTGTTGCCGGTGTGGTTCGGCGAACAGGCGATTGCGCTTTGGCAGAAGAAGTCAGAGGTCGAGCAGGCCGAACTGCTGAAGCAGGGACAACAAGCAGCGACCCTGGCCGAGCGGCTGGAACTCGCACAAGCGAAAGAGCAGTCCTTGCAAACGCGCTACCTCCAGGTCGGTGGGCAGCGAATCGAAGAACTACGGCGTCATCTCGCCGCGCAAGAAGAGATGCTGAAGCGATGCCGCCGCGAGGCGGCACAATATCAGGCATGGGCCGAGAGCCTCGGCCTGAACCCCACACTGATGCTAACCGCATTTCAGGAGAATCAGGCCGCCATCGAACAGCGGCGCAGCGAAGAAACCCAACGCTGGTCGGAGCAGAAACAAGCCGCGTGGGAGGCCGGCGCCAAGCAACAAGCCCTGCTCACCGAACGCGATCGGCTCCAGCAGGAACTGAAAGAAGCCGAGAACCGCCCGAACTCCAACATACACATCGACCAACAGCGCTTCAGAGCGCTGCTGGCGAAGCATCTGGACCTTGATGAAGAGGCCTTACCCTTCGTCGCCGAACTGGTCGAAGTTCAACCACAGCACGCGCATTGGCGCGGCGCGATCGAACGCGCGATCGGCAGCGAACGACTGCGCCTTCTGATCGCACCCGAGCACGCTGCAGCAGCATTGGCCTGGATCAATGCCCGCGACAACCGCTTGCATGTGCGCCTGCGAGAAGCCGAGATCCGCTCTGAACAGGCACAGTTCTTCAGCGATGGATTCACGCGAAAACTCAATTTCAAGCCACACCCGCATCGTGAGGCATTGAAGAACCTTCTCGCCGGAATCGATCGGCATTGTGTGGCTGATGTCGAAACGCTGCGTCGAACGCCGCACGCGATGACCGTCGAGGGCTTGATGTCCGGCCGCAGCGGCTACTTCGACAAACAGGACCAGAAGTCGCTCAAAGACGAATGGATGACCGGTTTCGACAACCGAGATCAGCTCGCGCGCCTTGCGCAGGCGCTTGCCATCGCAACGGAACAGCATGCAGCCAGTCTGCGCCAGATGCGCGATGCCGAGGCTTTGGTCGAAGCGACCAGGAAGTGCCTCACCTTGTTGGACCGATTGCAAGAGGTCGTATTCGAGGACATCGATGTTCCGGGAGCACAGGCAGAATTTGATCGACTGCAGGTGCAGTTGCAGGAGTTGACGGCACCCAACTCTGACGTCGAGCAGGCACGAGGCGAGTGGGAGGCCGCTAGAAAGCAGAGGCAGACCCTGCAAGATGAACAGGTGGCGCAGAAAACACGGCTTGCGCTGCTCGACAAAGCGATCGAGCAAGCAAATTCCGCGATCGAGCGTATTCGCAAACGAATCGGCAACGGGCTGGATGGCGCTCAGAGCTCTATGGCAGCCGATCATTTGAAGTTATCGCAAGCCGATGACCCCTCCGACTTCGATGACCTGGAGCGCCGGGAAACCGAACGCGTACAGTTGCAGATCAAGGGACTGTCCGAGCGTCGAAGCAAAATCGAGCGCCAACTCGTCCGCGACATGAGCGAGGCAAAGAAAGAGGACACCGGCGCCCTGTCCGAAGCAGGAACAGAGCTCCAAGATGTGCCCACCTATCGCGAACGGCTTCGCGTGCTCAACGATGAAGCGCTGCCCGAGAAGCTTGGCCGTTTCTTGACGTATCTCAATCAATCGTCGGATCAAGGTGTCACGCAACTGCTGAGCGGGATCGACAGCGAAGTCGCAGTCATCGAAGACCGCATCGCGGACCTGAATGCGACATTGGAACGGGTGGACTTCCAGCCCGACCGCTACCTGCGGCTTGAGCCGCAGCGGGTCGAACACGAAAGCTTGCGGACGTTGCAGCAAGCCCGGAAGCAACTTCGCTCGGCCCAGCTCAAGGACGACCAGGGCGAAAGCCACTACCGCGCCCTATCTGAGCTAGTTCGTCAACTACGTGATGCAGTCGAACGACGAAAGACGCAGGGCGCGCAGGCGCTGCTGGATCCACGTTATCGCTTGCAGTTCGCGGTCTGGGTGATCGAGCGCGACACAGGAAAGATCATCGAGAAGCGGACCAGTTCACAGGGCGGCAGCGGCGGCGAGAAGGAGATCATTGCCAGCTATGTGCTCACCGCATCGCTGAGCTATGCGCTATGCCCGCGCGGCCGTCAGTTGCCGCTGTTCGCCACCATCATTCTCGACGAGGCGTTCTCGAAGAGCTCGCAAGCTGTCGCCGGCCGCATCATCCGTGCCCTGGCAGAGTTCGGCCTTCACCCGCTGTTCGTGACTCCGAACAAGGAGCTGCGGTTGCTGCGGGAGCACACTCGCTCCGCCATCGTGATCCATCGAAGAGGCACGCAGGCAACAATGACCTCGCTGAGCTGGGAAGCACTAGAGACCCACGCACGCAATCGGATTGAGCGACAGGAGCGCGGCAGTGAAGTCGCCTGATTCCCTTGCCGCGCAACTGACCCGGCAGTGGCACAGCGCCAATCACCGTGAGCACTTGCTGCTTGACCCACAAGCATGGCCGCGAACGGTCCCCATTGGCAGCCCTTCGGCGTCGGTCTTCACTCAACAAACAGCGATGGTGCGCGAACACATCGCGCGCTGGCGTGCCGTCACCGTAGGTGACGTGCATTGGCAGGATGTCACGTTCCGCAGCGCGGCAGAGCCGGTGTCGCTACCGCAACATTGGTTGCTGCGCTCGCCGGAAGAGTTTTCGGAAGCCTCGGGCGATGCCCAGGTGCAGCTCGAGTTGCAGCGGCTTCGATACCTGCTGGACCGGATCGATTCGCGCTTCAATTCCTTGCTGGTCAGGCAACGCGCGCTGTGGCGCGATCGCGACGACGATGAGGTCGTCCAGGCGACCAGGCTGGCCATGATGCTTGAGCCCGGCATCGCCGCCGGGCGGCCGCTGCGCGCGCTCGCCCTGGCGGGTATCGACAGCAAGTTCATGGAGCGGCATCGCGCCCTCGTCGCCGCTCTGCTCGACATCCGATTCGATGGACAGGCGTCGCAGCTTGGACTCAACAGTTTTCTCGATGCGGCCGATGAAGGCGAGCACTGGCTGCTGGTGGTGCCACTGTCGCCCGGGCTATTGCCCTTCGCACAGCAGCGGGTTCGAGCACGCGAGTTGCGCGATGCGCCACTCCCGGCAAATCGTATTCTGCTGATCGAGAACGATCGCTGCCTTCATCTGTTGCCCACACTCCCGGACACCATCGCCGTGCTCGGCTCCGGCCTCGATCTGGCCTGGCTGCGCGCAGACTGGTTGCGGGAGCGCCATCTTGGCTACTGGGGCGACATGGACACATGGGGGCTGCGCATGCTGGCGCGTGCCCGAGAGCTCCAACCTCACCTGGAGCCGCAGCTGATGAACCAGCCGCTGTTCGACGCTCACGCCGACACGCTCGCGGTGCCCGAGCCAATCAATGCTGGCCCCATTCCACCCGATGGGCTGACAGGAATCGAACAGACGTTTTACCGACATCTCCTCGATCAAGCCAAGGGCAGGATCGAACAGGAGTTTTTGCCTCAGAGCGCCGTGATTGATGTCCTGTCGAGATGGGCGTGACCCATCCCGAGCGTTAACAGACCCTAGATCAAGCTTGCTGCCAGCAACTCCAACTGAATGGGAACCATGGTTGGGCGATATCGCAACAATCTGAACGGCGCTAATCGAGTCTGCAGATGTTCGAAGTCGGCCCCGAAACTTGTGGTGCTTGCTCCAACAACTCAACGACTCGGATCAGCGCTTCTCTCGAAGGGCGACGTCCGCCGTTACGACCGATCTCTTCAGCGAGGACTTGCAATGCTTTCGGCTCGTCAATCAGCGTCTCAACTAGCTCCAAAGGCGTCTTCTCGTCTTCGTTTCGCTTCCACGCAAGGTTTGGTGCCAATACCAGCAGGCGTTTGATGGCATGCACATTGGCAGTCCATGCCGCGGTGTGCAGGGGCGACCTCCCGTCGCAGGTGATCTTGTCCAGCTGACACGGATGATCCAGCAAGATGTCCACACAGCCGGCAACATGCGACTTGATTGCCGTATGCAGGGCAGTGATGCCTCGCCAGTCTTGCCGGTCCGGGTCAGCACCGGCTTTCAGCATCGCACGGACGAGTTCGGTTTCCCCAGCTTCGGCAACCAGCATGAGTGGCGTTTGGCCTTTGAAGTCGACGAAGTTCAGCTGTCCCGGCACGAGTTGGCATAGGAGCGTTACAGCTTCGCGCCAGCGCTTCAACAGCACGTCAAGGCGAGCATCCATCTCTATTACTGGAATTCCGCCAGCGATAGTCTGTCTGTGAAGCATTTGCAGCGCATTTGCCTTGAACTTCACCACGAGCATCAGCACGGAATCGCCGGTCACAAGCGGCAGGCTTTTCTTCAGGTGTTTGCGGTTGTCAGTCACCCAGGCGCGCAGCCTCTTCAGGTCGCCCGCCGTCACAAGGCCAATGATTTGTTTCGCTTTTTCTTGCGCCATTGGCGCGAGACGCTCGACGCCTGGATACGGCACGTAGAGCGTGTCCCAGAAGTATTCGGACGCCCATCGCGCGGCATCTTCGATGCCGGGGATTTCACTCCCTTCCATCATGCCGCCTGCAAGCATTTCCCTGTAGTACCTCTCGTGATTCTCAGGAATCAGCTTCTGGTTGGCGACAGCAGTGGCCAAGCAATCTCGGGCGACTTCCCCACGCAGACGGCCGTAGTTCCGCTCAGATGACGCATCGAGCGATTTCCTGAAGAGGATTTCCGCTCCTTTGAAGTCGTTGCAAGCCAGCAGATGCTTGGCCTTGCACTGCAGGATTGCGGCTTCCCATAACCCGTAGCCTTCATTGGCTTCGGCTTCGTCGAGCAGGGCTTGCGCCCGATCGCGTGCGTCTTGCGGCTGTTGCTCGCGATCGCGATCGCGATTCAGAAGACTACCAAGTTCGAAAAAAATCGCCTGAACCGCCTCGTTTGGCGTTGTGGCCAGATCACGCAAGCGTTGGATCGCCGCTTGCCTCGCGAGTGGTTTGATCTCTGCGCTTTTCGCAACTTGAGACAGCACCCAGAAATTGCGCTCATTTTGCAGCTGGCTCCAAGACCAGGATCCCTTCAAATGCTCGGCGATTTCCACCTCCGCGATGAGGTCTTCGGCGAGACGCACTGCACGCTTTGCATTTCGCTTGATCACCACAATCGATGATGCTTCGTCGTAACCGACATGATCTTCAAGTTCTGCGCCCGCGTGCATTTCACTGAACCGCCGTGTTAGCGCCAAGGCGAGTTCCTCATTCGCGCTCTCTTTACGCGATGGCAGGATGGACAGAAACAGTCCCTGCTTATCCCACGGCGGTAGGTGGTCTTCGAACCATGCGTTCTCGGCCGCCTCACCTTCACCACAGCATTGACACCATGCGTCTATGGTCAAGTTGTAGACGTGCTTGTAGATGCCGAACAATTGGAGCAGTTTGTTCTGCTGCGCGTCGGCGCAGAGGCGATCGACGCCTGGGCACAGGAACTTCAGCAATCGGGAATAGCCGTCCTGCACCATCCTGGCGAACAGCAGGCGCTGACGGATAGTGTGCATCGACGGGATTCCATAGCGAACAGCCAGATGCCCGACGAACGCCGACTGCTCATCCTCATCGGCCTTGCGATCCAGAATGGCCTCAAGCCGGCCTGCTTGGGTCATCGGGATGTCGGTGCGAAGCTTCTCGGCAGTCAGATTCTTGCGCGCAACGAAAGCCAAGGCTTCGTCGAACTGTTCGGCGGGCGAAAGGTTGTCGTTGGGTACGAAGGCGCCATCGAAACTCAGGTGCGCTTGATCCTTGAAGTACTTCTCTATCGATCCCTTCTCGATGGTGGTACCGCTCCGCCAGTTGTACAGGGAACGGCACAGAGCATCATGCTCACCATACGTTGCATCGCTTTGCGCGTCGGCGACCTTTTCCAGTGGCATCCCCAGCAGGTCGAGCAACCAGTCCACGACCTGGGCCACCGGCAGGTAGAGGCGGCGGTTTCCTTCCGTTTCTTGAAATTCAGGCAGATACCAGAAGCGTCCGCCTGGCATGCCTTGATCGAGCGGGCTCTCGAGATTCCAGAAGGCCGCGTGGCGCGCGATTCCGGGGATGAAGAAGTAACCGAGCAACGTCCACAGAATCTGGCGCTCGTCGGCGTCGAACGTCCATGTGCTGATTTCGACGGATTTGTAGGCGTCGGCCATCGACTGGAGATTGTCGATGGCGTCGAGGCACGCGAGCGGGTCCAAATCCAGGGCGTCGAAGATCCCGGGCAGGAGCTCCTCAAACATCGCCCTATGGGACGCCAGGCTGTCTTGTGCTCTGGCGAACTTCTCCTTCTTGGTGGTGGGGTAACCGGGGCATCCAAGACTCTGGTGGATCTCCAGCAGAATGGCCTCGGTCAGTGGCAGGGTACTCATGTCGCTCATCCTTGGGGTTGGGAAGGTGGGATCCTCGCAAGGCACACCTATCCTGATCACTGAAAAGTACCGTACACCCCCTCCACTGCGTGGCCGAAGTTGGCGGCTCAGTGACCCCTGCCGACGGTCTCACGGGCGCCCAAGACGGCCGGGCCCTACCCCACCGTTCTGTCAAACGGCTCGCGCCGGACCAAGGAATGCGAGAACTCGCCTGGTGAGGCTGTCGCACACGTAAGCCCCTGACAACACGAGGAAAAATTACCGTTCGCGGCTGAGAAACCACGCCCCATTACGCTACGCTGCGATATCGCCCCTTGGTCAGTTTGGACGGCACGTCCCCCACCCGCGCCATTTTCTTTCCTAACATGCTCCCGTCGGGAGCATCGCCGGCTGCCGGGGGCGTAGCAATGGTCGAGCCCCCCTGCCGCAGTTGCGTTTGGTCTTTACGCCCACCCAACCACACAACGGTCTCTGCTGAGTTGGTTCAGTTCATCAGAGCAATGGAAGCCGTCTCCAGAATATAAATTCATGCGGCCTTGGAATGCTTCAAGTTTCCAAAGTTGGCCGCCCGTCCTCGCTCAAAACCGGCATATCGCTTCGATCATTGTGATGGGCTACCGGATGTTTCTGACTGCTGTCAGTCCGACGATCGCCAGATAGGCGTACACCATTCAATGATCGCTTGAATGCGTTCAGTTGTTCCTCACTCGGCGGCCAGCTCGCGCCGGGAATTTTTTTTTGCTCCGCAACGGCATGCTCAAGCAGCTCCCTTAAATCATTATCAACTTGCCCCACATAGGGAGGGAGCCTGCTCCGCCAGTTTTCACCAAACAGGGCGTGAAGAGCCCCTAAAGCCACGACAAGATGCTCAGGAAGAGCAACATCCGTTTCGCCTATATTCGCTTGTGGCGTGCTCGAGAGATCATTGGGGCGACGTAACCCGAGTTTCTCCGCAATCGAATCCAGGCGCGACCTCAAAGGCCTGATCGCTCTGATCCAAGCGGGCTGTTCGTCCAACTCATGTCCTTGCTGCAGCATCGCGAGATATCGGATTCTATTTCCGAAGCGCTTGATGGAGCGCGGCGAGTTGCGATTAAATGTTGCGACCGGCGTCCAGATTTCTACTGCCTTTTTGAAGGCTTCGGTGTCTTCGACCAAGAGTGCGTGTCGTCGCAGCCAGCGCAGGAACAAAATACCGCCGGTAAGGGCGAGCAGTCCGAGTGATGCCAGAAACCACAACGGCGAGATACCACGCTCAACTCCGGGCACGAGCACGGGAAGCAGTTCAGGTTTTGGCGCCGGGTTCTTTTCCGCAGGTTGAGGGGATGCTTCAGGGGCTGCTTGGCTCTGACTCGGTGCAGTCTGCTCTCTCACAGTCTCCGCTGACGGCCTCTGTTCTTCTACAGCCGGCGGCGTGATTGCCTCAGGCGCCTTGGGCAAGGACATGAGAGACGCCAACCACCACCCCAGCGCGACCGCTGCTGTCACTGGCAGCAGCAGCCACCACCGCTTGATTTCGGCGGCAATCGCAGCAAGCGGTGCCAAGGTGGACGCTTCTTCTTGCTCAAGCAATCTTGAAGGAGGAAGGTCGGTTCGCTTGGGTACCAGAATCTCGATGTTGACCAACTTGTCGAGATAGTCGCGCGCATACTCTTGACGCCGTGCGCGCTCGTCGCCACCCGTCTCATCGAATTGCACCAGCTCATTTGCGATGTCCTTGAACGACAGCGCCAGCGCTGCCAGCACACGCGATGTCGCCATTCCGAACATCACGAAGCATTTCCCAGACGCAGTCAGAAAATTCACTGCCTCCATGACTTTTCGTACCGTATCGGGTTCGCAGCGGTCCAGATCATCAACGACAATGACGATCCTATGCTTCGGACCCAGCGCCTCGGTCACATCCCCGAACTGTTCAGCGAATCGCATGCGGAAACTCGTTTGGGCGCTGGCATCTTTCAGTTTGAATCTGGATAGCGTCGACGACAGCAGCACGGCGGGGTCCACACCAAACGCGCGCATCGTGTGGCCGATGGCGACCAGCACACCGATCGCACCAAGAAAAGGCAGTAGCGATTGCAATGCATTGACCTCAGACGCCGATCCTTTGCCTTTGATGGCATCGAAGAGCGACAGCAACCCTTTCCATTCGGACACGTTGGGATGCTGAGCGAGCAATGCGACGACCAAAGCTGCCAGAGTAATGACCAGCAACGCCACCATCATGTGCCGACGCGCACGGATCAGCACAAGACTCAAGCGAAATCCGAACCCGGAAGGCGAGTACCACGAGGGAACGCCAGCATCGCGCACCGCGGTCAGCAGTGCCGCGAGCAGTTGTTCCTCATTCTGATGATGCCAGGCATTGAACCAGACGGGTCGCCAGCCGTTGGCCTTCAGGTCGTCGCAAACCTGTCCCATTAGGCTGCTTTTTCCAGAGCCCCATTCCCCAGTGATGGCGAGCGTCAGCGGGGGACGGGTTTCGGTGTTGCGCAAGAAACGTGAGATGCCGCGTGCAAGATGGGCAAAGTCCAGGCGATCTTGATTGAGTGAGCCGGCCGGCGCGTCTGTGGCGGCAATAGCAGCGGCGCCGTGAGGCACATCACCTGGGCGGCCGGACAGGCCGCGCAGTATTAACAGCCCACAAAGAACAAAAGCGATGTAGTACCAGGGTGCCGGATAGCGTGCGTGCTCTTTTACAGAGAGCCCTAGATGCCACGTACTCCCCCCGTCGGAGCTGTAGAACACCGAACCTTGAGCACCGCCTACGATTACATTGCTCCCATTTTCAGAAATTGCTATTGCTTGTAACGCCTCCTTTGAACCTATCGCTGTTGACGACCATTCATTACTCCCTCGGTGGAGGCTATGAACATGGCCATCATCCGAGGCTGCCATCACTAGCCCCTTCCCTCCGGAAATGGCCACATCATTGAATTCTGAACCCTTGTCTACTCTCCTTGATGTCCAGTTTTCTCCGTAGCTCTCGGTCGTATAGATGGCCACTTTCTCTGTCAGAACAACTGCACTTCTCCCATCCCATGATATCGACGAGATAAATCCATAATTTTGAAAAAGCCAGATGTCATATTCCGCTATTCCTTCTTGCTTTGAGCGACTGTACGAACTCCAGCTCGCTCCTCCATCATTGGTCACATGCAAGTCGCCAAGACTTCCGCCCACAAGAATGAACCGACCATCGATCGAGCTCTTGAGACCGATTACACCTGCTGGCGAAGGAGAGTCTATTTGCTCCCATTGAGACTTAGGATTGCGACGAACTCTAAGATTGGGCCCGCCTCCGGCCACGGCCAATCCATCGAGGTTGCAGCAAATAGCTGCAAATCCTATTTCTCCATTGTGATACTGTGCGCGCAAATCAGAGCTTGTTAGCCCCCAATTTTTTCCGCCATCTTGGCTATTTATGAAGCTACCGTCCGACAAGGCAACAGCGATCTCCGTTCCCGCGTCTGAGATCTTTGCGTCCGTAACCCGATAGCTTGCGACCTGGGCCGAAACGCCTTCCGTCTCATCCAAAATCGACGCCCACGCTTTCCCGCTATCTATACTTCGAAATATTCTACCGTCTGCTAGGACAGCTAATGCTTTTAGACCGTTTTGACTCCAAGCCAGTTTAGCCACCCTGCGATCATGATAGTTGGCGCTAGTCGACCATGTCTTTCCTCCATCTCTGCTGGTTCGAATTACACCTCCGGCCCCGACAGCAACCGCCCGTTGTCCGTTTCGGGAAAGAGATACTGAGTGCAAGTCGAGTTTGCTGCGACTTGGATTCGCAGCCCAGTTGTCACCACCATCAGTACTGACATATGTATCTCCGCGTGCGCCTACGGCAATTACATGGAATCCATCTGATGAAATCGCTACATCATGAAGTTGATCGGCCACTCCGATTCTCTTGGATTTCCATGTTACGCCGCCGTCATCGCTCACGATGACTCCGCCACTTCTGCCCACTGCGATTAGGCGCGCCCCATCTTGTGATGCCGCAATCGCAGCAGCGGTCGCCATTCCAAATCCATAGTATTCAATAGAGGTGCCATATGGACCGTAGAATCTCTCTGTAGAAGGCGGCCATACGCCGCTTGTTGGCTTTGCGCTCCAGGAATTCTTGTTGGGGTTGCCCACAACGAAGTCACCGTCCTCTTGAATGCCGAAGACAAGACTTCCATCTGCACGCGCTGCTACGCCAACGCCGTTCGCAGTGCCGAATGACGTGGTATCTCTCCATGAGTCTCCGCCGTCAACACTGGTTGAGATTGACCCATCCTCTCCTATGACAAAAGCTTTGCTGCCATCTGCGGATATTGAAACATCTACAATAGAGTCAATGGATTCTGTTGAAAAATCTGTAAGCAAATTTAGTGCCTTAAACATTTCATAGGCACTTACACTGTCTTTTTCATTATTTCGTGTTTTTAATATTTCGTAGATTCTTTCAGTATCTTTTGCCGCTGTTCTTCTGGTCTCTTTTCCATTTTTCACATACAATCTTCCTTCTTCATCAACCCACACTTGGATCGTGCCAACTGTTGATAGAGAACTATTTGACTTCCGCGCCATCTCATTAGATCGACCTACACCTTGATTCGTCAATATCGGTCTTTTTCGAGCTGCGCTCCTGTGAGCAGACGTTTTGTCTTCCCAGCTATTGCCGGCATCCATGCTTAGGAGCACAACGCCATTCTTTCCTACTGCGATTGCGCGCTTTCCGTCCGCCGATAGCGCAACGCCCTTCAGATCCGATTCCGTCCTGCTGTCTCGTGTTGTCCATTGATGACCACCATCATGACTGGTAAGCACCGCGCCGCTTTCCCCAACGGCGATTATGTGCTGGCCGTCAGCCGACATCGCTACCGCGTATAAGTCACGATTCAATGTGGGGAGGCGCTGAAGCGCATTTTTCTCGATCGGGTACTTCCACCAGTCCAGCCCGACCAGCGGTTGCCCGACAGGCGCCGGTGCCTGCGTCCAGGCTACGATCGTGGTCATCAGGAAGAGAATGCAGGCCGTGCCGATCCATGCGCCTCGGCGGCGCAAAGCAGGTCGTGCAGGTTTGCCTTGAAATACGTCCATATGCCCCTGTCCCTGAGCCGAGCGATAACGCCATGTGGCTCGGGGGCGTCCGCCCCTGCACAAGCCTGGCCATGGCTTGCTCGGCGATGCTGATTCGTTTTGGCGATCCTAGCAGGGACGACAGGCACTCCGTAACCAAGCAGTCCACACGCACTCTTCCAAAGGGCCGCCTCTCTGATCGACCGCTCCAGGACCGCCGTCGCCGGATCGTTGTGCCTCAACCCCATCTCGCAGTCCTTTGAGCAGGACACTCCTTTCGCGGCCAGCCTGTGCCGCGCCCGCGGCTCCGGGCAAGGGTTAGTGCCGGACCACCAATCCAATACCCCCCATTACGCTATGCTGCGATATCACGCCTTAGCGAGTTTGGACGTCACGTCCCCCACCCGCGCAAATCCGACAGTGATAACCGCGCTCTGCGGACCCGACGACCCCTGCATTCCGCAGGGGTTTCGCGTTTTGGCCGGCTTGATGCCCGATCGACATCCTTATCGCCTACAAAATCGACCGCCTCAGCCGCTCGCTCTATGACTTCGCCGAACTGGTGAAGGTCTTCGACAGGCAAGGCGTGACCTTCGCGTCGGTGACCCAACAGTTCAACACCACCGATGCGATGGGCCGGATGCTGCTGAACATCCTTCTGACCTTCGCCCAATTCGAGCGCGAACTGACCTCCGAGCGCATCCGCGACAAGTTCGCGGCGAGCAAGAAGAAGGGCATGTGGATGCACGGCATCACCCCGCTGGGCTACGACCTCAAGGATCGGCGACTGGTGATCAACGACACCGAGGCCGAGCAGGTGCGGACGTTGTTCCGACGATTTGTCGAGGTCGGCTCGCTGATGAAGGTAGCGCAGGAGGCGCGTGCGCGCGGCTGGCGCAACAAGGACTGGACGACGAAATCCGGTCGCCAGCACATCGGCAAGCTGCACGATCGCAGTTCGCTGCACAAGATCCTGCACTGCCGGACCTACCTCGGCGAACTGAAGACCCGGGATCAGTATTTCGAAGGAACGCACGCGCCGATCATCGACCGCGTCCTCTGGGACGCGGTGCATGCGCGCCTCGCGACCTGTAGCCGCGCACGCGCC